>Ga0182024_10000428_pt1 | contig 107996 bp, 85 predicted proteins | sample P32metaG_FD_120480 | JGI IMG/M metagenome (GOLD analysis project Ga0182024, IMG submission 120480) | Permafrost microbial communities from Stordalen Mire, Sweden - P3-2 metaG (Illumina Assembly) | ecosystem: Environmental > Terrestrial > Soil > Wetlands > Permafrost | place: Sweden: Stordalen... | reverse complement strand
GCAGCGTGCACAATCCAGCCAAAGATGGGCGCAAAGATCAGCAACGCAAAATACTGCGATGAGTTGAAGATTGCAGAGGCCCGGCCGCGCTCCCGGGTGGGAAACCACGACGCGACAATGCGGGCGTTTCCGGGGAAGACGGGCGCCTGCGCAAATCCGGATAGCAATCTCAAGATGAAGATGACCGTGAATGCGACGCTTGCGGTCAGGTACCCGGTGAATCCTATCAGGCTTGCGAAGACCGACCACAGGATGATGCTGATGCCGTATACCCGCGCTGATCCGTACCGGTCGAGGAGCCCGCCAGACGGCAACTGGCCCAACACGTAAGCCCAACTGAATCCGGAGAAAAGATAACCCATCTTCACGGGATCAAGCGCGATGTCTTTTGACATCGCGTCTCCCGCGATGGAGAGCGCCACCCGGTCGCCGTAGCTGAAGCAGCTGACTGCGAAGAGGACGGCGATGATCAGATATCGAACTCGAGTTTGTCTTTCTTCAGGCACAGCCAAAGGGTCCATTCCGATGAGAAATAACTCGCTTGCAACTTGATTGACACGGAACCTGCGCCGGGGACTTCGATCGGCCGGCGGCGCTTGCCAAGCACGCCTGCCCTCTCTGGCAGTGGAGTGAACGGACTGGATCAAGCCCCGGATGTAACCGCTGCACCATGATAATTTAACTTTGGCGGGGTGCGCATTGGAGAGGCCACAATCGCTGCAAGGGAAAAGACTGGGCATGAGCGAAGATATCGATGCAAAGGTCAACTCACCGCGCGTGACCGCGATGCGGGTCGTTCCTGTGGCGGGGTACGACAGCATGCTGCTGAACTTGAGCGGCGCGCATGCCCCGTACTTCGCACGAAATGTCGTCATCCTGACGGATGACGCGGACAACACGGGTGTGGGCGAGGTGCCGGGCGGGAAAGGAATTCGCCAGGTTCTCGAAGAGGCGCGGGCGCTGGTGGTGGGACGTCCCATCGCGTCTTACAACGCGGTTCTGAATGCCATGAAACTGCGCTTCCAGGATCTCGACTCCCAGGGGCGCGGCCAGCAGACATTTGACTTGCGCATCGCCGTCCATGCGGTGACCGGGGTCGAGTCCGCTATGCTCGATCTCTTCGGACAGTTTCTTGGCCTGCCCGTTGCTGCTCTTCTCGGGGAAGGTCAGCAGAGAACGAGTGTGCCCGTGTTGGGCTATCTGTTCTTTATCGGCGATCGCAGGAAGACCGACTTGAACTACCGGAGCGCCTCCGATTCATCTGCCTCCAACTGGTTCCGACTGCGCAATGAGGAGGCTCTTTCGCCCGATGCCGTGGTGCATCTTGCTGAAGCGGCCAAGGCGCAGTATGGGTTTAACGACTTCAAGCTGAAGGGAGGCGTTCTGGCCGGGACTGAAGAGATGGAAGTCGTTGAAGCGCTGGCTGATCGCTTTCCAGATGCGCGCATTACTCTCGACCCCAATGGCGCCTGGTCGCTCAATGAGGCAGTTGCGCTCTGCAAGGGCAAACGGAATCTGTTGGCCTATGCCGAGGACCCGTGCGGCGCGGAGCACGGCTACTCGGGAAGGGAGATTATGGCTGAATTCAAACAATCTACCGGATTGCCCACCGCGACCAACATGATTGCGACTGACTGGCGGGAACTGAGGCACGCGATCCAATTGCACGCAGTCGACATTCCGCTTGCCGACCCGCACTTCTGGACCATGCAAGGCTCAGTGAGGGTGGCGCAGATTTGCCGTGATCATGGGCTCACCTGGGGCTCACACTCGAACAACCACTTCGATATATCGCTGGCCATGTTCACACATGTTGCGGCTGCGGCTCCAGGTTCCATAACAGCGATCGACACGCACTGGATCTGGCAGGATGGACAGCACCTGACCAGAAATCCTTTCTTGATCCAATCCGGCACGTTGACCGTGCCGCAACGGGGCGGGCTTGGTGTCGATCTCGATCTTGATGCTGTGGAACGAGCGCACGATCTTTACGAAACAATGAACCTGGAATCTCGAGACGATGCGGCTGCGATGCAGTACCTGATCCCCAATTGGAAGTTCAACGCGAAGCGGCCTTGTCTGGTTCGCTGATCGGGGGAAATGGGACTTGTCGGAAGCGGCAGCTGACTTGGACGCCGAGGTGATTGCTCCTGCGAAAAGCAAATACAGGTCCCCGTTCGACTTCGCTCAGGGCGGGCTTTCGGCTCCGCTGAAAGGCGCTTCGCTCAGGATGACCGCCGTGGGAGGGGGGAGTTTCCGCTGTGGAATGCTTGGCTCAGGATGACCGCTATTCGAGAGGACTCCGCTTTGGGACGCCTGGCACAGGAAGACTGCATCCGGGAGGGGCTACTTTTTCGCCCGCTTGTAGAACGGCAGCGGCACCTGTTTCGCCCGAACTTGATTTGCGCGCACCTGCACCAGCACATCGGCGCCGCTGGCCGCTGCCTCACTGGCCACAAGCGCCATCGCAATATTCGTTTTGAGAAACGGCGCGGGTGAGCCTGAAGTGACTGTGCCGATCTGGCTTCCGTCCAAGGACAGTACGAAGTACCCGTCGCGGGCGATGCCGCGGTCGATCATTTCGAGCCCGACGACTTTGCGCTTTGGACCACCATCTTGCTGCACCTGCAGGAGCGCGTCGCGGCCAATGAAATTGTCTTTGTCTAGCTTGAGCCAGCGGTCCAGTCCCGCTTCCCACACGTTGATCTGGTCGGAGATTTCGTGGCCATAGAGGCTCATGCCGGCTTCAAGGCGCAAGGTGTTGCGCGCGCCGAGACCGCATGGACGAATGCCGAACTCCTCGCCGGCAGCCAGCAGCGCGTCCCACATTTTTACGGTGGTCGCTTCATCGGCAGGCAGGTAGAGCTCGAAGCCATCTTCGCCGGAGTAGCCGGTGCGCGCGATCATGACATTGGGCACGCCTGCGACCGTTCCCCACGTGAACCAGTAATTCTTGATTGCAGCCAGATCGACCTTGGTGAGCTTTTGCAAGGTCTCAAGCGCGCGCGGCCCCTGCAGAGCCAGTTGCGAATAATAGTCAGAGTAGTCGCTGATGTGGATGGAAGGGAACGCGCCGACCTGCTTGCGAATCCAGGCGTAGTCTTTGTCTTTGGTGCCGGCGTTGACGACGAGCAGATAATCGTTTTCGCCGAGGCGGTGGACCAGAATGTCGTCGACGAATGTGCCCTCAGGCGTGAGCAGGGCAGAGTAGTGGGCTTGGCCGTCCTTGAGGCGTGAGGCGTCGTTCATGGTGATGTGCTGGACGGCGGCCAGCGCGCCGGGCCCACGGAATTGAATCTCGCCCATGTGGCTGACGTCGAACAGGCCCACGCCCTTGCGCACGGCGAGATGCTCGGCGATGAGGCCGCCGCCGGGGCAAGGATACTCGACCGGCATATCCCAGCCGCCGAAGTCGACCATCTTCGCCTTCAGAGCGCGGTGGGTGGCGTTGAGCGCGGTTTTCTTGAGCGCGGGAACGGGAGTGGTGACTGGGGAGGTCATGGGCATTCCTCACGTAGGGCGTTGCCCTACTCATTCACCATAGGGATTCAGCGTTGCCCAGGTCAACCACCTGCGGTGGGGCAGACGCTCGCTATCCGCTCGCAATGTTTTTACGGTCCCATGGAGGGAAAGCCACCTGCGGTGGGGCGGGCGCCGCTTGCGCGAACTACCGCGGAGAAACGACAATGGGGCATGAATCATCTGCGCGGGATTGTGATGCTCGTGGCCGCAGGCATTGCTCTCTATCGTGGCTGGAAGATCCACACTGGGCACCAGGCGCTGTTGGCGTATGGATTGGGTGCGATGGCTCTTGCACTCGCGGTCTGGCACTTGACCCACAGCGCGCCGCAACGGCGGGTGTGAGCGAAGGGGTCACCAACGAGGAACACTGCTCAAAATGAAGTGATAAGCTGGCGGCATGGAATTCAGCTACAAACTCAGCGAAGTAGAGTATGTGCGGGCCTGCAAGCTGGGGCGCAAGGCATCTTCCCGATCCGTCCGCAAGAAAGTTATGTTTTGGGTATTTATTATTGCTTGCCTCATGTTGCTCTGGGCGGTTATTGAAAAGGCCAAGCATCGGCCAGATGTGTCGGATCAGCCGCCCGCCACGCAATCAGCGTTAGTAGAACCAGCGAACAACGGCTCCAGCACGGCCGCATTCCTAACGAACGTTGGACCGTTCTTCTTACTCGCCGGAGTGTGGATTCTTGCAATCTGGCTCATACCGATCCGACTACGCCGCTTATACCGGAAAGACCCCTTGATGCAAGGGCAATTCACTGTATGCGTTACGCCGGAGTCGATTTCGATCAGAAACACGGCAGGAACCTCCTCGCAAACCGGATGGAATGTCTATGACCGGTGGCGCGAAGGAAAAAATTTGATCATTCTCGTCCTCCACTCCCGCGCATGCTTCGCCATGAGCATGGCAGGACTCTCGGAAGCGCAACGCATCGAGCTGCGAGGCATTCTGAATGCGGCAATACCCAAGAAGTAGCCACCATCAGTTCAGAAACAGGGGGCGACTTAATCCGCGATTCCGGGTCTCCACTAATTCAGCCGGTAAGCATTAAGACCGGCGCGAAGGAGAGTCACGATTTCAACAGTTGCGAATGATAGCGCCTTGGCGCTGATGCGGTTTGGTGGTGGGCGCGGCGGCGGATTTGTTTTTTGCCACTGGCCTCGAAATTGCTAGAGTGCTCGTGAGGGCGCTGATGGGCCCGGCAGGCGACGAGTCGGCAAAAAAACTAGAACCCAGTGCGAAGTCTTACCGGCGCCTGGCGCGCCAGAATGAGCTGACGCTCAGGTAGAGAAAAATGACCACGATCAGAGCCGCAGTCAAAAACGTCCTGTGGTCGGGACCGTGAAGATAGCTGGCCCTGGCTCGCCAAAGGGTGGGGGCAAAGACGACCACGGGCAGGAAAAAAAAGACGCCGGTTACTTCAAGCCACAGGGTGCCTCCGACGCGACCGAAGGGGCGCAGAAAGCCTTTGACGCCCTTGGCAACACCACGCGTTGCGCGCCCCGCGGCGTGACCGGAGCTGCGGCGTTGGGCGGCCGCGGCGGCCTGTTGAGCCGGCGCGGCGCTTTCGCCGGCGGCGACCCGTCCGGCGACCCGCAGGCCGATGCCCAGTACGCGACCGATGGAGTGAGGTTTCATTCCATTTATGATGGTAGCAGTGTCGCGATAGGGCAGCTTTATTCAAAATGCAGGACCGGTTCTCATTTGCCCTCAGGCGGCGCCGGAAGTAAGGTAGATAAATCCCGTGCCGCAACCCGCGCCACTCTCTCGCGCTGGCCGCCACTCCCGGAGGTACCGTGACATCCCGTCTGCGCGAACTTATACAGCAACTGGGCGAGGCCATACATGAATCGGTGGTAGAAAGCGAGCAGATCGCCGGCGTGGTGCAGGACATACGCAAGCACGGCTTTGACGTGCTGTTGATGCTGGAAGCCACCATCGGCCTGAACGAGGTGACAGCCAAAGAGGCCGGAGAGGTTGCGGACGGCGCGGAAGCGAGCAGCGGGGAGGAGCCCTTTACGCAAAACGATCTCCACTTTCTGCGCTCGCTGCGCATCTCGATCGAGGGCGACGAAGCAGGGGCCGCGGCGGATACCGAATAGCCTGGCTGGTCCGCCTGCATCAGGCTTGCATGGCAACTGATCTTAAGCTGCGACGGAAAGCTTCAGGCTTTCTGCGTGACCCGGATATGCAATTCCTTGAGTTGTTGCTCGGTGACCGTCGTGGGTGCGTCGGCCATGAGGTCGATGGCTTTGGCGGTTTTGGGGAAGGCGATGACTTCACGCAGGCTGGGCGCACCGGCGAGCAGCATCACGATGCGATCGAGGCCGAGCGCGATGCCGCCGTGGGGCGGGGTGCCGTATTCGAGGGCGTCGAGAAAAAAGCCGAAGCGCGCGCGGGCGTCCTGGTCGCTGATGCCAAGCGCCTTGAAAATCTGCTGCTGCACATCTTTGCGATGAATGCGGATGGAGCCGGAGCCGAGCTCAAGTCCGTTCATGGCCAGGTCGTAGCAGTTGGCACGGACAGAAGCCGGATCGGTGAGCAGGTTAGCCATGTCGGCCTCGTGCGGCGAGGTGAAAGGATGATGCGCGGGCATCCACCGGGCCATCGCAACGTCATACTCGAACATGGGGAAGTCGACAATCCAGATGGGATTGAATGCGGCGCCGCCGTCAACCTGCTTGCCGTTGCGCGGATCGGCTTCCAGCACGGCTCTCTCGGTGACGGCGAAAGCTCGATGGCGATCCGCATACTTCTTTGCCAGTTCAGTGCGGAAGTTGCCCGCGGCAGAGTAGACGTTGATTTCGCGCTCTGAAAGGCGGCCTTCAAACTTGGTGTCGCTTGCCTTGACGGGATGAGCGGGGTCGCCGGCAACGATGATGACGAAGTCGGCGTCTGCCGCGCCGGCCAGCTCGCGCGCTTTCATTGCGGCTTCCGGGAAGCTCTTGGCGAGACGCTTGAAATCGTCAATGAACTTGGCGCCTTTTTTCTGATCGAAGAGGGGATGGTTGTCTTCGCGCTCCTTGCGGCTCAGCTCACCGACGTTAGGAATGCGCAGCGCCACTACAGGCAGCGCTGGATCGATCTGCAGCGTGGCAAGCGCTTCGCCGGTGAACGCTGAGCGCACATCGGTGAGGCCGGGCAAGCGCAGGTCCGGCTTGTCCGAACCGAAGCGGCGCATCGCATCGTCATAGGTGAGGCGCGGAAAGGGCGTGGGCAGCGTGACGCCCGCAGCGGCAAAACCAGCCGACAGAAATTGCTCCACAACCGCAAAGACCGTCTCCTGGTGCGGGAAGCTCATCTCCAGATCGACCTGAGTGAACTCAAGCTGCCGATCAGCGCGCAGATCTTCATCGCGGAAGCAGCGAGCGATCTGGAAATAGCGGTCGAAGCCGGAGATCATGAGGATCTGCTTGAAGATTTGCGGCGACTGCGGCAGGGCATAGAACTCGCCCGGATGCACGCGGCTGGGGACGAGAAAATCGCGCGCGCCTTCGGGCGTGGACTTGGTGAGGATGGGCGTCTCGATCTCCAGAAAGCCCTGCTTGCTCAGGCTCTCGCGAATGGCGAGCGTGATTTCATGACGCAACCAGAAGTTGCGCTGCATCTCAGGGCGGCGCAAATCCACGTAGCGATATTTGAGACGTGTTTCCTCGTTCTGAATGGCCTCTTCAGAGGGTGAGAAGGGTGCCAGGCGCGCGTCGTTCAGCACCCGCAGCTCAGTGGCTTCGATCTCGATTTCGCCGGTGGGCATTTTGGGGTTGATGGCGTCCGCGTCGCGCAAGCTGACCTTGCCCACCGCGGCCACGACGTACTCCGGGCGCACCTGCTCGCCTTTCAGATGGCCGTCAGGCGTCAGCTCCTTGTCCAGCACGATTTGCGCGATGCCGGAACGGTCGCGCAGGTCGAGAAAGATGAGGTTGCCGTGGTCGCGGCGGCGGTTGACCCAGCCCATCAGGACCACTTGCTGCCCAGCGTTGGCGGCGCGCAGTTCGCCGCAAAGATGCGTGCGTTCGAGACTTCCTAAAAAATCAAGCACTCCCAGGGTCCTTTTACTCGCTTGCCGGTGTGGAGAGGTAAGCCGCCAGTTCCGCGCGAGAAACTTTTGATTGCATGCCAGTGGCGAAGGTCTTCACCGTCAGGATACCGGATTGGCGTTCGTCTTCGCCGAGGATGACGATGCGGCGGGCGGTCCTGTCGGCGGCTTCAAAAGATTTCTTCAGCCGGAAGCTGCCGTCGCCGAGCTCGATGCGCAGGCCTTGGCGGCGCAGTTCGCGCGCCAGGGCAAGCGCAGCGGCGTTCATTCCTTCGCCTAGCGGCGCAATGAAAGCATCCACCACCACCTGCGGCACCTGTGGTGCGGCGGACTCCTGCGCCTGCAGAGTGAGCACGAGGCGGTCTTCGCCCATGGCGAAGCCGATGCCGGGCGCCCTGGGTCCGTCGATGGCCTCGCTCAGTCCGTCGTAGCGGCCGCCTCCGAGGAGCGCGTTCTGCGCGCCGAGTCCGCCGTGGGTGAACTCGAATGTGGTGCGCGTGTAGTAGTCCAGGCCGCGCACGAGACGGTTGTTGCGTGTGTACGGCACGGCCGCCGCGTCCAGGGCCGCGGTGACGGCGGCGAAATGGGCCACTGAGGCCTGGTCGAGCGAATCGGCGATGACGGGCAGCTTGTCGATAATCGGCTGGTCGGCGGGAACTTTGCAATCGAGCACGCGCAGTGGATTGGTGACGGCGCGGCGCTGGCAGTCCACGCACATTTGGCCGACGACGGGGACCAGGGCGGCACGGAGCGTCTCGTTGTAGCGGGCGCGGTCGGCGGCGGAGCCTACGGAATTCAGTTCCAGCGTCCAGCCGGTAATGCCGAGCTCGTCGAGCAAAGTGGCCAGCATTTCCAATACCTCCGCGTCGCGCAGCGGGCTCTCGCTGCCGGCCGAGGGAGGGCCGATGACCTCGGCGCCGATCTGCGAGAACTGCCGGTAGCGGCCTTTCTGCGGGCGTTCGCGCCGGAACTGCGGGCCGATGTAATAGAGCTTCTGCAACTGGCCGGTTTCGCCGAGCCCGTGTTCGATGTAGGCGCGGACCACGCCGGCGGTGTTTTCGGGGCGGAGGGTGAGGGATTGGGAAGATTTGTTGAAGTTGCCATAGAACGGTTCGAGCAATACGCCTTCCGCGGTGGTTTCAACTTGAGCCGCTGGCACTGGCGACGGAAAGACAATTCGGCCGGTGACTTTTTTGGCGAAATTGGCCTTCGTCAGCAATGCGCGCTGCCGAAAGGCCGCAGAGGCTAACAGATTTAACGCCTCCGTGCCTGGCCGTGCGCTGAACACCACGAGTTCCCAATTGCCGTCGTGGTCCTCGTACTCGATAACGTCCGGTGCCGAGGAGCTTCTGTGTACAAATTCTCCCAGCGCCACGCCGAATCTCTCATGGTTTGCAAGATCCCATCTGCTGATCAGCAAATCTTTGTCGAAGCGCTCGCCGTCTTCCCAGGTGTACATCTCTTTCGAGACGATGTCGGTTTCTTCGCCCACGCTGCGCGCAAAGAGCGCCGTGTCTTCGAAGACGGGGGTGCGGATTTCCCCGAAGTTATAGCGGGCAAAGACGGCGCGCGCGGTTTTCTCAATGCGGTTCCAGAGGGCCGTCTCCGGCGGCAACAGGTCGCGGGTGCCGCGGACGGCTTTCAGGGTGGTCATGGCTTTTCCAGTCTAAATGTTCGTTGGTGGTAGGCTGGTATTAAGAGTCTTGCGTTTGTGCCGTCGCCTGGCGTGCAATCCTGTGGTGTTCACGTTGGGCGATCTGGATTGCGAAGGAGTTTTGCCATGATGTTTCATGTGGTCCTGCATCCTGAAGAAGACGGCTGGATTGTGGCTGAGTGCCCCGCATTACCGGGCTGCGTGAGCCAGGGGAAGGACGAGAAGGAAGCACTCGTCAATATTCGGGAAGCAATTACGGGATGGCTTTGGGCAGAAGGCCAGAAAGCGGCCGATTCGCTTCCGGCTGGGCAAACGCCTGTCTTAGTGGCGGTTTAGCGTTCTTCCGGCGGTTTTTCACTTTTTCCAGACTACTTTCCGATTTTGCACAGATCATAGTGCAGCTATTCTTACTATGTAGATCGTAAGGTTGGACTTATGGGAAGGCTCGGTAATATATCCGGCAGGGATGCAGTGAAGGCCTTTGAGAAAGCGGGATGGCTTGCCTGCGGCCAAGCAGGCAGTCATCTTGTGCTCACCAAGGCGGGGGTCCGGGCAAATCTTACAGTTCCGCTCGATTCCGAGCTGGCCTAAGGCACACTCCGCACGCTCATCCGGGTCGCTGGGCTGACAGTCGACGAGTTTCTAGCGCTCCTCTAGGCGTCATGGTCTCCGGAATCTGTGATGCTTGCGATAAACGTAGTGGCCCACGAGCCATCCGGCGGCGCTGCCTACCAGCACGTCTGAGGGGAAATGCTGCTGGCCAAGGACGCGTGTGAGGCTGACTCCGGCGGCCAGGGTGTAGATCCCGAATTGCTTCCAACGGGAGGGATACTCGTCCGCGAGAACCGCGGCGGAAGACCAGGTGAGCACGGTGTGCGACGAGGGGAAGGAGGAATCGATGCCAACACTCGTCTGGAAGAACCGGCCGCGGCCGCTGTCTACAGCAGGGCGTTCCCGCCAGAAGATCAGTTTCATGCCTTGCTCCACCACCAGCCCGTCCAGGATCGATTCGCTGCCCAGGATGCCGGTCTCTCTGGCGTGGGGATCGGCGTGGTACTGCCCTTTTGCAAACAGCAGGACGGGGGCGGCGATAAAACCGCCCACCAAAATGTCAGATGCGACCACATTTTCGTGGTTGAATCTGGGGTCGTGGGGAGCGGCGTTCATTGCCTGGTGATCGGTGGCGATGGCCGCGCCTGTGGCCAGCAGCAGGGGGAGCTCCCATTCCAGGTCGTGGGGACGGGTACGAAGCGGGCTGGTCCAGATGGCTCCCTGGTCATGCAGAATGCGCGAAGGAGTGTTGTGGAGTGTGACACGTTCGTCGTCGTCCGTAGCATGTGCCTGGGGGGCCTGGGTCTGGGGTTGCGGAGCGTCCGGCAGCGAATGGTCCACATCCCGGTCCGCATTCTGCGAGTGAGCGGAGCAACTGAAGGCCAGCGCCAGCAGAGACGCAAAAACAAGGGATTGGGCGCGAGGGAGCGAATTCTTTCTCGAATGGGTCACAAGACAATTAGATGCAAAGCAAGTGCCGGGTTGCTCAAATGAACAAAACATCATCGAGCGTTCATTTCCCAATCTCGGCGAGGTAAATCTCCGTGTAGTCAAGGTAGTTCTGGGCGTATTCGAGGATGAGGGCCCGGTCCTTGTCGCTGAGCTCGCGGCGAAGCTTGGCGGGGACACCGGCCCAAAGTGTCCGAGGCGGGACGGTGGTGTGCTCAGGGACCACCGCGCCTGCAGCGATAATAGAGCCTTCGCCGATGCGGCTGTTGTTGAGGATGGTGACGCCCATGCCGATCAGCACGGCGTCTTCGACAATGCAGCCGTGGACGGTTGCGTTATGTCCGATGGTGACCCAGTCTCCAACCACGACCGGATAGAGGTTGCGCTGGCCGTGCAGCACCGAGCAGTCCTGGACGTTGGAGTTGGCGCCCACGCGAATTGAATTCACATCGCCGCGCAGGACGGCGTTCATCCATACCGAGGAATGCTCGCCGAGGGTCACATCGCCGAGGACCTGGGCCGAAATGTCAACGTAGCAACTTGCGGGGATTTGGGGCAATCGCCCCTGGTAGCTGCGGATCATTCCGGTGAACCTCCAATTTGGCCCGAACCCCTAACGGCGGCGGACCTTGACCTTAAAGTGTAAAAGAGAGCCCGGCAGGAGTTTCGAAACAGGAATTCGTGAGCTTTGCGCGAAAACGACCACAAACCAGTGCAAGTCTATCGGAGCTAGTCGCCACACATTTCCCTAAATCTGAGTATTTACAGTATCCTAGAAGAGCCCCATGGCAGGTTTGGAGGTGGGATTTTTTGGCAGAGGTTCGCATTCAAGAAGGCGAGCCGCTCGAAAATGCGCTGCGCCGGTTCAAACGGAAGGTCCAGCAGGAGGACATCATCAAGGAAGTCAAGCGTCACTCCTACTACTTGAAACCCGGTGAGAAGCGTCGCGTCAAGGCAGCATTGGCGCGCAAGCGGAATCGCAAGAAGGCACGTAAAGAGGCTGATTAAAGCCGAATCAGTGGTAACGAAGGCCGCCCCGGCGGATTCCCCTGCATGCAGCGCGGAAACCATTCAACCGGGGCGGCTTGTTGCGTCTGGGGGGTTTTTCGGAACCAGGGCGCGTCACCATGGATATCGCGCGCCGATCGAGCTACGGCAGGGCTTGGCTGAACAACAGATCTCCCAGGATTCCGGACGGGTGTCCGGCAGCGCGGAGCAGCGTGGAAAGCTGTGCCCAGTGACGCATGCTGTGGAGAAGAACATGCGCCAGGGCCTTGCGCGGGGTGGGCTTTGGCTGCTCCGGCTTGCGCCACGGATAGCTTACGGTCTTCTCGTCCCATGCGAGGGAGGGATTACTAAGCAGGGATTGAAAATTGCGCATCGCCTGAACGTGCATGTCGAAGAGGGCATCGAGAGGGCCAGCGGGCCAAACGTCATAATCGGTCACGGGCTGGGCAGAGATAATCTGGCTCCAGACCAATTCCGCTCCCCAGATGTGGCGGACAAATGCCTGAACCGTGGCGTTGCCGCCGATGCCGCAAGGCAGCGCCAGGAGTGCGGGATTGGCGTTCAGATGAGTCCGCCAGAAATCGGCCGACTCCTGGTTCCAGACGAGAAGTTCTTCAAGCGTGATGGCAGGTGTCATGGTTTCCTCGCCAGGGCGCGATGGCCAACGTCGTGGCGATAGTAGATTCCTTCATAGTGAATTTCTGACATGGCTTTGTAGGCGCGCGCCAAGGCCTCTTCGAGCGAAGGTGCGGCAGCGGTCACGCCCAGGACGCGGCCTCCCGCGGTGACAAGCTGGTTGCCCACCTGGGCGGAGCCGGAGTGGAAAATCTGCACCCCCGGAACCTGTGCGGCCGCGCCAAGGCCGGAGATGGGGAACCCCGTTGCATAACTGCCCGGATACCCGGAGGAACTGGCCACCACGCATGCCGAGGCGCCGGGAGACCACCGCAGCTCTGTCTCGCCGAGCCGGCCGTCGATCGAAGCCTCGAGCGCGTCGACCAGGTCGCTCTCCAGGCGGAGCAGGATGGCCTGCGTCTCAGGATCGCCGAAGCGGGCATTGAACTCCAGCACCTGGGGGCCGCGCGCGGTCATCATCAGGCCAATGTAAAGCACGCCGACGAAGGGCGTATCCTCGTCGGCCATGCCGCGCACGGTGGGTTCGGCGATGTGGTGCAGAACCCAATCCTTCATGCCCGTTTCGAGCATGTCATCGGTGGAGTAGACGCCCATGCCGCCGGTGTTGGGGCCGGTGTCGCCCTCGCCGATGCGCTTGTGGTCCTGGGCCGGAGCCAGCGGGATCACATGTTTTCCGTCGCTGAGGCACATGAAACTGATCTCATCGCCTTGAAGAAATTCCTCAAGCACCACTTGCTGCTCCGGCTCGCCCAGCAGCTTTCCGCTGAACAGGCCATGAGCGGCCTCGAGGGCGGTGTTGCGCGACTGGCAGACGAGGACGCCCTTGCCGGCGGCCAGACCGTCTGCCTTGACCACAATCGGCGGATGAAACATTTCGATGGCTTTTTCGAGCTCGGCCGCGGATGCGCAAAGAGCGTAGTTGGCGGTGAGAATGTTATGCCGCTGCAGAAAGCGCTTGGCGAAACCCTTGCTCGTTTCCAGCATGGCCGCGGCGCGGGTGGGCCCGAAGACCCGCAAACCGCGCTCCTGCAAGGCATCCACAATGCCGAGCGAGAGTGGCAGTTCCGGTCCCACGATGATGAGGCCGGGCTGCTCGGCCTCGGCCACGCGCACCATCGCGTCGAGGTCTTTAAGATTAACTGGAATGCAGCGGGCAATCTGCGCGATGCCGCCGTTTCCAGGTGCGCACACCACTTCCGTGACCCGTCCGCTCCGCTTTACCGCCCAGGCCAGCGCATGTTCGCGGCCCCCCGAACCCAGAATCAAGACTTTCATTCGTGCGTCCCTACTCTTCCTGCGGTCCCCGAATCCTGAAAGGCTATCTGAGCAAACCGGGGTTGGGAAGTCAAACCGGAAGCGGAAATGTTGAAATGGCGGTCTCTTATACTGATCCGAGGAGCCCGGCATTCCGGGACGCATGGCAAGCAGGAGGGCCGAGCGATGGCGGAGATACGCATCAAGCCCTATCTGCAGGGAGAGGCGGAAAAGGCGCGGCGGAGGCGGCAGACGCGCATTTTCCGGCGCAACCAGATTTTGGGGATGGTACTGGTGGCAGCGGCGATCCTGCTTTGGCGGCTCTTGCACACCAATCCCAAATGGATCTTTCCGCCCGGATGGTGGCGGCTGTGACGACTGCGTCGAGCAGCCCTTTGGATGAGATTCGAGAGCCACTGGCGGTGCTACTTCTAGGGCCGACGGGCAGCGGCAAAACGGCGCTTTCATTGGCGCTGAGCGAGCAGTTCAATGGGGAGATCGTGAGTTGCGACTCGGTGGCCGTGTATCGCGGCATGGACCTGGGCACGGCCAAGCCGTCTGCCGAGGAACGGGCGCGGACGCCGCACCACCTGATCGACGTAGCGGTGCCGGATGAGCCGTTTACCGCGGGCGAATACGGCAGGCAGGCAAGGGCGGCGCTGCGAGATATTGCCGGGCGGGGCAAGCTGCCCATTGTGACTGGAGGAACGGGGCTCTACCTGCGGGCGCTGACGGAGGGACTGTTTGCCGGACCGGCGAGGCAGACGAAACTGCGGACGCGGTTGGAACGAAGCCGGCAACGGCTTGGGGAGGCCTGGCTGCACCGGCTGCTCCACAGGCTGGACCCGCCCTCCGCAGAGCGCATTCACGCCCACGATAGGCCCAAGCTGATGCGAGCTATCGAGGTTTGCCTTGCAGCGCGCAGGCCGCTTTCACAGGTTCTTGCCCGCGATCCATTAACCGGCTTCCGGCTGCTGCGCATTGGGCTCAACCCGCCGCGTCGAGAGCTTTACGATCGGTTGAACCAGCGCGCGGCCGCGATGTTTGCTGCCGGGCTGATCGAGGAGACGCGGGGACTTCTGGAACGCTTTGGGCCGGTCAAGGCGCTCGAGTCGCTGGGCTACCGGCAGGCAATGGCAGTGCTGGAGGGGGCCATGACTGTGGAGGCTGCAATCGAAGCCGCGCGGCAGGGCCATCGCAATTATGCGAAGCGGCAATTGACCTGGTTCCGGCGCGAACCGAGCGTGGTCTGGATCGAGGGCTTCGGCGACGAAGCGGAGACTCTGCACGCGGCTATCGAGGCGGTCGAGACCGAACTGCATGGCGGACATCAGAATTAGTTGAGATTGCCGCAAGAAGGATTGCCTTGCGGGAAAAAGCTGGCGGCCGGAAGAAGCAGACGCCAGCATTTAAACTAAGCAAGGAGTGGCGGCGTTTCTTGGAAGAAGCGCCGCCAACGGAGTGCGCATGGCAGAGACGATTTACGATGTGGCCGTGATTGGCAGCGGGCCGGCCGGCTATACCGCGGCCTTTCGCGGCGCGGAATACGGGCTGAACGTGGCGGTCATTGAGACGGCCGACAAACTGGGCGGCACATGCCTGCACGTGGGTTGCATCCCTACCAAGGCCCTCTTGTTCAACGCCGAGATATGGGACCACCTGAAGAACGCGGCCGAGCTTGGCATCGACGGAATCGGGACCCCCGTGTTGAACTGGGCCGCGGTGCAGAAGCGCAAAGACGCGATCATCGTAAAGCACACCAAGGGTCTCGAATTCCTGATGAAGAAGCACAAGGTCGCGAGGTTTTCCGGCTACGGACGACTCACCGGGCCGGCGCAGTGTGGCGTGCATACGGTTCAGGTAACGGCGGCGGATGGCGCAGTGAGCCAGGTGAAGGCAAAGAATGTGATCCTGGCCACGGGGTCGGCGGCGAAGTTGCTGCCAGAGCTGCAGGCCGACAGCACGATTCTCACCAACATCGAAATTCTGGCGATCGACAAGGTGCCGAAATCGCTGATCGTGATTGGTGCGGGCGCGGTGGGCGTGGAGTTCAGTTCGATGTTCCGCAGCTTTGGGACGGAGATCACGATCCTTGAGTTCCTGCCGCGCATGGTGCCGGTCGAGGATGAGGAAATTTCGAAAGAACTGACGCGGCTGTTCAAGAAGCGCGGAATCGACGTGAACACGGGCGCGAAGGTGGAGAAGGTGGAGAAAACCGAGTCCGGCGTGAAGGTGACTTTTACCGACGCCAACGGCAAGACGCAGGTGAAGGAGGCCGAAAAAGTTCTGGTAGCGGTTGGCCGCTCGGGGCGGACCGACGATATCGGGATTGAAAAGACCAAGATCGAGCTCGAACGCGGATTCATCAAGGTGGATGCCGCGCAGCAGACGGCGGAGGCGGGCGTTTATGCCATTGGCGACATCGTGGCCGGGCTGCCGCAACTGGCGCACGTAGGCGCAATGAGCGGCATGGTGGCCGTGGCGAAGATTGCAGGCCGCCCGTTTCGGCCGGTGCGCAAGGACCGCATCCCCAGCTGCACGTACACCGAGCCGCAAATCGGATCAGTGGGATTGACCGAGGCGCAAGCAAAGGAAAAGGGCTACGCCGTGAAGGTGGGCAAGTTTCCGTTCGCGGGCAATTCGAAAGCCACCATCGTCGACAGCCATGACGGTTTTGTGAAGATTGTGTCGGACGAGAAATATGGAGAGATTCTGGGCGTACACATCCTGGGACCGCAGGCCACAGAACTGATTGCCGAAGCGGTTGCGGTGATGGAATTGGAAGGCACGGTGGAGGAGATGATGTTCACCATCCATGCGCATCCGACCCTTGCCGAATCGATGCTGGACGCGTACGGCGCCGTGGAGGGGATGGCGATTAACGCGTAAGGCGGAGGACGAATATGCAACCTGGAACGATGGGCGAATTACGGGCAGGCGAGGCATTCAAACGAACGGTGTGAGCCGATGAGGGGTGAGAGAAAGAAACTGCACAAGCGTCAGGGTGCTGAGGTAGGCGTGCTGCTCAGAATCCTCGACGTGGAGCGGAAGCGATGGAAGTCGCGGAAGCGAATCTGGTTCAGCTCCAGCTTAGATTTGCGACTCCCTCTCCGCAGGACGATCTGCGCTCCGATCGGGACCAGGTACTGCTGGCCGCCGATGGAGACGAAGTCGTAGTCCGCACTGACGAGGGACTCGTGGATGGGATACCTCTTCGGCACCTCGTCTGCGATTTCGGTGATGCGCCGGACCGCGTGAGTGGCGCTGTCGATGTAGACCATGCCGTGATAGCCGAGGAGAACCACCTGATTGTCACCAGCGCGGAGAAAGAGATTCGAGTTCTCTTTGGCGACGCGATACTTGAAGACCTGCACGGTTCCGTCACCGAGCGTATCGGTTTCAAGCCACGAGATTTCCGCTTTGGTGGCTGGCCGGAAGAGACCGCGAATAACACCGCCGAAGATTCCGAATTCGGAGACGCCACGCTCAGGATTGGAGCTGCTGTCGTGGCTTTTCTTGTGGTCTTTTTCGTATTCCTGAAACTCCCAGTCTTCCTGGCGGTCGAGGTAGTTGAGCTGGCCGGTGATCGTATCGGTGAGTTCCCAGTTGTTCTTGCCATTGGAACCGGCAAATCGCTCGGTGACTTGCTGGCAGGTGAAGTTTGGCAGGGAATCCCAATAATCGTTTGCGGATTGCGCGACTTCGGCGAGGAGAGCTTTGAGCTCGTCGTCGGGGGGACGCTGGAAAGGATTGGCAGAGATGGTAATGGCCAGCGGACCCGCAGGCCGGGAGATGGACTCAAGAGCCGGGAAACCGCCCGGGGGGTCCGAATCGGCGTCTTCCACGCCGCTGAGAGCGGAGGAAGCGCCCGACTCGGTGGTCTTTTCACCTTGAGTGAGAACGGCCGTTCCACCTTGAGTGCGAAGGTCCGCCACAAGGTATGTGCCATCCATTGTCCGGAAGTTCCTGTAGTCCTGGGTGACGAACTGATGGCGAACGGCGTAGCGTCTCACGAAGGAGTCGCCGTTGGGGACGACCTCAGCGTTGGCGAAGGAACGCACGGGGACGTAGAGGTTGCTGCCGCCGATGTGCATTGGGGCGTAATCGACGCGGATGTCCTCGTAGTGGACGAAGTCCGAAGGCTTGAACCCGGCCTCGACGATGGTGCGGACGACGACCCCGGAATCGGGATCGAGGAATAGCTCGCCGTGGCAGCCGGACTGGGCTTTGAAGGGCTTGAAGTCGGATACGTTGGCAAGATTGCCATTGCCCAGCGGGTGCGCGAGAGGGCTGGCGCTAAGGCCGCCCAGGCCGCCGCCAGTGCTAGGGGTGGGGCTGGCGCCTCCTCCGTTGCCGTGACCGCCGTAGAGGCCGCCGCCGACGCTGGTGGTATCGGGGAAGCAGCAATAGTTGATGGCGTAGTGGGATTTCTTCTTATCGATGGCGAAGGCGAAGACGGCGGTCCGGTGGCTGTCGATAGTTTCCCAGCGGAGGAATTTGGGTTTGCCTGAGGAGATGGCTTCACTTGTCAGGAGATTGAGCGGAAGGAAGGGGAGCATGGAGTTAACGAGATTGTTGCGTCCCCACGGAGTGGTGTCGTTGCCGCCTGGTTTCTCGATACCGTTGTCGATCTCGACCTTGTCAGTGTGGGTGTTCACGAGGCGGGTGTAGTGGCTGATCTGCTCCCAGAAAGGGTCGAAGTCATTCTGGACTTTGACCTGGGTGCCACTATAGGACTGGATGGTCTCGACGCCATCCTGGAAGCGGGCGACGAGACGAGCGGCGGTGAGTCGAGGTAATTGAGAGTAGGCCTTGGCGGCATAGTCCTGGGCCTTGGCAAGCATGGCCTGCTGGGCAGCGGCGTCGGGAGGAGCGGCTTTAGGCAGGTCGGTGTCAGGCGGGGCGAGCATGGCGCTGCGCGCCTCAAGCACGTATATCTGCTCGGTGGAGAACGGCCCATCGATGAGGTTGGCCATGCTGTTCATGGCGGCAGGGGTCAGTTCTTCAGTCAGCTCGATCTCTTTCAGTTCGTTGGCGACCTGTTCGTCGCTCTTCCGAGCGTTGTGCAGACCTGTGAGCACATCCTGCAATTCAGCCACAGTCATTTTTTTTGAACTGGCCGGCAAAAGGGCGGGGGCCATTGCCACGAGCAGAAGGAACCATCCGAAGCGCTTCATGTTGTCCTCCCGGGCGAAATTGCGGGTGGACCGATTGTAGCGACTAATTGTGGACTGTGCATCAGCTCGCGGGCAGGTCTCGATCCGCGACGAATTCTTCTCCGGGCGCCCGACCTTTTGCGCAGGGAATGGATCAAAGACAAAGCTAACGAGCTGTCCAGGCTCCTGGTGTTGGTCGACAAGTCGAAGATTATCGAGACTGACGGGAGTCGTTGGTGCCGAAGAAGGGACTCGAACCCCCACACCCTTGCGAGTACGTGGACCTGAACCACGCGCGTCTGCCAATTCCGCCACTTCGGCACGATCCAAGTTCAGCGCGTGGCGCTGAACGGGCAGCAATCCTGATTTTCGCAACTGGGGAACCGGGTGTCAAATTGCAAGCGCAGGCCGGGGCTGGCATCCGGATTGCTCTTAAAGAAGAAATAAGTTGGGAACTGGCGCGGCTGAAGCCGCGCCAATTGAAAGCCACGAGGGTTTGCGCAGGCCGGCTTAGACCAGCTTGGCGTCGAGGACGATTTCAGTGTTGTTGGCGAAGAGCTTGGAGATGGGGCAGCCGGCCTTGGCGTCGGCCGCGGCCTTGTCAAAGGCTTCCTTAGAGGCGCCGGGAACGTTGGCGGTGGTGGTGAGCGCGATTTTGGTGACCGAGAAGCCATCCCCGACCTTGGCCAGGGTGACAGCTGCCTGGGTTTCGATCTTGTCCGGGGTAAAGCCTGCGCCACCCAACTGCGCGCCCAGCGCCATGGAGAAGCAACTGGCGTGGGCCGCCGCGATCAGCTCCTCGGGGGTGGTGCCGCTGGTTGCGCCTTCAAACCGCGTCGCGAATGAATAGTTGGCGTTCTTCAATACGCCGGTACCTGTTGAAATGGTGCCCTTGCCTTCTTTCAGTGAACCTGTCCAGACTGCACTTGCTTTGCTTGCCATGGTTCCCTCCTTGGGGGATTTGGAAATCGCGCAGTGGTTCCCCGGCGGGCCGCCAGGGAAAACCAGGGCGCAGACGAGATGATGATGCATCGGGCGCCTTCCGGGATTCTGCGGCGCGGGATGCCTCTTTTCTTATGCTAATCTCTCCAGCATGCTGCCGCAGCGCCCGTCCACCTTCGATCTCGATTTCGCGCCCAATATCTCACATGGTGAGGCCGTGAGCAAGGCGGCTCAGCGCACCGACCACCCCTGCCAGATTTGCCCCACCTGTTCGCAACGCCTGAGCGAACACCATTGCAAACTGGTGTGCACGCAATGCGGCTACTACATGAGCTGCGCGGATTTTTACTGAGGCAGGGGTTTCAGCGCAAATTTAGCGCCGGCTGCGCGGCATTGGCGTCGGGCACAGCGGGGGAGAGCAGGCGGCCGCGGGTGAGCACCTTGCGCGTGAGCCCGGTGAGCGCCATGCCGGCGGCTTCGTCGAGAGGAACCCAGCGGCGCCGCCCGCTGGAAACAGTCAGCGCGTCCACATCGTCTTCAGCGACGGTGCGGATGCGCACATAGTAATTGATCTGCATGATTGCGTGGCGAACGGTCATGCGCAGCTCCTGCGCGGGCACGGCTGGGTCCAGAAGAGCAGGCAGCTCCCACAAGCCGGGCATCACGGTGAGCGAGGCAGGCCGCTGTTCGAGCAGCACTTCGCGCCGGGCCTCGCCCGGTCCCGCACCCGGCTGCCGCCCGATGCGCACTGCGAGCGCATGGGCCACCTGGCGGCTGAGCATGCGCGGCCGCGGCTGAGTCTTGTGTTCGCCGCGCGTCTGGCACCGGGAGGCAAGCGGACATAACAGGCACTGGGGATTGCGAGGCAGGCACATCGTCGCTCCCAACTCCATAAGCGCCTGGTTAAAGTCTCCCGGCTGCTCAGGGTCCAGGAGCCGATCCGCCACGCCGGCAATCCTGCGCTTCAGGGCCGCGGCGCCTGTGGGACTCGCGGCATCCAGGCCTTCCAGCCGGCACAGCACTCGCTCAACGTTCCCATCCACCACGGCCACCGCCTCGCCATGAGCAATGCTGGCAATTGCGGCCGCGGTATAAGCGCCGATGCCGGGCAAAGCGCGCAACCCTTCGGCAGTAACGGGCATTTTGCCATGATGATGGTCGGCGACAAACCGAGCCGCCTTGTGAAGCATTCGAGCGCGGCGATAGTAGCCAAGTCCGCTCCAGAGTGCGAGCACGTCCTGTTCCGAGGCCAGGGCCAGGGAAGCGAGCGTGGGAAACCGCGCCAGGAAAGCCCGGTAGCGCTCGATGACCACAGCGACACGGGTCTGCTGCAGCATAATCTCCGAGACCCAGATGGCGTAGGGATCGCGGCTACGCCGCCACGGCAAGTCGCGGCGGCCGTGCGCATACCAGGCCAGCAATTGCCGGCGCAGGCCGGCGGTCTCGGAGCCGGCGTTAAACGAGTTGGCGGTCGTGATCATGGGTAGAGGTTAAGCAATTGGCTCACAGGGCGATTGGCCGATGCTATCAAAGCCCCGGACAATTTAGAGCACTTTCGGAATACACGTAGACTTTTTGAGAGCAGTGAAAGGTGGCTTTTTCTTCCACCCCAGCGACGAGGACCTGTCGCCGGGGACCCCGGTTGACCACCCCAGCGACGAGGACCTGTCGCCGGGGACCCCGGTTGACCACCCCAGCGACGAGGACCTGTCGCCGGGGACCCCGGAGAGGAAAAAGCCACTTGAGCGTGTGCTTTCGGTCTACACCAATTCCGAAAATGCTCTATTCGTTCCCAGATTTCGCCCAGGTGCGAGCCTCGCCAGACCCGGCTCCTAAAACGGAAACTTTGGTACTGACGTTCCCGAAATTAATGGTAACACAAACGAGTAACCATGGTAATGTTTTCTCACTCCCCCCAATATCGCATGGGTCCAGATATGGAAATGCGGCTCGACTCACGGGAGTCCCAATAAACGGGACATCCGGGGTGATCGGGGACAGAAGTCCAACTTGCCCGGAGGCATTTTTTCAATGAAGCAAACCGCCCTGTTCCTCGTTGTTGCGTTTGTGGCCGCGCCCCTGGCGCTGATCGCCCAATCGTCCGTCTCTGCGCCGGCATTTGTTTTCGCGGACTCCAGCTCCAGCGGGTCCGGCGCGGGCATCGTAAGGTCGTCCGTCAACATTCCCACGGTTCGCACGGAGCCGTTTTCGCGCATGGCCATTGGCACCGGCGCATCGCCAATGGGCGTCCGGCTGCAGGTGGCCACGAACTTGAATGACCACTTGAACCTGCGCACCTATGGCAGCCTGTTCGACTACAATCTCAACTTCACCACCAGCGGAATCGACGCCACTGCCAAGCTGAGCCTGGCTTCCGGCGGCGCGGCCCTCGATGTTTATCCCTTTCACGCGGGGTTCCGCATCAGCCCCGGCGCGCTGTTTTACAACCAGAACCGGATCAATGCCAGTGCCAACGTGGCCGGCGGAACCAGCTTTACCCTGAACAATCAGACGTTCTACTCGGCCAATGCCAACTCCGCCACTGGCGCCACGCCTGTGACCGGAAACGCGCTCCTGAATCTTCATACCTCCAGACCGGCTTTCACGATCACGACGGGCTGGGGAAACATGATCCCCCGCGAGGGCAGCCACTGGTCGTTCCCGTTCGAGATCGGCGCGGCCTTTATCGGCGACCCGGCCTTGAATGTGAATCTGGGGGGGTGGGTGTGCGCGGATCAGGCCCAGACGCAGTGCGCCAGCTTGCAAAGCACCAACCCGATCGCCGTCTCGGCGCAAAGCAACCTGCAAACCCAGGTTGCCAAGTGGAACAACGATCTGAGCCTGCTCAAGACCTATCCGATCATCTCCGGCGGCATCGCCTACAGCTTTCGGATTCGCGGCGCGCGGCAATAAGCCTTAAGCGAGCAACTCGCCGACAATTCCCGGGGCGGCCTGGAGCGCCGCGTCAATCTGCGACGGATCTTTGCCGCCTGCTTCGGCGATCTCTGGTTTGCCGCCGCCGGAGCCGCCCACCAGCTTGGCCACCGCGCCCACCAGCTTGCCGGCCTGGATGCGCTTGATGAGCCCCGGAGTGACCCCGGCGATGAGCGCGACTTTGCCCTCGGGTTGCGCAGAGGCCAACACTACCACGCCCTCGCCGAGCTTCTGCTTCAAATTATCAACCAGAGTCCGAAGCTGGCCGCGTTCCAGAGAGTCGGCGCGCAGAGTTACGAGGCGAAGACCCTTGACATCGACGGCGCGGGCGAGGGCTTGGTCCAAAGCGCCGGCTGCGGACTTCATGCGGCTTTCGTCCAGCTCGCGGCGCAGGCGCTTGAGCTCGTCTTCCTGGGCGGCCAGCTTGGCGCGAAACGCCTCCGATGGAGTGGACCCGGCAGGGGGCGGAGCCAGCTGAGCCGCGATTTGAGACACAGCAAAGTCCTGGCGGAAGGCGTCGAGCGCGCCGAGGCCGGTGATGGCCTCGAGGCGGCGCACGCCCGAAGAGACCGATCCCTCACTCACAATTTTGATGAGGCCGATTTCGCCGGTGGCGCGGGTGTGCGTGCCGCCGCAAAGCTCGGTGGAGAAACCATCGGCCAGCGTGACCACGCGCACCTTGTCGCCGTACTTTTCGCCGAACAGGGCCATGGCGTGGTACTCGTTGACGGCCACGTCGATGGGCACGTCTTCAAGGGTGTTCACGGCAGTGTCGGTCAGCACCTCGCGGTTGACGATGGACTCAATCTCTTCAAGCTCCTCGCCGGCGACAGGCGCGAAATGTGAGAAGTCGAAGCGCAGGCGCGCGGGCTCAACCAGCGAGCCGGCCTGCTTCACATGCGTGCCTAGAACTTGCCTGAGCGCCGCGTGGAGCAGGTGCGTGCCCGTGTGGTTGCGGCGGATGGCATCGCGGCGCGGTCCATCGACGACTGTGGTGACGTGGTCGCCCACGGCGAGGGGCTGCTTGAGTAGGGCCTTGTGGGCGCGGACGCCTTGCACCGGGAGGACGGCGCCTTGAATCTCGGCGACGGTGGTGTTGCCGTCGGCGGAGGTGAACCAGCCGGTGTCGCCGATCTGGCCGCCGGAGTCGCCGTAGAAGGTGGTTTGATCGAGGACGATCTCGACCTGGTCGCCTGCGGCGGCGGCAGGGACGCCGACGCCGTCTTTGACGATGGCCAGAACTTCGGCGTGGTTTGCGGTGAGCTGCTTGTAGCCGAGGAAGGCGGTTTTGGGGAGTTCGCGAAAGGCGGGGCTGGCGGATTTCTGGCTGCCGCCTTTCCAGGAGGCGCGGGCGCGGGCTTGCTCTTCGGCGCGGGCGGCTTCGAAGCCCTCGGCGTCAAAGCGTATTTCATAGTCGCGCGCCGCATCGACCATGAAATCTAAGGGAAGACCGTAAGTCTCGTAGAAATGAAAGGCTTTGTCCCCCGGAAAAACAAATGGAAGAGGCGGGCGATCTGCGAGCGAGTAGAAGCCCAGCTTCTGCCATTCGTTTACTGTTTGGATTGCGAATTGGATGTCAGAGCCCGGCGTAGAAGACCTCAAAGTTTCAAGAACTTCCTTGAGATGTCTCCCGTGAGGTTGATAGTTATACCCGGCGGCCTTGCTTTCAAAGTACGGCAAAATCATTGCGGCCACTGCCTGGTCGAATCGCCTTGATCCCTCAGTCAGCACCCGATCGAACTGCTTTTCCTCCGCCCCAATCACCTTAGCTACCCGAGCCGCGGAGTCGTCCAGCTCAGGGTATGCGCCTCGCATCAGATCACGAACAGCGTACACCATTTCGTACAGAAACGGCTGTTCCTGTCCCAATAGCCGTCCATGCCGAATTCCGCGCCGCAGTATCTTGCGCAGCACATACCCGCGCCCCTCGTTCGATGGCAGAACCCCATCATTGATCAAAAATGTAGCCGCCCGCGCATGATCCGCAATGATTCGCAGAGATGCTGAGTTCAACCGCTCGCGTTCTTGCCTTCGGCGAATCTCATCTTCCGGCGGCGGTCCAGAAGCATTAGCTGAAAATACATTGATCGGTTTGTATTCGAACTTGGTCAACTCAGCAGCCCGCTCAATCAGCGGCGTAAACAAATCCGTTTCAAAGTTCGAAATCTTCCCTTGCAGCACGGCGGCGACGCGCTCCAGGCCCATGCCGGTGTCGATGGAGGGCTTGGGCAGAGGGCTGAGTTTGTAGGCGGTGGTCTTTGTGGCCGGCTCAACGACGGCCAAGCGGTCAAACTGCATGAAGACGAGGTTCCAGATTTCGACGTAGCGGGCGTCGTCGTGGCCGAAGGGCTTGTCGACACCTGGGGTCTCGGCCGCCTCGATGCCCATGTCGTAGAAAATTTCGGAGCAGGGGCCGCAGGGGCCGGTTTCGCCCATCTGCCAGAAATTGTCTTTCAATCCGTATTGGAAAATCCGCTCCCTGGGCACGCCGGCCTCGATCCAGTAGTGCTCCGCCTCGTCGTCGCGCGGCACAACATCCGCACCTTCAAAAATCGTGACGTAGAGGCGGTCTTTGGGGATGCCGAACCATTTCTCATCCGTCACCAGCTCCCAGGCGAACTGGATGGCTTCGCGCTTGAAATAGTCGCCGAAGCTGAAGTTGCCCAGCATTTCGAAGAAGGTGTGGTGGCGGCGGGTAAAGCCCACATTTTCAAGGTCGTTGTGCTTGCCGCCGGCGCGGACGCACTTCTGCGAAGAGGTAGCGCGCGAGTAATTCCGCCGCTCCGCGCCCAGGAACAAATCCTTGAACTGATTCATCCCCGCATTGGTAAACAGCAGCGTCGGGTCATTGGCGGGCACCAGCGAGGAAGAGTGCACGCGGCGGTGCCCCTTTGACTCAAAAAAGCGCAAAAACAGTTCGCGTATTTCGTTCCCAGATCGGAATTGCATGGCTTAACCAGTGTAATTGGCGCTTGGCATGGATGCGGCCATGCACAGCAGATTCAAGCTTTCCCGCCCGTGCCCAAAAAAAGACAAAGACGCGCCAAGATTGGGGCACCCGAGCTTATTCATTGAGCCGGTCTTCGTCTAGATTCTCCAGGGCGGCGAGGGCATCGTCGGGCACCTGCCACTGGCGCAGGATTTTATAGATCACGCCGGTCGAGAATCCCGCCGTAACCAGTCGACGCATCACGCGGGCCGTCTCCTTTTCATTCTCCGGTTTGCGGATGCGCTTGCGCTCGAGATGCTGGCGGGCCAGCGCTTCCTCATTGGTCTGCCCATAGCGCGTTTCGAGCGTCTCCGCGATCAGCGCGGCCGCGACGCCCTTGTGCTGCAAGTCCTGCTTGACGCGACGCTGACCCAACTTCTGATTCTCCTGGCGCAAGCGGGCATAGGTCTCGGCAAAGGCAGCATCGTCCAGATAGCCGTGTTCCAGCAGGCGCGCAACCACCTGAGCAACAGTCGCCTCGCCTCGTTCTCCCGGCTCCACGCGCGTCTTCATCAGCCGTCGCAAATCGGCTTCGGTACGCATCTGCCGCCCCAGCGCCTTCACTGCGTAGTCGAACAGCCCCGATGCATCGAGGAAGGGTCTTGGCTTTCCGGATTTGCGTTCGATAGGCATCGATCAGCGACCGATTACGGAGAACTAGAATCCGTTGTCAGACTATCAGCGGGTTGGGCGTGGTGGCTGAGGGAGGCTTTTTGGCGAGGCGGGGGCCATAAGCGCTTGTTGTCAAAGAAGAGAGGCTATGAAGAGGCCTTAAGTGATTGAGAACGCGCAGTCACGGTGGTGAACTCAGATTGCAGGGAATTGTGAAGGGATTAGTTAAGCTAAGAACATTCAAAGAGAAATAACACGAGAAGGGGAAAGTGGACGAGGCTTTCCCGATCTTCTTCGGGCCATCCCCGCGGGTTCGCAGGCGTAGGGAAGAAGAAGAGGCTCAGTCCCGCCTGACAATGTCTCCAGGGGGACGCAGGAGCAGAGATGACGCTGTTTCCTTTCTACGGGAATGCGAATGACCGTGGAACGGTGGGCCGGGAATGGCGGGCAGATGGCCGGAAGCAAGCAAGAAAAGCAAGAAGTGGAAAGCAAGCCGCGGGAACAAGCGACGGAGAACGTGGCGCCGTGTTCCGGATGCGACTTGGGCTGTTCACAATGCCTGAATGGCGGGGCGAGGACACTGCGCCAATTGGCGTTTCAGACCGTGCAGGACAACGGCGCAGAGATTGCGAAATCGCTTTTGAACCGAACGCTTGGCGGCAACTTTAGCAGCGCAAAGCTTCTGATTTCGCTGGCGGAGCCGCGAGCGGAGAAAGAGTGCGCCAGGAAGAGGAATCGGCGTGGCCGGAGCGCGGCGCTGGCGCTGGCGGAGGAACCCGAGTGGCGGGATGAGGAAACAGAGGCTACCGCGGAGACGGGCTTCGCAGACCGGGAGCCGGAGGGCTGACGACGTTTCCGGTATTGGTGTTGCGGATCGAATCGATCGACAACAAGAGGATCGTAAAGGGCCGCGGTTGACCACCCCGGCGACGAAGACCCGTCGCCGGGGACCCCGGTTGACCACCCCAGCGACGAAGACCCGTCGCCGGGGACCCCGGTTGACCACCCCAGCGACGAGGACAAGTCGCCGGGGACCGCGGTTTCCACCTCAGGGACCGACAAGAGTGGGCGCGCAGGAATTCGCGATGCGCGCGACAAGCGACGGAAACAAACCAGGCTGGTTATGATTTTGGATGGACCACGGCGAGAGCGTGTAGGGCGCTTTCGGATGTTCCCAACAAGAAGGATGAGACCAACGATGAATCTCACGAAGGACGGGTGGTTGGCAGGTACGGCGAGACGAACGGGACCAGGACTTGCGTTCACATCGGCGTTGGGATTGATGGGGATGGCATTGGGGTTGGCGGCCAGCGCGCAGGCGGTGAGCACGACCACGGTTCAGGGAACGGTGTATCTGGCGAACGGGAACCCCGGCGCTGGGACATTGAACGTGAGCTGGCCGGCGTTTACAACCGCCGCCGGGCAGTCCGTGTCGGCCGACTACTTGATGGTGACGATCGCAGCGAACGGATTTGTAAGCGTGAACCTGGCGCCGAATGCCGGGGCGACGCCAGCGGGACTCTACTACACAGCTGTTTACCAGATGAGCGACGGCTCGACGAGCACACAGTACTGGGTGGTTCCGGCGGCGTCCTCGGCGACCCTTGCGCAGGTGCAGGCGCAGTTGATGCCGGCGGCGCAGGCTGTGCAAACGGTGAGCAAGGCGTATGTTGACCAGGCTATCGCGGAATTGGCAGAGAGCGGGCTGACGGCGTTTGGTGGAACGATGACCGGGCCACTTTTTTTGAGTGGCGATCCAACGCAGCCATTACAAGCGGCAGACAAACACTATGTGGATTCGACCTTCAGCCAGGCGGTTCCCCTGGCGGGCGGGAACATGACGGGAGCTTTGACCACGCCGGCGTTGAACGGAGTGGAAGCGCCGGTGGCGGGAAGTCCGCAGGCGACGGTGCAGGCGGCGGTGAGCGCGGCGGGGACGAGCGGGGCGGTGGAGATTCCGCCGACTTATGCGGGCACCGACGGATTCACGAATCCCAATGGGCTCTATGTGACCGACCTGCGGCAGAGGAGTTCGCAACAGTTTGAACGCAGCGTAAAGGAATTCGGCGCGGTGTGCGATGGGACGACGGACGACACCAATGCTCTGCAGGCGGCGCTGAATTATGCCGAGACGCAATCAGTGGCGCTGACGATTCCGCAAGGAACCTGCAAAACGCGTGCGCTGAACTGGCACGGAGAATCGATTGGGGGATTGGGCAAACAGGTTTCCGCGTTGATGGGATTCCCGGGACAGGATGTGCTGGCGACAGGGACCGACAGTACAAATTTGCTGGCATATACGCGGATTCACGATCTGACGATTTACGTGGACCAGAGTGTCGATGTGTCCTGCACGGCGGCTGAGGGCCGCGCGCCGGCAGGAAGCTGTGCGGTGAGCCGGCCGCTGGAGAGCAACTCGATATTCTCGCCGGGCGGCAACGGACTCAACGGGACGACCGGAACCGGAACTGCATGGGCAGTGGGCAACTGCGCCATTGCGATGCCGGCGGTGACGGGAACGGGCGGCAACGGCCTGCGGGTGGCGGAGATTGAGAACCTGGAGATTGTGGCGACGGGCGCGGACCCCATGGCCCAGTACACGGGAGCGCACTCGACACACACGTGCGGACTCTACCTGGCACAGTGGCCGCAGTGGAGCGAATTCCGGAATATCGATATACGCGGCCTGAATACGGGCATTGCCATTCCGGCGTTGCCGGTGACCACGCCCTCGGGATTGAATTCTGACTCGAACCGGTGGCAGAACATTACGATTCAGGCCACGCACGGGTTTACCGCGGCGGCAGGCTCGAACAACGTGCTGGACAACGTTGTAGCGATGGCGGGGAATTCAGCGGCGACAGGCGAGCCGCCGACGGGGCTGGTGCTGGATTTTGCGGGAACGCAGCAGGGATGGACGGTGAGGAATGCTGTGGTTTTGCCCGCATGGAACGCGGTGCAGCCGCAACTGACGGTGACGGCGGCGGGCGGCGCGGTGACCGGGGTGACGGTTGGGACAGAGCACGGGCTGGGATTCGATCCGTATGGGACGCAGGTTTCGCTGACGTTCAGCGGGAGTTGCACGGCGCAGGCGACGGCCAGCGTGAACAGCAACGGGTCGATTGGGACGATCAACGTGACACAGGGCGGAGTGGGCTGCTCAGGTTCGACGACGGCCAGCGTGAACGCGGCCGGGACCTGGGATACGGCTGCGCCGGTAAACCTGATTGGCGGGCAGGATATGACGTTCTTTGCCGGCAACCTGCTGAAGGGCAACGGCGGGTACACGGTGTGGAATGCAGCGAGTTCGTGGAGCAATGGAACGGAATTGGATGGAGGCGGCGGGACATTGCCAGGCGGAGGAAGTTATACGGCGCTGGTGCTGAACAACCGGCTGGGTTCAGCCTATCCGGTGGACCAGTTCGCCGGGGCAGACTTCGGGGCTAAGTTACAGGCATGTCTTGGCACGGTAAGCGCGAGTTATGGAGGCACGTGCGACGCGCGTAACTTTACGGGCACCCTGGCGATGGGATCGAACCTGACCATATCGACGGCGAATGCGACGGTGCTGCTGCCTTGCGCCACCATTTCGACGGCCAACCAGGTGATTGTGACCGCGGGAACGAGAAATGTGACTCTGCACGGCTGCGCCTTGCGGGGATCTAGCGCAGCGAGCGGGAACCTGGGCGGGACGGTGTTTCAGTACTCCGGAACGGGCGCAATGGTCAAGGTGGGCGACCCAACCTATGCGGCGGACACGTTGGGATTTCATCTGGATAACGTGGTGATCAACACGACAACCACCTCGAGCGCGACGGCGCAAGGGCTGGTTGCGTATCGCACCCAGGAGATGGATGTCGAAGGCCTTTACTTTCTGGGTAACTCAAACCAGACGGGCATGACTCTGGATGGAACGGGTAATTATACAGGTGGAAGTTTTTTCGGCGACCAGTTTGATGGATTCCAAACGGCGGTGAACGCGATCGGGCACCAGATTGCGAACGCGGCAACGACGGACTGGATGAACGCAAGCGTGTTTGTGCGGCTGCACATCGTTTGCCCGACGAGCGGGGGAAGCCCCATCAGCGGGACCTATGGGATCAACCTGCAGCAGGGAGATGGAAACACGTTTACCGGCGGCGATGTGGAGGGATGCTCGACGGCTCTGCACCTGGGAGTGAACGCGCAGAACAATACAATTGTCGGTCTGCGCAATGAAACCTCGACTAATCAGGTTGTTGCGGACACGGGCAGTTCCTATAACAACTGGATGACCGGCGGCACGATGTTCACGGGTCAACTGACGGATCACGGGACTCGCAACAGCTTTCTGGATACGTTCCATCGCAGCTTCAACGGGATGAACGGGGACTGGTACGGCAGCCAGCAGGACGCGACGGTGACCAACCACTACCGGATCGGAATTGGAGTGGGGAACGAGCGCGGACTCCAAGACCGTTACCAGACGGACTACGGCTATCGGTGGACGACGGGGCTGAGCGACGCAACGGCTGGGGAGCAGTTTTATCAAGTTCTAGATGAGCTCAACAATGTTTACCGGCTTTCGATTGGACAGTACAACAACGGGCAGTCGAGCACCAACAATCAGACGGTGGTGAATGCGGCCGGGACAGGCGCTGTGGTTCTGAATGGCTCAAATAACTCGGGGACCGGTGGCGTGGTTATCGGTTCGGGCGGAGCGAGCGAGACCACCGTGGCGACAATCAACAACGCAGGGAACGCGCAGTTCAACGGGACACTGCAAGTGGGCGGTGCGTCAACTTTGATCAACACACCGACGGTCAAGAACCAGGCGGACGCGGAGATCGACGCGGTTCTGTGGGCCGGTTTGACGACGGGCCAGAAGGAGTCCCTGATCTACAAGGACTACAACGGCAACAGCCAGTGGTATGCAGAGAAGGATGCAAGCAACAACTGGGAACTGAATTCAGCCACTGGCGGACTGGATAGTTTCAAGGCCTACCAGAGCACAAACAGCGGCGACACTTATATCAATGCCTCGAATGGTTCGGGGGTTGTGCGCGTGAATTACGAAACGGGCGCGGGCACCGGCTTTAATATATATGGCGGAAGCAGCAGCGCCTTGTATGCGAGCTTTACGGGAACAACAGCAATCAAGTTTCCGGGGCTTGCGGCGAGCAGCGGCCAAAACTGCGTGCAGATTGACGATTCAGGGTACCTAACCAATACGGGGTCTGCATGCGGTTCAGGCGGCGGCGCGGGCGGCTCTTTCCTGCCCACCGCTAACCCCGCCTTCACCGGGGCGCTGACGGGTCCGGTTGTGACGACAGGGCAGAGTAACCAAACCTTCACTGTAGACGGTACTACTTATACGACAGTGGCCGCCGCTATGGCCGCGCTGCAAGCCGTCTCACCATCCGGCGGCGACGTGTGGATTCCCTGTGGAACTTACGCAATGCCGGCAGCAAGCCATTGGTTCACAGGAGTCCACCTGCGTTCATCGTGCAGTGGCGCTCCGGTATCTTACCAAGCGAGCTTCCAGGGGCTCCCGTATAGCAGCAGCAATCTTACGATTTTAACCTCTGCTTCGGGGCTAACTCTCTCAGAGTTAGGCAACATTGGCACAGATAACATCACCCTGCAATTTACCGGCGCGAACGGGACCGGGAACCTGATCCTGAACGCCATTACCGGCAGCGACTTCCGTAATCTGAGCGTGATCTGTAACGACGCGACGGATCATTGCATGAACTTGAGGGGCGATGCGGGGGGCGTGTACAGCTCTTCATGGGATCATTTTGAGGGCCGGACTGTACTGGCTGGAGGGCTATATGGCCTCGATCTAAGCGGTGGAATCCCGCCGCTGACCGTCACGAGCGTTACTTTGACAGGCAGCATTGCGGAGTTTACTGCCGCAAATAGCCTGACGGCGGGGCAGACTGGATCTTTTAGCACGATCACGGGGGGAGCAACCACTGCTCTGAATAGCGGGACATTTACCGTCTTATCCAGCGGCCTAAGCAGTTCCGGGTTTCAAGTTGCGTTTACCGGCGCGGCTGGCGGTCCATACTCGCAATCCGGTGCGACATTTTCAGTGGGCAGTTCATTTTCAACAGAGAACATATTTGATCATCTCATCATCGTGCAGAATGATGGCACAGGCAGTACCGGAAGTGGTTTCGACTCGCTGGGCGTGACAGGGGGAGCCGTTCTGTTTGATATGAACTGCGATTCCAATACGCTGACAAGAGTTGACTACTTTACGAATCGTTCGCATGTGAATGGCCTTGTCTTCAATTCTTATCCAAACGCGAATGACGATGTGACCTGGGAGCAAGTTGGATGGTATGACGAGACTTTTTATTCTGCGCCAGGTTTTATTCGGGCAAGCACAGATTATGCTTTGACGTTCAATTTCGCCGGTGGCTCGCAAAGCAATAGTAGCGTAACGACTGGAATCCTTGCCGCGAACACTGCCGGCCAGTTCGTTACCGGAACGAATGTCTACTCCTATCAGTGGAATGACCTGTCCAATTCACAAGAAACTGTCGGAGGTCCATCACTCAGTACGGGATGGCTAAAAACCAGCTTTGGTGCGCACTTTCAGCAACTAACCAGCGGATTAGACGCTGCGGATTTCCAGGGTTCAGGCGATGAAGGTGCGATGGTGTATTTCTACAATGCTGACGGAACTCCCGTAGCAAACATTAACAACGATGGCACTGCGGTTTTTAAAGGTTCGCCATTTACTCTTGCGCCTGCCTCTGGAAGCGCATTCTACATTGCCAACGACGTGGTAGGCACTGATCAGGCCGGACTGACCCTGCAAGACGCCGGAGTTACCAAGTGGGAGATTTTCAAAGGTTCCGACGAATCGTTCGGAATGTATGACGGTGTTTCCACGCAAGACTTCCTTACCGTCGCCGCTGGTGGAACCGGAGCCATGACCATAGGCGAAGGGGGTGTGATCACGCTTAATGGGACGCCTGTCGTCGGGGCAGGCGGCCCTCCCGTCACAAAGACAATTTGCAGCGGCACGATCTCCATCCCTGCGACCGCGATTGCGTCGGGAGCTAAATCTGCATTCACGGCCACATGCACGGGCGCGGCGACGACAGACAATATCGCGGTCGATTTCGCTGGCGGGACTGATCCGACGACGTTGACGGGATTCCTGCCGTCCACTTCGGGAACGCTGACGATCTTCAAGTGGGCCACGGCCAACACGGCGAATGTGACGATTGAAAACAACACGGGGAGCAGCATCACGCCGACCGCGTTCACGCTCAATTTCCGGGTGACGCGATGAAGAGGCTTTCCCTGCTGGCGCTGCTCCTGTTCTTCGCCCTGGTCGCCGCGGCGACCGCGCAGACCACTTATTACATGACGACGGGCGGCAGCGACTCCAACTCTGGAACCAGTGGCTCTCCCTGGGCGAGTCCGAATCACGCGCTCAACTGTGGAGACGTGATTCAGGCGGCAGCGGGAACTTACTCGGCCAGTAATTTTCAATCCGGCAAATGGGGGACGGTGACCTGCCCGGCGGGAAACAGCGTGGCGTGGCTCAAGTGCGCGACCTTTGACGCTTGTTACATTTCGGCGGGCAGTAACTATGGGATGTATGTCGATCACTCGTACTGGGGCGTGACCGGGTGGGAGGTGACCTCGACGAGCAGCGGCTACACCTGCTTTGCGGCGGCGCCGCCATCTTCGAGTCCATCGGCAAACATCAGTCACATCATCTTTGCGAACGACGTGGCGAACGGCTGCGGCGGTGGTGGACTGGGTACGTTTGCCTCCGGGTCGTATTCGGTCGATTACATCGCCATCGTCGGCAACATCGCGTATAACTCCGCGCAGAACTCGCTGAACTGCTATTCGGGATTCTCGATCTACAAGCCTTCGGCGACAGACTCTTTGGCCGGAACTCACATCTTTATCGCCGGAAATTTCAGCTACGGCAATGTGGACCCTTCAACCTGCGCTTCCAGCCCCTCGACGGACGGGGACGGCATCATTCTCGACACCTTCAACGGTTTCGCGTACTGCCAGCAGGCGGTGGTCGAGAACAACATCATGGTCGCCAACGGGGGGCACGGATTCGAGAAGCAAGGCTACGTCACCAACCCGAGCTGCGCGGCCCTCACTTATGTGAACTCCAACACCATATGGGGTGATTTGTCGGCCATCGCAGCCAGCACCAACCTGTGCGACGAATGGGTCATCAACGAAGATTACAGCGTAACCGGCACGAAAAACATCGTGCAGCCCGACACGGCGACGGGATGCAGTGGACACACTGTCGTCATCATGGGAGCTTACAACACCAGCGGGACCGCGAGCGGCGCGCGGCCGGCGTCGGCGGTGGCTGGGAACTGGATCGGGCTGTATACCGGCGCGACTAACACGTATGTTTACAACTCGGATGGAAACAGCTTCACTTTTGGATCGAATACCACCGGCACGAGCCCGAGCTTTGCCAACGCGGTGGCTCCCGGCGCGCCCAGCTGCGGAAGCGCTGCCAATGTGCCCGCCTGCATGGCGACGGTGATTGCGGACTTCACGCCGAGCGGAGGGGCTATCGGCTATGGGTACCAGACGCCGAGCAGCGGGGCGGCCTTCGATCCGCTGTTCCCGCAATGGCTGTGCAACACGAACCTTCCGGCGGGGTTGATCCCGACCGGATGCACGACGCAGTTCAGCCTGAGCACGACGGCCTCCTCGATCACTCCCGCGCCGTACCCGCCGGTGAACCGGCACTGCTGCGGGGACGACTGGTCGGAGATCGAGACCAGCCGCGGGACGTACACCTGGACGGCTTTCGACGCGTGGCAGACGGCGACGGCGGCTCATGCCGGATCGGTGAATATGTACACCTTCCGCAGCGTGCCGACCTGGGCCAGCGGATCGACTCACGCCGCTCCGCCGACAGACGTAACGACCTCCTGCACCTTCCAGGCGCCGCTCTCGGGCTCCGGCTACGACTGCATGTTCCAGGAATTCGTGACTTCTTATATGCAGCACCTGTGCGGGGTTTCGAGCCAGCCGTCGATCCCGCTCACCGGCGCCTGCCACATGACGTACACGAATCTCTGGAACGAGTTCAACACCAGCGGCTACTGGACCGGAACGGCGGCGCAGCTTGCCCAGATGTCTCTCGACGCCTCGGCGATTATCCGCGCCTATTGCGGAGACTGCTTCATTGTGGCGGCGTCTACCTCGGCGGGCGGCGTGGGCGGCGGCGGGTCAATCTCCGGCGACTACGATGTGGCGCTGCTGGCCTACCTGACCGCCTGGGGCGGATTGAGCGGGTTTGTGAAGCCGGACTATATCGACTTCCACGCCTACCCGAGCCGGGACAACATTGCGCCGGTGCCGTTCCCGACCACGATTCAAAGCAACTCCAGCGCCAGTTGCCCGAACACCACGCCCAGCGTGTATTGCTATATCTCCATTTTCCAAGAGGTCGCCCAGATCAAAGGCTCGGCGGTGCTGGGCAATTCGGCCATCTCCTCGTGGGCCTCGGGCATTCCGGTGATGTCCACCGAGGGCGGCTGGGGCACGCTGATCGGCGTCTGCGACGGATCGAGCTGCGATTACACAACCGATGCCAATGTGAGCACGCTGCGGAAGGCGTATATCGGGGAATGGATGCTGGGGCTGTGGCAGCAGGGCCTGGCGCAGGCGCTGTGGTATGAGTACGGCAACGATGCCTGCTGGGGGATCCTGTACGGGCCGGGGTCGAACTCAGGATGCTCCAGCAGCCCCGCGCTGCCCTCGGGCGCGTTGCCGTGGTTGAGCGCGTTGACGCAGACGCAGACATGGATTGCCGGTTGCACTTCGCCCGGATCGTGGACGGAAACGGCGGTGACCGGCGGCAACACCTGGACGCTGAATGCAACGTGCGGGGGGAACGCGGCGCAGTTCGCCTTCTTTGACGGGTGGCTGACGAGCTATTCGATGAGCACCAGCTACGCCAACTACACAACCTTGGACGGCACGGTGCATTCGGCGTCGGGATCCGCGCCGTTGACGCAGATGCCGGTGCTGCTGACCAACCATATGATTCCGGCGGTGCTCTCCACTCCGATCTTGATGGGAAAGGTTGTCATTTCGGCAACGGTTGGCGCACCATGTTTCGGCGACGACACTATTTGTATTTCTTATAGTCCTCGCATTGGTCGTCAACACAATTGCGAGTCGGGCAGTGGTCGAATATCACTCGATCAGGGGATTCCGATTCGGGCTTGCCATAAAATCGCACGTCAAAACAGAACTCCGTCAAGTGGAGTGGAGTTCCTTCGAAGACATCGCGGTATTTTGCCCAGCCCCACGCCCGAAATTTAGTTCTTCCTTTGAAAGTGTCGTTCATCTGTTGCTGAGAGATGATAACGTTCAGTTTGGCGCCTTTTGCATGAGGACCAAGCATAGACTGTGTGTCTTTGATCATCTTCCCGTTTACGAGGACATCGCGGAAGAAGTTATTAGGAAATTCCCCTCGGACCGACTCGCTATTCATATGCATATAGAGCGTTTTGGTCGGAGTGGCCCCAGAATTCTCAAAGGGGAGCATGAAAACTGTCGGGTGGCCGGGGGAACTAAAGTCAACCCATCCCTCAACTTGACCAGAAGCGTCTGGAAATACAAAGGCACGCTGCACCGCGATCAGCGCGTCCCTATTTGTATCCGCCAGTTTTTTCTCCTCGCCGAGTTGTTGGGCGTACAGACCAAGGAGCCGGTCAGTCTGCTTTCCAGATGCCTGCATTTGACCAAGCTGATCAATCATCGTGTTCCGTTGGCCGTAATAAAAATAAAGCGCAGCGAGCCCAATCAGACCGAGCCCAATCTGAGTAAAAAATGTTGCGCGATGAACCCAGTGAATTTCGTTGGCCATCTGTCCGGCATTGTCGTTATTTTGTTCGGGATTGGGTGCGCCGTTGGTGGACACTATGCCCTCCTATGGAAGTGGGGTTGTTGGACTTGGCGTAAGCGGTTAATTATCGGAGTTTTTGCTGGTTGGGGGTTGGCTGCTTTTTTCCTCTGGAATGGATTGTCCATCCTGCTAGATGTCTAGAGCATGGAATGGGGACTATGAAACACGAATATCCTGAAGGCCCGAAGGCTGGCGAGAACTTTGAACGGCTGGCGCAGGTCTTTTTTCGGGTTCCGAAAATTGCGGCCGCAAAGAAACAGCCCAAGTAGAAAGCTACACGCCGCAAATTGTCCGGCTGCGACCAGGTATAGAAGAGTTCCTCTTGCCTCGTCCCTGCCTCCGAGTGGTCCATCTGGCCAACGGACACAAGAGAAGGAAGCGGAGGAGAGTGGCAGATGCAGACGGGAGTTCGCGATGGTGGAACGGGAATGCGCCTGGTGGCCGGGGGAGATGGACAAGGAGGACCTGGAGCAACTGGGAAGAATCCTCGATAAGCGCCCAGCGAGCTTGAAGGGACGAACCGTGGGCATGTCGCTGGCGGAGAAACTACTGCTGGTGAGGACGCGCGAGGGGCGTGCCGCGCCGCTCAGTGCCAATGCGGCGCAGCGGGCCTTCGAGCGCAGGCGGGGCGAGCGGAACATTGTGCTGAAGGCACGCCAGATGGGCATTACGACCTGGGTGGCGGCGCGGTTTTTTTTGAAGACCATTACCAGGCCGGGGACGCTGACGCTCGAAGTCGCGCACACCCAGGAAGCGGCGGAAGAGATCTTCGGGATCGTACACCGGTTTGTGGACTGGCTGCCGGAGGATCTGCGGGAAGGGCCGCTGAGGACCTCGAAAGCCAATGTGCGGCAGATTGTGTTTCCGGAGTTGGATGCGCAGTACCGGGTGGTTTCGGCGGGAGACCGGAACGCGGGGCGAGGGTTGACGGTGCAGAATCTGCACTGCTCGGAACTGGCGCGCTGGCCGGGAGATCCGGCAGAGACCCTTGCGGGTCTGCGGGCAGCGATGGCGCCGGGCGCGGAGCTGATTCTGGAGTCGACGCCGGATGGCGTGGGTGGATGCTTCCACGAAGAGTGGCAGAAGGCAGGCGAGACGGGGATGGTGCGGCACTTTTTTCCCTGGTGGATGGAGCGGCGGTACCGGGCCGATGCGGTGGACGCAGCCAGCTTGACCGGGGAAGAACGAGAGCTGATGGCGCGCAGGCGCCTGGACCTGGAACAGATTGGATTCCGGCGCAGGATGCGCGCGGATTTTCGAGGCTTGGCGCGCCAGGAGTATGCCGAGGATGCGGAGAGCTGCTTTCTGGCCGGCGGGAATTCGGTGTTTGAGCTGGCGGCGATCGAAGAGCGGCTGGCGGACACGACCGCGCCGATGGAGCAGCGGCGGAACGGGGAGTTGGAAGTGTGGCTGCCGCCGGTGAAGGGGAAGGAATATCTGGTGGCGGTAGACCCGGCCGGAGGCGGTAGCGAAGGAGACTATTCGGCCGCGCAGGTGCTGGAGATGGAGACGGGCTTGCAGTGCGCGGAGTTTGCCGGGCATGCGGGCGGATTGGAACTGGCGCGGCTGGTCACCGAGCTGGCGGGAGAGTACAACGACGCGTGGCTGGTAGTCGAAAGGAATAACCACGGCAGCGGGGTACTGGCATTTTTGCAGGCTTCGTGTAAGGCCGAGCGCATCTACCGGCAGGGCGGACAGCCGGGATGGTTGACCACCTCCGTGAGCCGGCCGGCGGTGCTGGGGCGCCTGGGCGCGGGGCTGGTGGAGGAGCCCGGATTGTTTCAGAGCCGGCGGTTGCTGGCCGAATGCAGGAGTTTTGTGAGGCTGCCGGACGGCAGAACGGGCGCCAGGGCCGGAACCCACGACGATCGGGTGATGGCCATGGCCATCGGGTTGGGCGCGCGGGCGGAGCTGCTGGGGAAGGGCGGCCGCTAGATTTCAGATTTCAGAGATCAGAGATTAGAGATCAGATTTCAGGTCTCAGGTCTGACCGTTCGGGGAGGATTGGTAGTCCGGTCGACGCAGCGGGAAGTCAATGCGTTTCGCGCGCCGGATCTCTGATCCCTGCACTCCGATCTCTGCGAAAGCGCTTAGAATTCGATTGAGAAGCGGGAAGAAGCGGGGAAACAGGCTTGGCGGTTCTGGCGGTGCAGCATATCCGGCGGATGCGGGGCGGGGCGCAGGGCCAGCTGATGCTGGGCGCGGACGGACACGTCTATGTGGTGAAGTTTCAGAACAACCCGCAGCACAGGCGGGTGCTGGCCAACGAATTTCTGGCCTCGCGGCTGGCCCAGGCGGCCGGACTGACGGCTCCGGAAGCGGAATTGGTGGAGGTGTCCGGCTGGCTGATCGAAAACACAGCGGATCTGGAGATGGACTTGGGCCGGACCCGGGAGCGCTGCCAGCCTGGCCTGCAGTTCGGGTCGCGGTTTGTGGGCGGGCTGATGCCCGGGCAGGTGGTCGACTTCCTGCCCGAGGAGCAATTGATGGAGGTGCGCAACCTGGGCGAGTTTGCGGGCATGCTGGCCCTCGACAAGTGGACCGGCAATGCCAACGGGCGGCAGGCGGTGTTTACGCGCCGGCAACGGGAGCGGCGCTACCGGGCGGTGTTCATCGACTTCGGTTATTGCTTTCACGCCGGGGAGTGGCGTTTTGAGGATGCGCCGCTGCGCGGGGTCTATTATCGCAACGATGTGTACCGGGAGGTCTGCGGATGGGAGTCGTTCGAGCCCTGGCTGACGCGCCTGGAGACGTTGCCGGTCGAGACGTTGTGGACAGTTGCCAACGAGGTGCCTCCGGAGTGGTATGGCGGCGACCTGAGCGCGATGGAGGCGCTGGTCGAGAAGCTGCTGGCGCGGCGCAGCCGGATCCGGGAGCTGATTGAAGGATTCGGGAAGTCGGATCGGAAGCCATTTCCGAAATGGGGCGGGGCGGCGGAAAGCGCCGCAGAAGGCTGGAAAGAGGCACGCTGGGGGGCTAGCATTACGGAAAGTGGCATGTTGGGGAAGAGGCGCCCGATGTGAATGCAGGTGAGTGCGCTGTATGAACCGGTAACGGTGGCCCGATGTACGGGTAGCCGGATGTCAAGGTGGCCGGATGTGAAGGTGGTCCGATGTACGGGTGGCCGGATGTGAAGGTGGCCGGATGTGAAGGTGGCCCGATGTGAAGGTGGCCCGATGTGAAGGTGGCCCGATGTGAAGGTGGCCCGATGTCCATCGGTGAGAAAGGGCGACCAACCATGAGGAGGAACGGAAGTCAGCGGCTATGAGCAATGAAAGCCAGCGGCGGGCATGCGAGTTTCGCCTGCTCCGGTATGTGCCGGATGCGGTGCGCAACGAGGGTGTGCATATTGGGGTGATTCTGCGCGAGCAGGGCAGCTCGGAGGGAGCGCGTGTGCAATTCACGCACGACTGGCGCCGGGTGCGCTGCCTCGATCCGGAGGCTGACACGGCGCTGCTGGAAGGGATGGAAAGCGAGCTGCGCAGGCGGTTTGGGGAACAGCCCGACGGAGACCTGATGCGGCTGCTGACCGAATCGCTCTCGCTGAGCGTGCAGATGACGGAGCCCAAGGCCTACCTGGCGGAGAGCCTGGCGGCGGGAGTGGATGAGCTGATGCGGCTTTACGTGGAGCCGCAGCCCCGGGAACGGGTGCCGCTGCTGAGCGGGCGCGCCGCGGTGCAGGCGCGGATGCGCAGCGAGTTCGAACGGGCCGGAGTGTGGGACCTGTTGCGCAAGCGCATCGCGGCCGCTGACTATACCCGGCCCGGGGATCCGCTGCGGATCGACCTGGGATACAGGCCGAACGGAATCGTTCGCATGTTTCATGCGGTGAGCCTGGAGCCGGGCGTTGAGATGGCCAAGGTGCTGGCGTTTTCCGCGGCCGGATTGCGCGCCGGCGTGGAACGGGTGGAGAAGGCGCAACTGGAGTTGACCGCGGTGATTGAGCCGGCGGCCACGCTGGGCGCGACGGACGAGGAACCGGAACGGCTGGAGATGTACCGCTTTGGCGTGGAGACCATGGAAGAGCATCAGATCCGGGTGCTGACTACTTCCGATCTGGGCCGGGTGGCGGAGACGGCGCGGAGGGAGCTGCGGGTATGAAAGGCAGCTACTAGCCTCTAGCCGCTAGCTCCTAGCTTTTTCCCGAAAAGAAAAAGTCGAGGATTTGCAGATCGTTTCTGGCCTTTGCGGTAGGATGGGTTTTGTGAGTAGGAAACTGGCAGCTACCAGGTAGCGGCTAGAAGCTAGAAGCAAAAAGGCATGGCCCTTTCGGGGGTCATGCCTTTTGTTTTTTGTGCGGGAAAAGGGAAGGTGCGCGTGAAGGTAGGAGAACAGTTGCGGGAGTTCTGGCGGCAGGCGACCGGGAGCGGCGGGCGGGCGGGCGCGGACGGCCTGGAAGCGGGAGCGGAGACGGAGCGCAAGACGCTGGCTCAGCCCGCGATCCTGTCTCCGGTGCAGTTTCCGGGGCGGCATTTGCCCAAGCCGACGCCGGTGAACCTGCGCCGGTTTGCCGAGACGCCGGTGGTGCGCCGGGCGATCAACGTCATCAAGGACCGCATTGCGGCCATGGATTGGCAGGTGCGGGTGCGGCGCGGGGTGCGGCCAGGGGATGTGGCTTTTGCGGAGCGAAAGCTGCGGGCGCTGCGCCGCATGCTGGAAGAGCCCAACGCGGTAGACAGCTTTCGAACCTTGATGGAACAAGTGATTGAGGATGCGCTGACCGGCGGATATGGGGCGATCGAAATGGAGCCGACCGGCGACGGAGAGCGGCCGGCGATGCTGTGGGCGGTGGACGGGGCTTCGATTCGCATCAATGCTCGGTGGGACGGGCAGGCGGACACACCCCGCTACGCGCAGGCGCTGCCGGGACAACTGGAATCGAGCGCCGTGGAGCTGCGCGACGACCAGTTGATCTATGTGCGCATGAATCCGCGGAGTTTCACTCCTTTTGGTCTTGGACCGCTGGAAGTTGCATTCGAAACGGTGAACCAATTCCTGAGCGCGCACCGCTTCGCCGGCAAGCTGGCCTCGAATGCAGTGGCCCAGTATGCGCTGTGGCTGAACGAGGCCACGCCGGCGCAGCACGACCGGCTGATCCGCTGGTGGCAGGACGAGATTGAGGGAACCGGGCGCGTGCCGCTGATTTCGACCGAGCAGAAGCCGGAGGTATTGCGGTTCGCGCAGGGGACGGACGCGGACATGCGCCTGGCCTGGCAGGAGTTCCTGATCCGCATGGTGGCCAACGCCTTCGGGCTGCCGCCGCTGATGCTGGGCCTGGAGGCGGACGTAAATCAATCCACCGCCGCGGAGATGACCGACGAGGCCTTTCGCGGGGCGATATCGCCGTTGGCCCTGCTGCTGGCCGGGCACCTGACCCGGGACCTTTTCGGCAAGTGCATCGGATGGCGGGAGTTCGAGTTTGTCTTCAACGATCTGAACGCGCGGGACGAGGAGACGGAACTGGCGGTGCAGGTGCAACTGCTGCAGGCCGGCGTATTGACGGTGAACGAGGTGCGGGCAATGCGGGGGCTGGGGCCGATGGGGCAGGATGGAACCACGCAACTGACGGGCGAGGCGGCAGCGGAATGGGCAAGTTGATGGATAGCGAATCGGGCAGCCCCAGGGCCGGACCGGGTCTGGCCAGGCAAGCGAAAGCAGATGGGTGGAGAGCGCATGCGATTGGAAGCGATGGCGGTAAAGATTCCTCACGTGGATGGACACCCCAACCGGGTTCCGTTCGAGGGGGTATTGACGGTGGTCAACGCGGCCAGCGACAAGGCGCCAGCCGGGGCGCGGGGGCACCGGGTGATTTTGACGCGCGAGGCGGCGGAAAAGGCGCTGCCCTCGCTGCTGGGCATGGCGGTGGACTACCGGCCGGGGTGGGACGGGCACGATGCGCGGCGCAAGATCGGGCTGCTCACCGACGCGGACCTGTCCGGGCAGCGGCTGGTGGTGCGCGGGTATCTTTACGCGCGGGATTTTCCCGAAGTGGCCGGGGCCATTCAGGCGCACTCGCCAGAAGCCATGGGGATGAGTTACGAACTGGCCGATGCGCGGGTTGAAGATATGCGGGCCGAGGTGTGGAAACTGACCCGTGTGACGTTTACCGGAGCAGCGATCCTGCTCCGGGAAAAGGCAGCTTACCGGGCCACCAGCTTCCGCATGGCAAGTTAGGGAGCGAGTAAGTCAGCAAATTAGCGAGTTAGTGGAAGAGCTCCGCCATCGCGGAGCTCTTTTTGTTGGCAAGTTAGCGGTTCTTTTGAAAACGACTCACGGCAAACACGAAAGGAAGGTCATGGATACCAAGGAGAAAGAGATTGGCGAGCGGCTGGAGGCCGCGACCACTCTGCTGGAGAGAACGCTGCACTGGCTGGAGGAGCAGCAGGGCGCATTGACCGGCGAGGTGGAGAGGATTTCGGCGACTGTCGAACAAAGCCGGCGCGAAGCGGATTTGGCGGAGAGGCTGGCAGCGGCTGAGCGGGAGTTGGCGGAGGTAAAGGCGGCTGCGCCCGCGGCACTGAATCCGCTGCGAAGAACACTGCCCGCGACGACTTCAGAGATGCTGGCCAAGCACGGCATCGGCGACGGCCCGGTGGATATTCGGTCGCTGGATGCGGCGCTGTCGGGATTGAGCCTGGAGCAGCGCATCGCGGTGAAGACGCAGCTATTGCGCGCTGGCGCAGTGGCGTAAGGGAAGCTTCCAGCTTCTAGCTACTAGCTTCTGGCTAAGAGCTTCTGAACGCTCGGTCGGCAGCTTTTCAGCAAGCCGAGAGGTGGCGGCAAGAAATCGTTTTGGGTGTCAAGACGAGTTCGGAAAGAAACCTGCCGGAAACATGCTTGAATGACGGTTCGAACAGGAAAGCTGGCAGCTGGAAGCTCGTGGCTGGAAGCTCTACTTCGAGCAACGATTGGCCCCATGGAGGGGGCGGAAAAAGCCTATGAACGCAACCTTTGCAGATATACACGCGGCGGCGGATTATATTGGGCCGGGCGCCATCGAAGTTCCGCTGTATCAAACCGAGATTTTCGACATTTGCCGCCGTTCGAGCCCCTTTGGACAGCGCATCAAGCAGGTCCCGGCAACGGGTCACCCTTCGCGGTTCTTCGAGGAGACGGCGCTTCCGAATCCGGGCACGGCCGGCTTTGTGAATCCGCGCAGCATTGTGGCGCCGGTGGTGAGCCCGACGCGGGTGGAGCGAAGCGTTCCGCTGAAAGCGATCGTTTCGCAGATCAACTACAACTTGTTCGACATCGAGCTTGGCGACCAGCAAAAGCAGTTCGCTTATCTGCAGGCCAAAGACCTGGTGGACACGGTGAGCGGCGTGATGGTGACCCACGACGTGGCTCTTTGGAACGGCAACGACACCAGCCTGAGTACGCCAACGACCACGCAATATATGGGCGTGACCGCGCAGATTGTGGCGGGCGGCAACACGGTCTCGATCGGCACCACGGCATCGATCGTGGACGGCGTCAAGTCGGCGGTGGCGCAGATGGTGGCCAGCAACGGCTACTTTGTGCGGCCCACGGCGATCTACGCCAACCCGGTGCTGCTGGACTTGATTGACCGGGAGATGAAGGCCGAATTCAACGTGGTGTTGAACACCGACACGATCACGGGCGGCCTCCGGGTGAAGATGCTATCGACGCAGGCGGGCGATCTTCCGCTGATTCCGGACTGGAGCCTGAGTTACACGGGCGTTCCCGGATCCGGTTCGGCGGTGCTGCCTGCATACATCGTGACCGAGGACCTGATCGAATACCACTGGCTCGGCGATCCGACTCCGCGCATCTTCCAGCTCGGCTTGCCGGGATCGCTCACTTACCAATACGTGGCAGTCAAATTCGGCGCCCCTGTGGTCAAGGGCGCTAACTACGCGCACTATCAGGTGCTGGTGGACCGGTAAGCAGCAGGTTAGCGAGTTAGCGAAGAGGCTCCGTGTTTCCCTCTGGCAACTAAGAATTGCCGCCAGGGAGTTACGGAGCCTCATTAGTGAGCGAGCCGGCGATTGAATGGTTGGGGAAGGGAAAAGGGTAGGGTGGGGTATGGCATATCTGCAGCCAGCGGATTACCCGAACTACGGATTGCCGGCTGGAACCACGGCGGACTGGATCACGGCCGCCACAGCATTGATCAACAGCTACTGCAGGCGGCCGGACCTGAATGTAATCCAATACACGGAGCGGCTGCGTCTGACCAGCGGATCGCAGACGGTGCTGCTGAGCTATCTGCCGCTTGCGCCGCTGGGAACGGCAACCACGCCGATCGTCAGCATCGAGGGCCGATACGCAAAGCCGCGGCGTGGAGAGACCCTCAACGAGCCGCTGTTTGAAATTGTGTGGGCGTTTTCGCTGCCCGGCCAATGGACGGGTATAGACCCAAACTCCGTGGACTATGACCCGAATACCGGGGAGCTGACGCTGCCGTGGAACGTGCTGGGACTGCCTTACAACGAGGTTTCGGTGACTTACACGGCGGGTTTGGCGACCATCGGCGACGACGTAAAAACGGCATGCGCGCAGATAGTGCGCAACGCGCAATCTACACCGGCGTTGAACGCCAGCAAGACCAAAATCGACACGATGCAGATGCAGTATTTCTCGAGTTCGCTGGTGGACGAAACCGTGCAGGCGTGGCTGCGTCCTTACATTGCGAACAGGCTGGGGTGAGCGATGAGCGATACGGCGCCGCGAAACCCGGTGGGAGCGCCGCAGATGCTGGCCGATGCCCTGCTGCGAAGCATGACAGGAACCACGGCTCTTCTGCGGGTGACGGGGACAAACACAGATACCAACATGTCCGAGGTAGGACTAGTGGCTACGACATTTGCCGATGTGGTGGTGAGCCCGGTGGTGATGCGGAAGCTTCGCCCAACATGGCAGGAGGGCGGGGAGTCGAAGTGGGAGTTATTCATTTCGGCGACCAGCGTGCAGCAGCAAGTAAGCGCGCTGGATCTTGCTTCGGCCCAATCTCTCTTCGCCATGACGTTGCTGGTTACGGTTGCGGGCCAGGATTACCTGATTGAGTCGATCGCTTCAAACGAAGCCTTTGGTCAGGTCTATCTCTACCGGCTGCTGTTGCGGGAAGCGCGCCAGCAGGCTGTATAACACGAGCTTCTAGCCACTAGCTTTTAGCCTCTAGCTCTTTGCCGTTAGCTATTGCAGCAAATCACAACCTGGGCCGTGTGCCCCAGGTCTCGATGTTTAGACCTGGGGCACCAAAAAAGACTTGATCGTATTCCGGAGCTTTACTCCATGCAAAATGCGAAAGACTCATATTATATGGCGCTGCGCACGCGGCTCACCGCAATCAATCCTGAGCGGACGATTCTGGTACGCGGCGCGGTGCGGCCGGGCATTCTGGTGGAGGAGGCGGAAGCTCCTTTCAGCCAGCTTCCTAATGACGTGTTCGTACTGCGCTGGCTGGGCCTCGGCGTAGATGTGGATCTTGATTCAACGATGGCCGCGGAAGAATGCGAAATCATCTATCAGACATGCGGCACACAGAGTTTTGGCGGGCTGGACCGCGGACGGTCGCTGAGCGAGATGGATGAGGAACTGGTGGACATGCTTACACCCTTCTGCACCCCCAAGCTCAATTACTCGGCGACGCCGCCGGCGGCGATGCTGACGCAGGTGTTCTGGGACGAGCCCGGGCTGGGACCGATTGTGATCCAGCGAGACAGGCTTACCCGGTCGGCGAAGGTGATGGTTTACAGCTACCAGGAGCAGGGGGAGTAATGGCGGCGAATTGGTTTTCCGCTCCCGCACCGGTGGCGCGGCGGGTTCAGGGTTTTTTTGGGCCGGTGAATCGTGTGGCCCAGTCGCCGGTGCTCTTTGATCCAGCCGAACAAGGCGGGTTCAACCTGGACGCACCGCCCGCTCCGTGGATCAGCCTGGGTTGGATTCAGGGGTTCACGCGCAAGCCGGGAAGCAAGAGTGCGCCAGTAATGACGGGCATTCCGGCCGCGACATTGGAGCAGGTAAGGGAGACGCTTGAGGCGCAGTTGAGTGTGCAGTTCCTGAGTTGGACCAAGCTGACCATGGCGCTGGCCACGGGCTCGCAGCACATGAACCTGCTGCTTCCCGCGAGCGGGGTCGTCGCGGCGGCGGATGGAGCAACGGCAGCTCCGGCGGTCGTCGTACAAACTGGATCGACGGCTGCATTCGTGGCGCTGGCCGCAACGGATGCGGCAAAGTTTGTGCCCGGTTCGATCGTCGCGGTGGACGCCGATTACACCGGGCAGACGGGCTATGTGGGCGCGCCGGTTTCGGGAGCTTATGTGCGGCAGCCGCTCACAGACATTGATTACATCCGGCGCGTGACCTTCAATGTCGCGTTGGTGTCCCAGGTAAGTTCCACCGGACTTACACTCGCCGAACCTCTTTTGAGTGCTCCAGCGACCGGCGCGAAGCTGCAGGCGGTCACTGGATTTGTGGATCGCGAAGGCGGAAGTTTCTATCATGAGTGGTCGGCCTTGTTTGTGATGCAAGGAAGTCAGGGCGAGAGGATTTTCTTTCACTATCCGCGGCTGCAAAGCATGGTCGGTGCGGAGGAGACTGCGATCCCGCTGAATGGAAAGAATCAAGCCGGCCAAGCGCGGGTGCTGCTCAAAGGGCAATTTCTTGCGCTTGCGGTGACCGATCCGCTGGATGGAGAACATGTGGTGTGCTATCGCAGCTTTCTTCCTGCGCACAACGCATTGGTATAGGTCAGCCGGCACGTTACCAAGTTAGAGAGTTACGATGAAAATTACGATCCAAGGGCAGGACTACACCGCCGCGCTTGATGCTGTGCGGCCGTTGACGATCGAGCGGAGACTGAACGAGCCATCCATTTGCGCGCTCTGGCTGAGTCTGCCAGCCAACGGCAGCCTGGCGATGCCTTTTCGCAACCAGTCTATCGCTGTGACCGGCGACGATGGCACGCTCTATTTCACAGGTTACCTCGCAGTCAGTCCGCTGCCGGAGTATGCGGGGCTCGCCATCGAGGGGCCGCGCTACCGGATCGCGCTGCAGGCGGTTAGCGACGAGCTGCTGCTGGACCAGTTACTGATGCCACCCAGCAAAGGCGCAACCGGCGAAACTGTTGGAGCGCTGCTGACCGGCCTGGTTACTCATGCCGGATCGGCGGCGCTTTCCACAGCGGGGCTCACGTTGAGCGTGCCGGTAAGCAACTTCGTTCCTGATCCCGGCGCGTCGTGGAGCAAGAGCGCAGGTCAGGTTGCGAGCCAGGCGCGTGCAGCGTACCGCGCTGTCAACGGAGCGTTGACGGTTTCAAGCGTGCCGGGCGCAGTGCACACGCTGAACGAGACGGACGGCAGTCTCACACTGGCCAGTCTCGCGTTCACAGCCAGCGTGAAAAGAGCATTGGCGAACGATGTAACCGTGTGCGGCGAACACGAGCCGGTTGCCTATGTGACCGAGTATTTTCTGGGAGACGGAGTTACAACCCAATTCTATCTGGCTCAAGACCCGTTCTTCCCTGCCGCTTCTAAGTCGATCATCATCAGAGAGCTCTTCAATGAGAGTGCGATTGACCTGCAAGTCTGGAGTAACCCGAGCGGAAACGCCTATCTCAAACTGGGCGCGGGCGGATTAGTGATGGATGGGGGCAACGGATTCGACGGACAGACTTTGCTGGCGTGGTTGGATCCGGTGGAGATGGGCGGAACGCTGCTGCTGGAAGCTCTGGGTGTAACACTTTCGCCGGGCAGCACGGGGATTCTAGCCGGTTTCTATGTGGGACTGGATACGCAGGCGGCCTGCATCGCGGGGTTTCAGGCGACGTCGGCGGAAGGAACCGGGGCGGTGAGTCTGCAGCCGATGATTCAAGGCACGCCGGCAGGAACGACTTATGCGGTGAATCCAGCCAATCAATATACACTCAGGGCCCGAGTGCATTGCCCGGAGAATGAGCGGGCGCTCGCAATCTATCGCTCCTTTGGAGATGGCGGAGCCATTACTCTTGGCGGACAGACAAACCTGGCTCCTGCCAATCTGCAATTGGAGATTCAGGAGTTTGTCGATGGAGTGGCCGGAATGCCGGAGACGCTCTATGACGGCGCACTTGCCACCCTACCGGCGGCTTGCACTGTGGTCGCGGCCAGCAGCATTAACCTGATTGGAACCATGCGCGCGATGAACCTGACTAATCTGGGATCGGGCTGGGTGGTCAGCACCCCGCCAGGAGGCGGGGCTTATGCGCGGCGGGTCGGCACTCTGGCCGAGGCGGCCGAGTGTCACTTGCTACGCACCGGCAAGATGGTTTTTTATACGGGGTTCACACCGGTAGCCGGAGAGCAGATCGCGGTGAGTTATCGAACGGTGGGCAGGGCCGTGGGACGAGCTGTAAACTCCGCCAGCCAATTAGCACTTACAGAAGCCGGAACGCCCGCGGTAGCAATGTGGATCGGGTCGGTGACCAACCCCCCAGCGCGCAGCTCGGCGGACTGCCTGAATGCGGCTTTGGCCATCGAGCAGGCGGCGGCCGGTGTAAGTGCGCTATGGAGCGGCGCCTACACCGGAACAAGAGCAAGTTTTGCCGCCGATGTATGGCCGGGCGACGCGTTGCTCTTAAATGCGCCCTCGACGAGCTTGAATGCTGAGGTAGTGGTGCGGACGGTGAAAGTGAGTTATCGGGCAAGTTATCCTGACCTGGTGGAGTATGTTATCGCGTTTGCCAACGACTGGGCCGACGATTTGGCCATCAAGACCAGCACGACGGTGCCTGCGGATGCGTGGCTTCCGGCGCTGATCGCTCCCACCACGCTTGCGAATCTGACCGGTCTTACGGTAACCACCTTGAATGGGAGTACGGTTGCCATCAGCGCGGGTGTAACTCCGCCCACCGGCGGCGGGTTTGAGATACGAAGGCGTGACTTTGCTTTCCTGGCCGGCGAAGATCCGGACCTGGTGTTGCGCGCGACCTTGCCTAACATGACTTTTTCGCGTGAGACAGCGAATGACCGGTTTTATATCCGGATGTATGACGGATCGACGCCTCCGAATTACTCGGAGTTCTCAACGGCGTTGTTTATCAACCTGCCGCTTGGATCGTGAGCGGAAGTGTTTCCAGCAGGGAATGGGCGGAGGGAGTTCAGCAGATGCGAATGATGAATGAATTCGAAGCGCAGGTGCTGAGCGATTTGAGCGTTCTGAAGACGCAGATGACGGGTTTGACGGGCAACGGCAGCGGCGGCCGGATTGACGAACTGGAATGGCGCATGGAGCGGCACGAACAGAACTGGCAACGGGCCAAAGGCTTTCTGGCCGCCGTGAGCGTTTTGTTCGCGGTGATCGAGGTGGCTTTGCAAACATGGCACCGGCATTGAGCGCCGGAGTGGATGAGTTGCGATGGGCGGATTGGTCCGGGCAGCGATCTGCGCTGAAGATTGCGGTGTGAACGCTCGTATAATCGTGCCTATGAACGAACAGCCGCTGGTTAGCGTGGTAATGGGCAGCAAGAGCGACTACGAGGTGCTGGGAGCGGCCGTAGAGATACTGCGCGCTCTCAAGATTCCTCATGAGGCGCGGATAGTGAGTGCGCATCGCACTCCGGATTGGCTCTTCAAATACGCTGAGACGGCGCGTGAGCGCGGGTTGCGAGTGATCATTGCGGGCGCAGGAGGCGCGGCGCATTTGCCAGGGATGCTGGCTGCCAAGACGCTGGTTCCGGTTCTCGGCGTGCCGGTAGCGGCCACGCAACTGAACGGACTGGACTCACTGCTCTCAATCGTGCAGATGCCGAGGGGAGTTCCCGTGGGCACGTTGGCGATTGGCAAGAGCGGCGCGGCCAACGCCGCACTGCTGGCGGCGGAGATATTGGCCGCTACTGACAAAGCGCTCTACAAACGGTTGGCAGCGTGGCGAGCGGCGTGTACGCAGCAAGTGCTCGATCAGGAACTCGACCCGCAACCGAATCAGGAGTTGCCAGGGTGAGCGGCTTCTCCGAAGCTTCGCACGATCAGAAAAATTCCGTGGTCCTGCCTGGCGGGTTGCTCGCGATTCTGGGCGGCGGGCAATTGGGGCGCATGACGGCAATGGCCGCGCGCACCATGGGTTATCGCGTGCGCGTGATGGACCCCGAGCCGGCCTGCCCAGCCAGCTATGTGGCGGACGAGACCATTGTGGGCCGCTGGGATGATGAGTCCGCGGCGCGACAGCTGGCGATGGGCGCCGGCGCCGTCACGTTGGAGATTGAGCAGATCGGCGTCGATGCTCTCTCTGCAGTGGCGCGGCTTGCTCCGCTGCGTCCCGGCGTGAAACCCATCCGGATTATCCAGGACAAAACTTTGCAAAAAAAGTGGCTCGCCGCTATGGGTTTTCCCGTTGGCCCCTTTCGCGTGGTGAACAGTGAAGCGGAATTGCACGAGGCGGTGGCGGCGCTTGGCGGCCAGGTGTTCTTGAAGATCGGTCGCGGTGGCTATGATGGGCGGGGACAGGCGCAACTTGGAATGGATGCACCGGCAACCGATGAAGCCGTCACTGCCGCATGGCAAAGGATCGACGCGCGAGCCGCCGTTGCGGAGCAAGTTCTCGATCTCGACTGCGAGATTAGCGTGATGGCCGCGCGCAACCCCGCGGGCGACGTGCGCACTTATCCGGCCGCGCGCAATCACCATGAGAACCAGATTCTGGCGTGGAGCGTGCTGCCTGCCGGCGTACCCCTTGAACTGGAATCCAAGGCCGAGGCGCTGGCCGCGGCAATCATCGAGCGGCTTGGGCTGGAAGGTTTGCTCTGCGTCGAACTGTTCGTCACAAAGCAAGGTGAACTGCTGGTGAACGAGCTTGCGCCGCGTCCACATAATAGCTATCACCAAAGCGAGCGCGGCTGCGTTACCAGCCAGTTTGAACAGCACGTGCGCGCGGTGTGCAATCTCCCCCTCGGCGATACTGCGCTGATCACACCGGCTGCGATCGTGAACCTGCTGGGCGAGGTGTGGCTAAGCGATGCAGGAGAGCCAAACTTCGCCGCGGCGCTCGCGGTTCCCGGCGTGCGTCTGCATCTGTATCAGAAGCACTCCCCGCGCGCGGGCCGGAAAATGGGCCATTTGTCGGCGACCGGCGCCACGGCAAATCAAGCGCTGGAGCGAGTGCTAGAAGCAAAGCGGCGGCTCTAGTGATTTCGCCAGAGACCTGGTCGGTCTCAACTCGCCTGCTGGCCCTTTTCCCACCGCTTCGGCCGGCGATTCTGCTGCAAAACCTTTTTGCGCAGGCGCAACGACTTGGGCGTCACCTCCACCATCTCGTCCTCAGCGATGAACTCAATGGCTTGCTCCAGGTTGAGCGCTCGCACAGGCACCAGCCGGATGGCTTCATCCGCGCTCGATGCGCGCATGTTGGTCATCTTCTTTTCGCGGACCACATTCACGTCGAGGTCGTTGTCGCGGGAGTGCTCGCCGACGATCATGCCTTCATACACTTCCACGCCGGCCCCGACAAAGAGAATGCCGCGCTCCTGCAAACCGTTCAGCGAATAAGTGGTCGTCGGTCCCTGGCGATCGGAGATCAACGCGCCGGTGGGCCTCTGCGGAATCTCGCCCATATATGGAATGTAGCCGTCGAACAGTGCGTTCATCACGATGGTTCCGCGTGTCTCGGTGAGCATTTCGCTCCGCAACCCGATCAGCCCGCGGCTGGGCACGCGAAACTCCATCCTCACGCGCCCCGAGCCGTGATTGTGCATCTTGGTCATCTCGCCCTTGCGCGGTCCCAGCTTTTCAATCACCACGCCGGTGTAGGCTTCCGGCACGTCGACGGTGAGGTGCTCCACCGGCTCCATGCGCACGCCGTCCACCATCTTGGTCACGATCTCCGGCCGCCCCGCCATCAGCTCAAAACTTTCTCGGCGCATCATCTCGATCAGTATCGCTAGCTGCAGTTCGCCCCGGCCCAGCACTTTAAAGCTGTCCGGCGAGCCGGTATCTTCCACGCGGATACTGACATTGGTCAGCAGTTCCTTTTCCAGTCGCTCGCGCAGGTTGCGGCTGGTCACGTATTGGCCCTCGCGCCCCGCAAACGGGGAATTGTTGACGCTGAACTGGATGGCGATGGTTGGCTCGTCGATCACGATCAGCGGCAGCGGCGATGGATTTTCGACGCTGGTGATCGTCTCGCCGATAGTGATGCCTTCCACGCCCGCCACGGCCACAATGTCGCCCATGGTGGTCTCAGTGGTCTCGATCCGCTTGAGGCCGCTGAAGGTGAAGAGCTTGGTGATGCGCGTTTTCTGCAGGGTGCCGTCGCGCTTGGAAATGGTCACGTCGTCGCCGGCATGCAGGGTTCCCTGAAAGACGCGGCAAATGGCGATGCGCCCGAAATATTCTGAGTAATCCAGGTTGGTGACCAGGATCTGCAAGGTGCCGTCCGCGTCGCCGGTGGCCGCCGGAATAGTGGAGACGATAGTCTCAAACAGCGGCTGCAGATCGACGCCCGGAGTCGCCAGATCGAGCGTGGCCGTGCCCGCCTTGGCCACGGCATAGAGTACCGGAAAATCCAGTTGCGATTCTTCCGCATCCAGATCGATGAATAGGTCGTAAATCTCATCCAGCACTTCCTGCGGCCGGGCGTCGGGGCGGTCAATTTTATTAATGACCACGATGGGCAACAATTTGGCCTCAAGCGCCTTGGCCAGCACGTATCGGGTTTGCGGCAGCGGGCCTTCGGCGGCGTCCACAAGCAGCATCACGCCGTCCACCATCTTCAGTGCGCGTTCCACTTCGCCGCCAAAGTCCGCGTGGCCCGGCGTATCGACAATGTTGATTTTGCCGCCCGCAAAATTGATGGCCGTGTTCTTGGCCAGGATGGTGATGCCGCGCTCCCGCTCCAGCTCGTTCGAGTCCATCACCCGGTCCGCCACCTGCTCATTGGCGCGGAACGTTCCCGACTGCCGCAGCATGGCATCTACAAGCGTTGTCTTACCGTGGTCAACATGGGCAATGATGGCGATATTGCGTATCGTCTGCGTCACAGGGGAGTTTTTTCCTTTTTTGTTCAGGCCCCCTTTTCGGATGAAGGAGGCGATGAGTTGGGGGGCGCCACGGTGGCGAATTGCCACACAGTGCGGCAATCTCCATTCTACCAGCAGCGTTGGGGGACTCGTTTTAAGCCATTTATCCGCCCACGAGCGAAACACTAAGGACGGTAATGTCGTCCTCCTGGCCGAATTGCCGGGCGGTCTCGGCGATGTGCTGCGCGGATTCGCGGCTGATGGCCCGAGTGCGGTCGAAGCCAAACAACTCGCCCTTGGAGTTGCGCGCTTCCACCACGCCGTCAGAAAGCAACGTCAGCATTTTGCCGGGAGCGAGCTTCAAGGCGGACTCGCGGTAGTTCACGTCAGGGACGATGCCGAGCGGGAGTCCGGACTCCAATTCGATTTCTTCGCCGCCGCAGTATGGTGGAAGGTGCCCGGCATTGGCAAACGTGGCAGTCCCATCCGGTTTGATATGCACACAAAGGCAGGTGATGAATCCGCCGTCCTGCGAACCCGTCATCTCTGCATTCAGCCGTGTCAGCAGCGTACCTGGACTCAATTCCTCCGTCGCGAGCGTACGCGTGGCGCCAATCGCAAGCGCTCCGTTCATGGCCGCCTTCAGTCCCTTGCCGCTGACATCGCCGACCAGGATCAACACCGAGCCGTCGCGCTGCTTCAGCACCTGGTAAAAGTCGCCGCCCACTTCCGCGGCAGGCAGATACGCCGCGCCGATGCGATAGCCCTCGACTGCCGGAACCGAGGCTGGCACCAGCCTCTGCTGCACTTGGCGCGCTGCCTCCAGTTCAACGCGCAAGTCGTTGGCGGCGCGCCATGCGGCAACTGCATCCCGCACCAGCTTCGTGGTAATCGTCAGCCCCACGCAGAGGAACCCGAGGGAGAACCAGTCAAAGTTGACTCCCCCGATGCGAATAACGGTAGAGTGTCCGGCAACCTGAAGAAAGAAGCTTAGAGGCACCACAGCCAGTGCCGCCGCGATAGCGCGGTTGCGCCGCATCACAAAGAGAGCCCAGAGGCACACGCCCAGGGTGATCGTATCGTAGGCAATCAGGCCCCAATTCTGCGCGAACAACCCAGTCGTCACTAAAGTGCTGGGACGATTAGGGAGCGCAGAAAAATCGAACCCGAGAACGTAGAGGACCCAGCAGCCATGGAACAGCCAGTGCAGAGACCGGCTCCGCAACCGGAACAAGGTCCGTATGAGCTCAACCGCGAAGAGGAAGCCGGGCGCCCAAACGATCGTCCAAAGAAGAACTGTCCCCCAAACCGGCAAGGGCAAGAGGTGGTTGGCATTGAGAGCAAGGAGCAACAGATACATTGGCATGAAGATCAAATAGAGCGCGTTCAGAACTAATTCACGGCTCCGCGACTCGAACGCCGGCCAGAGCAACGCAAGACCAAGCAGGATGAGCAGCAGGCTTGGAATCAACTGGGGAATGACTAGCAGCAGCGCCGTCGCCCAATCCGCCTGTCTGGCCGTCTGCAAGGTTGAGAGGCTGTCAATCTTCAGCTCGGCCCGGAGCCGCACCTGTGGGCGAAACCTCAACTGCGCGCGGTTCGCCGGCGAAGACCAGCTTCGCAGCGCCACAACCGCCGGTCTCCCTGCCTCTGCCAATCTGCCAGGCATACCATAGACGAGTTCCCTCGGGGCCTCGCGCGGCGCAAGGCTTGGAGTGAATCGGCCGTCCTGACCAACGGGCACACCATTCACGAAGACCTGAATTACCCCTGCCCCGTGGTCCAGATCGACCAGTGCAACCCCCAGCGGCCCAGTCGCGTTTTTGCTTGCCGCGACCCGAGCCCGCACCCACACCATGCCGTTGGAGTAAAACGCAGGCGCTGGGATTTCACCGACCTGGGCGATTGGCCAGGAGCTGTCGTCGAAGTTTGGACTTGCCCAGCCCAGCTTCCCGTCCGGGTCGTCCCCGAAGTGGTAGCGGACCGTGGGCGCAGCCTCCCCTTGCTGCGCGCGACATGTGGCCCCGCTCAGGCCCGCAAAAAGTATTGTAGACAGAACCAGAAACCGGGGCGCGCGGGAAAGCATGAGTGCATCATACCCGGCAATGCGACCAGGGGGTAGGATAAGTCGTTTCTTCTCACTGACTGCTGTCAGCGTTTCAGTGCGAGGGCGGCACGTATTCCGAGGGGAGCGCCGAGCCTGTGCCAAAAAAGAACTCTTCCATCTGCTCGACAAGAAATTGCTGCGCCTGCGGGGTCCAGGGCTGCAGGCGGTACTCGTTCAAGAGCATCTTCTGCCGGTCCACCCACTCGCCCCAGGCTGCCTTTGAGACATTCTTGAAAATCTTCTGACCGAACTCCGAGTCGAAGGGCGGCTCGTCCAAGCCCTCCATCTCCTTCTTGTTGCGTACGCAAAATACGGTGTGCGCCATGATTCGTGCTCCCACATCCCATTGTATTGGATCGATGGCGGTCCGGAGCGCCGCCCAGATCGATGACGGTCCAGATCGCGGCGGCCTTAGTGCTTCGGCCCTCCGTCGGGATAATCCACGCGGATGGTCAGAATTTCGTAAGGCTTGATCGGCGCCTTCACCACATCGCCGGTCACTGCCAGCGTGCTTCCCTCCGGCGTCTCCATCAGGTTGGTTACGGTTGCGCCCGTCGCTCCCGGCGGCACGTGAAACTCGACTGTCGAGTCCTTTCCTGCCCACTCATACACTCTGAAGATCAGCCCCTTTGCATCTTCCGCCTTTTTCACAGCGGTCAGCACCACATTCTCCGGCTCGACCGACGCGAAGGAGTGTTCAACGGGCAGTGAGCCCGCATGCGCCGTAGTCACCACCGCCGTCAGTGGGTAGTTGTACTCATAGCCATGCCGCACCGTGAGCGCCTCCTTCCACGTCCCCGCGTGCGGATAGAGCGCGTAGTGGAAGTGGTGATGGCCCATGTCCGCGTCCGGGTCAGGCCATTTGGGCGAGCGCAGCAGCGTGAGTCGCAGCGTGTTGCCCGCCGCGTCGTATCCATACTTCGAGTTGTTGATCACGCTCAGACCGTGCTTGCCGTCGCCCAGGTCCGCCCAGCGCATGGCCGCAACCTCAAACTGCGCTTTCTCCCAACTGTTGTTGCGTGTCGTCGGCCGCTCGATGGTGCCATAAGGAATTTCATAAGTAGCAAACGGCCCCGATGCCGCCAGCGGAAACGCCGCTTTCAGCAGCACGTGCGACTGATGCCAGTCGATCTCGTTGTCGATGTCGACCTGGTCTGATCCCCAGCTTACAAGAGAAATTGTCTGCACAAACTTTGAGCTTTGCCATGTGTAAGTGACACGGACCGCCGGGTTGGGCGTGAATTCTCCGACCAACTCCACGCTGTCTGCCTTGGTAAGCAGCGTTGGCGGCTGGTCGAATGTCCCTGGATCGATATTCCAGGCGTCGTAGTCCTTAGGCGTGTCTTTGAAGGCTTGAAGCTGATTGCCGCAAGCGCCGGGAGCCAACGTCTCGAATTGAGTTCGAATGTCGAAAAGGCTGGTAATACAACCGGTCTGTTTGTCGATCGCAACGCGAAGGCGCGCATTTTTCAGAACCCACTCACCATTCCCCTCTCGGATTTCCGGCCCGCCGAGGGGCCCCAAAGACCCACCGCTAAAATGACTAGGGGTGATTTGCAAAACCTTGTAGCCAAACGCGGGCACATTCTCGACCGGAACTAGGTAATTCTCAACTCCCTCATGCGCCTCTCTCGCGAGAGCAAGGCTCTCATGCACATCTCCAGTCTGCGCGTCGCGAATCACAAAAGAACCTTGGTAGCCCGTTACCGCAATAGGAACCTCTCCGCTCCGCGTCCACCCCAGCGGATTGAAGACCACAACGGCTCCGCCCTCTGCCTCTTTCCTGCCCACTCCGGTATCGATCTTTTCGGCAACCGTCCCCAGCGCCCCCGCATCAATCTCATTCGTCGACCAGCGCACCACATCGTAATCCTTCTGCGCATCCTTATAGATGATGCCGATGCCCGACCCCGCGGCCAGATCGTGAAACTGATTGAAGAGAACCTTTTTCCAATCTTCCGTCAACTCACTCCCGGGATACCTGTTGCCATCCAGCCACGCCAGTGACGCCCACTTCTCCGCGTTCAGCACCTCCACTTCCGCGTCGCGCATATTGCGCTTGTGGTTGGCCTGCGTGGTAAACACTCCGCGGTGATATTCAAAATAAAGCTCGCTCTTCCAAGTGGGAATACCAATCTGGCCGGCGATCGCGGGCTGGGGCGGCGGCGTATATCCCTTCGCAATCGACTGGTAATTCCACTCCTTGCTCTCCGGCGCAATCTCCTTCTCGACTGTCGAGAAATAAGTCTGTGCAATGCCGAACTGCATGTTGGCCATCACCTTGGGCGGCACCGACGGCATGGCCCAGTGGAAGCCCTCATCGAGAATCGCGCGCGTCGGGCCGCCGCCGTGGTCGCCGATGCCGTATAGGTCCATCATGTCAGTCATGCCGGTGGCCCGCTTGCGCGCCTGCACTAAATCCTGACTTAGGCGCACCGGGCTCAGGTTGTTGTTGGCGTAATCGTGCGGAAAATAGGACAGCACCTTCGATCCATCCGGCGACTCCCACCAGAACAGCTTGAACGGCAGTTGATTGGTGTCGTTCCAGGTCATCTTCTGCGTCACAAAATAATCCACGCCGCTCTTCTTGTAGATCTGCGGCAACTGCCACGTGTATCCAAACGAATCCGGATTCCAGCCGACGCGCACGTCCACGCCATAGGCCTGCTTGTACCAGCGCTTGCCCACCAGCAGTTGGCGCACCAGCGATTCGCCGTCCGGCATGTTCAGGTCCGGCTCAACCCACATGCCGCCCACCACCTCCCAGCGGCCCTCCTTGATTCTTTGCGCGATGGCCGCGTTCATGTCGGGATATTTTTGCGCCAGCCACTCGTTGTATTGCGCGGCACTCTGCGTGTAGGTGTATTGCGGATACTCGTACATCAATTGCAGCGCGGTGCCGAACGTCCGCTTCACCACGTCCACGGCCTCGGTCCACGGCCACAGCCACGCCGCATCGATGTGCGAGTTGCCGGTCAGGTGGAAAGTGGCCTTCTGCATCAGCGGCTCGAGCGCCTCAAGCTTGGCGAGAGAATCGGTGAGGCTCGCATCAAACTTGGCCTGGTCGCGTGCATCGAGCGCCTTCACATCCACGGCGGAAATGGCGCCATTCAGCGTGGCCATGGGCGCGGGGTCGCCGGGAGCGAGCGACGGAACGAGTTGGGCCGCGGAGAGAAACTCGACGCGCAGGTCTTCCGGGTTGGGCCGGCTGGCAGGGAACTCGATGCCCAGCGTGGCGCCGCGGAAGTTCTTGGTATCCACGGTGTGCAGCAGCTTGATGGCCACGGTTACCTTGTCGCCGGGCTTGGCGCTGTCAAACAGCACCACCGGCTCCAGGTCGTCGCCCATGGCCACGCGGCGGCCGTTGAAGTAGAGAATCTCCGGCATGGGCCCGTTGGCGTCGGCGTGGAACTGGAACCAGATGCGCGAGCCGGTCAGGTCGTATCCGTTGAGTGTGTCGGGCACCACATAGGTCTGCCGAAACCAGACTGCATCGTTGGGAGCCTTGCTCAGCGGTTTGATCTCCGTCCAGTCGCCTTCATCCAGGTTCACCGCTTCGCCGTGCGCCAGGTCGCCGCCATGCATCTTCCAGGCGCCGTCGGGCAGTTGGCGCAGGATGCTGAGCCGCTCAATCACCGCGCGCGACTCGGGCGGCAGCGCGCCGGCAACCTTGGCCACTTCGGCCGCAACTCGGGCAGCCTCCACCGCGGTCTGCGCAATCGCCCGGCTTGGGACAGCAAAGAACGATGCCGCGGCAAGAGCCGGCAAAGAGACAAGCAGGCGCATTTTCATGGATGCAATCATGATCGATAAATCCTCGTGAGAATGGTAAGCCATTGGGGCGGGTTGCTGTCGGGCCGTTCCGCAGTGCGGGGAGCCGGCGAGGCAGCGCAATCTACACCCAGCCGCCGTCCACAATATAGCTCTGATTAGTGATGGCGCTGGAGTCGTCCGCGGCCAGAAACAGCACGAGCCGTGCCACATCCTCCGGCAAGATGTCGCGCTTGAGCGCCTGGCTCTCAAGAATTTTTGCTTTATATTCCGGCGTGTACCACAGCCGCTGCTGGCGCTCCGTGGCAATGGCGCCCGGCAGCACGGCGTTCACGCGGATGTTGCGCGGACCGAGTTCGTGAGCCAGCGTGCGCGTGAGCCCCACGATGGCGGATTTGGCCGCGATGTAGGCCGGCAAGCCGGTGGAAGGAACCATCCACGCAATCGAACTCATGTTAACGATCGACCCGCGTCCGGCTTTGCGCATGGCCGGCAGCACCGCCTGAATCATGAAAAACTGCGGCCGCAGATTCAGCGCCATCGATTGGTCCCAGTCTTCCGGAGTCAATTGTTCGGTCGCATGGCGCTGATCGTTGGCCGCGTTATTCACCAGCACATCGACTGTCCCCAGGGCGGCAATAACCTGCTCCGCCGAGCTCTTCAGCGCCGCCACGTCGGTCAAGTCGCAATGAATGTACAACGGCGCGATGCAGCCTTCCGCCTTGAGGCATTGCACAAGTCGCCCGGCCGGCTCATCCTGAATGTCGAAGAAAGCCACGCGAGAATCTTGTCGCGCAAAGTGAGTCACCATGGACTCGCCGATGCCGGTGGCCCCGCCAGTGACCAGCACCGCTCGTCCTTGAAGGCTTGGATAGCGAGCAAACTGCGCGTTGCCTTCTTGCATCTGGTTCCACTCCTGACCTCGGCAGCTCGGTTGAAGCTGTTCTCGGGGGGCCGTTTCAGTGCGACTCCCTCGGCACTTCGTGGCCACGGCAGCCGAGCAGAAAATCGAAATCCGCGCCCTTGTCGGCCTGCATCACGTGCTTCACATACAAGGACTGATAGCCGCTCTTGAACGCTGGTTCAGGTTCGATCCATTCTGTCCGGCGTCGCGCCAACTCGACCTCGTCGACGTCCAGGTGCAGTCGCCGCGCTTCCACATCGAGCTCAATCCAATCGCCCTCGCGCACCAGCGCCAGCGGGCCGCCCAGCGCGGCCTCGGGACACACGTGCAGCACCACGGTTCCATACGCCGTGCCGCTCATGCGCGCGTCGCTGATGCGCACCATGTCGGTGATGCCGCGCGCCAGCAGCTTGGGCGGAAGTCCCATATTGCCCACTTCGGCCATGCCCGGATAGCCGCGCGGCCCGCAGTTCTTCAGCACCAGCACGCTCGTCTCATCGACCGCGAGATTGGGATCGTCAATGCGCGCCTTGTACTCCTCGATGGATTCAAACACCACCGCGCGGCCACGATGGCGCATCAGGCGCGGCGATGCAGCCGAAGGCTTCAGCACCGCGCCGTCCGGGCACAGGTTCCCGCGCAACACTGCGATCCCGCCCGACTCGACCAACGGGTTTTCATACTCGCGAATCACATTGCTGTCCCAGTTGGGCGCGTCTTTCACGTTCTCGCCAATCGTCTTTCCATTCGCGGTCAGCGCGCCCTCATCGAGCTGCCCAACCTGGGCCAGCTTCCACAGCACAGCGGGCAAACCGCCTGCATAATAAAACTCCTCCATCAGGAAGCGCCCCGCCGGCTGAATATCCAGAATGGTGTGCACGTCGCGCCCGTACTTGTCCCAGTCGTCCAGCGTCAGCGGCACGCCCACGCGCCCCGCGAAGGCGATCAGATGAATCACCGCGTTGGTCGAGCCCCCAATGGCCGCGCAGGCGCGAATCGCATTCTGGAACGCCTCGCGCGTAAGAATCTTCGAGATGCGCAGGTCCTCGTGAACCATGGCCACAATGCGCCTGCCTGTCTCCTGTGCCAGCACCTTGCGCCGCGAATCCACCGCCGGAATCGCCGCATTCCCCGGCAGCGAGAGCCCCAGCGACTCCACCATGCAGGCCATGGTCGAAGCCGTGCCCATAGTCATGCAATGACCTGCCGACCGGCTCATGCAGCTCTCCGCGTCCATGAACTCCTGCTGGCTCATGGTGCCTGCTTTCACCGCTTCGCTGAACCGCCACACCACAGTGCCCGAGCCGATAGTCTGCCCGCGATAATGCCCGTTGAGCATCGGGCCCCCCGACAACACAATGGTAGGCACATCGCAACTCGCCGCGCCCATCACCAGTGACGGCGTGGTCTTGTCGCAGCCGCACAGCAGCACCACGGCGTCGATTGGATTGGCGCGGATGGATTCTTCCACGTCCATGCTCACCAGGTTGCGGAACATGGCCGCCGTGGGCCGGATGTTGGTTTCACCCAGCGAGGTCACCGGAAACTCGAGCGGAAACCCGCCCGCCTCCCACAAGCCGTTCTTCACCCGCTGGGCCAGCTCGCGAAAATGCGCGTTGCACGGCGTCAGCTCCGACCACGTATTGCAGATGCCGATCACCGGACGCCCGTCGAACACATCGCCAGGAAACCCCTGGTTCCGCATCCAGCTTCGATGGATGAATCCGTCCTTATCGTTGCCGCCAAACCACGCCTGCGACCGTAATTTCCGCTTTTCCATTGTCTCCCGCTCCATTGCCCGGCAAGCGTTTCCAAAAGGGTCGCCCCAACTATACAACCTGGCGTCGCGGAAATCGGGAAAACAGCGGCCGGCTCCGGCCGAAAGACATAAATTCCCAATGGGTGTTGCAAATTGGCCATCGGAACTATCAGCTTCCCGATAACGTATCAAGCACCGCGAGAGTCTGGCGCACAGTCGCCCTCGCTTGTACCAATGCAGTCGCCCGCATCCCCGGAGGTTTGGCACATGGCAATGTTCACCGATCAAATCAGGCAGGTTTTGCGCAGGCTCAGCCGTGCGCCGCTGTTCACGGCCATCACGTTGCTCACGCTGGCCATCGGGGTGGGCGCCAACACGGTGATCTTCAGCGTCATTGAGGGCGTGCTGCTGAAGCCGCTGCCTTACCCGCATTCCGATCGGCTGATCGGAGTGTGGCACACGGCGCCGGGCATCAACATCAAAGACCTGAACATGTGCCCGTCCATTTACTTCATCGATCGCGAGCAGAACACCACGCTGCAGGACATCGGCGCCTACGACGGCGATGCGTTCAACGTGACCGGCGCGGGAGAGCCCGAACACGTGCGCGGCCTGGATGTGACCGACGGCACGCTGCCGCTGCTGGGAGTCAAACCGGCGCAGGGGCGTTTGTTCACGCGCACAGACGACACTCCATCCGCTCCGCAGACCGTGTTGCTCTCCTACGCCTACTGGCAGCAGAAATTCGGCGGCGCAACCTCCGTCATCGGCAGCTCCATCACCATGGACGGCAACGCGCGGCAGATCATCGGCGTGCTGCCCAGGGGCTTCCACTTCCTCAATTACCCCGATGCCTCTCTCGTCATTCCCTTCCAATGGGACCGCAGCAAGACCAAGCTCGGCAACTTCAGCCAGCGCGCCCTTGCCCGGCTCAAGCCCGGAGTGACCATGGAGCAGGCCAACGCCGACATGGCCCGCTTGCTGCCCATCACCATGCGCAGTTTTCCAGCGCCTGACGGTTTCAGCCCCGAGATATTTCAAAAAGCCAAAATCAGCCCCAATCTCCGCCTCTTGAAGCAGGACGTTGTGGGCGATGTGGGCAAGGTTCTGTGGGTCCTGATGGGCTCCATCGCGTTGGTGCTGCTGGTTGCCTGCGCCAATGTGGCCAATCTTCTTCTCGTCCGCGTGGAAGGCCGCCGCCAGGAGCTTGCCATTCGATCCGCGTTGGGAGCGCCCTGGGGACGAACCGCCGGGGAGCTGCTGTTTGAGAGCCTGACGCTCGGCTTTGCCGGCAGTCTCATCGGCCTCGGCCTGGCCTATGGCGCATTGCGCGCCCTGTTTGCCGCCGCGCCCACCGGCCTGCCGCGCATTCACGAGATCGGCATCGACATTCCGGTTCTGCTCTTCACCTTTGGCCTGGCTCTTTTCACCAGCGTGCTCATCGGCGCCATCCCCATCTTCAAATACGCAGGCGCAAAAGCCACTAGCGGCCTGCGCGAAGGCGGCCGCGCGCTCAGCCAGAGCCGCGAGCGCCATCGCGCGCGCAAAGCCCTGGTCGTGGTGCAGGTTGCGCTCGCCCTGGTGCTGCTCATCTGCTCCGGCCTCATGATCCGCACCTTCCGGGCGTTGATGCACGTGAACCCCGGCTTCCAGAATCCCGATTCGCTCGAGACCTTCCGCTTCTATATTCCCGAGACGCAGATACCTGACACGCAGGCTGAGCGCGTGGTCCACATGGATCAGGAGATTCTTAACAAGATCGCTGCCATTCCCGGCGTGCAGTCGGCGAGCTTTTCCAGTGAAATCCCCATGGACGGCTACGACTCCAACGACATTCTCTACGCACAGGATCATGTGACGCGCGAAGGCGAGATTCCGCCCATACGCCGCTTCAAATTCGTTTCTCCCGGATTCTTTTCGACGCTCGGCACTCACCTGGTTGCCGGCCGCGACATGACCTGGACAGACACCTATGAGAAGCTGCCGGTGGCCATCATCTCAGAGAACTTCGCCCGCGAGTATTGGCATGACGCCAATAACGCGCTGGGCAAGAAGATCCGCGTGGCCTCCACAGACGACTGGCGCGAGATTGTCGGAGTGGCTGAGGACGTGCATGACGATGGCGTCGACCAACCCGCCCCCTCCGCCGTCTATTGGCCCGTATGGAGAGTCAACTTCGAGGGCCAGAAGATGGATTTGCGCCGCGGTCTCGCTTTTCTCATCCGCAGCCCACGCACCGGCTCGCAGGCCTTCATGAAAGAGGTCCAGCGGCAGGTCTGGCAAATCAATCCCAATGTGCCGCTGGCCGATGCCACCACAGTCGGCGAGCTCTACACCAAATCCATGGCGCGGACTTCCTTCACGCTCGTGCTGCTTTGCGTAGCGGGCGGCATGGCGCTGCTGCTTGGCGTTGTCGGCATTTACGGAGTCATCTCCTACACCGTCTCGCAACGCACCCGCGAGATCGGCATTCGCATGGCGCTTGGCGCGCAGCGCAATCAACTGACCACCCTGTTCGTCCGCGAGGGACTGCTGCTCACCGGCATCGGAGCAGCCTGCGGCCTGGTGGTCGCCTTCGTAACCATGCGCCTCATGTCGTCCATCCTGTTCAACGTGAGCCCCGTCGATCCGCTCACCTATATCGCCATCACTGCCGCCGTTGTGGCAACCGCTTGTCTTGCCTGTTATTTTCCTTCCCGCCGCGCCGCGACGGTCAACCCTGTGAATGCCTTGCGATCCGAGTAGCCCCCGTTCTTCTTCGAATGGGCTAGGTGCGGCGCGCCCTCCTTTATCCTGGCAATAAGGTTTGGGTGCCCCATCCTTCGCCTTTTTCTGGCGAAGGGTGGGAGACGACGAACCTGGGTCCGCCGTTTTCGTGCGTGCACAGAGTGGATCAGAGAGGCCGGTTTCCCTATACTCTTGCCGCGCGCCTGGCCTGTTTCTTGACGTCAAAGGACCACGATCAGGGACGCCTGCACCGCAGTCCCACCTTGTGGAACAACGTCTCTATCCAATAGGAGCATACTGTTGTATAGGCCGCTTTTGCGGGAGCAATCCACCCTTGGCCTCCTGCGCGGTGAACGGCTTTTGCGAATGAGAGAACTCATCTCGATCCGTTGACGCACACGGACCGGAAGATCTTTTTAAAAGCGTGCGCACCTTGAACCCAAAGGGCTGAGCACGGATAAGTCATTGACAAAGCACGGATTTGGATCACAATAGGGGGCTTTATGACGGTTGCTGCTCGTTATCCCGGCATTCGGGTCACTGCTAATGGAAATCAGCTCGTCTCCTACCACACCGAGACGCGCATCGCCGACGCTGGCGTGTTCTATCCCATTACGCCTTCCACTGAAGGCGGCGAGCTCTTCCAGCAGGCCTATGCCGAAGGACACCTGAACGTCTTCGGGCATAACACCATCGCCATTGAGACCGAGGGTGAGCACGCGGCCCAGGGCGGGGCCATCGCCCACTCCGTGTGCGGCAAACGCGTGGTCAACTTCACCTCGGGCCAGGGCATCGTCTACGGCGTTGAGCAGTATTATCACGCGCCTGGCAAGGGATCCACCATGGTGCTTGAAGTGGGCGCGCGCGCTCTCACCAAGCATGCCCTCAACGTGCACTGCGGCCACGACGACATTTACGGCGCTCTCGACACCGGCTGGATCATGCTGATGGGCAAAGACGCGCAACAGGCCGCCGATCAGGCGCTCATCCTGCGCCGCGTCACCGAGCTCTCGCTCACGCCGGGCATGAATATCATGGACGGCTTTCTCACCACCCACCTGGAGCGCACCTTCTACAAGCACGAGTCGGAGCTGATCCGCGAATACCTCGGCGCACCGGAAGACATCATCGACTGCCCCACCGAAGCCCAGCGCGTTTTGTTTGGCCCGACCCGCCGCCGCGTTCCCAAAATGATGGACCTGGCCAATCCCATCCTGCTCGGCCCGGTGCAAAATCAAGAACACTACATGCAGGGCATCGTGGCCCGCCGCAACAACTTTGCCGAGCCCATTCTTGATTTTCTTGAGGCCGCCTATAAGGATTTCGGCGAGCTCACCGGCCGCCACTACGGCCTCATCACCAAGTACAAGACCGACGACACCGACACTGTATTTGTTTCGCTCGGCTCAGCCGCTGAAAACATTGAGGCCGCCGTCGACTACCTGCGCGAAACGCGCGGCATCACAGTCGGCTCTCTGCACATCAATGTGATTCGGCCCTTCCCCGAGGCAGCCGTCGTGGCCGCGCTCAAGGGCAAAAAGAACGTCATCATACTGGAGCGCACGGACGAGGCGCTGTCCGGCGACAATCCGCTGGGCCGCGATATTCGCACCGCGCTCTCGAAGGCAATTCAATATGAAGGCCATCCCGCGCAGGAAGGCCTGCCCGCGTTGGCGATGAACGAAGTGCCCCATATCTATTCCGGCACCTACGGCCTGGGCTCGCGCGATTTCCGCCCCGAGCACGTAATCGGCGCTTATGAATTTGCCACCGCGGACCGCCCGCGCAAAGACGGCAAGCGCGCATCCGACGGCGTTTCCTTCATCGTGTTGGGTATCGACCATCCTTACTCAGTGGTTGGCGATGAAACACCGTCGCTGCTGCCCGAGGGCGCGGTGGCCGTGCGCTTCCACTCCATCGGCGGATGGGGCGCCATCACTACCGGCAAGAACCTGGGCGCCATTATCGGCGATCTCAACGATCTGCTCTACGAGCGCGATGGCCTCAAAGACGACTTTGGCAATCCCAAGGAAGTCATCCACGTCAGCGCCAATCCCAAATACGGCTCTGAGAAGAAGGGCTCGCCCACCAGCTACTTCATGGTTGCGGCCAAGGATCGCATTCGCGTCAACTGCGATCTGCGCCACGTCACCGTCGTGCTGTGCTGCGACCCCAAAGCATTTACGCATTGCAATCCGCTGGACGGCATGGCCGAGGGCGGCAGCTTGCTCTGGGAGTCGGACGAAGAAGGCGAGCAGGCCTGGGAGCGGCTGCCGCTCTGGGCGCGCAAGCAAATCATCGACAAAAACATTCGCGTCTTCACGCTGCCCGGCTTTGCCATCGCCAAGAAGGCCACTGACCGCGGCGATCTGCAACTGCGCATGCAGGGCAATGCTTTCCTCGGTGGATTTTTCGCCGTCAGCAACCTGCTCAACGAATTCGGCATCACTCAGGAACAATATCGCGACGTCGTCCACAAGCAGTACGTGAAAAAGTTCGGCAAGCTCGGCGACGCCGTGGTCCAGTCAAACATGGAAGTCATGACCCAGGGCTTCGAGCAGGTGAAAGAGATCAAGATCGGCGTGCTCACCGCGGCCGACCGCTCCACCCTGCGCGGGCAGGCTCTCCTTCCCATTCTCGAACTCGCCACCGCGGGCGGCTCCTGCGGCACCGGCTGCCGTTCCACACCGCTGCCCGCCGGCCAGGCCAAGCGCCCGCCCATTGACAGCATCGCCGCTTTTGACGCCGAGTTCCGCTCCACCTTTGGTTACAACCAGCCGGCCACGCCGCTCTCGGCCATGGGCGTGATTGCCGCCGCCACCGGAGACACAGCCTCAAAATATGTAGCGCGCCGCGAAACGCCGCTCTACATTCCAGAAAACTGCACCCAGTGCATGGAGTGCATCTCCGTCTGCCCGGACACCGCGCTGCCCAACACCTCGCAGGATCTGAGCACGCTGCTGACCACCGCCGTGTCTTACTACATTGCCGACGCCGCCGATCGCGCCAGCATGTTGCGCGCCTTGCCGGAGATTGAGAAGCTCGCCCGTCAGCGCATGATGGCTGAGATGAAAACCGGCACGCCGATGCCTACCATCCTGCGCGACGTGACGGAAACCCTGGCCTCCAGTGAATCCGCCGGCTTCTCGCAGCAATCCAAGCAACAGTTCTTTGACATCATCGCCAAGGTGCCCATGGCCTACCAGAAGGTGAACGCCATCTTCTCCTCGCCGGAGCGCAAGAGCCCCGGTTCGGGCGGCATCTTCTCCATCTTTGTGAGCGATCTGTGCAAGGGCTGCGCGGCCTGCGTCACTGCCTGCGGCGATCACGACGCTTTGCGCATGGTTGCCGAAACTGAAGACGTGAATGCCGAGCACGAGACCGGCACCGGCTTCCTCGACCTGCTTCCCGACACTTCGCAAAAGTATCTTGGCCTTTTCAACGCCGCCAATCCATCAGACTCGAAGACCGCCACGCTGCGCAACATGCTGATGGTGCGCACCAACTACGACGCGCTCGTGGCCGGCGACGGCGCCTGCGCGGGCTGCGGTGAAAAGTCAGTGCTGCGCTCCATCGCCGCCGTGACCGAGGCGTACATGCGCCCCGTCTATCACGCCAAGAGCGATCGCTTCGTGGCCAAAGCCGGCGAGCTGGAGAGGAATGGCGTCGCCCGCCTGGCCGCACTCAAGGAGCGCAACCCCGGTGAATACGCGCTGCTCCGCCAGGCCATTGCTCATCTCATTCTCGGCCTGGGCGGCGAAGACGTGAAAGACACCACCGCTCGCATCGCCGCGCATGAAGCCGAGCACGGCCCCATCACCGACGCGGAGCTGGTTGAAGCCATCGCCGCTGTGCTGCTGACGGAGGCCTTCAACCACAAGAGCCTGCAACCGGTCGATGGCCGCCTGGCCAACGGCATGAGCGTGATGGCCATGGCCGCGCACACCGGCTGCAATACCGTTTACGGGTCCACATCGCCCAACAATCCGCATCCCTATCCGTGGATGAACTCGCTCTTCCAGGACGGCATCACGGTGGGCTGGCTCATGGGCGAGAGCTTCATCGTCGATCACGCGCGCCGCTCCGTCCTCCCCGAGCGCCTCGCCGACATCCTCCTCACGCGCGATAGCAATGTGATCAACGACGAGGAGTATTACCACTACACCCACTTCACTGACGCGCTGATGACCGACCAGGAAATCGTCGAGCTGCCCAAGGTGTGGGTGGTCGGCGGCGACGGCGGCATGGGCGACATCGGTTATCAAAACATGTCCAAGGTGATCCTGCAGAACCGGCCCAACGTGAAGGCGCTCATGCTCGACACGCAGGTTTACTCCAACACCGGCGGCCAGAATTCTGACTCCACGCCGATGCTCGGCGGCGGCGACATGAACACCTTCGGCGCAGCCACGCAGGGCAAGAACACTGAGAAGAAGACCGTAGCGGAAACCTTCCTTGCCGGCCACGGTTCCCCGTTTATCGGCCAGGTTTCCATGGCCAACGCGCCCAAGCTCTACCGCGCCATTCTTGATGGCCTCGAGTACCGCGGCACCTCATTCCTGCAGTGCTTCACCACCTGCCAGCCGGAGCACGGCGTAGCCGACGACATGGCGCTCTTCCAGGCCCAGCGCGTGCGCGACAGCCGCGGCGCGCCGGAGTTCGTCTTCAACCCGCGCCTCGGCGAAACCTATCAGGAAGCGCTGGATCTCAAGGGCAATCCCTCCATCGATCTTGACTGGTACGAAACCAAGTCCAAGACCACCGGCGAAATTCAGCGCTACACCGTCGCCCACTGGTGCACCACCGAAGCGCGCTTCCGCAACCACCTCAAGAAGCTGAAGCCTGAAGCGGCCGCCAAGCTGATCCATCTCGACAACATGCTGGTCCGCATCACGCAGCAGGACGTGGTCTATCGCCGCTATTTGCAGCCCGGCCACCGCGCCTTCATCCCCGACTTCGGCGTTTACATCACTTACGAGGAGAACGGCAAAACCGAGTACCGCGCCCTCTCTCGTCAGCTGGTCATGTTCTGCGTCGAGCGGAGAAAAGCCTGGCGCATGCTCCAATCCAAAGCCGGCATCGTCAACAAGGAATACGCCGCGCAAAAAGCCATCCTCGCCGACGTCGACGCCGGCAAGCTGCCGCTCGAAGAGTTCTACGCCCACGCCCGCGAAATCCTAAACGAGCGCGTAGGTGGCGGCGTGTTAGCCAAAGCGTAAATGCGCTGTCATCCTGAGCGGAGCGCAGCGCAGCCTAAGGACCTGCGGTTGCATTCGCAGCTTTGAAAGGGCACGACTTGAGTCGTGCCGCAACAGAAGCAGATATTCCCAGCGATACAAGAGCGCGGACCGAAAGGTTCGCGCTCGGTCTTTTAGGCCCGAGGAGCGGCCTTGCTGGTGAGGTGTAGAATTTTTCTTGCTTCCCGAATGCTCTGGCCCGGTTAACGGACCTATCAGTTCCGGCAGAATGCGAGTGCGCCGGACCGAAACGCTCAGAAGAAAGGCGGACCTTGGATGGCCCTAACCAACGCTTATGTTCAAATCTATGGACAGCTCAAAGATGTTTTTCAGAGCATCTCGGAGGGGCAGGCCCCAGACAAATTCACGAGGCAACACCTAAAGGACATTGGATTCGGAGGGTCCAACTACCGGGCAGCAATTCCCCTGCTCAAGGCACTCGGCTTCCTTTCGGAGGATGGTACACCAACGAAGCGATACCACGATTACCGAAACCAATCGCTAGCTCGGAGGGTAATGGCGGAAGCCCTTCGAGAAACCTACAGCGATCTCTTCACGATCAAATCCAGCCCAAGCACATCTGATCGAGATCTCATCGAGGGGAAATTCAAGAGCACATTTAACGCGACTCCATTGACTGCAAAGCTGATGGCCAGCACATTTTTCGCCCTCCTCGCCCTAGCCGACCTCTCGGCGCAGCCTGCGCCAAAGAAGGAAGAGCATGTTGACACCCCACCGACCAAGATTGAGAAGACCGAGAAGAGCGGGAATGAAGTCGCGCCTCCTCAGCACAAAGCCTCGCTTCATTACAACATTCAGATCCATCTTCCCGCGACCAAGGATATTGAAGTGTTCAACGCCATCTTCAAGGCAATAAAGGAGCATCTCCTTGAATAAGGATCGGAGTGAACTAAGGGAGTTTCTGTTCCGCGGCCTCATGCTTGAAGCGGACGCGTCGAGGTTTCAATCGGCCGGAATCCAGGTGGGAGCCGATATGCGGCAAGCCGAAGAGCGCCTGTTATCGGAGGCGCTCTCGCCGTTCAGCGTATCACTGAGAAACAACGCGATAGAAATGGCGCGCCTTTATGCTGTCCTGCACTGCTTCGAAAACGAAGTCCGAGCGCTGATTAAGGAGACTCTCGAAGAAAAAGATGGCGCTGATTGGGCTGACAAGCTCCCCAGCAAAGTAAAGGCATTCGCAGAATCTCGGCAGAGCACCGCGCAGAGTGACTCGTGGCTGGAAGGGGAGAAATCAAACATTCTGGGATTCGTCGATTTCAGCCATCTTTCCTCAATCTTCATCGAGAAATGGGGATTCTTCGAAGATCTCATCCCCTCCCAGCACTGGCTGAGACAGCGTATGGAAGAGTTGGAAAAGGTTAGGAATTTCATCGCACACAACCGAATGCTCCTGCCGACGGAGTTTAATCGCATCTACCTCTATATCTCGGATTGGAACAGAGTGATCGGCCTATAAGGGCCAACTGCCGGGTGCCCCATTCCTCGATTTCTTTAGCGTAGGGTGCGAGACTGTTAGCTTCATGCCACGGCCAGCACTTCATCGCGAACCAGGCGCAGCCGAATCGAAGCAGGAGGCGCGGAGTCGAAGTAAAATGCCTGCACCGCCTCCCGGACGTTGGCTCTCAGCTCCTCCCAGTTGTCGGCTTGCGTGAAGATGCTCTCGCCGATGGCTTCGGCGGTGAACCCTCCGTCGGCGTCTTGCGCGATTTCAAAAACGATCTCCTTCATGCCGTTCTAGTCCTCCCGAGGGGGCACAGTGCCAGGAATCCTCACACGAGGATATGATAGACGCTTATTGGGCGAACGAAAAGGATCTCCGAGACGCGCAGCGCAGTTTCGGTATCGCCGTCATCCGCCCCGGCGAAGCCTTAAAGAGGATTCAACCATGACCACCAAAGTTGCCACCTTCCCATTGCGTCTGCCAGTTTCGCTGAAAGCGGCTCTTGAGTCGATCAGCGATCGTGATGGGACCAGCATCAATCAATTCCTCGTGGTCGCCGCAGCGGAAAAGATCGCCGCCATGCAAACTGAGGAGTTCTTCCTCGCTCGCCGCACCCGCGCCGATCGTGCAGCTTTCCGCCGCATCCTCAATCGCCAGGGCGGAGAATCTCCCTCATCGGAAGACGCGTGGGACAATTCCGATTCCCGGTAACTCAGCATTCCTTGCGCTGCCGAGAGCCTGCCCTGAGCGAGGTCGAAGGGGGTGTCTGCCCCACCGCAGGGGTTTGCCGAACATTAACCAGCACCGGCGCATAATCATCGCAAGGGACGCCTCAATCAAAAGGCCATTTTTCCCGCGGAAGGGATGACACCCCACCCCCTCCCCCGGAATAGTGCACATTTTTTGCAGCCATTTACCGTGTAACAATCTGATAATAAACAACTTGCAACAATTATCCATTACACAAAGAGCACAAAAAGGAGCCGAAAACACCCTGTTTTTGCATGATTCGTCCCCGATTTCGCGCAAAACTGCCCCCAAAAAACCTACCGCGTGAAGCTCACAAAGCGCCGCCCAGCATAGAGGCGGAAGCCGCCGGCGGGGTCGGTCGTCACCTGCAGCGGCAAGGGCCGTTTGAGCCCCGCATCTTCGCCGGAGGTCACCGTGAGCAAGTCATGCGCGCCCACGTCGGTCACCACAAACTTGCTTCCCTCGACGAACCCGACGCCGTAAGCGCCCGCGGGCAGGGCCTGGCCGCCCACCTGGATGGGAATCTCGGTGACGAAGTACGCCTGATATTTTGCCGCCACATTGGACGAGTAGCCGCTCGTGTCGACCAGTGTGGCCAGGACGAAGTACCCATCGGCAAACTTGACGCCCCCGGAGTTGCGCAACTGCGTGGTGGCCGACTGCCCGCGGTAAAACACACTGGCAGGCAGCAGCTTTTGCATATCCGCCGGCTTCAGCACCTTGTCGGCTGCCGCAGCTGCTCCAGAGCCGCCCTGTGCCCGAATGGCCGCGGGCGCACCCATCATCGCCGCGGCCATCACTCCAGCCGCCGCGATCTTCAAAATTGTCTGGAAACTCATCGTGAAATCCCTCTTTCTACTGCGTAACAGAGTATATATCGCACCCCGCAGCGAGTGCCCGTGACAGCCGTCACATCGCGCGCTTTTACTCCGCGAAGAGATCCACGTACTCATGCACGGGCATGGATTCCAGCCGGTCGCGATCGAGCGAGATTTCGAGAATCTCACTCTGGCGGTCTTCAGCAAAGCGGCGGCGCAGGTTGGTCTTGAACTTGTTGACGAGCAGCTGCAATCCTTCTTCGCGGCGGCGCCGGTGGCCAATCGGATATTCAACCGTTTCTTCCAGCACCGTGCCATCGTTCAATTCCATACGCAGCGCGTTGGCAATCGACCGCTTCTCCGGGTCGTGATAATCGGCCGTAAATGCCGGCTCTTCGATACATTCCATCTTTGCGCGGAGTGCATCGATGCGGGGACCAAAAATCGGATCAGCGGCCACCGCGTCTTCGTAGTCCGCCGCCGTCAGCCTGCCAAAGAGCAGCGGAATCGCAATCATGTATTGCACGCAATGGTCGCGGTCGGCGGGGTTCGCCAGCGGCCCTTTTTTGTCGATAATCCGCAGGCAGGCCTCGTGGGTGCGAATCGTAATCTTGTGAATGTCCTCCGCCGTCTTGCCGAGCTTTTCTAGCCGCGAGCGCAATGTCATTGCGGCTTCAACCGCCGTCTGCGCATGAAACTCGGCAGGATAACTGATCTTGAACAGCACGTTCTCCATCACATAACTTCCATAACTCCGTTGAAAACTGAATTCCCGCCCTTTGAATGACACATCGTAGAAGCCCCACGTCTTTGCGGTTAGCGCCGAGGGATAACCCATTTCACCCGCGCGCGCCATCAGCGCCAGGCGCACGGCGCGGCTGGTCGCGTCGCCGGCAGCCCAGCTCTTGCGTGAGCCCGTGTTGGGCGCGTGGCGATAAGTGCGCAGGCTCTGCCCATCCACCCACGCCAATGAGAGCGCTGCCATAGTCTGCTCCCGGTTCAATCCGAGTAACTGGCTCACGACAGCCGTCGATGCTACTTTCACCAGCACCACATGATCCAGACCCACCTTATTGAATGAGTTTTCGAGAGCTATGCATCCCTGTATCTCGTGTGCCTTGATCATGGCCGTCAAGACATCCCGCATCGTCAAAGCAGGTCTGCCGCCCGCAGGGCTGCGCGAAAGCCAGTCGGCGGTAGCCAGAATGCCGCCGAGGTTATCCGATGGATGTCCCCACTCCGCCGCCAGCCAGGTGTCGTTGAAGTCGAGCCAGCGAATCATGGCGCCAATGTTGAAGGCCGCCTGCACCGGATCAAGCTGGAAGCTGGTGCCCGGCACGCGCGCTCCATGCGGAACAACCGTTTCCGGAACAATGGGCCCAAGCAGCTTGGTGCAGGCTGGATATTCAAGCGCTTCAAGGCCGCAGCCGAGTGTGTCCATCAGGCAGTATCGTGCTGTCGAGTAAGCTAACTCGCTGTCTATCTCATAACTCAGCGCATAGTCGGCGATATCCGCGATCACTTTGTCCGGCGCCGGACGCTCATTGCCGATGTGCGAGGACACTCGATCTCCTTCTACGCGCGCCGTTCCATTGGAACGAACTTCAAATTCTCAGGTCCGGTGTAATTGGCCGAAGGGCGAATGATCTTGCCGTCCTGCCGCTGCTCGATCACATGCGCGGACCAGCCGGCGGTGCGCGCAATGACAAACAGAGGCGTGAACAAATCGATGGGAATACCCATCTGATGATAAGCAACGGCCGAGTACCAATCGAGGTTGGGAAACATGCGCTTGGCATCGCTCATCACGCTCTCGATGCGCTCGGCGACGGAATAAAGCAGCGTGTCGCCTTCCGCGATCGCCAATTTTCGCGCCAACTCTTTCACGATGTCGCTGCGCGGATCGCTGATGGTATAAACCGGATGACCAAAGCCGATGATCACTTCGCGGTTAGCCACGCGACGGCGAATATCGGCCTCAGCTTCATCGGGGGAGCGATAGCGGCGCTGAATCTCCAGAGCCACTTCATTGGCGCCGCCGTGCTTCGGCCCCTTGAGCGCGCCTATCGCGCCTGTAATGCAGGAATAGAGATCCGAACCGGTTCCCGCAATCACGCGCGCTGTAAACGTGGACGCGTTGAATTCGTGCTCCGCATACAGGATCAGCGATGTCTGCATGGCGGCGGTCCATTCCGCGCTCGGTTTCACGCCATGCATCAGGTGAAGAAAATGCGCGGCGATCGAGTCGTCGTCGGTCTCGACTTCAATCCGCCGTCCATTGCGCGCGAAGTGATGCCAGTAGAGCAGCATCGAACTGAGCGACGCCAAAAGCGCATCCGCGATGGCCCGCGCTCCCGTGTCGCTGTGACCGTCCGCTTCTGGCCGCAAGCAGCCCAGCACTGAAACTCCCGTACGCAGCACGTCCATCGGATGCGTTGATGCTGGCAGCAACTCAAGCGCCTGTTTGACCTGTGAAGGCAAGCTGCGCAAAGGCCGCAGGCTTGCTTTGTACACTGCCAGCTCCGCCGCGTTGGGCAGTTTGCCATGCACCAGCAGATGGGCCACTTCCTCATACTCGCAATGCGCGGCCAGGTCCTGGATGTCGTAGCCGCGATAGTGCAGGTCGTTGCCGCTGCGCCCCACCGTGCACAGCGCCGTGTTGCCGGCGGGAGTGCCCGACAGCGCCACCGACTTTTTCGGCCTGAAGATTGCCGCGCTGGAAGTTTCCTCACTCATACTGACTCCCCGGAGAGCATTCAGCCTAATCAGAAAAATTGAGGTCGCTTACTCTTCGCCCTTTTCCTTTGCAAACAATTCATCCAACTTCTTCTCGTATGCGTGATAGTCGAGAAATTTGTAGAGATCGGCGCGCGTCTGCATCATCGGCACCACGCTCCTCTGCGTTCCCTCGGTGCGGATCGTCTCATATACTTTCAGCGCCGCCGCGTTCATGGCCCGGTAAGCGGCGCAGCAATAGAGAATGATATCCACGCCCGCTGCATTCAACTCATCGCGCGTAAACAACGGCGTCTGGCCGAACTCCGTAATATTGGCCAGAATGGGAACTCCCACCGCCGCGCGAATCTTTGTATACATGGCCAGCTCCGTGACCGCTTCGGCAAAAATCATATCCGCGCCAGCGGCCACATACGCCTGCGCACGCTCAATGGCCGTCGCCAGCCCCTCATTGGCCAGCGCATCGGTGCGGGCCATGATGACAAACTGCTCGTCGGTGCGCGCGTCCACGGCAGCTTTGATGCGATCCACCATCTCGCCGGCCGCAACTAGTTCCTTGCCCGGCCGATGACCGCAGCGCTTGGCGCCGACTTGATCCTCGATATGTACCGCTGCCGCGCGTGCGCCGATCATCGATCGAATGGTCCGCGCAATGTTGAAGGCTCCGCCCCAGCCGGTGTCGATGTCGACCAATAACGGCAGAGAGGTGGCATCGGTAATCCGCCGCACATCGGTCAACACATCGTCCATGGTGCTGATTCCAAGGTCGGGCATGCCCAGCGAGTTGGCTGCCACTCCGCCGCCGGACAAATAAAGTGATTTGAATCCTGTTGCCTCGGCCATGCGCGCCGTATAGGCGTTGATAGCGCCCGCCACCTGCAACGGCCTTTCGTCGCGCAGTGCGGCGCGAAATCGTGCACCGGGCGACTGCTGTTTGGAATGCTCAACCATGCATCTTCCTTCCGCCGCATCATAGCAGCCTCATCGACCCGGTTTCCCCGTCGACCTTCCCGGCTTCCCAACCGGCCCGCGTGGTGCGACAATCATCGCGTCGGGCATCCTGGCTTGACCAGGGGCTCCCCCAAAGGAGAAACATCGCCATGAAGCGTCTACTAGTCTGTACGGGCCTGCTTATCGCTGCAACCGTATTCGCCCAGCAAAAACCACCTGCCAGCCCGCCCGCCACTGAGTCGGCCACCATCGCCGGGAAGGGCATCACCATCACCTACAGCTCGCCCGGAGTGAAAGGCCGCGCCGGACACATCTTCACCAAGGACGGGCTGATCAGCCACAATCCGCATTATCCTGTCTGGCGCGGCGGGGCCAACTCCGCCACCACCCTGCACACCGACGCAGACCTCACCATTGGATCGCTCAACGTGCCCGCGGGCACCTACACATTATTTGTCGACATTTCCGACCCCGACCACTGGGTTCTGATTGTGAACAAGCAAACCGGCGAGTGGGGCCTGGCGTATGACGGCACCAAAGACCTTGGCAAAGTGAAGATGACCATGACCAAGCCGGCAGAGACTATCGAGAACCTGAAATACAGCATCGACTCCTCCGGCGGCGCTACCGGCACGCTGACCCTGGCATGGGAAGACCACATCGCCACCGTACCCATCGCCGTGCATTGAGGCATGGCTCCATGACTCAAGGATCACAGGCAGGGCGGCGTCTCTGCGATCCAATTGCCGCCCTGCCGATACAATAGGCAATGTGAGCCATTTGCTCTTTAAGGGGTAGCACCTTGCCTTTGTATGCGTATCGCTGCACCCAGTGCGGCCACCGCTTTGAAAAAATCCAGAACTTCTCGGCCGAGCTGGAGACGGAATGCCCCAAATGCCACGGCGTGCTTGAGCGGCCGCTAACCGCTCCACGCCTCCACTTCAAAGGCGCAGGCTGGTATGTGAACGACTACGCCGCCAAGAGCAGTGAGCCTGCTTCAGAATCCGGTCCTGAATCCGGGAAGGCGGCCGACACGAAGGCTCCCGCCGCCAAGACCGAGACCGCGTCCGCCGCGCCGGCTTCCACAACCCCATCCACGCCAGCCGCTGCGCCCAGTTCCTCCACGCCCAGCTCTTCTACCCCCAGCTCAGGCTCCTGAAACCCTCCCGTCTCAGAGTCTCCGAGCCTTGTGGAACGCTAAGATAGTTGCTGGACATGCCGCTACTCGACCCAACCCCGTCCCCTGTCGAACACGCTGATTTTGCCGCGCTCGAGTGGGAGTCGCTGCTGGCTCTTGTTGCCGGATTTGCCGCCTCGCCTGTCGGCCGCCACGCAATTCTCGACCTCAAGCCCTCCACGGACGAAGCCTGGATCACCCAACAGCATCAACTTTCCGGCGAAGTCCGGCTCGTCCTGGCCGAACAGATTTCCATTCCTCTCGGCGGCCTCTTCGATCCCACACAGCACGCCGCTAAAGCGCAGATACCGGGCGCAGCTCTCGAAGCCAGCGAACTGCAGGCCGTCGCGCGCCTTGCCAACGACGTCGCTGCCTGGCAATCGCTGCTGCAATCGCCGCCCGCACGCCTTGCCGGAAAGCTACCCGGACTTGCTGTGCTTTCTGCTGCGCTGACCACGAGCCTGCGACCGTTAGCCGCATCTATCGAGCGCACCATTCAACCCGACGGCTCGCTTGCCGACGACGCCTCGCCCGAACTGGGACGCATCCGCCGCGAGCAGGATCGCCAGCGGCGACAGATCGAAGAAAGCCTGCGCGCCGCGCTGCGCAAACTCTCCAGCGATGGCGCCACCCAGGAAGACCTTATCACCATTCGCGGCGATCGCTTCGTTATTCCGGTACGCGCGGAGCTCAAGCGCCGCATCTCAGGCGTTGTCCACGGCGCCAGTTCTTCCGGGCAGACGGTCTACGTCGAGCCGCTTGAAACCATCGAGCAGAACAACGAACTTGTCCGCCTGCTCGAAGAAGAGCAAGCCGAGATTCACCGCATCTTTGTTGCCCTTACTCGCCAGGTCGGCGGCTATGCCCACGCGCTTATCGAAGGCGCGCGCGTGCTTGCACTGGTCGATAGCCTGCAGGCTCGTGCCCGCTTTGGCCGCGACTATGACTGCGTGGCTCCGACTGTCACGCCCGATCGCCTCCACCTTGATGCGGCTCGTCATCCGTTGCTTGAAAAGCGCCTGCGCGCAACCGGCGGCAAGGTTGTTCCTCTCAGCCTTGAACTCACGACGGAGCAGCGCCAGCTCATTATCAGCGGTCCCAACACCGGCGGCAAAACCGTGACCCTCAAGACCACCGCCTTGCTGGCCATGATGGCGCAGGCCGGTCTGCCCATCCCCGCCGCGGCCGCAAGCTTTCCAGTCTTCACTGCATTCCTTGCCGACATCGGCGATGCGCAATCGATTGAAGCCGCGCTCTCCACCTTCTCCGCGCACATCACCAACATCGACCGCCTCTCGCGTCTGGCCGGCGCTCATTCGCTGGTACTGCTCGACGAGCTCGGCTCCGCAACCGATCCAGAAGAAGGCTCGGCCCTGGCCGTTGCGATTGCAAGCTGCTTTCTCGATGCGCGGGCCTGGTCGCTCATCTCCACCCACCACACTTCGCTTAAGGTCTACGCCGCCAATACTCCCGGCGTGCTTAACGCCGCGGCCGGCGTGGATGAAATCACCCTGGCGCCCAACTATCAGCTTCGCCTTGGAGTGCCCGGCGCATCGGCCGGCATTCAGACCGCCGAACGGCTGGGCCTGAACGCCGGCATCATCGCCGCCGCGCGCCAGCGCCTCGGATCTCAACAGGTGGATATCGCGCGCTTCCTCGATCGCCTGCACAACGAGCTCGCGCAACTCGAAGAAGACCGCAAGGTTGCGCGCGAGCAGCAGTACGCGCTCAACCAGGAACGGGCGAAGCTGGCGCGCGAGGGCGACGTGGAATTGCGCAACCGCACCCGCGAGCTCGAAACCAAACTCGCGTCGCTGCTGAAGGATTTCGAATTTCAGATGCGCGAGACCGTACGCGCCATTGAAGATCGCGCCGCGCAACAGAAGCTCTCAAAGGAAGCCGAACGCCGCATGACGCGCCTGCGCCGCGAGTTTCAGGAGAGCTTCAACCAGACCGTGGTCGCGCACCGCACCGGGGCCGACCAGGGAGACGCGCATGCCCAGCCGCACATGGTGAAGCACGTATCTGTCGGCGACCAGGTCCGTCTCAAATCGATGAACAAGGTTGCAGTCGTGCAGCGCGAGATCGAAACGAATTTGTTTGAAGTCGCTCTCGGCCCCATCAAAATGCGCGTCAAGCGCGACGACATCGCCGAAGTCTTGCAGACGGTGGACTCTCGGTCGGGCGCGGTGGAAACGCCGCTCAGCGCGGTTCGGCAGCAGAAGAACGTGCACGTCACCGTCACCAGCGCCAACACAGACGAGATGCGTATGGAGATCAACCTCATTGGCCGCACCGTGGACGAAGCCACCGAGGAGTTGGAAAAATATCTGGATCGCGCCTTCCTCGCCGGCCTGCCGCGCGTTCGCGTCATTCATGGCCACGGCGCCGGCATCCTCCGCCGCGGCATCCGCGAGTTCCTCAAGAGCCATCCCCACGTAGCCACGTTGGCTGAAGCGCCGCAGAACGAAGGCGGCCAAGGAGCTACGCTCGTGGAGCTGCGGCAATAGTTGCAAAGCGGCTACAATGATCTCCGTTCTGCTTTAAGCAACTCAAAGGTGCATGCTGTGAACATCGCGACATTGGCGGAGCAGATCAACGGGTTAGCCCGGACCGAGCGACTAGGTTCTCTACAGGGCCTTCGGGAGAAAGTGCGGGGGAAGAATCCGAGAACCCACAAGATATTTTCAAAGGCCACCATAAAGGACACTTACGCCTTCCACGACGGCGGAAGAACGGAGTTGCAGTTCAATGTTGGGCTGGAGACACGCGGTGGGCTGCGTTTCTTGCGGCATGGAGTCGCATTCTCCTTTGACAAGAGCCACACTCTGCCCGACCCCAGCATCCTCCGTAAATGGGTTCGCCCTTTCAATGTTTGGGTGGAATCGAACGCAGACGCACTCCGCGAGTTCCGGATGTGGCACGATTCGAAGGGCGTACCGCCGAGCGATGATCGCCCGCCTAACCAGATTTTGGAGGGGCAGCTAAAGGAATTCGTAGATGGTCAAAAATTTGTATTCCTCGGAACGAGGGTGCCTGAGTCGGAAGTAGATGTAAATCAGATCCTTCGGGATCTCGACCGGCTATTTCCGCTCTACGAATTCTGCTTGGAGGAGTCTCTCCGGGTTCCTGCTCCTTTTCGAGCCAGATCGAAGCGTCGTGTTAGCTCGAAGATACACACTACGGCTTCTCGATTGGCTGGCGAAATTGATGTCGATCTGCGCCACAAGCTGCTGCAGGGCCTGCTTGTCGAAATGCTCGAAGTGGAGTTCTCCGGCTGCCTGGTTCACTATGAGTATCCGGTCGCTAGGGGCTGTAGCGTCGACGTGGCAGTCGAGACGCCTGGCGGGTTTCTGTTCTGTGAAATCAAGGTTGCGCCTACCGTCCGAGAAGCGTTGAGGCCTGCCATTGGACAGCTTTTGGAATATGCTCACTGGCCGAACGAACTTCGAGACGGTAGATGGTGGGTCATGGCCGAGAAGGACCCATCTGCAGGTGACATCTCCTACCTCAACGTTCTCAGAAACAAATACAGCTTGCCTGTCTTCTATCGACGAATTGATGCTGAGGACGAATCCCTGGGGCCAGAGACATAGTAGATGGCCCTGGAATTGCTTATTACCCCTGAAGGGAGGCCGCCGTGTTGGATGAGCTGAGCAACAAGGCCGTCGCGAAGGAAGCAGAAGAGGCTGCGTGCAGGGAGTCACGAGGCGCTACGCAGCGCAGAGCTCATCCACGCACTTGGTTCGGTTCGCATTTAAGCGGATAAGCCGACGAGACCGCTACATCGACGCGCCGGTCGCAGCGGCACTCGTGCTGTGGCACATGACGCCCGCAGCACCAGTCTTGCCCGCGGTGGTCGCCGGTTGCGCGACGCTCACACTTGCCTTGGGCGCGCTCTTCATCTCATGCAGCAGCTTCACCAGCCGCTCGAAGCCCTGTTCCCGCGCGGTCTTGTTCCCCGGCACGGTATTGGTCGGGTCCTCGCCGGCGCGCATAAAGCCGTGCCCCGCGCCCTCATAAGTCACAGGCTCGAATTTCTTGCTGGCGGCCTTCATGGCGTCCGTGGTTGCGGGAACGGTGGCTCCGATGCGCGCGTCGTTGCCCGCATAGAAACCATAGACCGGCGCGGTGATCGATGTAACATCCGCGGGACCGGTGCCATAAAAAACAAAAGCCGCGGAGAGGTCGTGGCGATGCGTGGCAAAGGCAAACGACTTGCCCCCGCCCCAGCAGAAGCCGACCACCGCCAGTTTTCCGTTGGCGGCCGGCAGTTTCTTACCATAGTCGGCGGCCGCATCCAGGTCGGCGATGACCCCATCCGGGTTCAGGCCGGAGACGGCCTTCACGGTCGCATCCTGGCTGGGAAATTCGATCGAGCCCCCGCCTCCGGGACCGAAGCCGGAAAGCAGATCGGGCGCAATCACGATGAAGCCCTGTGCGGCCAACTCATCAGCCATTTCCTTGGCCCAGTCCGAAAGGCCGAATATCTCGTGAATGAGAATCACCACCGGGGCCTTCGACTTGACCTCCGGATAAACCACAAACGCCTGTACGGTGCGGTCGCCGTGCTTGAGGGGGACATATTCGTGATGCCGTGGAGATGCGTCCAGCCGGGCCTTGGCCCAGTCCTGCGCATGAAGGGAAGCGGCGGCGGGTAAAGTGAGCAGCGAGGCAGCAAAGAGTTTCAGCAGGGGAAGCGTCGTCAGTTTCATGGCGTCAAGTCTAGCCGCGAAGAAGGACAGGCTGCAAGAATTCTTTTGAGGTCGGTGTAGTTGCGATCGCGGGTAACGGGCTTTTTTCAAGAAAAAAGCCGGAGCAATCAGCCCCGGCTTCTTGATTCCTGCAGCGCGCTACGCCATTGCCTCGCGTCCCATTGCCTCAAAGTGCAACTGGTTCGATTTGCGATCCACATCGATGCGCACATGCGCGCCGTGCAGCACTTCGCCGTTCAGTATCTTGATGGCCAGCGGATCCTGAATCATGCGCTGCAAAGCCCGCTTCAGCGGACGCGCCCCGTACGCTGCATCCGACCCCGCGGCAAGAATCAACTGCCGCGCCGGCTCAGTCAACTCGAGCGAAATCTGCCGGTCTTCGAGCAGCTTGCGCACCTCGTTCAAGCGCAACTCAAGAATCTGGCTCATCTGCGCGTGACCCAGCGGCCGGAAGATCACCATGTCGTCGACGCGATTCAAGAACTCAGGCCGGAAGTGCTCGCGCAATACACGCATCACCGACTCGCGCGCCATGTCAAAGTCGTGCTCGGTCTTCAGCGTGTCGCCCAGCAGCAGGTTCGCGCCCAGGTTCGAGGTCATGATAAGCACCGTGTTTTTGAAATCCACAGTGCGACCTTTCGCGTCCGTCAATCGCCCGTCGTCCATCACCTGAAGCAGAATGTTGAACACATCCGGATGCGCCTTCTCGATTTCGTCGAACAGAATTACCGCGTAGGGCCTGCGCCGCACAGCCTCAGTCAGTTGGCCGCCCTCGTCATAGCCCACATAGCCGGGAGGCGCGCCAATCAGCCGCGCCACGGCATGCTTTTCCATGTACTCGCTCATGTCAATGCGCACCATCGCCTGCTCATCGTCAAATAGAAACTCCGCCAGCGCGCGCGCGGTCTCTGTTTTGCCCACTCCCGTCGGTCCCAGAAAAATGAAGCTGCCAATCGGCCGCTTCGGATCGCTCAACCCCGCGCGGGAGCGCCGAATCGCATTGGCGACGATGGTCAGTGCAGCATCCTGCCCGACCACGCGCTCCTTGAGCCGCGTCTCCATCGTGACGAGTTTTTTTACCTCGCCCTCCAGCATCCGCGAAACAGGAATCCCCGTCCACTTGCTCACGATTCCGGCGATGTCTTCCTCATCCACCTCGTCCTTGAGCATGCGCGCCACGCCCGCATTTCCTTCCTGCGCGGCACTCAGCTGCTTCAGCTCCGCTTCGAGCTTGGGCAGTTCGCCGTACTGGATCTGCGCAGCCCGATCCAGTACGCCCTTGCGCGTCTGCTCCTCAGCCTCGAAGCGCAGTGCTTCGATCTTCTTCTTGACATCGGTAATGCGGCTGCTGGCCTCGCGTTCTTTTGTCCAGCGCGCCGACAGCGCCGTGATCTCTTCGTTCAAATTGGCAATCTCGCGCTCCACCTCATGGCGCCGTTTGATGCTGTTCGGGTCAGTCTCGCGCTTCAGCGCCTCGCGCTCGATCTCGAGCGATGTCTTCTCGCGCTCCAGTTGATCGATTACTGTCGGCTTTGAGCCTTTCTGGATGGCCAGCGAAGCCGCAGCCTCGTCGACCAAGTCAATGGCCTTGTCGGGCAGGAAACGGTCGCTGATGTAGCGGTGCGAAAGCATCGCCGCGGCCACAATCGCGGCATCCTTTATGCGCACGTCATGGTGCGCCTCATAGCGCTCCTTCAAGCCGCGCAAAATGGCGATCGTGTCTTCGACGTTCGGCTCGTCCACGTAGACGATCTGGAAACGCCGCTCCAGCGCCGCATCTTTCTCAATGTATTTGCGGTACTCATTCAGCGTGGTTGCGCCGATAGCCCGCAGTTCTCCGCGCGCCAGCGGCGGCTTCAGCATGTTACTGGCGTCGATGGCGCCCTCGGCCGCGCCCGCGCCCACCAGCGTGTGCAGTTCGTCGATGAACAGCACGATCTCGCCGTTCGATTCTTCAATCTCTTTGAGCACCGCCTTCAAACGGTCTTCAAACTCGCCGCGATATTTTGCGCCGGCCAGCATCGATCCCAGATCCAGCGAAATCACGCGCTTGTCGCGCAGGCTCTCCGGCACGTCGCCGGAAACAATGCGCCGCGCCAGGCCCTCGACGATTGCCGTCTTGCCCACGCCCGGCTCGCCTATCAGCACCGGATTGTTTTTTGTGCGCCGGCTCAGCACCTGGATTACGCGGCGAATTTCCTCATCGCGCCCGATCACCGGGTCCAGCTTGCCGCGCCGCGCCAGATCGGTCAGGTCCTTGGCGTACTTCTCCAGCGCCTGAAACTTGCCCTCGGGATTCTGATCCGTGACCCGCTGCGATCCGCGCACCGCGGTCAGCGCCTGCAAGATCGATTCGTGCGTGGCGCCCATGGCAACCAGCGCGTCGCGTGCAGCGTCGCCTTTCAAATGGGCAGCGCCCAGCAACAGATGTTCCGTGGAGACGTATTCGTCTTTGAAGTTGGCGGCCTCGCGAAACGCCTGTTCAAGCACTTTGTTCAGTGCGTTGCTCAGCGCCGGTTGCGACGCTGAGCCGGCCACGCGAGGCAGTTTCTCCTCGATGGCGTGTAGATCGTGCTCCAGCCGCTCGGCGGGAACGCCAATCTTTCCAAGGACGGAAGGTATGACGCCCTCGCGGTCCTCAATCAGCGCCAGCAGCAGATGCACCGGCTGAATCTCGGGGTTGCCGAGTTCGGCTGCCCGCGCCCGCGCCTGTTCCACCGCCTGCTGCGATTTGACGGTCAGTCTTTCCCAGCGAATCGCCATTTGTCTTAGCTCCTGCCCGCTAGCTTCCAGCCTCTAGCTCTCTCCTGCTAGATGCCGGATTCCAGCCCGCGTCACCTTAAATTGAAATTGATTTCCCGGATGCACATTGATTTGTTGGTTGCGCGTTGCACAAAAAGAGCGCCGGGCGGCCAGTTTTCAGCAGGTCGCCCGGCACATAAGTTACATAACTGCCTGCCAGCCGTATAAAAAGCTGAAGGCTAGCAGCTAGAAACTGCCTTAAGCTGCCTTCTCCACATTGATCTTGATCTGCTTGGGCTGCGCTTCCGGCTTCTTGGTGAGCTCCAGTTTCAGCACGCCTGCATTGTAGCTGGCCGCCACATTCTCGGTATCCACAGTTGACGGCAAGGTGAAGGCGCGATAGAAGCTGCCATAGCGCCGCTCGATGCGGTGGAAGTTCTGTTCCTTCTCTTCCGCCTCAAATTTGCGCTCGCCCTTCACCGTCAGCGTGTGGTTTTCCACGCGGACGTCCAGGTCCTTCTCCTCGATGCCCGGAACTTCGAGCTTCAGCACAACTTTCTGCGGGTCTTCATAAATGTCCACCGCCGGCACAAAGCTGGCGGCCGCCAACGGATCATTGTCGCCGTTCATGTCGCGGAAAAGCGAGTTCACGCGGTTCTGCAAAGTTGCGACTTCCCGGAACGGGTCCCAACGAGTGATGGTCATGTAAGTATTCCTCCTGCTGGTTTTGAAGTGATGGGGCCGGGAAGCTGAGTCCCAGCCGCTCAATCAATCTGATGACACTATAGCATAATTGATTCATAAAATATGCGCGCCTTACGCTCATATATGCTGGAAATCAATAAACTATTGTCTTTCAACAAGATCCGCGGCGGATTTGGCCCGCTGGAGCTCGGGACTTCTGAATATTTCCAGGCTCAACGAATCAAAACCGGGCCAGCAATTTAGGCGGGAATTGATTAGCAGCCTCTCGGCAATCCGCAGGATCTTTACAGTCGGCGCCCGCTCTCTTTCCATCGCATCAAGGAGGCCGAAATTGCAAACCGCAAGCGCCCCGTATGAGCCGCCCTCTACAATCGAATCAGACGGATGACGATCCCCTCCAGCCTTCCCTCCTACATGGACTGGCACTGGCTTTGGCTCACTGTGGCTGCCTTCGTGGCTGGAGTGCTCAACGCCGTGGCCGGCGGCGGCTCTTTCTTGCTCTTTCCCGCCATGTTGAGCATGAGAATGCAGCCGGTCCAGGCCAACGCCACCAACACCGTGGCCCTGTGGCCCGGCCAGTTCACGTCCGTCTTCGCCTACCGTGACGACATCCGCAAAAATCTCCGCCTCGCCACGATCATGGGCATGGCCGGCCTTCTGGGCGGCACCGCCGGAGCCATTGTGCTGCTGAATACGCCGCAGAGAACCTTCCTGCGGTTGGTGCCGTGGCTGCTGTTGGTGGCCTCGATTATCTTCGCCCTCAGCGGCCCGGTCTCCCGCTCGCTGGAGCGGTCGAGCAAGGCCCGGCGAGGAGGCGCGGCCCACGCCAAACATGCGTCGCGCCGCCTGCCAGTCTTCCTGCTCACCGTCGTCGTTTGCTTTTACGTTGGATATTTTGGCGCAGGCGCGGGGTTCGTCATCATCACTTTGCTATCGCTCTTCGGCTTCCAGGATATGAACGAGATCAATGCCCTCAAAGTGGTCTCCACCACCATGGCCAACGGCATCGCCTTCCTCATCTTCGTGTTTGATGGGCAGGTGGTGTGGCGCTATTGCCTGTTGGCCATGATCACCTGCGCCATTGGCGGCTACACCTCCGCCCGCTTCGCCCGCATGATCCCGCAAAAGATTCTGCGCCGAGCTGTCATCTTTATCGGTTTCGCCATGTCCGCATGGTTCTTCTGGAAAATTCCATAAAGGCAGCAGTCATTCATCGCAGCGGACAGTGATTACGGACCAGAGATAAATTCGCTCCGGACCATACCGAATGATCCCCGACCCTTGAATTACCATATCCCCGTGACCTCCACGCCTACTCGCGATCCCACCCTGCTCGTCCATGGCGGCGCCTGGGCCATCCCCGCCGATGCCGCGGGCGCTCACGAGTCCGGCGTCCGCGCCGCCCTTGAAGCCGGTTACGCGATCCTCGCCCGCGGCGGATCGGCCCTGGATGCCGTCGAGGCCGCGGTCACCATCCTTGAAGACGACCCGACGTTCGATGCCGGTCGCGGCAGCTTTCTCACCTCCGACGGCCGCGTGCAGCTTGACGCTCTGCTGATGGACGGTGGCCGCATGAAAGCCGGCGGCGTCGCATGTGTCGAGCGGCTCCGTAACCCCATCCAGGCCGCGCGCCTGGTACTTGAAAAAAGCCCCCACGTCTACTTCGTCGGTTCCGGCGCCGAGCAGTTCGCCCAGGCTCACGGCATGACCCTCATTGACAACGCCGAGCTGGTCCTTGAACGCGAACGCAAACGCCTGACTCTGGCCAAGGCGCGCCAATCCGCCGGGCTGGAGGATGAAACCTTTTCCGGCTCGGGCCAAATTCATCACGACGACAAGGACCCGGAAACCGCATTCCCTGCCGATCCTAACTTGTTTGCGAGCCACGATACCGTCGGCGCGGTTGCCCTCGACGGCCGCGGCAACCTCGCTGCCGCCACATCCACCGGCGGCACGCTCAACAAGACTCCCGGCCGCGTCGGCGACTCCTCGCTCATCGGGTGCGGCTGCTATGCCGACAATCTCAGCGCCGCCGTTTCGCTCACCGGCTGGGGCGAACCCATCATGAAGCTGGTCCTCGGCAAGTGGGCCACCGACCGCGTGGCCAGCGGCGCCGCCCCTGAAATCGCCGCCCGCGAAGCCATCTCCTACCTCTTCAACCGCCTCGGCGGCCACGGAGGCATCATCCTGCTCGGCCCCGACGGCCGCTTTGGCCTGGCCCACAATACCCCCGCCATGGCCTGGGGATTGGCAACACCCGGCGGCCTGCAAACCGGGCTCACGATCAACCCATGCTGATCCTGGCCTCAGCCTCGCCACGCCGCAATGGACTATCCTGAATGGGATGACGGATCATTATCTTTCAGTAATAACCGCTTTGGCCACGTCTTTAGCCGCCCTAGCCGCAGCAGCGGCAGTTTGGGTAGCTTGGCGCGGAATAGCAAAGCAGAACAAACAAGCTAAAGCCTCACGCGAAGATTTCAAACTCTCGCTTGCTGCTGATCTGTCCATGAAACTAGATGACAGATTTAACCCTGGGGACCTTAGTCGGGCTCGTTCCGATGCTGCGCGCGCGCTTTTATCTAATCAGAACCTAGTTGGTGCCGAGGATGTATTTGATTTCTTCGAAACTGTGGGGCTCCTCGTCCGCACTGGAGCTCTCACCAATGACCTAGCTCACAACTTCTTTTTTCATTGGATTAATCTGTATTGGGTAGCCGGGCAAAGCCACATTCAGGAAAAACGTAAAGTATCAAAGTCATTATGGGAGGATTTTGAATACGTGTACAAAAGGGTCCGAGAAATCGAAACAAAGAAAGACCCAAATTCGGAAGACCTTCGGCTTGGGGAACAGCCTCAAAGAGTGAGGGACCTTCTCGGCGAAGAGATCGCGGAGGAGGAGAATTCCCCTCACACCCTGCAATAATCGCTCTATGCTCGTCCTCGCCTCCGCCTCGCCCCGCCGCCGCGAACTCCTCACCCAGGCGGGTTACGCGTTCGAGGTCCACCCCGCGCACATCCCCGAGGATCCCTTTCCCAACGAAGACCCCATCGCCTACGTCACCCGCCTGGCCCGCGAAAAAGCCGAAGCCGTCTTCGCCGAGCTCACAAACGCTACTGCGAGCGACAAGCGAGCGTCTGCCCCACCGCAGGTGGCTGCCGCACCGCAGGTGGCTGCCGCGCCGCGGGTGGTGCTGGGCGCCGACACCACCGTGACCCTCCACAATCACATCCTTGGCAAGCCAGAAAATCCCGCCGACGCCGCCCGCATGTTGCGGCTTCTCTCCGGCCGTACCCACCGCGTGATCACCGGCATCGCCATCGTCACCGCTGCCCGCACCGAGGTCGCCGCCGAAGTCACCGCGGTAACATTCCTCACGTTGTCGGAAAAGGAAATCGAAGAATATATCGCCACCGGCGAGCCCATGGACAAAGCAGGCGCATACGCCATTCAGGGCCGCGCCGCCCGCTGGATTCCGCGCATCGTCGGAGACTACTTCAACGTAGTCGGCCTGCCCCTCGCCCTCGTCTCGACTCTCCTCGAAAGCTTCTAGAGCGGTTCTCCAATTAACGTGCACTTGGCGCATGGTGCAGGGTGACTTTTGCTTCCACCCCAGCGACGAGGACCTGTCGCCGGGGACCCCGGAGAGGAAAAAGCCACTTGAGGGCAATGGTTTCGGGGTACAGCAATTGGAGAACCGCTATAGCTGCTAGCCTCTCGCTTCTAACCCGTGCCGCAATTTTTTTCGCTGTGCCGGAAACCAGAAGCTAGCAGCTAGAGGCTAGAAGCTGACAGCTGTTCTCTCGCCCTTGTAACTCACCGTCTTCTCCGCTGCCTCGCTCTCGCCAATCCCAACCCCGTGTCCCTTCGTCACCACCACAACGCGAAACGTCCGCTCCTGCAGCATTCCCGGAAAGCTTCCCTCCCGCGCCGCCAGCGTCAATGTCTTCGCCGCATCGTCCCAATGCATTGCAATCGTCGCATGCACGCCTTTCTCGTAGCGGTAACTGTCGTTCTCATCTTCATACAGCGTGAAGTCCCCATCCGCCCCCGGATAAACGCGCAGCTCAATCGGGTCAGCCGGCTTTTCCGTCGTCCACTCCATCGGCGGCCCCATCGGCACAATCGATCCCGCCCGCACAAACAGCGGCAATTTATCCAGCGGCGCATCCGCCTCTATCCGTTTCCCGCCCTCCTGCTTTTCTCCCGTCCAGAAGTCGTACCACATCGCCTGCGGCAGATACACCGTCCGGCTTGTCGCCCCCTGCGTAGTCACCGGACTTACCAATAGTGCCGGCCCAAACATATATTCGTCGCCGGTATTCTGCGCTTCCACATCCTCGCGCCAATCCATCACCAGCGGCCGCATCAGCGTTCCATGCCGGCTCGTTACCTGCCACGCCTCGGAGTAGATATACGGCATAAGTCTGTACCGCAGCGTGTCGTAGTCTACCAGGATCTTTTGCGCATCCGCACCATAACTCCATAACTCGTTTTCATCCGGATTGCGCGTCCCATGCACCCTGAAAATCGGCGAGAACGTACCAAACTGAAACCACCGCACAAATAACTCGCGAAACTTCGGATCGTTCAAATTTCCGCCGGAAATAAACCCCCCGATATCCGTCGTCCAATACGGCATTCCTGAAATCGAGTAATTCAACCCCGCTGGAATCTGCCGCGCAAACGTAACCCAATCGCTCAGCACGTCCCCGGACCACGCTGTAACTCCGAACCGCTGCGCTCCCGCATAGGCCGAGCGCGACAAAATGAAGACTCGCTTCTCATCCGACGCCGCCCGCTGCCCGTCGCTCACCCCGCCGGTATGAAACAGCGGATACACATTCGCATACCGCGCTCCCGATCCGACAAACATCTTGTTCGTCGTCAGAATGTTGTCTTCGCGCCCCTCCGTCTCCGGTTCGTCCGTGTCCAGCCACCACGCATCCACGCCCTTTTGAAACAGCGCCGTGTTCGCATTCGCCCAATACTGTTTGCGCGCCGCGGAATTGGTCGGGTCATAGAGCGCCTGCCCCGCTGGATGAAAACTCGGCTGGATCATCTTCGCAATGAACCACCCATTCTTGTCGAACTCTTCGTAGGTCGCGCTCCCCGGCCTGAAGTACGGCCAAATCGAAACCATCAAATGAAAATGCTCCTTGTGCAGCGTGTCGATCATTCCCCTGGGGTCAGGGTAATTCTTGTTCCACGTCATCTCCCCCATCGTCACCCACCAGAACCAGTCCTGCACAATGTTGTCCACCGGTATATGCAGAGCCCTGTATCGCGCCGCCACCGTCTCCAGTTCCTGCTGCGACTGGTATTTGTTCTTGCACTGCCAGAACCCATAAGCCCACCTGCCAAACAGCGGAACCTCGCCGGTCAGTTCGCGATAGTGCCCGATAATCTCATCCGGCTCCGGCCCGTAAATAAAGTAGTAGTCCACCCGGTCCGCAACCTCCGCGCTCAAATAAAGCGCATGAATAAACCGGTTGTTCATCACGCTCCGCGACGGATTGTTCCAGAAGATCCCATACCCATTCGTTGAAACCAGCAGCGGAATCGCGATGTTCGTGTTCTCCTGCGACAGCTCCACCGTCTCGCCGCGATAATTCCACACTCCGGCCTGGTGCTGCCCCAATCCATAAAGTCCCTCATGCGACCCGTAAATCGGAAATACCACCTCCGCATGAAAGGTTTTCTCGCCATTTACTTCCACCGGCCTCAGCGACCGGTAGCTATCCGTCGTCAGCAGCTTTCCCTGCATCCCCGGCCCTCTCGAACCGGGCCCTGTCGCCACAGTTCCCGCCGCGCCGGCCCCTGTCCTCTCATTCCCGCCGGTCGCTATGTAATGGATGGCCCCGCTCGCCCGCTCGATCACCACCTTCAACTTCGCCGTCGAGAGCGTCACGGTCTTCTCATCCGAGCTGACTTCAAACGCTGCCGCCGGCCAATCCTTTTTCACCATCACCCAATCCGGCGCGCGCTCTGGCGCAGCGGCTCCGGGCGGCGCATAGGTCACGTGCAACACATCGTCGGCTTTTACTTCCAGCCGCAGCACGCCATCCTTCTGCCGCACCGTGAGCCCGTCCGCCTGCTTCTCAAAGCTCACCACCGGATTCGGCGTGTTCCACTGCCCCACCGCTCCCGGCGCCACCAACCCCGCTACACACAGCCAAACGCAAACCCGCAAGACTCCAAGCCTCTTCATCGCAGAAACCCCTTCTTAATCGCTTTAGCAACCCGAACCAGTCTACGCTCCAACCCGCATCGAAGTGTTCGTGCCACCCAGCAGTTCGAATCCATGAGTGACGGCGAACAACATCCAAAGAAACGGCGTCTCTAACACCTTCGTTGCATGCCGCAGAAGCGGCCGGGGAGTTATTCGCCGCCTTTTTTCTTGCTTAAGTCGCTTTTTGCGCCCAAAGTAGAAGGAACAAAATCCAGATCCAGATTTCCTTTCTCGCGATACACGACCAGGTGCCTTCACGCAAAGGAACTATTCATGCGCAAATCGGTCTTCACGCACAAGGCTCTTCTGCTCCTTGCCATCGCTTCGCCGTCCCTTCTTCTCGCCCAATTCCAGCAGCCCACCGACGAAGAACTCAAGATGACCGCCGACCCCAAAGCCCCCGGCGCGGCCGCCGTCTATCTCTACCGCGAAGAGACCACCGACGACAACCTTCACTTCCATAGCTACTACGAGCGCATCAAGGTGCTCACCGAGAAGGGAAAGGAACTGGCTACGATCCACATCCCGTACCAGCATGGTGACTTCAAGGTAACGGACATTAAGGGCCGGACCATTCACGCCGACGGAACCGTCATTCCCCTCACCACCAAGCCAAGCGATCTCATGGACATCAAGACCAAGAACCTCCAGTTCAATCAGATGGTCTTCACGCTCCCCAGCGCCGAAGTCGGCAGCATCCTCGAGTACCGGCTCCAGACTCGCTACAGCGACAACATAGTCTCCTCGCCCAGTTGGGAAATCCAGCAGCCCTTTTTCGTCCGCAAGGCGCATTACTTTTTCAAGCCCGCTAGCGGCGGAAACTCCATCAGCAACAGCCGCGGGCAAGTCCTCTCCCGGATCATGTGGGTCACAAGCGGTGTCCCCACGACTTCAGTCGTAAATGACCAGTCGGGACGCTACTCCGTCGATCTAACGGATATCCCTGCCATTCCCAGCGAAGACTGGATGCCGCCGCTCAACACGATTAAATGGCGGGTCGAGTTCTACTACACTTACGCCTACAATGGCCAGGATTTCTGGCAAACTGAGGGCAAGCGCTGGGCTAAGGATGCCGACAAATTCACCAATCCCTCCGGCCAGCTCAAGAGTGCGGTCTCTCAGATCGTCGCTCCGGGTGACTCCGACGAACAGAAGGCCCGTAAGATCTATGCCGCGGTCATGAAGCTCGATAACACTCGGTTCACTCGCGCAAAATCAGAGGCCGAGCGCAAGGCCGAGAAGCTCAAAGACATCAAAGACGCCGAGGATGTCTGGAAGCAGCAGAGCGGTTCCGACGACGAGATCGCGCTCCTCTATGTTGCCTTGGCCCGGGCGGCCGGTCTCAAGGCCTGGCCGATGCAGGTGGTCGACCGCAGCCGCGCCATTTTTGATACCAGCTTTCTCAGCCTCAACCAGTTGGACGACTACATCGCCATCGTCTCTCTGGGCGACAAGGAAATCTACCTCGACCCCGGCCAGAAGATGTGCCCTTTCGGCGCCGTGCACTGGAAGCATTCGCTGGCCTCCGGATTCCGCCTCTCGGACAAGGGACCCGTTCTCGCAACAACTCCCGGTGCTACCTTCAAGGCCGCGGTCAGTGAGCGCACCGCCGAGCTTGTGGTTGACCCCGACGGCAGCGTCAAAGGAACCGTCCGCTTCATCCTGTCCGGCCCTGACGCGATCCACTGGCGTCAAGTCGCGCTTAGAAACGATCAGGACGAAGTGAAGAAGGAATTCAATGAGTCCATGCAGGGATACTATCCCGATGGAGTGCAGGCCGACTTCGACCACTTCCTGGCTCTGGATGACTCCAGCGTCAACCTTATCGGCGTCGTCAAGGTCAACGGCAACATCGGCACCGCCACCGGCAAGCATTTCTTCCTTCCCGGCCTCTTCTTTGAGTCCCGTGGCAATCACCCCTTCGTTGCGCAGGACAAGCGCTCAATCCCTATCGATGTTCACTACCCAAAGCTCGAAGAGGATGAGGTGACATATCACTTGCCGCCCGGATTCACCGTCGAAAGCCTGCCCCAGGCCGCCAATGCCTTCTGGCCCGAACATGCCATCCTCAAAATCGGCGCAAAAACAAATAGCGATGTCGTAACCGTCACGCGAAACCTGGCCTACAACTTCACCATTCTCGAACCCAAGGATTATTCAGACCTGCACGACTTTTATCAGAAAGTAGCCACCGCCGATCAACAGCAGCTCGTGCTTACCCGTACTCCGATCGCCAAAGGAAACTGATCATGCGCAGCACGCTCTTGTGCGATTCCGGTCCAGCCCGCCTGCTCGTGGCGGCCTGTCTTGTTTGTGCATGCAGCCCCGCCCAGGCCGGCATTTTCGGCAAATCGCAGCCCGTTCCCCAGTGGGGCCTCGACGCCTATAAAACCCATGCCCCCGACTACGCCAAAGATGCCGCAGCCGTCATTCTGTTCGATGAGTACCTTGAAACCGTCGACTCGAATGGCCGCGCCGTGGAGCGTGAGCGCGAAGCCATTCGCGTCCTCAAACCGCAGGGACGCCACAATACCTGTGAGGTCTCATCCGATGTCGATGAGAAAATCAACTATTTTCGCGTCTGGACCATTGCAGCCGACGAAAAGCAATACATGGCCCAAGACGCCGATTTTGTTGAGGAAGGCGAAACCGGCATTCCCACCATGCTCGCCACACGCAAGTCAAGGGTGGTTCATCCTCCCGCGGAAGACGTTGGCGCAACCATCATCTGCGAATCCGAGGAAGTGCTTGCACCCTTTCAGCAGGAAAAGGTCTGGTCAATCCAGAACGGCATTCCCGCAGTCTTTCAGGCCTTTGAGATCGACCTGCCCGCCGGTCGCGCCCACACCCAGGCCTGGCACAACTTTCAGCCCGTGCCACCCGTCGAGGTCGCTCCCAATCATTGGCGCTGGGAGCTCAAGGATATGCCCGCCCTCACTCTCCGCGACATTCCTTCGCGGCCCGAGTGGGAGGCTATCGCAGGGCGCATGTCCGTCCAGTGGGGCGACGCTGCCGTGGAGGGAAATGACAACCAGTGGCGCGCCATCGGCCAGTGGGTTACCACCCTTGAAGCGAACCGCCCTGACCCCTCCCCTGAAATCACCGCCCAGGTGCAGACGCTCATTGCCGGCGCCCCCGATTTCTATGCCAAGCTCGCCCGCATCACCGACTTCATTCAGAAAAACATCCGCTACTTTGTCGTCATGCGCGGCATTGGCGGCCTGCAGGCCAATCACGCCGGCGACATCTTCCGCAACAAGTATGGCGACTGCAAAGACAAGACCACCCTGCTCATCTCCATGCTCCAGGTCGCTGGCATCCGCGCCTTCTATGTGCCCGTCGACGTCCGCCGCGGCATCGTCGACCCCAAAGACCCATCCCTCTACGGCAACCACATGATTACGGCCATCGAGATTCCCACGGACGTGCAGGACCCGCGCTTGCAGGCCACTGTCAAATCCAATGACGGCAAGCGCTACCTTATCTTTGACCCCACTAACGAGCGCACTCCGGTCGGTAACCTGCCCTCCTATCTGCAGGGCGGCTACGGCACACTCGCTGCTGGCTCCTCAAGCCAGATCATCGCCCTCCCGGTGCTCAGCCCCGAAGCGAACGGCACCGTGCGCAAAGGCGAATTTACTCTCTCGCTGGACGGCACATTGACCGGCTCCGTTGACACTTCTCACTCCGGTCCCGAAGGCGCCGAACTCCGCTTGATCCTTAAAGACTCCGACGACAAGGAGCGCCGCGAGTCGTTGGAGACTGAGATTTCTCAGGATCTGCCCGGCGTTGTGTTGAACTCTTTCCAGTTCGTGCAGCCGGCTGCGCTCGACAAGCCACTCGAAGTTCATTACAAGTTCACCGCCGGTCAATACGCCCATCAGGCCGGCCCGCTTCTCCTGGTTCGTCCGCGCGTAGTCGGCTCGCACGTTCTGCCCTTCAACGACAAACCCCGCACCGTCGCCATCGACCTCAGCGCCACCGGCCTGTGGCACGATACCTACGACATCACCTTGCCTCCCGGTTACATCGTCGATGAAATGCCAGACCCTGTCGATGTCGATGTCGATTTCGCCAGCTACCACTCCACCATCACGTCCAAGGACAACCTGCTCCACTACGAACGCGAATATGTGGTTCGCCAGATTGAGATTCCACCCGACCAGGCAGCTTCCTTCCGCAAGCTTGAGAGCGCCATCCTCACCGACGAAAAAGGTACCGCCGTCCTCAAAAAGCAGTAGCTCCCGGAGTGCGTGATCCCCTCAGTTGGATGCTCCCATCCCTAAAGCTCGCAAAAGCCGCGATCCTCCCTGTTCGATCCTCCCTGTTAATGAGAGGGTTACCCCCTCAACTTTGCTTCACGGGGCGTCCGGATCGTGGCCTATACTCCGCTTAGAGAGAGGTGCCTCCCCCGGATTTCTGGCTCCTCCTTATCGTCTTTATGGCCACGCAACTCGCCCACAAGCGCGCCTATCACACGCCGCCAATCCCCGACCGCCTCTACTTCAAAATTGGGGATGTCGCCCGCCTTTGTGAGCTTGAAACCTACGTCCTGCGCTTTTGGGAGACGCAGTTTCCGCAGCTCAAACCCAACAAAAGCGGCACCGGCCAACGGCTTTACCGCCGCCGCGAAGTCGAGCTGGCCCTGGAAATCAAACGCCTGGTCCACGCCGAGGGATATACGCTGGCCGGAGCCCGCCAGGCCCTCGATCTCCAGACCCGGTCCCATCGCCGCCATGCGTCCCAACCCAGTGCGAAACGCGAGCTTCAGCGCAGCTCCCATACCGATTCCCAGTCTCGTCTGCCGCTGATCGCCGCCGAACCAGGGCCGCGCCTGGATGCCGTTGCTGCAGCCATCGGCCGCGCCCGCGCCGAATTGAGGGAAATTGCCGGCCTGCTCGCCTCGCCCATCTCGATCCCGGACCGACGTCGCTCCCGTATGGGCGCCATCCCCGTTCCGTCCGGCTCCCTCTTCCCGTCCCAGGCTTGAAAATTGTTCCAGAAGTCTTGAGAAGCAGTTGGCCATGTTTCGCCGATACGGTGTGATCTGGAGGATCGCCGCACTTAAGCTGAAAGCGTCACCTTCAATTCCTCGACAGCCGCCGCGTGAAACGCGGTCTCAAGACTCGCAGAATCGGCGAAAAGTCTTCCCGACACGTGCCGCGCAGGGAATACAAACTGCATCTCCCGCTCTGGGAAGGGCCACGGCTCCAGACGAAAGCAGCGCCGCGCAAAAGGAATCACGCCTACCTCGGCCGCCCCGCCGCTGTTGCGCGCCAGCGGATGCAGCAGGTGCGCCGGCGACTCAAACGCAACACATGCCAGCAACGAGAGATTGTCGCACGCCTGCAACAGCTGGAAGTGCTCCAGGATCGCCTGATCCGTTTTCTCCCCAGCCGAAAGGGAATTGTCTGCGGCGATCGCCGCTCGCAACGTTCCTTGATAAGTCCGCTGCCCATCGAGAAATGCGTCCAGCAGCTTCAGACCTTGGGGCGCAATCGTCGAGCGGTCGGCATGCGCCGTGAGCAGGTTGTGCGTGTGCATCGAGATGAGCAATCCGGCATAGGGATCCTCGTCGGCCACAATCCGCACCGCACTGCCGCGCACGGATAGATACTCTTTGAGGTCGATCTCCTCGAACGCCGAATATTTGCCCACCAGCTCCGTCGAGAATGCCGAAGGCTTCCCTTGGCGAGTCACGGACGGATGCGCATCGCGTTCCGCCCAGCCGTCGTCGTGGCGGGCAATGCCCTTCAGCACGCGAGCGCGCGGCTCGGGCTTGCGGAATTGCGCGTTTCCCCACGCGGCCGCAAACTCTCCTGCCAGGCGCGCGTGGTCGGGATGCGTAATCAACCACCATCCCGTCTCCGACTCCATCCGTAGCATCGTTTCGCCTTTTAATCCGCCGTCTGCGGCTGGCTTGACTCATGCCAGTTATGCAGGGCCAGCCACTCCAGAAACATCACAATGAAAAAAAACGAGAAACCAAGCACCGTCGCGGCCATTACCAGCGCAAATAAATAAGCGGTCTCCATTTGATTGCTGGCATAAATAATTGCATAGCCAAGCCCGCCCTCGCCTACCCGCGTCGAACCCGCAAATAACTCTCCGGTAATGCCGCCAATCACGCTGATGCCTGCTGAAATGCGAACGCCCGTAAAAAGATTGGGCAGCGCGTTGGGCAGCCGCAGCTTAAAAAGAATCTGCGCCGGCGTTGCCTTATACATCAGGAAAAGATGAATCAGGTTTTCATCCACGCTGATCAGCCCTTGCGTGGTGTTGGCAATGATCGGCGCAAGACTGATGATAAACGTAACAATCGTCACGGAGACAATCCCCGCGCCCGCCCAGTTGATAATCAGGGGCGCAATCGCAACGATGGGCACCGTCTGCAGCAGGATTGTGTATGGATAAAACAGTTGCCTCAGCCAGCGCCACTGCGCGAACACCATGGCCGCAGCCACGCCCGCGACAATGCTGGCCGCCAGCCCGCCCGCCGCTTCTTCCGTCGTGATCAGAAGCGAATTTAACAGCGATGGAAAGCGCACTTGCAGCGCCTGGGCCACAGCCAGCGGGCCGGGCAGAATGTAAGCCGGCAAATGATTGAGGCTCACTACCGCCTGCCACACACCAAGCAGGACCATGAGCACGATTATGCTATTGGCTAGCAGCAGCCCCTGCTTTTTCATGCCCGTCCTTTCATGTGAGGTACACCCCACGCAGCAGCCGCGAAGCCTGGGTGACCTGCTCTTCATAAGCCTTCGACTCCCGCGTTTCGGCTGTCCTCGGCCAGGGCAGATTCACTTCCATCTCGTGCGCTACGCGCCCCGGATGAGCGGCCAGAATCACAATCCGCGATGACAGAAACACCGCCTCAGCCACGGAATGCGTGACAAACAGCACCGTCCATTTCTGCTCGACATGCAGTCGCAACAGCTCCTCATTCAGCCGGTCGCGCGTCATCTCGTCGAGCGCGGCAAAAGGTTCATCCATCAGCAGAATGCGCGGTCGGCTCACCAGCGCGCGCGCGATCGAAACCCGCATCTTCATGCCGCCGGAGAGTTGCCGGGGATAGCGCTTCGCCGCATTGCCCAGGCTCACCAACTCCAGCATGCGCGCCACGCGCTCTTTCCGCGCGGCCCGTGGCGCATGCTCAAGTTCCAGGCCCAGGCCCACGTTGTGCTCCACCGTTCGCCACGGCAGCAACGTTGCATCCTGAAAAATAAAACTCATCAGCTCGCGCGCATTTTCCGGCGTCATCCCATTCACGCGCACTGTGCCGTCGCTTACCGGACTCAAACCTGAAACCAGCTTGAGCAGTGTCGATTTGCCGCAACCCGAAGGCCCAAGAAACGTGACGAACTCTCCGCGCTCGACGCTCAGGGAGATTCCCTCCAGCGCAACCGCCGCATTCCGATAGCGCTTGCTCACGCCATGGAGCGCGATTTCCGGAATGGATCCCTCGGTTCGTGTCGCGATCCGCGTCACCATCCCCCATCTCCCGTCATTGGCAGATAAAGTGCGGAAGGATGACTCGCCGAATGCAGCACCTGCTGCGTCGAACGCCCCCAGTTCCCGTGGTCGGCATCCTGGGGCGGAATGCCTGTGGAAGGATTGCGGTCGTAGAGTGGGAACGCCGAACTCGCAATCTCCAGGCGCAGCCGTTCGCCCGCGGCCAGCACAAACGATGTCGACTCCAGCGTAAACTTCCACGCATGAACCTCATCTGCCGCATAGTCTGCTTCGCGAAACAGCCATGTACTGCGCGCAATTCCAATGGAAACGAACTCCGCCCGGCCGCTCAATGACACGCGCACAATCTTGGCCGTAAAATCCGCATGCGCCGCCGATGTTGCCGCGTAAAGCAAAATGCGGGGATGGCCGAAAATCTCCAGCTCACGCAACGCGGGTGCCGATGTATAAACCAGCAGGTTGTTGCCCATCTCCAGCGCGGCCTGGTCGAACGGCCCGCTCAGCGCCTGCGGCCCGCCAGGCGCCGGAACCGGAACCTCCGGGTCATAAACGAATACGTCGCGCGGCTCATCGACGTCGGGCGCATTCCTCGTCAAGACGCCGTTGCCTTTGCGCGCATTGGCGTTTCCCTCGCTGTGCAAATAGAGCGCATATCCGGCATCGGCCGGCCACTCATCTGCCTCGCGCCATTGGTTCGATCCCAGCGCGAAATGCCGAACGCGCGGCTCGCCGCTAAAGTCCCCCGAGTCTTTGAGCCAATGATTAAACCATCGCAGCAACACTTGATCGGTGTTGAGGTTGGCGCCCTCGCCAAGGTTTGCGTCGCCCGCCCGGTCTCCCCATGGAATATGCGCCCATGGCCCGGCAATCAGATACTGATGCTGGCGTGCAAACTCGCTGCCCGCACGATTGCGCAGCGCCAGGTAGCCGGCAGTCGAGCCTTCCAAATACGTGTCGAACCACCCCGCGATGTGCAGAGCCGGAATTTTGATGCGCTCCACACGCGCACTGATATCCAGCCCGCTCCAGTACGCTCCCGCCTCACGATGCGCAAACCAGTCGCGCACATAGCTGGGCAGCGCATCGTCCGCGATTGTTGGATGCTTCCCATACGGAACACGCACGGCCAGTGCGCGAATGTTGGCCCACGCCTCTTCCAGCTTGGCGCCGGCCTCGCGCAGTCCCAGCCGCCGCGCATCCTCGCGCAACATCTGCACGCCCCATCCGAAGCTGGAGCTCAGCCGCAGTGCGCCCTGATGGTAAAACCAACCGTGATAGAGATCGGCAGCCGTCATGTGCGGTGCAATGCACTGCAATCCCTCCGGCTGCTCCACGGCCGCTAGAAGCTGCGTAGCCCCTTGGTAAGAGAACCCATACATGCCAACGCGCCCATTGGAAGCCGGATGCCCGCGCAACCAGGCAATCGTTTCTGCGCCATCCCGGCCCTCGTTCCGAAAAGGATAGAAAACACCCTCCGAATCGCCTCGCCCGCGCACATCCTGGATGGCAACGTGGTATCCATGGCGCGCAAACCATATCGGATGCGCATACACCACCGTGGAAGCAATATCGCGACCATAAGGCTGCCGCATCAGCAGCGTAGGCCACGGTCCATCGCCGCATGGAAAATAATGATCCGACACCAGCGTGGTTCCATCCGCGAGCCGGAACCGAACCCCGCGCTCCAGCCGAACGCCGCTCCCGCAATCGACCAAAGGCGCATTCGGGACCATCGTCAAGCTCCATGCCTCGGCTCAAAGTGATACATCGCTACAAGAATCTCTGCGATACGGGCAGCCGCATGGTTCGACCATCGCTCTCCGTTCTCCGCCGTGGCAGCCGACGGATCGCCCATCACTCCGCTGGGCGCAATATCCTTGGTCAACCACGCAAAATTCGCTCCAGAGCCCTCAGGTTTCAGCAGCTCCGGCTGATCCACACGCGCAATGTAATTTGTTGTGTATTCCTCCGGATGCACAAGCTCGGGCGCGCCATGCAGCAGATACGCAGTCTCGATTTCACCAGCATGAAAGCCATACGTGCGTTCCTGCTCGCTTACACCTTCAAACGCCGCGCCCGCGGATCCAAATAAACTGAAGGTCCGCAAACCAAACTCCGCGCGGAGATCCCGCGCCAGCACGTCCACCAGCGAAGTATTCCCGCCATGCGTGTTGTAGAGAACAACCTTCTTGAACCCGCTGTCCGCAATGCTCGCGCCCAGATCGCGCACCACCGCAATAAACGTCTGCGCGCTCACTGAAAGCGTTCCCGGAAAACCCGCATGCTCATTGCTCTTCCCATAGCAAACCGGCGGCAGCGCATAAATGGGCAACCCGGCCGGAATTTGCTCGAGCGCTTTGCCCAGCAGCAAATTGTTGATCAGCGTGTCGGTTGCCAAGGGTAAATGATGCCCATGTTGCTCGATTGCCGCGGTGGGCAGCACCAGCAACGTAGCAGCCCGCGGCAGTGCGTCCACCTGCTTCCACGTCAGGTACGCAAAGTTGCGCGCATCGGGAATCCACGTTTTCATCGGCTCACCGCCTCCTTGCGGAAGCTGATCATCTTGCCCGGATTCAGCAATCCGCGCGGATCGTATTTCTGTTTCGCCCGCAACTGAATGTCGTCGATGCGGAAGCGGCCGCTATCTTCCAGATAATTCACATGCGGATTGGCGACAAATACACTGATCGATCGGCAAAACGCGATCATCTCGTTCAATCGCTCCTCGGTCGTAAAGCGCACCACGGGAATTGCGCCGGGAAACACGACGCCATCGCCGTTTTTCATGAACTCGATGTGAAAAAGAATCTCGTTGCCGAAGCGCTCGCGCAACTGGCGAAATTGCTCCCGGCAATCCGTCGGCGAAAATCCGCATTGCAGATACGTATACGCGGCATCGGCCTTCATCGCCCACAATGTGGTGTGGTTCCACGTATAGTCGCTCAACAGCGGCTGCGTGCGCGGTCCCTCGTATGCTCCGCAAAAAGTAACCTCGCCCCCCGCTAGCGCCGCAGCCGCGCTCAACGCCCCGGCCTGCGCAGTCGCAATCATGATCAGCACCAAAGTCTTCCCCGCGCGCACCACTTGTTTTACCGGCGTAAAAAAGGAGGGGATGGGCCACTCGAAAACCGTGGCCAGCCGCTTGGTCCAGGCGCCATCCGCCGCAATCGATTCCGTAAAGCGAAACGCCTGCTCATAGGTATCGAAGGCCGCGGTCCACTGCGTCCACTCCACCGCCGGCGTGAGCGCAAACCAGATCCGCGTAATCACTCCGTTGGTGCCCCATGCATGCAAAATCTCGTGCACCGCCGCGCCCTCATGCAGCACCACCCGCGGCTCCTCCTCCATGGTCACCACCTCAAATGCCCGCACCGTATCGAAGTCGCGCAACCCGCCGTGCGCCACTGACCCAATGCCGCCCGAACCGCCCGCAAGGAATCCGCCAATTGAAGCTTTCACGAGCGTGGAGGGATACATGCGCAGCTCCCATCCCTGCTTGCGCGCCTGCGCCTCCAGCGCGCCCAGCCGCAGGCCCGGCTCGCAAATCGCCACGCCGTCAGCAGTAATTTCTTCCAGCTTGTCCATCAGCGAAAGATCGAGCACAATGCCCCCTTCCAGCGGAACGCACTGTCCATAGTTGCCCGTGCCCGCGCCGCGCACCGTAACCGGAATGTTCCGTTGTCCCGCGAAACGCATCACCGCCAGCACTTCCTCCACGCTCACCGGCTGCACGGCCACGTCGCCTGCTTTGTTCACCAGCTGAGGCCGCAGCACCGGCGAATACCAATAGAAGTCGTGTGACAGTCGATCGAGCACCGCCGTCGCGGTCAATATGCGCGTGCGATCGGCGATGACTTCAGACAGATCTGCTGCCAGTTCTTCGTGCACAGAGAAGACCTTTCAAATCAACTTCGCTTGCGAGTTTGCCACAGGCGGAATGCCCGCAGCATCCGAGGATGAGTAAACAGAGAGTAGCATTCGTCGCGCAAAATCGGGCCGTCCACGATGCAATTCATATCGCTGCGCGCCGCCACCTCCGTCGCAGGAATTTGGATCTGCTTGCAATGCCGATTTGCATCTTCGATCGTTGCCCCGTAGACCACTCGATCCAGCCGCGCCCAAAGCGCGGCGCTCATGCACATGGGGCACGGTTCGCAGGTCGTATACAGTGTGTAGCCCGTCAGCGAAAGTTGCTTCAATCGCTTGGTTGCCTTGCGAATCGCGCGTACCTCGGCGTGCGCGCTCGGATCAAACTCCTGCTTCGCCGCATTCAATGCGCGCAATAGCAGTTTTCCGGATTTCGTCTCGACGATCGCTGCCCCGAACGGCCGCGGATGCACGGTGCGCAAAGATCGCGCCGTGAACGCCGCAAGCGCAGCCATCCGTGCCGCATCAAGCGCTGGGTCAGGAACGATTTTCCGTGTCCCCTTTGCACGGCGCACGGCTGTGGAAGGAACTCCCATACTCGAACTTAGCATGGCGCGCGGTCCGCCCGCGCCACAAAATTCGTCGCCCCCTGCACCCGACTCTACCGCCTACAATCTCACTATGAGCGCTATCCCATGGACAGTTCGTGGCCTGCGCCACGCGCTTGCCGCCGGTTCCGTGCGCCCTTCCGCGCTGGCAGCGGATGCGTCGGCCCGCGCCAATGGAAACCCCGGCCACAACACTTACTTGTGGCAAGACCCAGCGTGGACGCTCGCTGAAGCTGCGCGCGCAGAGGCCATGCCCCGCCCGGTCGGCGACGGCCGCGATGAGCTCTGGGGCCTGCCCATCTCCGTGAAAGATTGCTTCGACCTCGCCGGCGCGCCAACCAGTTGCGGCGTCCATTTCTATCGCGATTTGAACGGCGTCGCCGCGCGCGACTCCTGGCTCGTGGAGCGGCTGCGCGCGGCCGGTGCCGTCATTACCGGCAAGACCCACCTGCATCCGCTGGCCTACGGCATCACCGGCGAGAATCCGGAATTTGGCGACTGCCTGCAGCCCGGCAACCCCACCGCGCTCACCGGCGGCTCGTCCTCAGGCGCGGCGGCCAGCGTCATGGAGGGCTCTGCCGTCGCCGCCATCGGGACGGACACCGGCGGTTCCATCCGCGTACCCGCCGCGCTCTGCGGCCTGGCCGGCTATCGCGCCTCGCTCGGCCGCGGCAATTGGCAAGGCGCTGCGCACCTGGCGGAATCCTTTGACACGATGGGCTTCCTCTTTCGCGATCTTGAAGATGCACCTCACCTGGCAAGCCTATTCGCGCCGCCTTTGTCGACTCCAATTTCTCTCTTCACTCGCGTCGCCGTCGTCTATGACAGCTTTTTCCACGACTGCGAACCGGCGATCCTTGATAGCCTGCACGCCACGGTCCGTGAACTTGAAGCCCTCGGCCTGCGGGCCTCGAGCGTCAACGTCGACTGGTGGGCGGACTCGTTTGAAATCTTCGCGCCCATCCAGGCTTGGGAGGCCGCTCGCATCCACTCCGGCCAATTCGACCGCTTCGAGCCGTCCATTCGCGAACGCCTTGAATGGGGCGCGCGTATTACATCCAATGAAATCGCAGCTCTGCGCCGGCGCCACGTAGCGTTCCGTGCGCGCATCGACGAACTTCTTGCTACACACGAACGTCTAATCCTTCCCGCCGCTCCCGTCACGCGCCTCGCCGCGGGCGCCGATCACAGCCAGACCCGTGTCCGCCTTCTCCGCTACACCACGCCGTTCAGCCTGGCTGGCGTACCGGCGGTCACCATTCCCTGCGCCGCTGGCGGCATGCAACTGGCCGCAGCTCGCGGCAACGACGAGGCTCTCGTTCAATTGGCAGCCCTACTCGGCGCGAAACGGAATGCGGCAACTCCGCCAACGCACCCGTGATAGCTTTCATTAAAAGGAAGTCCTTTTTTCCCCGAGGTCAGCGTTGAGATCCAGCAAACTTATTCCCTTTGCCGCGTTTTCCATCGCGCTTTCGTTCGCATCCACTTCCATTGGTTGTCGCGGCCGCCAAACCGTCCCGGACAGCGGTCTCACTCCCGTTCGCCTTCAGCTCGATTGGTATCCGCAGCCCGAGCAGGGCGGCTTTTTCGCGGCGCAACTTCTGGGTTACTACAAGGCAGAGGGCCTTGACGTCACCATCTTGCCGCTGCCCCAATACGGCAGCGTGGCTCAACTGGTCTCCACCGGAAAAGCCGCCGTCGGCCTCGGCTCCAGCGATCAGGTTCTTGAGTGGAGCGCGAACGGCCTTCCTCTTTTCGCCGTTTCCGCTACCATGCAGCACGACCCTCAAGGCATCATGGTCCACCAGGCCTCGCCCATCCACGACTTCAAGGATCTTGAAGGCCACACGATAGCCGCCCAAACCGGCGCCACCTGGCTCAAATACGTGGTCCACCGATATAACCTGCATCAAGTCCGCGAAATTCCTTCCACGCTCTCCATTGCAAATTTCCTCGCCGACCCCGGATACGTCCAGCAGGTATTTATCACCAGCGAACCATTTTTCGCCAGGCAAGCCGGCGCCGAAGCGCGAAGCTTGCTCATCAGTTCCTCCGGTTACGACCCCTACCGCGTCCAGTTCACCACGCGCGAATTCGCCGCCCAGCACCCTGACCTTGTAAGCAAATTCGTTCGCGCCAGTATGCGCGGCTGGCAGGCATATCTCAGCGATCCCGCGGCCACCAACGCGCTGCTCCTCAAGCTCAACCCTGCACTCAACCCCGCGCAGGAGGCCTATACCGCCCAGGCTTTGCGAGACGGCGGATTCGTGACCGGCAGCGACCCCGCCGGCGCGCAAACCGGACACATGACCGCCGCGCGCTGGCAAAGCAACTACGAGCAGCTCAAATCTCTAGGCATCCTACACAGCCCATTGGATCCATCAACGGCATTTACGTCGAACTTCGTACCCTGAGAACTAACTTTAAAATGACCGCGCCATCTTTGAAAATGCACTAGAATATGATCTCGGGCGTGAGCAGATCGTGATTCTTCCCATATCCCGCAATATTGCGTCCGCAGCCGCGATCAGTCGAGTCGCAGTGAAGACTAAGTAGCCTCTTAAGGAGTCGATGGATGGAATCGGCATTTCGAGATATCGATAAGGCGCTCGCCGAACAACTGCCTCCACTAACTCCGAATGAGGCATCCATTGAGGCAGACCGCTGTTTGTATTGCTACGATGCGCCCTGCACGCACGCCTGCCCCACCCATATCGATATTCCCAATTTCATCAAGAAAATCGCCTCCCACAATCTGCGCGGCTCGGCTGAAACCATCTTCGCCTCCAATCTGCTTGGCGCTACATGTGCGCGCGTCTGTCCGGTGCAGGAGTTATGCGAAGGAGCCTGCGTGCTGGGTGCTGATCACAAGCCCATCGCTATTGGACGCCTGCAACGCTATGCCATGGATAACGCCGCGAAGAACCATAATTATCCAGTGGTAAAGTCATCGCGAACAGGCAAGTCTGTCGCCGTCATTGGCGCAGGCCCCGCGGGCCTTTCCTGCGCCGGCCAGTTAGCCCTTCTAGTGTAGTGTCTCAAGCAGATCATCTTTTATTGAGAGCGGTCTGAGCGCGTGTCACCTTCTCCAGGATGTCGTTTGCTTTTGCAGTCCAGATGAAGGGCTTGGGGTTCTTGTTGTGG
>Ga0182024_10000427_pt1 | contig 108268 bp, 112 predicted proteins | sample P32metaG_FD_120480 | JGI IMG/M metagenome (GOLD analysis project Ga0182024, IMG submission 120480) | Permafrost microbial communities from Stordalen Mire, Sweden - P3-2 metaG (Illumina Assembly) | ecosystem: Environmental > Terrestrial > Soil > Wetlands > Permafrost | place: Sweden: Stordalen... | reverse complement strand
TCCTCACAGACCTCCCCCAGAGCGGATCTCGACGCCACCCCCCGGACCAGCCGGGATGACCATGCAACCCTGGGACCTCAGCTCCGTGGTGGATCCACGGTGCCGGTGTCCCTTACATGAGCGCCGGCGACATGGCTCCGGACAACAGGGTTCTTCCTGAGGAACAGCGGGCCATCGAGGCTGTCGTGATGTCGGCGGTGGAGCCGGTGCCGGCCACGCTCTTGGCCGAGCTGCTCGAGCTTCCGGTCGACCGGGTGGAAGCGGCCTGCGCCGAGATCGCCGAGGGCTACCGGGCCGAGAACCGGGGCTTCGTGTTCGTCAATGTGGCCGGCGGCTACCGCTATCAGACCCACCCGGACATGGGGGCCTTCGTCGAGCGGTTCGCCATGGAGGGGGTGTCGTCGCGCCTGTCGTCGGCCGCTCTCGAGTCTCTGGCCATCATCGCCTACCGCCAGCCGGTGTCACGGGGCCAGATCGCCGCCCTGCGGGGGGTGAACGTCGACGGTGTGGTGCGGTTGCTCGAACAACGCGGCTACATCGTGGCCGTCGGCCACGCCGAGGGACCGGGTCAGCCCGTCCTCTACGGCACCACGCCGGCGTTCCTGGAGAAGCTCGGGCTCGCCGCCCTCGACCAGCTTCCGCCGGTGGAGGACCTCCTGCCGGGACCGGACGCCATGGAGGAACTCGAGGAGCGCCTGCGTCCGGGCGCCGATGCCTGACCGCCCCACCGACGACCCGGAGGCGCAAGGGCAACGACTGCAGAAGGTGTTGGCCCGCGTCGGCCTCGGCAGCAGGCGGGTCTGTGAGGAGCTGATCGCCGACGGTCGGGTGGTGGTGAACGGCGACAAGGCCATCCTCGGTCAGCGGGTCGATCCCGCCGTGGACCGGGTCGAGCTCGACGGGGTGCTGCTGCCGGTACTCCCGGGGCTCGTCCACTACGTGCTCAACAAACCGGTCGGCGTCGTCACCACGGCCGACGATCCCCAAGGGCGTCGCACGGTGGTGGCCCTCGTCCCTGACGACCCCCGTGTTTTTCCGGTGGGCCGACTCGACGCCGACAGCGAAGGGCTCCTCATCCTCACCAACGACGGTGATCTGGCCCAGCGGCTCACCCATCCGTCATTCGGGGTGGAGAAGGAGTACCTGGCCGAGGTGGACGGGGTCCCCTCGGCCGGGGCCCTGCGGACGCTGCGCCAGGGGGTGGAGCTCGACGACGGCATGACGGCGCCGGCCACGGTGGGCGTGGTGGCCCCCGGGGTGCTGCGGATCGTCATCCACGAAGGACGCAACCGCCAGATCCGGCGCATGACCGAAGCGGTGGGCCACCCGGTGCGCCGGCTCGTGCGCACGCGGATCGGACCCTTGAGCGACCGGAGTCTCGGGCCGGGGGAGTGGCGACCCCTCACCTTGACCGAGGTCCGCGATCTGGCCGCTGCGTCGGGACCGCGCTCAGGACCGCGCTCAGGACCGCGCTCAGGACCGCGCGACGGCCCTGGCCAGGGGGGGCGGGCGGGCAAGGGTCGGGGGAAGGGTCGGTAACATGCGGGAGACATGGCCCTTTCCGTCCGAGCCCTGCGCGGGGCCACGACCGCCGACAGAGACACACCGCAGGAGATCGCCGAGCGGATGCAGGAACTGCTCGGGGCCCTGTTCGAACGCAACGAGGTCGACCACGACGACCTGATCAGCATCGTCTTCACGGCCACGGGGGATCTGGTGTCGGTGTTCCCGGCCGCCGCCGCCCGGTCCATGGGACTGGGCGACGTGCCCCTGCTGTGCGCGCGGGAGCTCGACATCGTGGGATCGACGCCGCGCTGCCTACGGGTGCTCGTGCACCTCACGACGGACAAGGCCCGCGGCGACCTGCACCACGTCTACCTCCACGGGGCCCGGACGCTTCGCGATGACCTCCCCGAGTGAGCGGGCCCCCGGGGCGGGGGGAACGAACGTGGCCCGGGCCGATCGGGCGGCGGTGGTGGGGGCGGGACTCATCGGCGGTTCGATCGGCCTGGCCCTGCGGGCCCGGGGGTGGCACGTCACCGGACACGACAGCGACCGGGCCCGGGCCGAGCAGGCGCGCCGAGCCGGTGCCCTCGACGCCGTCGGTTTCGATCCCGAGGCCCTGGTGACCTTCATCGCCACCCCGCTCGACGCGGTGACCAAAGAGGTGGTGTCCGTCTTCGGGCAGGCCGGCCTGCGGACCGACGCCGTGGTCACCGATGTGGCCGGGGTCAAGGGACCGGTGGTGGCGGCGGTGGCCGACCCCCGTTTCGTGGGGGGCCACCCGATGGCGGGCTCGGAGCAGGTGGGCCTCGACGGCGCCGACCCCGAGCTCTTCGTCGGCGCCACCTGGGTGCTCACCCCGACGGCGGACACCGACCCGGCGTCGTACGCGCGACTGCAGGCCGTGGTGGTGTCGCTCGGGGCCGACGTGGTGGCGCTATCGCCCGAGCAGCACGACGCGCTGGTGGCCGTCGTCTCCCATGTCCCGCACCTGACGGCGGCCACGCTCATGAATCTGGCCGACCACAAGGCGGAGAAGCACGCCGCGCTCCTGCGGCTGGCGGCCGGGGGCTTCCGGGACATGACGCGGATCGCCGCCGGGCAGCCGGGTATCTGGCCCGACATCTGTGCCGACAACGCGCCGGCGATCGTGGACGCCTTCGACACCCTGCTGGCCGATTTGACGGCCATGCGGGACCGGGTGGCGAGAGGCGACCGGGCCGGACTGCTCGAGGTCCTCGACCACGCGGCGATGGCCCGGCGGTCGCTGCCGTCACGGGCCGTGCGTCCGGAACGGCTGACCGAGATGCGGGTGCCGGTGCCCGACCGTCCGGGGGTGCTGTCGGAGATCACCACCCTGGCCGGGGATCTCGGCGTCAACATCGCCGACCTGGAAATCGCCCACAGCGCCGAGGGCGACCGCGGTGTGCTCGTCCTGGTGGTCGACGCCGACGGCTCCGAACGCCTGCAGACAGCCCTGGCCGGCCGGGGCTACCGCTCCACGGCCCGGAGCCTCGAATGACGGGGTCCGTCCTCAGCGTGCCCGGGGGTCGACCGCTCGTGGGGACGGTGGCCGTCCCGGGGGACAAGTCCATCTCGCACCGGGCCCTTCTTCTGGGCGCCGTGGCCGGGGGGACGTCGCAGGTGCGGGGCCTGTCCGACGGCGACGATGTGCGCTGCAGCGCCGTCGCCGTCGAAGCGCTGGGGGCGGGCATCGAGGGCACCCGCATCAGCGGTGGACCGGACCGCCTGCACCAACCGTCGGGTCCGCTCGATGTGGGCAACTCGGGAACGACGATCCGGCTGCTCGCCGGACTGGTGGCCGGCTGGGACTTCACCGTCGTCATGGGGGGCGACGAGTCGCTGTCGACACGGCCGATGGACCGGGTGGCCATCCCTCTGCGACTGATGGGAGCGGTGGTGGAGGGCGGTGGCGAGCGCTGCCTCCCGCCCATCACCGTCCGGGGCGGTTCCCTGCGGGGCATCGACTACTCCCCTCCGATGGCCAGCGCCCAGGTGAAGTCGTGCGTGCTCCTGGCCGGGCTGCGGGCCGAGGGGGAGACGGTCGTGCGCGAGCCGGTTCTCACCCGGCGCCACACCGAGGAGATGTTGGCTCTGTGTGGAGCCGATGTCAGCGAAGAGGATGACGACGGCACTCATGTGGTGCGACTGCGGGGGGGAGAGGTGAAGCCCTTCGAGATCGACATCCCCGGTGACCCGTCACAGGCCGCCTTCTGGGTGGCCGCCGCCTGCATCGTGCCCGGCAGTGACATCACGTTGGAGCGTGTCTACGTGGGGCCGGGACGCCGGGGCTTTCTCGATGTGCTCGTGCGCATGGGAGCCGACATCGACGAGGCTGCGGTGACCGGGCCCGGCGATCTGGCCGCCACGGCTACCCTGCGGGCCCGCTACGGGGCGCTGCGGGCCACGTCGGTGGCGGCGACCGAGATCACCGGCCTCGACGAGGTGCCGGTGCTGGCCGTGGCCGCCGCCTGCGCCGAGGGCACCACCGTCTTCAGAGGGGTGGGGGAGTTGCGGGTGAAGGAGTCCGACCGCCTGGCCGCCGTCGTGGCCCTGGTGCGCGCCTTCGGCGGGACAGCCGAAGCGAACGGTGACGACCTCGTCGTGCAGGGGACGCCGTCGCTCGTCGCCGGGGTGTTCGATGCCGCCGGCGACCACCGCATGGCCATGGCGGCGGCCATCGCCGCGGCGGCGGTTCCGGGCCCGGTCGGTGAGTCGTCCATCTCGGGGTTCGGGTCGGTGGCCACCAGCTACCCGCGGTTCGCCGACCATTTGGAGATGCTGGCCGCCGGCGCCCGGGGGACGGCGTCGTGACCAAGGTCGTCGCCATCGACGGGCCCGCCGGGGCGGGCAAATCGACACTGGCCCAGGCCGTGGCCGAGCACCTGGGGCTCGAACGCCTCGACACGGGGGCCATGTACCGGGCCGTGGCCTGGTTCGCTCTCGACCACGGGATCGACGTGAACGACAGCGAGGCGGTGGGGGAGACGGCCCGTCGTCTGCGCATCGAGGTGGGCGACAGGGTGACGGTCGACGGCCGCGACGTGACCGACGCCATCCGCACGGCGGCCGTCGACAAGGCCGTGTCGGCGGTGGCGGCCAACGCCGACGTGCGGACCACTCTGGTCGAGAGACAACGGCGCTGGGTGGCCGAGCGCGGTGCCGGCGTGGTCGAGGGGCGTGACATCGGCACGGTGGTGCTCCCCGACGCCGACATCAAGATCTATCTGACGGCCCGGACGCGCGAGAGGGCCCGGCGGCGGGCCACCGAACGCCACGACGGTCGCAGCGTCGCCGAGATCGAGACCGACCTCCAACGACGCGACCGTCTCGACTCCACGCGGGCCGACTCGCCCCTGGTGTCGCCCGAAGACGTGGCGAATGACGCCCATGTCATCGACTCCAGCGGCAAATCCGCTCACCAGGTGCTCCGGGAGGTTCTGGCATGTCTATGAAGCCGATCACGGAAACCCAGACACAGACACGTCAGGTCGGTCTCAGCCTGCCGCCGTTCGCCTATCGCGGCCTACGGGCGCTGTGCCACGCCGTCAACCGGGCCTACTGGCGGGTCACGGTCGAGGGAGCGGAGGTGATCCCGGCCACGGGACCGGTGATCCTGGCCCCGGTGCACCGCAGCAACATCGACTTCCTGGTGGTGTCCGAGGTGACGCGACGCAAGCTCTTCTACATGGCCAAGGACAGCCTGTGGCGCGCCCCGCGCTTCGGTACCTTCCTGGAATCGATCGGGGCCTTCCCGGTGCACCGCGAAGGGGCGGACCGGTTGGCGCTCGACCGGGCCCAGGACGTCCTCGAACGCGGCGAGGCACTCTTTCTCTTTCCGGAGGGAAACCGTCGCAGCGGTCCGGTGGTGGAGGAGCTCCACGAGGGGGCCGCCTTCTTGGCGGCGCGGACCGGCGCCCCGATCGTGCCCATCGGGATCGGTGGCTCGGCGGCGGCCATGCCCAAGGGATCGAAGATGGTGCGGCCGGTGAAGATCCATCTGGTGGTGGGCCGACCCTTGGCCGCACCGGCGCGGTCGGCCAAGGGTCGGGTGCCACGCCACCAGGTCCATGCCCTCACCGAGCAGCTTCGGGCCGAGCTGCAGACCCTCTACGACCTGGCTCAGAAACGGGTGGACGAGGGCACGGCGCCGCGCTAGCGGTCGGTGTCCTGGGCCGTTCGGCCTTCAGCGCTCGGCCAGGTTCATGGCGGCGAACTCCTCGATGGCCTGGGCGTCGAAGATCGGCGACGGCGGCAGAGTCGGTGACCGAAGGCGCATCCGTTCCCGGATGCCCTCGGCCGAGGCTTCGACATCTCGTCGCAGCGTGGTCATGTCCACTCCGACGAGGGCGCCGTCGCGCTTGGCCCACCGGCCGCCGATGAGAACGTGGCGCACCGTGGCCGGCGATGCCTGGAACACCATGCTCGCCTCGGGGTCGACCACCGGCCAGGCGGCGAAGGCGGGTCCGCCCACGACGATCAGGTCGGCGTCCTTCCCCGAGGTGAGGCTGCCGATGCGGCCCCCCAGGCCGAGCGCCTCGGCCCCGTTGCCGGTGGCCCACCGCAAGGCGTCGCCGGCGCTGTGGGTGAGCCGTTCGGGCATGGCCCCGCGCTGGTTGATGGGGTCGTTGTCGTCCTGACGCATAGCGGCGAGAGCCAGACGCATCTGGGTGAACAGGTCGCCCGCATTGAGCGCCACGGTGTCGGCGCTCAAGGTGGGCGCCATGGCGTGGGCCAGGCAGGAAGCGATGGCCAGGCGGCCCATGCCCATGTTGAGCTCGGTCTCCGGCGAGGTCGACACCTTGGCCCCGGCCGACGCCAGGGCCCGCCACTCCTGGGGGCCGAGATTGTTGGCATGCACGTGGACCTGGTCGGGTCCGAGCAGGCCGGCCGCCTCCAGATCGAGCACCGCGCCGGTGACCCGTGAGCCCCAGACGCAACCGGTGTGCGTGGCCATGAGGACGTCGGCGCCGCGGGCCGTGGTGATCTCGGCCACCGTGTCGCGCCAGGGTACGAGCCCGGTCTCGGTGAGGGCCACCCCCAGGCGCAGCCGGTCACCGAACCGACCGGTGGCCGCCAGCCGCTCGAAGTCGCCCAGACGGGCGGCGTGGTCGGCGAAGACCGACGCCCCCGGCGCCGACTCGAAGAACCCGTAGCAGTGCAGCGCCCGGATCCCAGAGGAGAAGAGACCCTCGACGGCACCGTCGGCATGGTCGGGCGAGTTCATGCAGTGGGAGAAGTCGAGGATGGTGGTGACACCGGCGTCGACCGCTTCCAAGGCGCCGGCCCGGTTCCCGAGCCTTACGTCATCGGGCCCGTAGCAGGGGGAGGCCGTGAGGCGGACACCGTTGAAGTAGTCCGTGAGCGTCCAGTTGCCGCACAGTCCGCGCAGCTGGGTCTGCCAGGTGTGGCGATGGGTGTCGACCAGGCCCGGGGCCACGATCATCGCCGTGGTGTCGATGGTCTCGGCGTCGATCTCGCCCAGCGAGCCGGCCACGGCCACGATCCGCCCGCCCTCGATCAGGACATCGCCGTGGGCCAGGGTACCGATCCCGGGGTCCATGGAGACGACGGCGCCGCCGCGCAACAACAGGCGTGGGGCCGTGTCGCTGATGGTCATGGGCCCATTGTCGTCGAGCGCCGGGACCGCGTGTCGGTGGGGGGCGTTACCCTGACGCCGGTGACGGCCACGGCGGCTCTCGAGCGCAGGGGGTGTTCGACCCATGGGAGATGACCACCGGTTGGTGGCCGTTGTGTGCGAGGTCTCGGACCTCGACCGGTCGACGGCGCTCTACCAGGACGGGTTCGGACTGAGCCTCCACCCGTCCGATCACCACGGAGACGACCGGTGGACGAGCGGACGTCACGCGGCGACGTCGTGGACCGACGGCGCCTTCATCCACTTCGCTCTCTACCAGTCCAAAGACGGGCAGGCGACCGCCCGTGCCCAGGTGTCCTTCGGCGTGGACGACCTCGACGAGGCGCACCGGCGGGCGCTGTCCGCCGGCGTCGAGGTGCTCCATGATCCGAAACCCCAGCCCTGGGGCCGATCGGCCCGCTACCGGGACCCCGACGGCAACGTCATCGAACTGACCCAGAGCCCGTAGCCGCACGAGCTTCTAGGTGGCGCCGGCGTTCGAGTACACCCGCTCGGGATGCACGAGGACGGCGGCCCGTCGCTCATCGGCCATGGCCCGGTCGAACTCGGCCCAGTCGTCGTGGGTCCCGCCGGCCGCCACGAAGATGGCGCGGATCAGTGCGGCCAGACGCGACGGTTCGAAGCCCGGGAGAGAATCGTCGAGACCCACGATCTCGCAGGTTCCCTCCACCGCCGCCCATTGCCATCCACTGCGGAAGACGACCGTGGCCGGGGGACGGGCCCTCAGGTTGGACAGCTTGGCGCGGCCGTAGGTGACGAAGGCCACCACCGGCTTGTTCGAGACCGGGTGCGCCACCATGCCGGCGTTCACGACCGCCGCCTGCACGCTTCCATCGGCCCGGGTGGTGGCGATGACGGCCAGATGGCTGTCGGCGGCGGCGATGCGGTCGACGTCATTCAGGTCCATGGTCGACCACTATTGCTCACTCCCGTCGGTCTCGATCGGTTCGACGCCCGGAATAACCGCCGTCATCTCCTGGTTTTGCCTTAGTGATGTCCGAACTCACACTGGATGGCGCCGGTCCGACCCGACCACCGGTGGCGCTGTCGATTCTCGATCTGGCGTCGGTGGCCGACGGTTCGACCGTCGGTCGCGCCCTCGAGGAGTCCACCGCACTGGCCCGGGCCGCCGAGCGGTTCGGGTACCGACGCTTCTGGGTGGCCGAGCATCACAACATGCCCGGCATCGCCAGTTCGGCCACCGCTGTCCTGATCGGCCACATCGCCGATGCCACGACCTCGCTGCGGGTGGGCTCGGGTGGCATCATGCTGCCGAATCACGCACCGCTGGTGGTGGCCGAGCAGTTCGGCACCCTGGAGGCGCTGCACCCGGGACGCATCGATCTCGGCATCGGACGGGCGCCGGGCACGGACCAGGTCACCGCCCTGGCGTTACGACGTTCGGTCGACGCCCTGGCCGCCGACGACTTCCCCCAGCAGCTGGGCGAGCTTCTGGCCTTCTTCAACGGAAGCTTCCCCGACAGCCATCCCTTTCGCGCCATCACCGCCGTCCCCGGCTACGGGGACCAGCCCGAGCTGTGGTTGCTCGGTTCCAGTGGATTCAGCGCCCAGGTGGCCGGGTTGCTCGGTCTTCGCTTTTCGTTCGCCCACCATTTCAGCGCCGGCAACACGCTGCCCGCCCTGGAGCTGTACCGGTCGAACTTCCGGCCCTCGAACACGCTGACCGAGCCGCACGCCATGGTGGCCGTGTCGGTCATCTGTGCCGAGACCGAGGAGCGGGCACTGTGGTTGGCCGGTCCTTCCAAGTTGGGCTTCGTCCGGCTGCGCTCGGGGCGACCGGGACGGCTGCCTTCTCCCGAAGAAGCGGCCGCCCACGAGTACTCGCCCGCCGAGCGGGCCATTCTCGACGCCAGGACCACCGGTCAGATCGTGGGCGACCCCGACACGGTACGGGCCGGGTTGGATGCCCTCATAGGCGAGACGCAGGCCGACGAATTGATGATCACGGCCATGATCCACGGCTACGACGACCGGTTGCGGTCCTACCAGCTGGTGGCCGACATCGCCGCCGGGCGCCGCCTCCCGCCGGTGGCGCCGGTCGGGTCATAGTCCCCGCCGGCCGCGATAGAGATTCGTCCGCTCGTCACGCCTGGTGATCTCTGACGATGACCGGCCGACGCCGGCGGCGGATGAAAATCGGCCCCAGGGCGAGCAGGGCCACCACGATGACGCCCACCGCGCTCACGGCGAGGCCCTCGTAGACCGGCGACGGCCGGTAGGTGAAGTGCACCAGATGGACACCGGGGGGGACGGTCACGGACTGGACGAGGCCGAAGCGCCCGACGGCGACGGAGCGAGGGGTCGTGGCCATGTGTCTGTCGGTGGCGCTCCCGGTGATCGTCGCCTGCCACCCCGACGCGAACTGGACCGAGCGCACGAGGGTCGCTTGCTGCCGGGTGTCGACGCGGATGGTCTCGTCACCCCAGGGTGAGTCCGACACCACGCGGGCGGTGCCCGACGCGTCGCCGGTGACCCAGGCCCGGCCCCGGGCCACCGATGGGGCGAAAATGGAGAAGACGCCGTCTCTCCCCACGAAATGCCAGCGCGGCGGGGTCATGATGTCGCGCAGGGATCCGTCGACTCGGTAGATACCCTGCCCGGCGGTGCGCACCAGGGCCGCGCCCACCGTCACCGGCGTCTCGGTGGCCGACACCCGCTCGGCGGAGGTGGTGGCGGTGGTGGCCTCCAGCACGATGGCGCTGGCCGCACGCGGAGCCCCCGCTGACGCCGTGATCTCGGTTCGTCCGTCGATGACCTGTGGTGCACCGAGCCACGAGGTGGTGGCTCCGTCGCCTGACACGAGACCGACGCGCAGACCGCCGGTGCCCCCGAAGGGGAGCGGGACGGTGACGGCGGTGACCGACAAGACGGTGCCGAAGTATTGGGTGCGGGCGTCACCGGGGGACAGGGTGGCCGTCGGTGCCGGTGGTGAAGCGCCGTTGTAGTCCGAGGCCGGGGTGGGTCCGGGACTCGACCTGTCGGGCGGGGCCGACGGATCGGATGCGACGGGGGGGAGGGGAACGGCCCCGTTGGCCATGCTCCGGGTGAAGCCGGGCGGACGCCCGACGAGATGGACGAAGTACTGGGGCACGGTGACGAGCAGACCGAGGTCGAGTTGGGCGAAGGTGGCCCCCGACAGCGCCGCCGGGGTCAGGTTCAGCTGGAGATGGGTCCCCGTCTCGGCGTCGTAGTGCTCGTCGACGACCGCCCCGTAGCCCTGGACGTCGTCGAGCGACCGCAACAGGGTCAGGTCGGGTTGTCCGATGAGGTTCTGGTCCACCGGGTAGAAGCGGTCGGGGTCGAACATCCCGACGCGGTGGAGGCCGCCGGCCGGTCCCTGACCCTGGGCCGCCAACAGAGAGGAGAGCCGGTTGGCCTGGGTGTCCGTGGCCGAGCTGGCGGCACCGGGGTCGGGGGTGCTCTGGATGCCGACGTTGAACACGGCCAGGTCGATCACCATCAGCGTGATCAACAGTGCCGGCAGGCGTCGCCCGAGGTGTGAGCGGCGCACGACCATCCATCCGGCGCCGAGGGCGATGACGCTCGGGACGGTGAGGAGTTCGATGAGCGGCCGGAGCTTGGCGCGCGTCACCGCCGTGGGCACGTGCAGAATGTGGTCGAACCACGGGCCGCCGATCAGGAGGGTCAGCTGGATCCCGACCACGGCCACCACCGGGAGCAGTGGCAGCACGATGTCGGAGGTCCAACGCTGCGGCCCGTGGAACCGGCGCCACCCCGGGGCCCGGTCGGTGGGCGAGAGCAGTGGCGACCCGGGAACGGCCCCCGGCGAGGCGACTGCCGGCTGGTCGACGGTCCGACGCCCGGCGGCGGTGATGGCGGGCATGAACATGCGGTCGACCCAGGTGGCGAAGAGGACGGCCAGGGCCAGATCGACCTCGAGCAGGTTGCGGTTCAGGAGGCGTTGGCGGTTGAAGAGGGGGATGTCGTAGATGAGGTGGCCCACGGGGGTGAAGCCGCCCCAGGTGAGGAAGAGGCCGACGACGACGATGGCGTACCAGATCCACCACTGACCGGCCTCGGGGGCCGACCGGTGGCGGCGGGCCAGAAGACCGAACAGGGCCATGACGGGGAGGATCCCGATATAGCTGGAGATCTCGGGCAGGTTGAAGGTGCCGATGAAGTTGAGAGGAAGGGTGTGGCTCCCGCCCAGCAGCATCGGGTCGAGGCCGAGCAGGGTCAGGGACTTGTTCATCGAGCCGGAGGAGAAGAACGAGTAGCTGTGCATGGCCCGTTGCGACTGGGCCTGGAAGGCGGCGCCGGGGATGAGCTGGGCGGCGGCCACCGCCACACCGATGACCACGCCCGAGGCGGCGCCGGCGAGGATGTGGATGCGCCGGGGCCCCGGGGTGCGCCAGGCCAGCCAGGCGCTGTAGAGGGCGAGCACGATGCCCCCGTCGAAGATGGGCTCGACCGCTCCCGACAGGATCATGAGGCCGAGCGACGCGCCCAGCAGGGCCACCCAGGGCGCGGCCGGGCGGCCGGCGGGCCGATGGGCCAGGCGGTCGATGGCCACGAAGGCCCAGGGCAGCCAGGCGGCCGCCTGGACCAGGTCGAGATGGACACTCTGGGCCGTCATGAAGCCGCCGAAGGCGAAGGCCCCGGCGCCCAACCCCGAGGCCAGCCAGGAACGGCCGAGCAGTCGCAGTAGGACGAGGACGCCGGCGGCGGCCACCACCTCGACGGCCATCTGGTTGACCACCCAGGCCAGGGTCCCGGGCAGGACGGCGAAGAGAACGGTGGTCGGGTAGGCGGCGCCGGCGTTGAAACCGGCCAACAGCGGAGCACCGCTCCACAGGTAGGGGTCCCACAGGGGCAGGTGCCCGTGGCGGAGATCGGTCCCCACCAGCACCCGCAGGGGGAAGTTCTGAATGAGGTTGTCGCCCACCAACCAGGTGGCGCCGAAGGCGGCCGGGAGACCGAATAGAGCGGCGGCGATGGCGCCGAAGAGGGCAACCAGACGACCGGCGGGATGCACGAACGTGCGCCACAGGACGCGCCGCAGTCGTCGTCTCACCCGGTCACCGATCACCCGGGGACGGCGGCGTCAGCGCCGCTCGCGCCACCAGGTTCGCAGGACGACGCGGGCGTACTGCAGAGCGAAGAAGACGTTGTGACCCTTCTTCGACTCGCCCGACGCCCGGGGGTGCCACACGGTGGGTCGCTCCCCGAGCCGCCATCCGCGCGCCGCCGCGCTGATGATGAGCTCGGCCGTCTGGTACTGGTCCTGCTCGAGGGTGACGTCGCGCAGCACGTCGATCTTCATGGCCCGGAAGCCGTTCGAGGTGTCGCTCAGGTGCTGGCCGGTCAGGGTGTTGATCACGGCGGCGAAGAAGACGACGCCGGCCCTGCGCAGGACGTCGCTCGTCTCGTCGGTTCCGAGCCGGCGGCTGGCGATGACGAAGTCGGCTTCTCCGGCGAGGACAGGGGCCAGGAGGTCGGGGATCTCGGCGGGGTCGTTCTGGCCGTCGGCGTCCAGGGTCACGACGTAGCTGGCTCCCAGGGTGTCGGCCAGCTCGTAGCCCAGGCGCAGGGCCACGCCGTGTCCCATGTTGACGGGGAGCACGGCGCAGAAGGCCCCGTGCCCGGCCACGATGTCCTCGGTGCCGTCATCACCGCCGTCCACCACCACCAGGGTGGAGACGGCCAGGCCGTCGATCTCGGTGGGGACGGACTTGAGGACGGCACCGATGTTGTCGGCCTCGAGATAGGAGGCGATGAGGACGACGACCGGTCCGAGCAGGGCGTCGGGGTGACGGCGGCGGAAGTCGGTGCGCGCCTGCTCCATCACGAAGGACCGGATGTCGTCGCGCCGCCGCTGTTCGCGTGAATGGGCGCGCGTGAAGGGAGCCAGGACCGCTCCCGCCATCAGATGCTGTGGGGCTTGGCGAAGACCTCGCGCACGAGCGGCTCGAAGTGCGACAGGGGCAGCGTCTCGTAGTCGGGGTCGAAGCTGTTCTGATCGAACTCGTCGGCGAACTTCGCCGCCAGGGAGAACCAGGGTTCGTTGCTGTACTTGTCACGGGCGTTCGGGTCACCGCCGAAGTGGTGGTAATAGTGCCGGCCCTGGAAATCCTGGTGGGCCAGGATGACCTGGACGATCTCGTCGCGCACGTAGGGCCGGAGGATCTCGGCCGCGATCCGGGGGTGGTTCGGCACCGAGACGTACTTGCCGATGTCGTGGCACAGCGACGCCACCACCATCTCGGGGTCGGCACCGGACTCCTCGGCCCGGGTGGCGGTCTGCAGCGAATGCATCAGCTGGTCGACAGCGAAGCCGTCGGTGATGCTGGCCAGCCCCTCCAGCATGGCCAGGACCTGGTCGGCCACGCGGCCCTGGTGCTCGAAGGTCTCGGCGCCGATCACCGCCCACTGCTCGGCCGTCGACTCGTCCATGCTCCGGAAGGTGGGGGTGGGGGAACTGGATATAGCGGTGGAGGTGGTGGTATCGGTGCTCATGGCTCCATTGTCGCGCCTCGGGGCGTCGGCGTCGTGCCGGAGGCGGCGGCCGCCATGGGGGGCGCCTCGAGCCCGCAGTGCACGACCGCCGCGGTGGGAGCCCGCGTCGTGCCCGGGGTGGGCGCCGGCGCCGTGTCCGTGGTGGCCTCGGCGCCGGCCGGCAGCGTCGCCGGGGCCGGGCGCCGGGGATTGCGGATGAGCAGGGCCGCCAGCAGGCCTCCGGCGGCGGCGGCCACGCCGGAGACGACCACGGCGGTGTGAAAACCGGCCGTGAGCTCGAGGGGGTGGAGATAGGTGGCCCCGGTGATGCCCGACACGACGGGAAGGACGGCCACGGCGATGAGGCCACCGGCCCGGGCCACGTCGTTGTTCACGGCCGAGGCCACGCCGGCGTGGTCGGACGGAGCCGAGGACAGCGCCGTGGTGGTGAGGGGGGCCACGGTGAGAGCCAGTCCGGCCCCCAGGACGAGGATGGGCGGGAGGACCTCGGTGAAGTAGTCACCGGACGGTCCGACGAGGCGGAAGAGCACCATGCCGGCCCCCACGAGCACAGGGCCGACGGCCATCTGCAGGCGGGGGCCGATGCGCGAGGCCAGGGCGCCGGAGCGGGCCGAGAACATCAGCATGATGACGGTCAGGGGGAGCAGGGAGGCCCCGGCCTCCAGGGGGGAGTAGCGGGCCACCTCTTCGAGCTGGATAGGCAGCAGGAACAGCGCCCCGCTCAGCGCCGCGTAGACGAGGAAGGTCACGACGTTGGTGGAGGTGAATTGCTTGGACCGGAAGATGCCGAGCGGAAGGATGGGATGGGGGGTGCGTCCCTCGACGACGACGAAGGCGGCCAGGGCGACGGCGCCACCGAGGAGCGAGCCGACGACAGTGGTCGAGCCCCAGCCGTGGCTGGGGGCGTCGATGATCCCGGCCGTCAGCCCGACGAGGCCGGCCGAGACCAGAAGCGCACCGAGGAGGTCGACCCGTCCGCCGGCGGTGGGGTCGGTCGACTCGGGCACGTGGCGGGCGGCCATGACGACCACGACGACCGAGATCGGGAAATTGATGAGGAAGATGAGGCGCCAGGAGACGGCGCTGATCAGGAAGCCGCCGAGGAACGGTCCGATGGCGGTGGCCACCCCACCCAGTCCGGACCAGGCCCCGATGGCGGCGCCCTGGTCGTCGGCGGTGAAGGAGCCGCGCAGGATGGCCAGGGATCCGGGGGTGAGCAGAGCGGCCCCGACACCCTGCAGGGCGCGCCCGGTGATGAGGAGGCCCGAGTTTGGGGCGGCGGCACAGACGAGGGAGGTGAGGGCGAAAGAGACGACGCCGATGATGAAGACGCGTCGGCGCCCGAAGCGGTCACCGAGGGCGCCGCCGACGAGCAGGAGCCCGGCCAGAGCCAGGAGGTAGGCGCTCACCACCCACTGGAGGCTCGAGACCGACATATGGAAGTTGCGTCCGATGGCGGGCAGGGCGATGCCGACGACGGTGGAGTCGATGGCGGCGATGGCCGAGCCGAGCACGGTCACGGCCACCACCCAGCGGCCGGCGGTGCTGCTGAAACGCAGGCCCGGGGAGGCCCCCGGCGGCGTGGCCGGTGGAGAGCCTGGTGGGGAGATCGTCACCCGGCCAGACGGGCGAGGACGTCGGCCGCCGAGACGTGGCGGTCGCGGGCCGGGATCCCGATGGGGGCGCCGAGGCCGAGGGCCAGGGCGGCGCCGAGGGAGGCCAGGAGGTCACGGAGCTCGGGCGGTGGGGGGAAGTACTCGTCCTCGTCGGTGACCGAGATCTCCTCCACGCCGTCGACGGGGGCCAGGCGGGCCAGAACGGCGTCGACCAGCTCGTCGGGGGCCGAGGCTCCGGCGGTGACGCCGACGGTGCCCGAGAGATCGTCGGGGAGCTCCTCGGCCGAGTTGACCCGCAGCACCAGCGGGCAGCCCGAGGCGCGGGCCACCTTCTCCAGGGCCCTCGTGTTGGAGGAGTTCACCGAACCGATGACGATGACCACGTCGGCCCGGCCGGCGATGGCCTTCAAGGCCGCCTGTCGGTTGGTGGTGGCGAAACAGAGGTCACTTCGGTTGGGCATCCACAGATCGGGGAAGCGCTCTTGGGCGGCGGCCATGATCCCGGACCACTCGTCGTGGCTCAAGGTGGTCTGGGCCAGCAGGGCCACCGGTGTGTCGGGAATCACCGGCGCCTCGTCGACGGCGGACTCCGATTCGACGAGGTGGACGGAATCGGGGGCGACGGCCATGGTGCCGACGGCTTCCTCGTGACCCTGGTGGCCGACATAGAGAACGGTGTAGCCCTTGGCGGCGCGGACCTTGAGCTCGTGGTGGACCTTGGTGACGAGGGGGCAGACGGCGTCGATGACGATCCGGTCGTGTCGGCGGGCGTTCGTCACGACGTCGGGAGCCGAACCGTGGGCCGAGAGCATGAGCGGCGCACCGGGGGGGACCTCGTCGACGTCGTCGACGAAGATCACGCCCTGGGCCCGGAACTGCTCGACGACGTGACGGTTGTGGACGATCTCGTGGTAGCAGTAGACGGGCGGTTCGAAGACTCGGACCATCCACGCCAGGGCCTTGATGGCCTTCTCGACGCCGGCGCAGAAGCCCCGCGGGGAGGCCAGGAGGACCCGTTGGACGGCCACGGCTGCAGGCTACCGGCTGGGCCGGGCGGGCAAGCCCGGTAACCTGGGGGTATGTCGGCGCCCCGGGTGGTCTCGGTGGCGGCCGCGTCACCTGCACAACGCGCCGGCCTCCAGGTCGGCGACGAGTTGCTGGCCATCGACGGTCGCGTGCCCAAAGACGTGATCGAGTACCGCCTTCTGGTCGACGAGGCCGATCCTGAGCTCGAGATACGCCGCGGCCATGAAGAGGTGTCGGTGGTGGTGGACAAGGGCGCCGGCTTCGCCCTCGGCGCTGAGGTGTCGTCGGCGCTGTTCGACCGGGTGCGGACCTGCGACAACCACTGCGAGTTCTGTTTCATCTACCAACTCCCGAAGGGCATGCGCAAGAGCCTCTATCTGAAGGACGACGACTACCGGTTGTCCTTTCTCTACGGCAACTTCACGACGCTGACCCGGTTCACCGAGCTCGATCTCGAACGGGTCCTCTCCGAAGGGCTGTCGCCGTTGTTCGTCTCGATCCACTCGACGGACCCGGTCCTGCGGGCCCGGATGCTGCGCAACGAAAGAGGGGCGACGAGCCTCCGGTGGCTGCGGGCCCTGCTCGACGGCGGCGTCGAGGTGCACGGGCAGGTGGTGGTGTGCCCGGGGGTGAACGACGCCGATGCCTTGGAGACGACGCTCGCCGGCGTGCTCGACGAGTACCCGGAGCTGGCCACGGTGGCCTGCGTCCCTCTGGGGGTGAGTGACTACACCAGGGAACCGGCCATGAGGACACACACCCGGGACGAGGCGGGGGCCGTGATCGACACGGTCGAGCAGTGGCAGGAGATCGCCCGGGGCGCCCTCGGCCGCAGACTCGTCTACGCCGCTGACGAGTACTACCTCATCGCCGGACGGCCGTTCCCGAACAGCGATCGCTACGACGGTTTCCCGCAGCACGAGAACGGCATCGGCATGGCCCGGGCCTTCGCCGCTGCCTTCGGGGGCGACACCGAGGCCGCCTTCGGGGTGAAGCCGGGCTTCTTCGCCTGGGTCGACGGTGCCCCGGCAGCCGGCTACCGGGCCGTGCGCAACCCGGGGAAGGCCAACGCCGGTGGCGGTGACAGCCGGGCCCCGGTGGCGGTGATCACGGGGGAGTACGGGGCCATGGTGCTCGGGCCTCTTCTGGCCGATCTCGGCTCCCGCCCGCCGAGCACCGATCCTCGTGAGATCCGGCTGTTGACGGTCCATAACGCTTTCTTCGGAGGGAACATCGCCGTCACCGGTCTGCTCACCGGGGTCGACATTTCCCGGGCCCTGGCGCAGGAACCGGCGGGCCACCGGTATCTGCTCCCCGATGTCTGTCTGTCCGAAGGCCGGTTCCTCGACGGGATGACGGTGGGGGAGCTGCCGCGCCCGGTCGAGATCGTGCCCACCGACGGCCTCTCCCTGCGTCGGGCTCTCGACGCACCCTTGCCCGCCCTCACCGGCGCGCCCAGCGAGGCGGCCACCGACGCGCGCACTGTCGGGCGACCGGTGCCGGTGGCGCTGGGTCAGAGCCGGTGACGTCGGTGTCGCCGGCGCGCGCCGGTCGTCACGCGTCCCCCGCTGCCGGCGCTGCGCCGCGCATGCCCGTGGTGGTGGTGGCCGGACGACCGAACGTCGGCAAGTCGACCCTCGTGAACCGGATCGTCGGACGGCGGGCGGCCGTGGTGGAGGAACGTCCGGGGGTGACCAGGGACCGGCTCGAGCTCGAGGCCGAATGGAACGGACAGACGTTCACGGTGGTGGACACCGGGGGATGGCTCGGGGGAGGCGACGATCTCGACGCCAAGGTGGCCCGGCAGGCGGAGACGGCGGTGGGCAGCGCCGACATCGTCATCCAGGTCGTCGATGTGGCCGTCGGGATCACCACGGAGGACGAGGACATCGCCCGGCTCCTGCGGCGGCGGGCCCGGCTGGTGATGCTCGTGGCCAACAAGGTCGACAACGACAAGCGCGAGGCCGACGCCTGGGAGTTCGTCTCCCTGGGCTTCGGTGACCCGTGGATGGTGAGCGCGCTCCACGGGCGCGGGACGGGGGATCTCCTCGACGAGATCGTGGGCCGGTTCGGTGCTCTGGAGGACGACGACCCACCTGGGGCCGGCGCCGGGGACGTTTCCGGCGCGGCCGACACCGATGTCTTCGCCGACGATGACGACCGGGACGAGGTCGCCAACAGCCGGCGACGCTCGGCGGTGGCGGACGGCGAGGTCGAGTGCCCGCGGGTGGCCCTCGTCGGTCGACCGAACGTGGGGAAGTCGACGCTGTTCAACCGGTTGCTGGGCGAGGAGCGCTCGATCGTCCACGATCTCCCGGGGACGACACGCGACGCCATCGACACCGTGCTCGACACGCCCGAGGGCCCCATCCGCTTCGTGGACACGGCCGGGATGCGACGCAAATCCCGGACCGAGGACGGCACCGAGTACTTCGCCATGGTGCGGGCCCTGGCCGCTCTCGACCTCGCCGATGTGGTCCTGCTCGTGATCGACGCCACCGAGGGCGTCACCCACCAGGACCAGCGGCTGGCCGAACGGATCGGGGCGTCGGGCTCTCCGGTGGTGGTGATCCTCAACAAGTGGGAGCGCGTCGCCACCGAGGAGCGTCCGTACGTGCTGGCCGATGTCGACGACCGGCTGGCCTTCCTGGGCGAATCGCCGGTGGTGAAGATCAGTGCCCTGACGGCCATGGGAGTGCACCGCATCCTTCCGGCGTTGCGGACGGCGGTGGAGGCCTATCACCGACGGATCCCGACAGGGGAGTTGAACCGTGCCGTGCGGGCACTGCAGGTGGCCCACCCAGCGCCGGGTTCGCGGATCAAATACGCCGTGCAGGGGGCGATCGATCCGCCGACGTTCACGCTCTTCGTCACCCGGCGCCTGAACGCCACCTACCTCCGCTATGTCGAACGGAAGCTCCGGGAGGAGTTCGCCCTGGGACCGACACCCATCAAGATCCGGGTACGGCTGCGGGGCTGACGGTTCAGTCATGCCGTGGTGCGACACCTGCAACCGCGTCGTCGACGAGGCTGATCAGACCGACGACGGGACCTGTCCTACGTGCGACGAGCCGCTCGAGGAACGACGGCCGGTGCCCTGGCACTTCAAATTCCTCGTGGCCGCTTCGGTGATCTACCTCGGCTACCGGGCGGTTCAGGGGATCTTCTGGCTCGTCCACCACGCCTGAGCGAGGTGCCACGGATGCCCGCTGATCCATGGGGGTAGACTGCGCCACCGCATCAGCGGGCTGTGGCGCAGCTTGGTTAGCGTGCTTGACTGGGGGTCAAGAGGTCGCGGGTTCAAATCCCGCCAGCCCGACCACGATATCTTCGATGAGGCGCTGATCGGATCCCGATTCGATGCAGAACAATGTACGCGCGGCAAGAGAGATCTCAGAGACGAGGACGGCTGAGTATTCCTCAACCCTGTGGGCCGAGGTTCCGATCAAGGATGGACCTCATGGTGCCTACGTGACGTTTCCCGACATTGTCCGTGCTGCCCTCGTCGGCCGAGGGGCTGCCTTTTCGGCGGCCAGAGGTTGTCTCGGACGGTTTCAACCGCCCGAGTTCGACACCGTCGCTGTCGCCGTGCTGGCCGCCTGGTTCCTCGACTGTGGCTTCTTCCGGTTCAGCCTTGAGAAATTCCCGGTAGGGCTACTCTTCGGCCCCGAGCCGGTTCCGGTCACGCAGGAGATGGTGGCCCGGCTGTCGGTGGCCGGGGCTCAATTCCTGTGTGGCTACGAGGTGCAAGACACGGACGAACCAAGCAGTGTCGTACCGTTCGCCGCGCACAGCATCAAGGAGACAATGTGGGGCGGCCCCCTGCCCGAGGAGTGGATCGCCTAGCTCGCACCGGCTACGCCGCGGGATCCGGTACATCGGCGATCACCCGTTGTCCTGGGCGGCGGAGATGTGCCCGACGTCGTCACAGTCGATGTCGTCACGTGAGCGGCGGCGAGAGCCTCCCTCACCATCGCCTCAGGGCGACCACTGAAGTCCGCGCTCGCGATCAGAGCGGTGGTGTCTCCCCGGTCCAGTGGCGAGAGCCCAGGGGCGAGCTCTCCAGCTCGGCGTGTCGGTCAAGCTCGACTTGCCGGGCCGATGGGGCGGGAGGACAAGCGGGGTGGCAACTTCGAGGCAGGTTGGCGCCAGACCATCCCACACTCGTTCGCAGATTGTCGCTACCGTGACCCGGTATTAGCCTTTTCTCACACTATCGAAGGGCCCGTCTGGCGCTGCTGCTCACCATAGTGGTGGGCGCCACCGGGACGGCTGCGTCGCTCTCGGAATCGGCGTTCGCGGCAGTTCCACGGCCCCCCACGATCTCCGCGACCCAAGCCCGCTTTACCATCCCGGATGGAACCACGTCCTCCTGGACCTTGAAACTCTGGTCCCATGGCAGCCTCGAGGGTACGGATGTGGCCATGTCCGGAAGGCTGATTGTCGCCGTGCCCACCACCTCCGACTGCACGTTCCAGGCCGACGTGTCCGTGGCTCCGGCGGGTGGAAAAAGCATGTTCTACTCCGGCGCCCGGGCCACGGTACCGGGCTGCGGCCCTCCACCTTCGCCTTCGTCGACCATCGCTGGCGACATCTTCCTCTGTTCGGCGACGGGCCAGACGAGGACGGAAGTGGGCGGCGGAACTTTAGCGGCGACAGGGCCCGAGGCTGTGCCGACTGGGACCAACCCACTGGCGCCCACAAAGGTGACTTCCGGTAGCTACATGATGACGGCCAGCTCTCCATCCGGCTTCGGATTCGTCACCTGCCAGGGGTCGGCCTCACCCGCATCGACCGGCCTCACAGCATCGGTGCCGGTCTTGGTGCCGGCCGGAGGAGCGGGACTGGGCACCTTCTATGTGGTCGCCACTGTGCCTACAGGGTCCCTTAGCGGAGGCTCAACGGTCGGTCCGGCTACAAGTCCTAGCTCACCAGGAACCACCAGCGTCACACACCACACCCAGCCTGTCGGCGCCACCCAGACTTCGGGCTCCCACCTTGCCTTCACCGGCATGAACACGGCGGCCCCTCTGCTCGCCGGGCTGGTCGCGCTCGCTCTGGGGACGGCGTCCATCCTGATCTCGCTGGCTCGAAGACGGAAGGTCGGGACGCGACCGGTTGACCTCCTGGGCCAATCGGTTGACGATTAGACGCCTCCTCAGCTCACTGGTATTGAGCCTGTCCCGCTCCCCGTGGCTGGGTCGTTGTCAGTCGATTGGCCACTACCATGTCCCAAATGGGGGCGAAGCTCGAGCGTGTCAGGGTGGCCGCCAGAAGCGCCATGCTTCATGGACAAAACAGCTGGAGCATTCAGTTCCTTGCCTCTCAGGATCCTCGATTTGCCGACGTCTGGGAAGCGGCAGGCGCGATCCCCGGCTGGTTCGGACAAGTCAATGCCGCGGCCCAGTTCCTCATCCTCGCCGAGCTTCGACCTCAGCGAATCGTGGAGATCGGCTCATACTTGGGCAAGAGCACAGTCTTCTACGCCAAGTCGCTCGAAGTACTCGGAATCGATGGCAAGGTAACTTCGATCGATCCCCACACCGGAGATCGACAGCACCTCGAGGCCTTGGGCATTTCCGAATTACCCAGCTTCGATCTGTTTCGCAGCCATCTCTTGGCGACAGGAACCTCCGACTACGTGGACACAATCGTAGCGACATCCCACGAAGCTGCCGCGGGATGGAAGGATCCGATCGACTTCCTGTTCGTTGATGGCTGGCACAGTTATGAGGCGGTCATGGAGGATGGCCAGGACTGGATTCCGCACCTGACCGACCGAGCCGTCGTCTTCTTTGATGACGCTACCCGATACCCAGAAGTGAGCCGAGCAATCAATGATCTGGCGGGAAGCGGGACGATCCATCTTTACGGTGATGCTTTCGGCCAGGCAATCGCCGGTCGTCGACCCCAGCCGCCGAAGTCGGTCCAAACGGTCCTCAATTCCTATCGGCCCCTGACGCGATACCTGCCGGGTCATCGGTTCGTTCGATAGCAGAGTTCGTGCCGAAACCAGAGCCACCTCCGGGACAGCTTTGCATCTTTGTCATCGGCATGCACCGCAGCGGCACATCGGCAACGACCGGAAGCTTGGCCGCACTGGGGATCGCCGCACCGACAGGAACCGACATCACGAGGGCCTCCAGCGACAATGAACGCGGCAATTTTGAGAGCAGAAGCTTGAGGGGCTTCAACGACCGGCTCCTGCAATTCCTGGGCGGAACGTGGTCGGGACCACCGGAATTGCAGCCGGGATGGGAATCGGACCATGCACTCGATATCTGGCGCGCTCGTGCCGCCGAGTCCTTTGCCCAGAGCTTTCCCTCGCGACCCATGGTGTGGAAGGACCCCCGCAACTGCATCACACTTCCCTTTTGGCGAACCGTTGTCGGGCTCCCTGCAGCGGCGGTGTTCGTCTACCGCGACCCGCTCGAAGTGGCAGGATCACTTCAGGCCCGTGACGGCGTGGGCATGACGCTCGGTCTTGCCTTGTGGGATCGATACGTCCGCTCCGCCTGCGTCAATCTCGTTGGGCTCCCGACGATCGTGGCGGCATACAACCGGATCCTCGACCGGCCGTCCGCTTGGATCAAGGAGCTTGGAACCTTCCTCGAAGGCATCGGTGCTCCCGTCGACACACTCTCCGCCCAACCGGCAATCGCTTCTCTTGCCAGCGATCTCCGTCACCAGCACGCACCCGTGGACCGCCAACCGGGTCTCTGGGAAAGTCAGTACGAGGTCATTGAGGTCTTGCGGAAGCTTGACGGCCCGCACCAAACCTGGAACTCTCCGAATCTCGGGCCGGCACCGCTGTGGGTCGATGATGTGCTCGCCCTTCGCCTCGGCGCCGACAAGGCGAGGCGCCAGCTGGCCGATAGCGAACGATTGGCGCGCACCTCACGGACCTTTCGGATTAGCCGATTCTTCGGAAACCTCCGGCGCTTGAATGGCGCCGCCCAGATCACGTCCCGCCAAGAGATGTAAATGCGACCTCTGGATTTTGAGATCGTAGTCAGCCGCAGAAGACGCACGTCGGGTCGCATCCGAGACGCTGTGCACGTAGGCCTCCATGACCGCGGCGAACAGCGCCCGACCGATCGGTCGGCGGCGCTCCAGGAATCGAGGGGAAGAAGTTTCCCGAGCGCAGCTTCGGGATCTTCACCGTCACGTCGCCGGCCTTGGTCAACAGAAGCCGGTCACGACTGCCGTTTCGCCGGGTGACACGGGTGTCGCTGCGCTCATTGCGGCCGGTGCCGATGTCCTGTCGGCCACCTTGGCCTCGATCAGAGCCTGGAGGAGGAAGGCGACGGCCGAGCGGACGGCCGAGGTCGTCGCCGGAGCGAATCGCTCCAAGCAGCTCGGTGAGGTCAGACTGAACAAGGGTCCTCGGGTGACTCCTTTCGATGTGTGGCTTGTGCTTCACACCGAAGATCACCCGGCCGCCCACCTCACGGGTTGGACCCCGGCATTTACACCACCCGGGGGGACGTCAACGCCGCCGGTCTATCGGTGCCGAAGCGCCTTACCAATTGACGCCCTCACGAGGTTTGCAGGCCCTCTTGCACGCTCGACAGGGTCCCAGCTCCGCTTCATTGCCAGGGTTTCTCCCCGCGCCAACCACCTGAAGACACGTGGCGGTATCACGGTTTTCTCGTGGACCACGAGCCACCATGTCTGCCTCGGATGGAACCACGCGATCGGTGTGCCCTTGAGACCTACTTCATGAATCCATCTGTCGATTGTTTCACGTCGATATCGAACCCCCTCGGGATAGAACCATCCTTCAGCGGCATTGTCGACCCGTTTGGAATGCATGAACGTGACGGCGGCGACACCCTTTGGCAATAACGCAGCGCCTATCGAGCGCAAGAGCAGCTTTGTCATATCGGGCCCGGTGTGGGAAGCGATGGACTGCGTCACAATGAAATCGAAATTACCCAAACCCGAGACGTCGAATTGATCGTTGTACACGAAGGTCGGCGCCTTGATCGACAGTACGTCCTTACCGATTTGTTTCTCGATGGCATCGTCAACAAGCCACTTGTTCGGCTCAATCCCCGTATATTTGCCCGAGTCGAGATAGGCAATAAAAAGACGTCCGGACCGCAGGGAGCCACATCCGATGTCGAGGACTCGGTCTTTGCTACGCATACCGAGTGAGAAGAGGAGCGAGAACTGTGTCGCTCCCATGATGTCGTATTGACTGGGTGGACCTACGAACGCGCGGTAATCGGGGTCGCCCGACTTCAGGTTAGGGATACGTTCACCCTCCGGCGCCCCACTCGACACTCCCGTCGTCATGGCGAGAGCTTACGCTGCCAGTCGAAGTGTTGTCGACGAACGAACTCCTATCGGCGGGCCAGATGGCCGAAGTATTGCCACGGCCGACAAGAGCACTTCAGAAACAAGAGACGCACGTCGCCCTCCGGTGTTCGTGGGAAGCCCCCGCAGGCCGCCGCCGGCGCTGCGGAACCGGGCACGGTGTGTCTCGCAAAGGGTCTCGGCGGCGCCAGGCCAGACCTCAGCGGGCGGCGCCACCAGTGAACCGAGGCTGGCTTGGTTCGTTGATGCCCCCTAGCCGGTGTTCGTGATTGTAGGACGCCGACGAACCCCTTACAGAACCTGCGGGCGTCCTCGATACAGCCGAAGCGCTCGGGAACCCGGGCACTTCCGTGAGGGTCTTGAATCGCGATTCGCGGTAGGGATTTGTCCGTTGGCCATGTCAGGTGGCTGTCGGCGCGGCCCGCTCCCAGGAAGCTGGAGCAGCTCGTTCACCGTTCGACGTCATCGAGGCGCCCTTGAGCTGTTCGTGCTCATCGACGGGTTTGGACATCTCTTCGAGGCGATCAAGGAGTGCGTCGCTGTTCACGCTGGGGCCCCAGACCGTCCATCAGGGCCAAAGCAGCCAAGCACATCGTGACTGAGGTCCGCCGCTGGCGGTAAATCCGAGAAGCGGTCAATCGCTCCCGATCGAGTAACACCGCACTAGCATTGCTCGGACTTGGCCCACTGGCGCCACCGCGGTGTCCAGCGATCGAGGGGGAATCAGGGTTGGCGCAAATGAAATCGAGCACAGCTCGCAGGTATGGCTCACGTATCCGTCATCTGTTGTCGCCAAAGATCGCGCCCGGGCCGAAGTCCCTCGCTTCACCGAGAAAAGGGGGAGGGCTCTTTCCGGTCGAAGCGACGATCCCGGCTCCAAGCTTTTCGTTGCGCGGCCTTGCTGGACCTCCCGCCTCTTTTCACGATGTGGCGCTGACCACGATGGGACGCGTGAACATGGCTGGTCTGCGCCCAGATCATGATGTATTGGACGCCGGTTGCGGAGTGGGACGAACGGCTCGGTACTTGTGCGACTACCTCCAGAGCGATGCGCGCTACGAGGGTTTCGACGTCATGGAGAAACCGGTCCAGTGGTCCCAAACTCATATCACACCCTTGTTTCCCAACTTTCATTTTCGGTTCATTCCCCTGTTCAACACGGAGTACAACCCTGATCCATCTCTTCCCTCAGCTGCTGAGCTCCAGTTCCCGTATCCAGACGAATCGTTCGATTTCGTCTTGGCACACTCCTTGTTCACGCATCTGCCCCCGGACGTCACCCATAACTACCTGAACGAGATCAGCCGGGTCTTACGATCCGACGGAATCAGCTATTCAACGTGGTTCTTGTTCGGCGATGATCTGTCCGGCTATGCCCATGTGCGAACGGCGAAGATGCACCTCGACTCGTCGGGTGACTTCGCCGTTCAGGATCCCAACGTGCCCGAGGCCGCCGTCGGGTACCGGACGAACTTTCTCCGCGACATGTTTTCCTCCAGCGGTCTCCGGATAACGGAGCCTATCCATCCGGGATTTGAGCGGCTCCAAGACGTCATCGTGGCGGTTAAATAGCTGTGCTGCCGACCGACCCCTGGATATACGGCGACAGCAAGTTCATGCGCCGGTTCGATCGGCGCGCCCTGCACGGTCGATAGAGCAGCGACATGGCAGACGATGACGGTCCGTCACGCAGCGGGACACCCCGACCCATCTTCATCGTGGGCTGTCCACGTTCGGGGACGACGTTGCTTCGGCTCATCCTCGACTCCCACCCTTCGATCAGCGCCGGGCCCGAGAGCCGCTTCCTTTGGGGCATCCGGGCCATCGAGGAGCGCAACTGGCCCACGCTGGCGGGCTTCGGCCTGGATCGCGCCGAATGGCATGACAACGTCCGTTCCTTGTTCGAGGCCTTCCACCTGCGTTATGCCGAGCACCAAGGCAAAATCCGTTGGGCCGACAAGAGTCCCGACTATGCGCTCATGCTCGACTACATCGACGTTCTGTACCCTGAGTCACAGATCGTGCACATTGTCCGCGACCCCCGTGACGTCATCGACGCATGGCGTCGTTTCTATGGCTTCAAGAGCGTCCGGCGCAGCGCGCACGCCTGGGTCCGCTATGTCCGCTCAGCGCACGAATTCGGCGCCGCACATCCTGAGGACAGGGTCTTGGAGCTTCGCTACGAGGACCTGGTGCGCGACCCGGAGCCGACCCTCCGCAAGCTCTTGAGCTGGTTGGGGGAATCATGGGATGAAGGCGTGCTGGATTTCGCCGACCGGCCGCACAGCTATGGTGCAAAGCCTCTTCGGCTGGAAGACGAGCGGTGGAGCGAGCGCAATGGAGAGGTGCGCACGACATCGATCGGTGTCGGCCACGGGCCTGCGACCGCGCTGCCTTTCGCCATTGTTCGACGTGAGGGGCGCGACCTGCTTGAGACATTCGGCTACGGCCGAAAGGGGCGCCGCGCCTGAGCAACGGCTTTCGCTCGACCGTTTTCCGCTTGTCCGCCATTCCAACATATGTGGTTCAACCTATGCGGGTATCACTACTAGGCCGTGCCGTGCAAAGCCAACAGCTGGACGATGAATCCGACACCGAGCAGGACGCCGCCCACGATCATCGTCGATCGTTCAACGGTGCGGGTCATCGACCGCAGTCCGAATATCCCGGAGAGGACGACCGCAACCGCACCCACCGTGGCGAGAACAAGTCCAATCTCCTGCATGTGACGCTTTTGAGCGACGCTGACGGCCAGCACAATGTTCATGGTCGGAGTATCGCTCATAGCTACGAGAGACGCCAGATTGTCCCGAGGCGGCCGAGCTCGATCGATGTTGTTGACGGGAACGGCCAGCCATTTCGGGCCCGACCTGGGAGCGAGCTGATTCGTCGGTTCTGGTCTCAGTGCGGCACGATGCCAGCCGACCTGTGCCGGGCCGTTGTAGAGGAGCGGTAGCGTCGTTGCCCATGGCGCTCTACGCACTCGGTAACCTGGTCCCCGACGTTGACGGCGAGGCTTTCGTCCACCCTGACGCCATTGTGATCGGAGCCGTGACCCTCGGACCAGACGCCACGGTATGGCCCGGTGCGGTCCTTCGAGGTGACTATGGCGAGATCACCGTGGGAACTCGTAGTTCGATTCAGGACGGGACCGTCATCCATGCTGGCCCGGGCTTTCCCACCCGTGTCGGTGACGGGTGTGTCGTGGGCCACCTCGTCCATCTTGAGGGGTGCATCCTCGAGGACGAGTGCCTGGTCGGTTCGGGCGCCGTGGTGCTCCATCACGCCGTGGTCGGCGCGGGCGCAACCGTGGGGGCGGGAGCGGTCGTCACCAACGGAGTCAACGTCCCACCCGGTGCCCTCGCTGTCGGTGTCCCTGTAGTCGTGAAGCCCGAGCGCTCGAACGTCGACGCGATAAGGGTGGCGGCCAGTGAATATGTCAAAAACGGTCGTCGTTACCGAGCGGACCTGCGACGCCTCGACTGATTGCCGCCTAAACATCTGTGACCAACGTCCGCCGAAGAAAAGTCACGGCCCGTCTCGATGCATGACCCATCCGTCGCTGCGGGCCCGTCGCTCGAGGTGCGCGCATCCCGGCGCCCGGGCAATCACGACGAATGCAGAGTCCAACGGGTTGTCGAACACACCGATGACGGAGTCCGGCAAAGTGACCGCAGGGGTACATGCATCGACGGACTCTGCTCCCGCACCGCCGACCGGACGCTCGACGCGAAGCATCCGGTCACACAGACAAGACGGCTCCCTCGCCGTCGGCTTCTCGATCCGGCGACGCACAGGACGTGCAGTAGTCGGTCGGCGGGGGATCTCGTCGACGCTCACGGATCGGCTCCGCGGGCCGTGACTGCCAGTGGAGCCTGCTCTCGCCCAATGGCCGAGGGACCGGTCCGGAGACTTCGGCGGGAGCGGCGTACCCGTCCGGCCAAGAATGAACCTCTACTTTAAGTTGAAGGTTCTCGGCTAGCGGCGACGACAGCACCGACCGTTCGAGGGCAGGTCACCGGCACTGCCGTACCGACCGCTGGCCATTTGTCTCGCCTTCCCCGTCGGCCAGTAATCCCCGGTTCTCATAGCTCGATCGTCCCGACGGCGCTTTTGTCCCCCCAAATTCTTGAGGACGACATGTGCGTAACTACCCGAGTGTGAGCACTTTAGGGCTACAATGAAGCCTGCACCTGAGGTGGAGGAGGAACCCCAATATGGTCGATCGCTCCCTGGACACCGCGGCCGTTTCCGTGTCGACCACGGAAGGTCACACAGCCGACGGCTTTCGCGGACCGCAGGTCTGCACGCTTGTCGGGATCACGTATCGACAGCTCGACTACTGGGCCCGCACCGGGCTCCTCCGCCCGTCGATCGCCGACGCCCGCGGAAGTGGCACGCAGAGGCGGTACTCGTACCACGACGTTCTCGAACTCAAGGTCATCAAACAACTGCTCGACGCCGGCATCTCGCTCCAACGGGCGCGGCGTGCCGTCGAATGCATGCGCCAGGGACTCGGCGGCGATCTGGCCGCCACCAATCTGGTGCTCGTCGGAACCGACTCCGTTCTCGCTCACAGCGACGGGGAAGTGGTTGATCTGTTGAAAGGCGGACAAGGGGTCCTCAACATCGTCCCCTTGTCGGGAGTGGTCGAGGAGTTGAACGCCGACATCCTTCGCATCGAACGTGAAGCGGGGGTTCAGGCTCCCTTGAGCGGCACTTCGCCGGCCGCGGGAGAGGCGGCGGGCGGTTGACCATGCGGCCTGGACGGGGCTCGGAGACCCGCTGACGATGTCGTTCGCGCACGAGTCGGAACGTCATTTCGCCGAACTCCTGGATTTCTACGGCGTGCGGTGGGAGTACGAGCCCGTCGAGTTCGTCCTCGAATGGCACGATGACGGCACGCCGGCCGCCGCTTTCCGACCCGATTTCTACCTCCCCGATCATGGCTGCTTCATCGAGCTGACGACCCTGTCGCAGAAGCTCGTGACCCGGAAGAACGCCAAGGTCCGCCGGCTGCGCGAGCTTCACCCCGCCGTCGAGGTGAAGCTCCTCTACCAGCGGGACTATCTGGCCCTCCTCGGCAAGTACGGGTTCTCTCGATCCTCCTCACCAGCCGCATAGGCTGGAGGCGTGACGCCCCCCCCGTCCACGCCATCCTCAGCCAGCGCGCCGGCGCAGGACGCCTCGACCGAGGCCCTGCGCCACTCGCCCCTGGAGGACTGCCACCGCGCCCTGGGCGCCAAGCTCGTGGGCTTCGGCGGGTGGCTCATGCCGCTCACCTACCCGACGGGAACGTTGGCCGAGCACCGGGCATGCCGCCACGCGGCGGTGGCGTTCGACGTGAGCCACCTCGGGACGGTCCGCGTAGAAGGTCCCGACGCCTTGGCCACGCTGCAGCACGAGCTGACCAACGACCTGCGCAAGATCACTCCCGGGCGCGCCCAGTACACGCACCTGCTCGATCCCGATGACGCCTCGGTCACGGACGACATCATCGTGTGGTGGGTGGCCGAAGAGGTTTTCGACGTCATGCCCAACGCCTCCAACACACAGCGAGTGCGCGACGCCATCGGCGGCCGCGACACCACGGCCGACCGGGCCGTGATCGCCGTGCAGGGACCCGACGCCCGACGCCGCCTCGAGTCGGTGGCTCCCGACGCCGCCGCTGTCGCCCGCTTCACCGTGAGCTCCTTTACATGGCAGGGGGTCCCGTGCACGGTGGCGGGTACCGGATACACCGGGGAGGACGGCGTCGAGTGCGCCGTGCCCGCCGACGTGGCTCCGGCCTTCTGGCAGGCCGTGCTGGACGAAGGTGTCGTACCCGCCGGACTCGGGGCGCGCGACACGCTGCGACTCGAAGCCGGCCTCCCCCTGCACGGACAGGACCTCGGTCCCGGTATCACCCCCCTGCAAGCCGGCTTGGGCTGGGTGGTGGGTTGGGACAAAGGGGAGTTCCGCGGCCGTGGACCTCTCGAACGCGAGCGTGCGGTGGGGCCGGCCCGTCGACTTCACGGGCTCATCACCGAGGGTCGCCAGCCGCCGCGTCACGACGACGGCGTCCTCGTGGGGAGCGCCCGCGTGGGCACCGTGACGAGCGGGAACTTCTCTCCCGTGCTCGAGCGCGGGATCGCCCTCGCTCTCATCGACACCGCTGCCGGCATCGGTGACCAGGACGCCGTGGACCTCGACGTACGCGGTCGGCACCTGGGCGCCCAGCTCACCACGCTGCCCTTCGTGCACGCCGGCCAACGGGCCGGACAGGTCGGAGGAGGGCGCTGATGTCCGGGTATTCGCCGCACACCGACGCCGAGGTGGCTTCCATGCTCGGGTTCCTCGGTCTGTCGTCGCTCGACGACCTCTTCGAGGTCGTTCCCGAGGCGCTGCGATTGGCCCGGGGGCTCGATCTGCCCGACGGGATGCCCGAGCCCGACGCTTTCGCCTATCTCGACGACCTGGCCCGGGCCAACCGGCCGGCCGGACGCGACCTTGTGTGCTTCGCCGGCGGCGGGGCCTACGACCACGAGGTCCCCCCGGTCACCCGGGCCCTCGCCTCGCGCTCGGAGTTCGTCACCTCCTACACCCCCTATCAACCCGAGGTGGCCCAGGGGGTGCTCCAGGCCGTGTTCGAGTTCCAGACCCTCGTGGCCCGGTTGACGGGAATGGAGGTGGCCAACGCATCGCTCTACGACGGCGCCGCCGCCACCGTCGAAGGCGTGAATCTCGGGGTCGCCGCCACGGGGCGAAACGTGGTCTGGGTCTCGCGCGGCCTCAACCCGACGTGGCGCCAGGTGCTCGCCACCTTCGGCGCCGGGACGGGCCACCAGTTGGTTGATGTGCCCCTCGAGAACGGCACGACAATGTGGGAGGCGGCGGCCGGTGGTGACGGGCCGGGAGTAGTCCTCGTTGCCTATCCCAACTTCCTGGGCTGCCTGGAGGATCTGGCCGGGGCACGGGCCGTGTGCGACCGGACCGGGGCCATGTTGGTGGTGGCGTTCGACCCCATCGCCGCCGGCGTGCTGCGGTCGCCGGCCGACTGGGGGGCCGACGTGGTGGTGGGGGAGGGCCAAGCCCTGGGCATGCCTCTCGGATTCGGAGGCCCCTATCTCGGACTGTTCGCCTGTGGACTGGCCCAGGTCCGGCGCCTGCCCGGCCGGCTGGTGGGGGAGACGGTGGACGCCGAGGGCCGGCGCGCCTACGTCTCGACGCTTCGGGCCAGAGAGCAGGACATCCGCCGCGAGAAGGCCACGTCCAATGTGTGCACCAACCAGACGCTCATGGCCGTCACCGCCGCCATCCAGCTGGGGTGGCTGGGGACCTCGGGGATCGCCGAGGTGGCGCTGCGCTCGGCCCGGGGTGCGCAGTACTGCCGGACCAGGATGCTCGATCTCCCCGGCGTGGAACCGCTGGCGACCGCTCCGGTGCTGCGCGAATTCGCCGTCCGTCTACCGAAACCGGCACCCGTGGTGATCGAAAGACTGGTGGACGAAGGATTCCTGGCTGGGATCGCCCTCGACGAGGGCTACACGTCCGGTGGTGACGACGGGCTTCTCGTGGCTGTCACCGAGCGTCGGACCCGTGTCGAGATCGACGGATTCGTGGACGCGTTGTCGAAGGCGTTGCGCTGATGGCCGCACCCGTGAGCGACGTGACCCCGAAACCGGCAGCCGGAGGCCGCGCCTCGAGCGCGCCGCTACTCGGACGTGACACCGAGCCCACCCTCTTCGAGCTGTCCCAACCCGGGCGTCGCTCGTGGCAGCTGCGGACGACCGGGATTCCCGAGATGGCGTTGGAGGATCTCGTCCCCGAGACCCACCGGCGCCACGCCGCCCCGAAGTTGGCCGAGGTCTCCGAACGAGATCTTGTCGGACACTTCACGCGCCTCAGCCATCGCCAGTTCTCCGTCGACCTAGGCGCCTACCCGCTCGGCTCGTGCACGATGAAGTACAACCCCAAGGTGTGCGACGCCGTCGCGGCGCTGCCCGGCCTGGCCGACGTCCATCCGGCGGCGCCGGCGTCCTGCACCCAGGGGTGGTTGCAGTTGCTCGTCGAACTCGAGCAGCAACTGTGCGAGGTCACGGGCATGGCGGCGGCCACCCTGCAACCGGCGGCGGGGGCGGCCGGTGAGCTCACCGGTCTGTTGCTCATGCGCGCCTGGCACCAGGCTCACGGCCAGACACGCCACAAGATCGTCATCCCCGACTCGGCCCACGGGACCAACCCGGCGTCGGTGACACTGGGCGGTTACGAGGTCGTCACCGTGCGCAGTGACGCCCGGGGTTGCGTCGACCTGGCGGCGCTGAAGGCCGTGCTCGACGACGACGTGGCCGGGATCATGCTCACCAACCCGAACACTCTCGGCCTGTTCGAGGAGGACATCTCGGCCATCGCCGCCGCCGTGCACGAGGTCGGCGGTCTCCTCTATTACGACGGTGCCAATCTGAACGCCATCGTCGGCGTGGTGCGCCCGGGGGACATGGGTTTCGACATTGTCCACCTCAATCTGCACAAGACATTCGCCACCCCCCACGGCGGTGGCGGGCCCGGGGCCGGCCCCGTGGCCGTTTCCGAGCGCCTGGTGCCCTATCTCCCCGGTCCCCGGCCCGCACTGCTGGAAGACGGGGCCGGATCGCGCTACGGGTGGACGACGACACCGGAGTCGATCGGTCGCGTGCACTCGTGGCACGGGAACGCCTTGGTGCTGGCCCGGGCACTCACCTATCTGCTCGTGCACGGCGGTGATGGGCTGCGCCAGGTGGCCCAGCTGGCCGTCTTGAACGCCAACTGGCTGCGGACCCGGTTGTCGGGGACCTTCGACGTCCCCTACGACCGACCCTGCATGCACGAGTGCGTGCTGTCGGCCTCCTCGCTCAAGAAGTCGAGCGGCGTGAAGGCTCTGGACGTGGCCAAGCGACTCCTCGAGGAGGGCTTCCACTCACCGACCGTCTACTTCCCGCTCATCGTGGACGAGGCCCTCATGCTGGAACCCACCGAGACCGAGAGCCTGCAGACCCTCGAGGCACTGGCCGACGCCATGGAGAAGATCGCCGCCGAGGCGGTGCTGCCCGGAGGAGCCGAGTACGCGGCGGAGGCACCGCATGGCACACCGGTGCGCCGGGTCGACGAGGCGCGCGCGGCGCGCGCCCTCGTTCCCACCTTCGACGCCCGTCCCTGACCAACGAGGGCTCTGGCCCTCATTCGTCGTCGCCGGGCGGGGACAGCGTCGTCGGCTACAACCCCTATCCGCCGGTGCTTCACCATCAGTTTCGCTGCGCCTTGGACAGTCAGGCCCGTCTCACGCCGACACCGATGGTTCTCGTTAGTCGGAATCTGTTGGATTTTCGCGCCGCACGGTCCGCTCGACGAGCTCGGACGCGATGTCACGGAGTTTGCGATTCTCTCGCTGCGATGCCCGCACCAGGAGCTGAAAGGCTTCTTGCGGTTTGCGGCCCCCGGTGGCCATGAGAATCCCGGTGGCGAAGTCGATGGTGGACCTGGACCGCATGGCCTGGCTGAGATTCTCGCTCAGTTGATGGGCGTCCCAGTAGACCTGGGTATTGGCCAGCACGATGGCGGCATGGCGGGCGAACGCAAACATCCGCTGAGCATCGTCATCATGGAAAGCCGAGAGTCGCCGGGCGTACAGGTTGAGTCCTCCTAGACCCTCGCCGCGGGCGACGATCGGGATGGAAAGAGTCGACAGGATGCCGTGGGAGGAGGCGTGTTTGGCGAACTCCGGCCAGCGATCATCGTCGAAGGTGGAATCGATCCGGTAGATCTGTTGTCGGCGAAGGGCATCGAGACAGGGACCACTCTGACTGTCGTATTGCGACTCGTCGATCTCGAGTGCCTCGACGTCGGTGAAGACGACGGTCCCCGGTTTCCCCTCGACGATCATGGTGATCCCGGCCATGTCGGCGGGGGCCATGTCACGGGCCAACTCGGCCACCCGCAGCAGAGTATCGCCGAGGGTGCCATCGTCGACGAAGAATTGCGAGAGGGCGAGGAACGCTTCACCCTCCGCACGGGGGGTGTCGACCACCATATGCTCCTGACTCGTCACCTGAGCCAGCCGCAGTCCCACAGGGGTCGAAGGAGAGCCACGCCAACTCAAAGACGCGTCGTCACTCTACACTCGGCCACAGCGTCGACGTTTGGACGAGAGCGTCGATGTGAGTGTCGGTCCACGGACCCCGGTCGGCGTCGTTTTGCTGTCTGGACATCGGGAGAACCGGCCCGAGCACGGCACGATTGACGGGGAGGCCGAACGGGTCGAGAATGACGCCGGCTTAGACAGTCAGGCCGGAACCGCACAGCCTCAGGCGAGAGGTCGGGTTCATGCCGACGCCGACGACGATCTCCATCGACGAAGCCGACCCCTTCCATGTCATCGTCGTCGACCGACGCGCTCTGGAACGATCGCCGACGCCGCGCAGCGTGGTCGTGGTCATGGGCGAGATCGACATGGCCACCGTTCCCCTATTGTGCGACGTCCTCCTCGGTGAACTGGAATCGGGCAAGACCGATCTGGTGATCGACCTGGCCCACGTGGAGTTCATCGACGTCATCGGAGTCCGCACCCTGCTCCACGTGGCCGACGCCGCCTGCGCTCTCGGCGGCCGGGTCCGGATCCAGGCCGCCAGCCCCGCTTTACGCCGGATCTGCGACCTCCTCGGCGTGGGAGGAGTCCTCCTGGCCGAGGGGTAAAACGCGAGAGCCTCAGGAGCGAGCTGCGTCCCCCGCCTTTTCTTTCTTGGCCTCGCGCTCGGCGGCTTGGTCGGTAATGGCCTTCATGATGGCGCCACCGACGGCTCCGATGAACTCCGGGCGGTTCTCGGCCGCCCAGTCGCGCGAACCGATGAGCGATGGCAGGGTTCCCTGGAAGTGCGGCATGACCTCACGGGCGAAGAGCTCGTAGGAATGCAGCGTCGCCTCCCGGTCGGCCCATTCGTGGGCCATGAGCAGGAAGGTGCCGAAACCACCGGACTGCTCGACGAGGCGCTGGATCTGGGCCACCGCCATCTCCGGTGTCCCCACGACGGCGAAGCCCGTCTCCATGAGGGCGTCCACCAGTTTGTCGGGGTCGAGGGTGGCGGGCGCCAAGGGAAGGGCGGCCACGCGCTCGAAGTAGTCCACCCACTGGGCCAGTCCGAAGGCGACGTCCTTGCGGGCCTGCGCCTCGGTCTCGGCGATGTGCATGGGGCCCACCAGTCGCCATTTGGAACGGTCGACGGTGGTGCCGAACTCGGCCGCCCGCTCCTCCATGGTCACCCAGTGCGATCCGAGTATGTCGAAGCCACCGCCTGTCGTGGCCCCGATCGAGAGCAGCGACAGCCCGAACCGGCCCGCGGCGCGGGGGCCGGCCGGTGACACCTGGGCCGCCACCGCCACCTCGAAACGCGGGTGTGTATACGGCCGCAGCTGCAACCGGGCGTTGCGCAAGGTGAACCAGTCCGCCTGCCGGGTCACGAGCTCGGAGCCGTCGAGCAGAGCCAGGATGGCCTCCAGCGACTCCTCCATCCGGTCGCGCTGGACAGCGGGGTCGATGCCCATCATGAAGGCGTCCGAGGGCAGGGCGCCGGGGCCGACGCCGAACATGACCCGACCCCGGGTGATGTGGTCGAGGAGGACCATCCGGTCGGCCAGGATGAGGGGCTGGTGATAGGGGAGTGAGCTCACACCCGTCCCCAGGCGGATGTTCTTCGTCCGCTGCGACAGAACGGCGATGGCCACCTCGGGCGAGGCGATGATCTCGTAGCCGGCCGAGTGGTGCTCGCCGATCCACGCTTCGTGGAAGCCGAGCTGGTCGAGCCGGACGACGAGCTCGAGATCGCGCTCGATGGCCAGGGTGGGGTTCTGACCTACCGGGTGGAAGGGGGCGATGAAGGCGCCGAAAGTGAGCGGCCGGTCCACTGTGGGGGTGTCCTCTCAGGATGGGGCCGGCGGCGGTCGCCTACCCGGACGGAAATCAGTCGAGCAGGTCGGGCTGCTCCCGTACGATGCGCTCGTAGAGGGGCTGGAAGCTGAGCCAGCCGCCGTAGTGGCTGCCGACCTGGCCGGCGGTGAGGGCCGCCATCTCCTTGTCGATGAAGACGGGGGTGCCGGCCGCCTCGGCCAGCAACTGGGCCTGACACGAACGCTCCATGGTGATGAACCACCACACCGCCTCGTCCACCGTCTGGCCGACGGTGAGAAGGCCGTGGTTGCGCAGGATGACCGCTTTGTAGTCACCGAGGGCGGCCCCGATGCGCTTGCCTTCCTCGATGTCGATGACCACGCCGGTGTAGTCGTCGAACACACCGTGGTCCTCGTAGAAGGCGCAGACGTCCTGGGTCAGGGGGTCGAGCTTGCGTCCCAGCGTCGACCACGACTTGCCGTAGATCGAGTGAGAGTGGGCGGCGGCCACCACGTCGGGCCGGGCCGCGTGGACCTGGGAGTGGATGGCGAAGGCAGCCGTGTTCACCGGGCGGTTTCCCTCCACCACCTCGCCCTGGGCGTTCACGCAGATGAGGTCGGAGACCGAGATGGCACCGAAGTGGACGGCGAAAGGATTCACCCAGAACAGCTCCGGGTCCTCGGGGTCACGGGCCGTGATGTGCCCGGCCACCCCCTCGTCGAAGCCGAACTTCGAAAAGAGCCGGAACCCGGCGGCCAGCCGCTCCTTGCGGTGCCGGCGCTCCTCCTCGACCTTGGCGAAGGTGGGGGGGATGGGAAGCCGCTTGGTCGGGTCCTCCACAGTGATCGACATGGCCGCCTCCTCGGGCACGAACGATGTGTTCGGAACCGCCTTGAGTCTACGACCTGACCCTTCTCCCCGTCCGCGGCGGCCCTCCCATCCGACCCCGATCAGACCATAGAAGGTATATTCCATCTTTGATATGGCCAGGTCGACCACCACCGTGCGCAGGGCGGGCGGAACGCCCCGGCGGCCGGCAGGGGAGTCCAGTCCCGTCCCCACGCGGCCCGGGCCGAGCCGGGGGGCCGATGCTTTCGCCCGTTACGAACGGGCCCGGACCGCCATCATGGTCGGCAGCGCCGTGCGGGCCGCTCGTCTTCGCTGTGGCGTCAGCCAGGCCGAGCTGGCCCGGCGGGCCAAAACGAGCCAGCCGTCGATCGCCCGGCTCGAAAAGGGCCAGGTCTCGCCGACCGTCATCAGCCTCGACCGCATCGCCCGGGCGCTCGGTGCCGAGCTCATCATCGACTTCGAACCGCTCGGTGATAAGCACAGCATGTCCCCGACTACCGACGGTCACATGGCGGGAGGCCGCTCGGCCTTACGTCCTTCACTGTGACGAAAAGCCCTTTCGTTACCGGGGAGTCGTCGAAAGCCATCGCTATACTGAAGAGGGTGATTCCTTCAACCTTCCGACAACCGCTCCACCACGTTTGCGGATCGTGAAGTCGTGCTGTATGTAGCGACGGTCCATTGGAGGTCATCCAAATGGATCGACATTCAGCGGCGATATCTGCACCGAACCATCACCGAACCGTTCCGAACGTTTGCCGTCTTGAACGGGATTCATCCGGAGTTCGAAGCACGGTTCGATACAGTCATTACCGCTCACGGCACCCATGCAGGAAAATTGAACCTCCTAGCCGCCGAGATCGGAGAAGTCAGCCGCCCCGACGACATCCTCCTCTTTCTCGATGGGGATGCCTTTCCGATCGCCGACCCGATGCCCGCGATCAACCATGCACTCTCAGACGGTTCCCTTTTGGCCGTCCGGCGTGATGAGAACGGAGGCGACTGCCAACCTCACCCAAGTTTTTGCGCCATCCGGGTATCGGAGTGGAAGCGGCTCCACGGGGACTGGTCACCGGGAAGCGTATGGTTGAACAACAGCGGCCACACCGTCACTGACGTGGGCGCAAACCTTTTGGCTGCATTGGCGCGATCGGGAAGCACGTGGACACCCCTCCTGCGATCAAACGCCTGGAATCCACATCCGCTGTGGTTTGGTATCTATGGTGACCTCGTTTACCACCACGGGGCCGGTTTCCGCCAGGGCCGCCAGACGCGCGCGGACATAGAAGCGGCCCCGACGTTTAACCAAGGCGAGAGTCTCCCGGTCGTCGGCAGAGCGGCGAAGATGACCAACGTACTTCGAAGCCGCCGCGCGGTAGATCGAGAATTTCAAGCGACCAAGAACCTCAGCAACGATTGGTTCAGGCGTATTCAGACCGACCCCGAATTCTTCCGAGCGCTAATGCTTCCCGACGATCACCGGGCCATTGGAAGCTCAGGACATTCTGATACCGACACCTATCCTCGATCAGTAACTCTCGGGAACGACTGACGCCGTCGCCCCAAAACGGTGCCGCAGACGTCCCGCCGGGCTGTCCGTTGCCTACATCCTTGTTGCCACGGCATCGAGAATAATGCCAGTAGACCCTTGATGATGCCTTCCACCACCGAGCCTCCAGGTCAAAATCAGGAGTTCATAACCACGGTCACGTAAGGCGTGCCCTGAGCGGAAAGCTCCGGTACCGCAGGAAACGTTGCCGCACCGTGAAGTGGTGCGAGTGAAGTGGTGCGAGCGGAGTGCGTGCTTACGGCGGCCGAGGGTTGACAACGGCGAGATTGTGCGGTGCCTCGACATCCGGATCGTGTGCAAGTGGCGCCAGCCGTGCTTCTAATGGGGCCCCGTACGCCTCGAAGCGTGGGCCCGTGCGCTGCCCAACCACGGGCGCCCTGCCGTCCGCGCTTTTCCGTCGGCCCACGTCGGCTGATCGGCGACTGGCCGGAATTCGGGCCGGTACGCACCTGAGCATTAGCGTGGCCCCGATGAAGCGCATCCTCCCGTTCGGTCTCGCCTCTCTCGCCCTCCTCGCCGCCGCCTGCGGGAGCGGGGGAGGGGGATCCTCGTCCGGCGCCCTCGGCCAGAAGAGCCCGAAACAGATCCTGGCCAGCGCCGTGGCCGCCGCCAAGAAGTCCGGAACCGTCCATTTCAAGCTCCTGGGCACGGAATCGGGCAAGACAGAGTCGATCGTCGGTGACGCATCGGGCAGTGACGGGCGCGAGATCATCACGGCCGGCACGGTCGAGATCGAGGCCCTCGTGGTCAAGGGGGCCGCCTACGTAGAGGGCAACGCCGGGGGACTCGAAGATCAGATGCAGCTGTCAGCCGCAAACGCCACCACCTACGCCGGCAAGTGGATCTCGGTCGCCAGCACCGATGCCCCCTATGCGTCGCTGACCAAGGCCGTGACCCTCGCCAGCACGCTGACCGAGCTCCAGCCGAGCGGCAAGCTCAGCCTCACGGCCGCCACGACCAAGGCGGCCCACGCCGTCATCGGGGTCCACGGTGGGCTCCCCGGTGGGGCCACCAAGGGCACGACGGGTTCAGCCACCCTCTACGTCTCGACCGCAGGTCCCGCCGTGCCCATCGTCTTCGATGCCACGCAGACCACCAGCGGGACCAAGGAGACGAGCGTCGGGACCTTCACCCAATGGGGAAAGCCGCTGAACCTGGTGGCCCCGACGGCCACCGTGGCCTTTTCCTCGCTGCCTGTCCCGACCACTCCGGCCGCCGGCTGAGCGCTCAGGGCCCCTCTGGCCTGGGCCTAGGCCCGGGGAAGGGGTTGTCCGGTCTTCCCCTGGCAATCGTTCACGACATCCTGAGTAACTTTACATAAGATACATTATCGGCGGTTGGGGGAGAAGGCCCAGAGACCGGACCCCCATCCAGACGGAGATCTTTCTGGGCCCGGAAGGCTCACGGGCGGCCCGTTTCGACCCGCTCGACGGTTCCCACCCGATCGATGGACCGGTCGAAGGACACCACCTTGTGGACGCCCGTGGATTCGGCGCAGGCGACCAGGTACGCCTCGGCGAAATCCAGTCGGTCGGTCTCGTAGACCTCAACCGCTCGCAGCAACAACGCCGTGTCGACACACACGACCGATGCCATGGCGAGAAGAGATCGGACCGCTTCGGCCACCTGACCTCGTGGGACGTCGTAGAACGACTCGAGGACGTAGACGACTTCTGCCGCCACCAGATCGGTGAGCATTATCTCCCGGCTATCGCGGAGATAGCGCGTGGCCCGGTCCCCCATCTCAGGTGGATCGCCGGTCAGATGCCGAACCAGGACGTTCGTATCGATAAACGCGCTCACCGGCGGCCTGTGGCACGGGCCCGTCGAGTCTTACGAATCACGTCGTCCCAGGCCACATTGCGCTTCGCCGCCGGCACCTTGATCGTGCCGGCCAGTGTCAAGAAGTCCGGGGTGCGTGCCATGACGGCCCGATTTCCGTCGATGCGGAAGACGACTTCGTCGCCTTGCTTGATCCCCAGAGCGTCCCGTACGGCCTTCGGAATGGTCACCTGCCCCTTGGACGTCATCTTCGCCGCAGCATCCACAGGGTTCTCCTTACTTATGCGTGATAGTAAGGATAGCGGCAGGCCGGACCCGGCGTGCACGCACACCCTTCGGCCCGGCTCGACCATGAAGCCAGGGCCATCTGCGGCGCGCCGCCAAAGCCGTCTGCGTGGCGCATCTACTCTCAGCCGGCCGGAGACCCCGTCGATCTCTTCGGCCCCATGCTCGACGGGGGCAACGTTGCTGCCTCATCGGGTTCATACCATCTCCGATATCGGGATGTCGTCCATCTTCGATCTCGTTCACACCGAGATCGAGAAGTCAGTCGCTGTTTGACTGGGTGCGATGTCCGAAGGTCGCCCTCTCTGACGAGAAACAGAAGATCCGGCTGGCCGTGATGTGCACCTACGGACCCGTTATCGCGGCCTTGCTCATCATCGGCCGGGTGAACGAAAAAGCACGGCAAGTTCCCTCGTTGGGGTGCCTGGGCCATCGTTTGTGTCGCTGGAGTCTTTGTGGCGTTTTCGGCGGTACTGGTCGTCGGATGCCGACGTCGAGGAGTTCAACTCCCCTCCTCCTGATGGCATGCCGCAAAGCCACAGTGCCCGAAGGCCGAGACACTGAAGAGCGAGTCGACCTCGGCCGGGACACATGGGCGGACAGCGGTCACTGGGGCCCTCCCCCGCTGTCGCGGGCCCGACGACGAATGCGTTTCCGCCGACGAGGATCAGGCCTGGGGCGTGACGTCGACCACCTTGACCGTCTCGACACCACCGTCGACGGACTCCTCGTCCAGGCCCTTCTTGAATTCGCGTCGCGCCGATCCGAGTGAGTGGGCCAGCTTCGGGATCTGGCTCCCACCGAACAGCACGGCCACCACCACGATGAGAACGATGACACCGTCCATACCAAAGATCTCCGCCAGCATGAGTCTCGCCTTTCTGTTGTGTTTTTCTACGCGGCCAGGTCGGCCACGGACTTCTCGACCAGATGCAGGCCCTCGAGGCCCGGCAAGCGGTCGATGTGCCTGTCGATGCGCTGCGCTGTGGCCAGGCCGGTATCGTCGGAGAAGAGGTGTCCGACCAGGAACCGAGTTTCGTCGGTGGGCATGACCCCGGACCCCACAGGAGCCCACAAGCGACGCAGCGCCGCCCGCGTCAGGTGCTGTGCGGCCCGGCTTTCGGCCAAGCGGCTCTTGGCCTGGGCCGCATAGAAATCGATGTGACGGCCTTCCTGGCGCATGATCCGGCGCAGGAGCTCCCCGAGCACCGGGTTGTCGGCCTTGGCCGCCAGCCGGGAATAACCGGCCTGCGTCGTCCACTCGTTGACCGCTCCCCATGTCATCTGCAACGCCGTGAGGTGGCGGGTGACGGCCGAGGTGAAGTGGAACATGATCGGGCGCAATGCGTCGCGCTTGGGCAACCGGCGTCGCATCTCACTCAGACGGCTGCGCCCGGCGATCTCGCCATGGGCATCGAGGACCCGGCCGATGGCGTCGCCGTGCCAGTGCTCCTCGTAATTCCAACAAGTGAGGAATGCCGTCACGTTCGGGTCACGGTGCGCCCGGGTGACGAGCATGTCGCGCAGGTAGCAGACCGTATGGCCCTCGACGTCGTGCATGTAGCGCAGGCACCGCAGCGTGTCGGGGTCGAGCGGTCGAGCGCTGAACACGCCCAGATCGAGATCGTCGAACTGGAGTCGTGCTGAGCGCCGGACGAGGGTGTCGGTATCGATGCTCACGTCAGTTCTCCGGAACAGGTGACAAAGCGGATGTCTTCGCCGGCGGAGGGTACTCAAAGGGCCCGGTCACGGGCTTGATGCACGGGCGGCGGTGACCTCTCACATGGCTCTCTTCGGCGCGGACCCGAATCCTGGATGACACCGGCCCCGCCCGAACGCCCGCAGGACCGCTCCCCCATCCCTCGGATAACCCAGGGGAGGGCCTCGGGAGGCGGTTACCGTGGCTCATGATCCGTCGACGGGGCGCCCGGACAGGCCCACCAGCGCCTGTACCCGTCATCCGGCACCCCGGCCCGCACCGAAGACCACGTCGCGATGGTTGATTTCCAGACAGCGAGTGACGCCGCCATCGTCGTAGGCATCGCCCGCTGTCAGGAGCCGGCACTGGCCGAGGCCTATCGTCGTCATGGTGGGTCTGTCCATACCCTGGCCCGGCGGGTCCTCCGCTCCACCACCCTGGCCGACGAGGTCACCCAGGAGGTCTTCGTCGAGCTATGGCGAGCGCCCGAGCGCTTCGATCCCGGCCGGGGTGCGCTGCGCACCTTCCTCATGACCAAGGCCCATAGTCGCTCCGTGGACGTCCTTCGGTCCGAGTCGGCCCGGCGGGTTCGAGAGGAGCGCACGGTGCGCGAGACGGCCGCCGCCGGGTACGACATCGAGCATCACGCCTGGGATCTGGCCGTCGCCGACCAGGTCAAGGAGGCCGTCGGCACCCTGCCAGCCGACGAGCGCACGGCCATCGAAATGGCGTATTTCGGCGGACACACCTACCGGGAGGTCGCGTCATTGTTGGGCGAACCCGAGGGGACCGTGAAGAGCCGAATACGGAGCGGGCTCAAGCGCCTGCGAGCCTTGATGGTCCAGCACGGGGTAGAGACGGCGTGGACAGAGCCATGAACCACAACGAGATCGCCGAGCTCCTCGGCGCCTACGCCCTTGACGCCGTGGATGCCGACGAGGCGGCCATGATCCAGGCCCATATAGACGACTGCCCGCGCTGCGCGGCCGAACTGGCCCAGCATCACGAGGTGGCCGCCCTACTGGCCAACGCCGGGAGCGACGCCTCGGTCGAGTTGTGGGACCAGATCGCGGCGCGCATCGACCCCCCGGGCGAACCCCCGGCGGCCGCCACCGTCCTCGACGCCGCCTTGGCCGGCGCTCTCCCCCGCCGGACGTCCCAGCGCCGCCGCCGCGTTCGGTGGTCGGCCACGGCCACTGTCGGCGCCGTGGCCGCCGCCGTCATCGCCCTGCTGGCACTCCAGGTGGGCCATCTCGACAACCAGGTCAACCAGCCCCGGGTGTCGGCCGCCGCCCAAGCCGCTCTGCGCAACCCTCAAGCCCACACCGTGACCCTGGCCAGCACGTCGCACCCGGGGACCAAGGCCGCCGTCATCGCCGTCCTACCGTCGGGAACGGGCTACATGATCAACAGCGCACTTCATCCCCTGGCCCCTGACGAGACGTACCAACTGTGGGGTGTGGAACGGGGACGGACGATCTCGCTCGGGCTGCTCGGCAATCATCCGACCGACGTCGCCTTCGCCGAGGGGAACGGGACCCCCATTACCGCCTACGCCGTCACCGCCGAGCACGCGGGAGGCGTCGTGTCGTCCACGCACGCCCCCGTGGCCCAGAGCGGACCGCTGCGCGTCTGATCAGATCAGCGTCCGATCGTTTCATAGCGAATCCGCAAACTCTGACAACAGTGCCGGATACCCGGGCTGTCGTCTCGACTGGACGCCAGCAGTCGGGCGCCAAGCATTTCGGCCGCAGCAACTGCCTCAGAACCAAGGGTGGAGAGTCCTGACTCCGAAGACGCCAGCACGCCCATCCGCCAAGCCAACTGACGCATGGGAATGACGGCGATGTCGTCGGGCAACCTGACCAGCGCAGCCACCAGGGCTTCACGCTCAGCCGGACCCAGGTCCCCAAGGAGAGCCCCGCCACTCGTTCGTGCGGCGCTCTTGCACAATCTGGCGTACCAAAGGTTGGTCGTGGCCAATGGCTCACTGCTCACCCCGGCGCGCAGCGTGTGGTCTGGCCCGGTCATCCAGTCACGAAGAAGATGATCGTCGAGCAGGACTGTCACCGGCTGACCAGATCGGGGTCCTCCTCACCGGCCACCGCGGCGTAGTGGGATTCAGCCGGTAGCAACTCGTCGAGAAGTCGCCCGGCGTAGCCCGCGGGGAGGGTGAGCACGCCGAAACCTAGGTCGAGAACCTCGACATGGCCACCCTTATCGAGGTTCCACCGATGTCGAACCGCCGCCGGCAGAGACATCTGTCCCGAAGAGGACACCTTGAACGTCTCAGTCTGAGCCACTCCCCCACCCCACTTGGTAAGTTTGTCTTTTTACCAAGTATAGCCCGCCGCTCCCCTCACGCCACCGGTGAAGACCGGAATACGACCGCCCGGGGCGTGAGCCTCACCCGGCGGCGATGTGGCGCTCGAACCACTCGAGAGTCCTGCTCCATCCGTCACGGGCCGACGCCTCGTGGTACGAGTCGGGCCGGGCGTCACAGTGAAAGCCGTGACCGGCGCCGGCGTAGCGGACGATCTCCGTGGGCACCGACGCTTTGGCCGCTGCCGTTCGCAGCGCCTCCACCTGATCGACGGGGATCCCTTGGTCCTCGTCGCCGAAGAGGCCGAGCCACGGTGTCAACAAACCCGGGGCCATCTCCACCAGAGGCGACATCCCGAAGCGCCCCTCGGTCACTCCCCCGCCGTAGAACGTCACCGCCGCACCGAGAGCTCGCCGGGCGGCGGCGAGGAACGTCACCGAACCACCCATACAGAAACCGACGACGCCTACCCGGGATGCGCCGAAGCCGGCGTCCGCCAGATACTTGAGAGTGACGTCGAGGTCCTCCAGCAGTCCGGCCTCGGACAATGCCTGCATGTGGGGCATGATCTTCTCGAAGTTGTCGTATTCGAGCGCTGGATCCCCGCTGCGATGAAAGAGATGGGGGGCGATGGCGCGGTAGCCGGCTTGGGCGAACCGACGCGTCACGTCCTCGATGTGGTGGTTGACCCCGAACGCCTCCTGCAGCACGATCACGGCGCCGCGTGGTGTGCCCTCAGGCTCGGCGTCGTACAGCTCCATGTCGCCATTTCCCGTCGCCACATTGACCGTCGTCGCCATCGAACCTCCTCGTCGTCGGGCACTCCCGTGGTCGCCCGGCCCATCCTGGCTCAGGACGGACCTCCCGGTCGTCCAGGGGAGCCGACCGCCGGTCGGGGACCCGTTAGCCTGCGCGCTAATGGCCACCGCCGTCTTTCTCCACGCCCATCCCGACGACGAGGCCATCGCCACCGGCGGCACCATGGCCCGAATGGCGGCCGACGGCCACCGGGTCGTCCTCGTCACCGCCACTCGGGGCGAGCTGGGCGAAGTCCCCGACGGGTACCTCGACCCGGGCGAGACGCTGGCCGAACGCCGCGCCCGCGAGCTCGACGCAGCGTGCACGGTGCTCGGCGTGGCCCGTCACGAGTACCTGGGTTATGGCGACTCGGGCATGGCCGGGGAGGCGAGCAACGACGATCCCGACTGCTTCTGGCAGGCCGACGTGGAGGAGGCCGCTGAGCGCCTCGCTTCGGTGCTGCGGGCCGAGAAGGCCGACGTCTTCACCGCCTATGACGAGAACGGGAACTACGGCCACCCCGACCACATCCAGGTCCATCGGGTGGGGCTTCGCGCCGCCGAGCTGGCCGGGGTGCCCCGTGTCTTCATGGCCACGGTCAACCGCGACCATCTCCTGGCGCTGATCGAGTCGGCCGACGGCGCTGCCCTGCTGGCCGCCGGCGATGAACGTCCCCCCATCGACAACCTCGGTGTGAAAGAGGAGCGGATCACCACCGTCGTCGATGTGAGCGATTTCATCGACCACAAGCGACGCGCCATGCAGGCCCATGGCAGTCAGATCTCCGAGACCTCGTTCTTCCTCTCCATGCCGCCCGAGGCCTTCGCCGCCGTCTGGGGCACGGAGTGGTACATACACGTCGGCGCCGAAGGTACGCGGCCGCTCGAAAGCTCCCTGCTGGCGCAGGAGGCGCGCTAGCGGTGCCGCACGTCGACAATCGGAATGCTCCCGTCGTCGTGGGCGGAGAGATCGCTACCTCTCTCGCCTTTCTCGACTACCTGCGCGAGGGGGCTTCCCGCAAGCTCGACGGCCTCACCGAGGATCAGGCCCGGCGCGCCCTGGTGCCGTCGGGAACGAGCCTCCTCGGCATCGTCAAGCATCTCACCCAGGTTGAGACGTACTGGATCCAGCAGCGCTTCGCCGGGTTCGACGTCGGCTTCGCTGACGACGGCTTTTCTCTCATCTCCGATGACACGATCGACTCGGTTCGCCGTGCCTATCGTGAGGCGGCGAGCCGTACCGACGACATCGCCACGTCCGCCGGTGACCCCGAGCGGCCGCTGGCTCGGACCACGCACGGGCTGACGCTGCGCTGGGCACTGGCCCACGTGACCGAGGAGACGGCGCGCCACGCCGGCCACGCCGATATTCTGCGCGAGCTTCTCGACGGTTCGACCGGGCGCTGAGGATCGAGGCCGTTGCGCACGGCGCACCGGCGCCTTATCCCGCTGGCGCTTGTCCCAGGGTGACCGCGACCGTCTTTTTGCTTTGCCCTTGCCACAAGGTAATCGACACCGTGTTCCCGACCGAGGAGGCCTGCACATCGGTCGTGAGGTTCTGCGACGAGGTCACCGCCTTGCCGTTGTAGGCGACGATCACGTCACCCTCCTTGACGCCGGCATTGTCGGCCGGTGACCCCGATACCACCGACACGACGACGGCGCCCGAGGAAGGAACGAAACCGTAGGCCTGCTGGATCTGGGTGGTCTCGTCCTCCACCTCCACTCCGATGTACGCCTTCGAGGCGAGGGTGGTCCCACCCTGGCGCAGCTGCACGAGCAGCCCCTGGATGGTGGCGGCCGGAATGGCGAATCCGATGTTCTGGGCGGGCGCGTTGCCCTGGCTCGACGAGGCGACGGCCGTGTTCATCCCGATCACCTGACCGTCGGAGTCGACGAGCGCACCCCCGGAGTTGCCCGAGTTGATGGCGGCGTCGGTCTGGATGATGTTCGTGAGGGTCTCCGTCGTCCCCCCGGTGCTGTCAGCGGCCTGCACCGTGCGGCCGGTGGCGGAGACGATCCCTGAGGTGACGGTGGGTGTCCCCGCCGACAGCCCCAGTGCGTTGCCCACGGCGATGACGGCGTCGCCCACCTGGAGCTGGCGAGAGTTCCCGAACGTGATGGCCTGCAGGTTGGACGGCGGCGAGTCGATCTTGACGAGGGCCACGTCACTGCTCTGATCGGCACCGACCAGGGTCGCGGGCAGCGATTTGGTCTGTCCGTAGAGGGTGACGGTGATCGACGTGGCGCCCTTGATCACGTGGTTGTTGGTGATCACCTCGCCGTCGGTGGAGATGATCATGCCCGTTCCTTGATCCTCCTGCGTACCGCCGGTGCTCCCGAACAGGCCTTGGGCGTTGCTCGAGGCCGCCGGGCCCTTGGCGTCGATCGACACCACCTCGGGGAGGATCTGCTTCACGATCGCCGGGATCGAGGCCCCACCGGCCAGTGCCGGTCCCGGGCTGGCCGAACCGACCCGGATGGCCGGGGAACCCGTTGTGTTGCCCCCTGTTCCGACGGCCTCGGCGATGCCGGCGCCCGCCGCGCCGCCGATGAGGGCCGCCACCACGGCCACCACGAGCCACCGCGGGTTGCGACCCGACGGGGGCTGAGGCGGCAGTGGCGGCCAGATCGAGGTGGGTAGTCCGCCGTACGGAGGCCCTGACGGGGGTGCTGCGGGGGGTCCTGCCGGGGGTGGGGATGTCGTCGAGGGCCAGCCCTCCCCCGTCGCCGCCACGGGGGCGGGTGTCGAACCACCGGCCGGCCGCGCCGGAGAGCCCGAGGGAGGAGTCGTCCCCGGAGAATCGGTTGCGCCAGTGTCGGGCGCCGGTGCCGGGTTCCAGGCCGGAGAACCGGTCGGCGGCGTCGGCGGCTCCGCCTGTGGCGTGCCCAAGGGCGGTGTGGTGGGCGTGGGAGCGTCCCGTGAGGCCGGGAACGATGGGGCGTGGCCGCCGAGCACGGGCGGCGGCGGTGAGGTCCCCGGCTCTGTCTTCGCGGGCTCCTGGCGCTCGTCATCCACCGTTAGTGCTCCTGTCGTCGGGACCGAAGGGGGTGAGAAGCTCGATTCGGCCTGCTTGCGCAAGCAATTGCCACAATAGGGACGTCGCCGGCACGGGTGGTGTCCACAGGGACATATTCACAGGACCTCCACAGGCTCTCCGGGGGGTCACCGACACCCGGCCGACAAGTCTCCTGGTCACATTGTTCTCAAACAGCCACTGTCGGCGGTAGCGTGGTCGCTCGGATGTCTCGCAGAATCGATATCGAGCTGACCAGCCGTCGCGAGGACGGAACCTGGACCTGGCGCGCCCCTGGGGCCCGACAGCCCAAGGGCTCTCTCGACGGCGGTCTCGTTCCCACAGTGGCCAAAGTGGGCGACGTCCTGAGGGCGGAGGCCGATTTCGAGCTCGAGGGCATCACTGTTGTCTCGGTCCAGGCCCCTCGCGCCGAAGAAACCAACGGCGGCGGCGCACAACGGATCGAGGTCGTCGGATCGGGTCGCGACAAGGCCGAAGGCGTCTCGGTGACACTGGTGCCCGGAAGTCGCCGGCAACGCGACGACGGTGATCGTGAGCGCCGCCCGCGGCGCGGCGCCCCTGGTGACCGCGGCGCCCCTGGTGACCGCGGCGCCCCTGGTGACCGCGGCGGTCCCCGCACCGGCTCGTCGCGACCGACGACGGGCGGCGGTGACGCCGGTCGTGTCGACAGGCCCGGTGGTGCTGACGGCGCTGGTCGTCCCCGACCGGCCGAACGGTCCCGTCCGAGCAGCAGCCCGGAACATGGCGGGCGCCCCGACCGCAGTGGAGGCGACCGACCCGATCGCCCAGAGCGTGCCGGTGGTGCTGAGCGTGCCGGCGGTGCCGGGCGTCCCGATCGCCCAGAGCGTGCCGGTGGTGCTGAGCGTGCCGGCGGTGCCGGGCGTCCCGATCGCCCAGAGCGTGCCGGTGGTGCTGAGCGTGCCGGCGGTGCTGACAAGCGCGGTCGTGACGACCGGTCGCAAAAGCGCGAGCGGCCCCGGCGGGCCGAGCCTGTGACCGCCCACCGCAATGCCGCGTTGGCGGCACTCAGCCCGGAGCAGATCCCCGTGGCGGAACAGTTGCTGCGCGGCGGCATCCCTGCGGTTCGCCAGGCCATCGAAGAGCAGAACGCGCGCGCCCGGACCGAGGGCAGGGCCGAGGTACCGCCGCAGCCGCTTCTCACTCTGGCCGAGGAGTTGCTCCCCCAGATGAACCTGGCGGCATGGAAGGACCGTGCCGTCGCCTTGCGCACGGCCGGCCGTGACGCCCCGCTGCGCGAGATGCGTTCGGTCGTGGCCGGCGCATCGACCGTGACTCTCGACGAGGAAGGGCGCCAACTCGTCGGCGCACTACGCGAAGCTCTGGACACCAGGGTGACGGCATTGCGGGTGGCGTGGCTCGGCCGCATCGGCACCGCTCTCGACGACAGCCGCGTGGCCGACGCTCTGCGGGTGGCGGCACGTCCCCCTGAACCCACGGCTCGGGTTCCTGCCGACCTCGCCGTGCGTCTGGCTGAGACGGCCGGCACCGCCATGGCCCCCACGGTGACCGAGGCCACGTGGATCGACCTCCTGGATGCGGTGATCAAGTCCCCCGTCCGCCGAACGGTGAAGCCGGCGGGCTTGCCGCCCAACGCCACGCCCGAGCTCCTGACCGCCGCCCGCCACGCCGCTGGCCTCGTTCCCGCCCTCGCCCGACTGCTCGGCCTTCCGATCCCTCCCCCACCGGGCCCCCACAAAGCCGGAGCCGTCGCCGCCCGGCGCGGCTGACCCTCTTCTCTCGCTGTCGAGCGGACGGCCTAACCGAGCACCCCGTGCTCGACGAGAAACTCGTCGAGCCCCGAGACGAGGGTGAGGGCGGGTACCTCGGCCAGGGGCACCCACGCCACAGCGGCGGCATCGTCGCCGGCGGCCGGCCTCCCACGCCCTGGCGTCGTCACCTCGAAGTCGAGGATCACGAAGTGGTAGTCCTCGCCCCGCCGTTCTGCCCAACCGAGGAAGGCCCCGCAGCGGACGTCCAGGGCTGTCTCTTCGAGCAGCTCCCGTTCGACTGCTTCTGTCACAGATTCGCCCGGCTCGACGCGGCCCCCAGGCAGTGTCCAATGCCCGACCTCGGGTGGGTGGGCGCGGCGCACCATCAGCAGAGCGCCGTCGACCACGGCGACGCCACCGACGGCCACCACCGGCATCGGCGGTGTCGATGGTGATGATGCCCTCACAGAAGAGGACGGTGCATGGTGAGAAGACGGGCCTTGAATCCGGACCCTTCGAGGAAGTTCTTGGTCTCCCTGTCGCCCGGCAGCGCCGTGACGTCCACGCCTCGACATCCCGATGACGTGAACCACGCCACCAGATTGTCGACCAGGGCGCACCCGACACCCACGCCGCGCGCCTCGGGCTCCACGTAGCACGCGTCGATGATCCCGAGCGAGGTCTCACCGACGGCGTCGACATGGCCCACGGCCAGGCCCACCACAGCCTCGTCGATCATGCCGACGAGCACTCGACGACGGTCGTCGGCCATCAGGCGATCGAGGCCGCCCGGGCGCAGTAGGGCTTTGGCCACCAGGCCCGTCTCGCGACGGGAGAAGAGGGCACCGCCCCGCACATGCTGAAGAGAGTCGAGTGCCCGCCGGCACAACTCGCCGCAGCGGTCGGCATCATCACGTGCCGCCACCCTGGCTGTTTCCACGACCGGGCCGCCGCGCCCCGCTACAGCTTCCGCCGCTATTCGACGTCGACACCGGCGAGCAATTGCTCGACGCGGTTGAGAATTGTGCGGCGATGCCGGTGGGACTGCTCGTGCGCCCGGACGTCGATCAACTCCCCATGTGACAACCCGGCCAGACGCTGCACCACCTGCGAGGCCGACAGACTGTCGTAGCCGGGAATGGCCAGCGGCCGCAGCGAACCGTTGCCGCTGGCGCCGGGAGCAGCCACCTCCGGCTCGGCCGGCGGTGGCGAGTACTGCGCCGGCGAAACATGGGCGGCGACGGGATCTGACGGCGACGATGGGGAGGCCGGGGGCGGCGCCGCCCGCTGGCTTGTCAGATTGTCCAGTTGGCGCCGACCCATCTGGAAGGCGACCTGTCCGACCAGGCGCGCCGTGCGCACCTGCCCCTCGAGATGGTTCCGACCCTTGTCCACCAGCCTCGGGAACTCCTCGGCCGCCGTCAGGGCCAGTCCGGCCGGACCGAAGACGATCAGATCAAGGATGCGCTCCGCCGGTGACCTCTGCTCATCCACGTCCCGGCCTCCTCGTACTCCGTGCCGATGCCCTCACACGCAGTCCCGGCACAGCCCCTTGTCAGGGTCGGCCAGCTGCGTGGTGTTCTTTACGAGAAAGCACGAACTGCACACGAACTCGTCGGCCTGCTTGGGAAGAACGCGTTCGGAGATCTCGCCGGACCGGTCGTCAGGCTCGGCCACCTCTTCGTCCTCGACCTCCTCCTCCTCGACGACGAGACGCTCCTTGAGAATCTCGTCCAGGCTGGCTTCGACATCCTCGTCGTCGACCTCCTCGTCCTCCTCCTCGGCTTCCTCGGCCGCCGCCGCCGCCGGGGCCGGAGCGGGAGCGGCCGCCTTGGCCTTGGCCACGGGCACCACCACCGGCTCCACGGCGTCGATGTCGTCGACCAGGTCGTCCACCAGGTCGTCCACCAGGTCGTCGTCATCGACCAAGGGGTCGGCGAGGTCCTCGTCGATCAGTTCGTCGTCGGGCAGATCCTCGAGCTCGACACCTTCGAGCTCGTCAGGTTCTGTCACTTCATCCAGGTCGTCGGCCATCTGTGCCCTTCGGGAGGTCGTCTGACGCGCGGGAGCATATCTGCTCCGATCGGCGATCCAGACCACCCAAGCGGGGCCGGCTCACCGCTGGGAGCGCGAACCACACCCTGAGGACAGGTGCGATATGGGGGCGGTAGGGCCCGGGGACCTTTGGTGCCGTCTCCGCCTCACCGTCGTGTCCGCCGACGTGAGGTGGGACGTTCTCTACTCAGTCCCTCGGGTCATCCTCCCGCCTCTCACAGCATCCCCCCCTCGAGCTCGCTCCGGCCGGGGACCACCGGTCGAATGCCTTCGGGGCGTCTGGGACTCGCCGCACACTACGCCGACAGAGACGGAGCGCGTCAAGCCTCTTATTTTGCGGTTCACCAGGCAGTTCGCGCGTCCTCCCTGGTCACGGCTCCAGTTGTTTTCCTGGCCAAACACCTGCCGAACATGTCTCTTTCGGTACCGGCGCCCGACGGGCTTCGGCCCGCCTTTCAGCGTCGAGACGCTCGAGTTCGTGCTCGCCGTGATCGACAAAAGCCATGGCATCGGCGATCAGCCGGTGCCCGGCGCGTTCGGCGATCAGGCGGTGCATCTGTTGCACCACCCGGCGGTACACGGGGTGCCCTTGCTGGCCCGACCGAAGTTCGAGAACATGCATCGCTTCGCGTGCGTTCATCTGCATGACGTAGCGGATGCGAAAGGCCAGCGCCACGGCATAGGGCGCCTGATGCGGGAACGTCGGGACCATGGTGTCGTAGAGGTCCCGGCACCTCGCCAACGAGGCCTCGAATGCGCCGGTCAACCCGGCTTCGCTCACGATGTCTGGCACGTCGTAGCCCAACATCGGCGTCAGGGGTTGCCATTCGATGCTCAACATCCGGTGTCTCTGGAGATCCCGGAAAGCGCCGTAGTCGGACACGATGTCGAAGCGGTAATCGGTGCGCTCGAACGCCCGACCCGGTCGGTGTCGACGGTTCGTCCGCTCCCCCACGTACGCCCGCATGACGGCCCGCCGGTCCTCGGCTCCGAGCGCCTGGACCCGGCGCAACGCCTCGGATTCGGGGATCGCCATGTGGGGATAGCAGATCGCCGCGATGACCTTGTCCTCGCCCTCGGGATCCCAGTCGTCGAGGGTGACGAGGGCGGATGCGTCCTCCTCGGCCTCGTGGCGATCGGGCCACAGTCGGCCCACGACCTCGTCGGTGTGCGATCGGGTCGAGGCCAGGTAGTCGGACCAGGCCCCGCCGCGGTCGGCCAGGTCGACGCGCTGGAGGAACGACGGGATGACCTTGCGCAACTCGGCCAGCATCAGCTCGGCGTACCGTCGTGCCTCGGGGAGCGGGTGCGAGCGCATCCGCAGAAGCAGCATCTCGTAGGACTGTCCGGTGCCGTAGATGCCGACGTTCGACAAGGCACCAGCCGGCAACAGGCCGCGCAGTGCGTCGAGCGCCTTGGCCCGTATCGATTGGCGGTGCACGAAATCGGAGTCACCAGGCTGCTGGGGAAAGCGTCGGACGAGCCACGCTTGCAGCTCCGGAAGCAGCGTGGCATAGGTGTCGAACATCCGGTCCATGTCGCCCACGAATCGAGCCCCGAGGGGCGAGTCGAGGACATCGGGGTCACGGTAATACCGGTAGTGGCCGGTGCCGAGACGGGAGTCGTACACGATGTAGCGCGTGGACTGCTCCAGATACGCCATGAGACGACCCCACTCGAGCACCTTGGTCAACACGTTCGAAGCCTGTTCGCACGCCAGGTGCACCCCACCGAGTTGGGCGACCGAGTCGTCGCCGTATTCGAAGAACACACGCTCGTAGAGCTCTTCGGCGCGTCGCAGGCCCATGGTGGCGTCGACGCCGGCGTCGCCGCTCACATCGAGGTCGCCGACGAACTCGTCGAGGAAGAGCCGGCGCAGGCTTTTGCCCGACCGCGAGTAGCGGGCGAAGAGGGCCCCCTTCACCACTTCGGGCAGGTTGACCAGGGCAAAGACCGGGCCTTCGAGGTTCGTGACGTAAGGCCGAAGGACCTCAGCCTCGTCGTCAGTGAACGTCTCTTCGGCGTAGGGGAACATGCCCGGGCAACACTACGGCTGGCCCGCGGCCGAGGTGGCGGACCCCGGTCAGCCAGGACCGGGAGCCTCCGTCAGGGCCTCTCGGACCCGTCAGAGGCCTCCTCGGAGACCCCGCCGGACGGTTCGTCAGAAGCCTCGTCGGAGCGCTCGACAGGTCCCTCTTCAGGTTCGTCCTTTGAGGCCGTATCGCCGGCGATGGGCGGCCCGATCGATGTTGCCACCACTCCGCGCTGCAGGGCGGTGGCGGCGCGGTGCGCGGTGGCCGCCGTGGCCGGGACGGGGGCGACGGTGGCCAGCTGGCGAAGGAGATCGACCAATTGTTTGGCGTTGCGCACGAAGTCGCCGGGGGCGAGCTCGGCCCGCTCGAGCACGCGGGCCAGTCGTTCGCCGCGCGCCCAACGCCACGCCACCTCGGCGAAACCCAGATCGGGCAACCGCGTGCGGGCCAGGCGGGCCTCTTCCTCGTCGTGTCGTAGGCCCTCGCCCAGGGCCACGAGAGCGTGGAGTCGGGGGGCGACGTCCTTCGGCGGACGGGGCTCGGGGTGCCAGCGCCCGGCCCGGACTTCATAGGTACAGGCCGACACCACCGCCGCCAGGCCGGCCGGATCGAGTCCGTCGAAGAGGCCATTGGCCAGCGCCTCGGCCACCAGGAGATCGGACTCGTGGTAGATGCGCGCCAGCAGCGCCCCGCGCGTCGTGAGACGCCAGGCGTCGATGGCCACGTGGCCCCGGCGTTCCAGAAGGCGCAGCGCCCGGTCCATACGGCGTGACAGGGCATTGTGATGGTCGGCGCTCACGAACTGGGCGAACGAGCGATCGAGAACCTGGTAGGCCTGATCGGCGGGATACCGGCGCACCAGGTTCACGGCCAGGTTGTACGACGCCCGGAACGACGACGTCAGTCGCGGCGCCGGCGAGGTGGCCAGTACCGCCAGCTCAGCCAAAGAGACCTGCGGCGACCACGCCACCACGGCGTGGCCCACCGAGTCGAGGCCGCGCCGACCGGCGCGCCCGGTGAGTTGGGCATACTCCCCCGACGTCAGCCCGGCTCGTCCGTGCTCACGCATCTTGGTCAGACGCTCGATGACCACCGAGCGCGCCGGCATGTTGATGCCGAGCGACAGCGTTTCGGTAGCGAACACGACCTGGAGCAATCCGGCGGTGAAGCACTCCTCCACGGCCTCTCGAAAGGCGGGAATCATGCCGGCGTGGTGCGGGGCCACTCCGGCCTCGAGGCCGGCGATCCAGGGGCCGTAGCCGAGGACGCGCAGTTCGTCGTCGGGCAGACCCTCGGTGCGTTCGGCGCAGCGCTCGCGGATCTCCGCCCGCTCGTCGGAGGTCGTCAGGCGTACCCCGTCCTCGAGGCACTGTCTCACGGCGTCGTCACAGGCGTTGCGGCTGAAGATGAACACGATGGCGGGCAGCATGTCGCGCTCGGCCAGTGCGTCGATGACCTCGGTCCGTCTCGGCGTGGCCACCCGGGACTGGCGCAGGCCCCCGGGACGCCGCGCCAGACGGGCGACGCGCTGGTCGAGGGCGGCCGCCCGGGGGTGCAATCGGCCGTGATCGAGCAAGGGGACGAGATCGACCCGGCGGCTCCCCTTCTCGGCGATGGCCACATGGTCGCTCAGCGTCACGGGCCGGTGCCTCTCGACGATCACCTCGGTGGGACCGTGCACCGATCGCAGCCACGCGCCCAGCTGATCGGCGTTCGACACGGTGGCCGAGAGGCAGACGAGCACCACGTCGGCCGGGGCCAGGATGATCGCCTCCTCCCAGACCGACCCTCGGTACGGATCCTGCAGGTAGTGCACCTCGTCCAGCACGAGAAGGCCGAGCCCGGTCAGCTGCGGGGACCGGGCGAAGAGCATGTTGCGCACAACCTCCGTCGTCATCACGACCACGTCGGCATCGGGCTGGTGTGATAGGTCCCCTGTCAGCAGTCCGATCCGCTGGTGGCCGTAGGCGGCGGCCATCTCGGCGAACTTCTGGTTCGACAGTGCCTTTAGAGGAGTCGTGTAGAAGGCCTTGCGCCCCCCGGCCAGGGCGCGGGCGACGGCGTAGTCGGCCACTGCCGTCTTGCCCGATCCGGTGGGAGCGGATACGAGCACCGACTGCCCGGCATCGAGCGCGTCGAACCCTCGGAGTTGGAACGGATCGGGTGCGAAGCCGAGCCGGGACACGACGGCGGCCCGAACGGTGGCGTCCGCTTCACCCCCGGGGATCACCCGGACGGAGTTCGACGTCGCAGCAGCAGCTTCCCGATGAGGATGGACGCCTCATAGAAGACGTAAAGGGGAATGGCCAGCGCCAGCATGGAGAAGGGGTCCCCGCTCGGGGTGATGACGGCGGCGAAGGCGGTCAGACCGACGATGGCCCATCGGCGCCACGAGGCGAGCTTGGCCGGCTTCAGCACACCGGCGAGCTGGAGCGACACCAAGACGACGGGAAACTCGAAGGTGATCCCGAAGATGGCCATCAGGGCCACGATGAGGCCCAGATAGTTGCTGGGCGAGTAGATCTGATGCAGAGACGGCCCCCCGATCTTGCCCAGGAACTGCAACGCCTTGGGAAAGATGTAGTAGGCGAGCACGGCGCCGGCGGCGAACAGGGTGATCGACGCCAGGATGAACGGCACCGCGTAGCGCTTCTCGTTGCGACGCAGTCCCGGGGTGACGAAGCGCCAGGCCTCCCACAGGAGCACCGGCGACGCCAGGAACAGCCCACCGTAGGTGGCGATCTTGATGCGCAAGGCAAGACCCTCGAGCGGACCGGTCACATAGAGCACGCAGCGCTTCGGTCCGACGACGTTGCAATAGGGCTCTTTCAGGAAATTCAGGATGTGCGGATAGAACACGAAGGCCACCGTGGCCGTGATCACCAACACAGTGGCCGAGACGATGAGGCGACGCCGGAGCTCGCCGATGTGCTCGGCCAGGGTCATGGCGTCGGGCGTCGGGCGCGACGACCTGTTTCGAAGACGGAGTCTGAGGCCCATGGAGGCGGCCGGTGCCTGCGATCAGTTCATGCTCGGGTCGTCGAACTCAACGGGAAGGGCACGGATGGCGGGGCGGACACTTCCCGCACCCGTCACCTCCTGCGCAGCTCCGCCGTGGACGCCGTTGCCGTCGCTCGCCGATTCGGACGGTGGACCGGTGGCCAGGGGGGCGCCGGCCACCTCGTCGGACTCGCCCTCCTCCTCGGCCTTGGACTTCTCGTGCTCGTCGGCCAGACGATCGAGGAAGGCCAGGGGGGACCTGACGGCTTGGGCCACCTCATGGGTGGGCGGAAGGTCGGGAAAGGCACCGCGTACGTCGTTTTCGAGCCGGGCGCGAAAGCGACGCAGGTCCCCCCATGCCGCGCCCAACTGGCGCGCCACGTGGGGGAGCTTGTCGGGTCCCAGGACGATCAGGGCGACCACCAGGAGGACCAGGATTTTTGCGGGGCTGAGCGACAGCATGCGATATGGAGTCTACGAGAGCAGGGGCCGCCCTGGATGACGGAGATCGGTACCCCGACGACGAGGTGCGTGGGCCGGGCCGGGGTCGGTCTGGTTCGTCGGTCAGAAGGCGTGGAAGCGCGACAAGGGCCAGATCAGCAGCACCACGCGCCCCACGATGAGCGACCGGGGGATGGGGCCGAAAAAACGACTGTCCTGGGAGTCGGACCGGTTGTCCCCCATCACGAAGTACTCGTTCGGGGGCACCTTCTGCGTCCTGATGTCCGTTGTCACGATGCCCCGCCCGAGCCACGGCTCCGGCAAGACCTTGCCGTTGATGTAGACGCGGCCACCCCGGGACGATATGACATCACCGGGTAGGCCGATGACGCGCTTGACCAGATCCTTGATGGTGGGATCGGCCACCTCCTTCGGAGGCTTGGCGAAGACGACGATGTCACCCCGACCCACGCCATGGAGGTGATAGCTCAGCTTGTCGACCAGGATCCTGTCCCCGATCAAGAGCGTCGGCTCCATGGACGCCGAGGGGATGAAGTAGGTCTGGACGACATAGGCACGCACGCCGAAGGCCACGGCCACGGCGACGCCGAGAACGACGAGCCACTCGAGGGCCCACCGTCCTTGCCGCGACGGCCGGACACCGCCCGCACCGGGAGCGACGGCACCAAAAATGTCGTCGTGAGCTCCGTCGGGGATGATGCCGTCGACGCCGGCGTCACGAGGGCTCCCCTCGCCGGCTTTGCCTATGGGCGTCAACCCGGAGTGCGAGTCACCCTCATCCCCACCCACGGTCGCCTCATGCGTCCTGACGGGTCAGGGCCGACCAGGGTCCACCCGCCATCACAGGCTGGCGATCAGCTTCTCGACCCGTTCGTCGTGCGACCGGAAGGGATCCTTCAGCAGCACGGTCCGCTGGGCCTGATCGTTCAACTTGAGATGCACCCAGTCCACCGTGAAGTCGCGTCGTCGCTCCTTCGCCTTGCGGATGAACTCCCCGCGCAGTCGCGCCCGGGTCGTCTGCGGCGGACGGTTCATGGCTTCGGTAACGGTGGCGTCGTCGGTGATGCGGTCCACGCGGTCCCGGGCTTCCACGCGGTAGTACAGCCCACGGGTCCGGTTGACGTCGTGGTACTGCAGGTCCAGCAGCGCCACCTTCGGATGCCCGAGAGGCAGGCCGTGACGGGCCCGGTAGCCCTCGATCAGCTGGTGCTTCGTCACCCAGTCGCACTCGCGGCCCAGGGTCATGGGATCGGACTCGAGGCCCTTCAGGCAGTGCTCCCACATGTCGAGGGCCTGGTCCTCCTGGGGCGACAGGCCGTGAGTGTCCCGGTAACGAAGCGCCCGGGTCAGGTACTCCGACTGGATGTCCAGGGCGCTCACCTCGCGGCCGTTGGCCAGGCGGACCTGGCGGCGGCAGGTGAGGTCGTGGCTGATCTCGCGGATGGCCCTGATGGGGTTCTCGAGGGTGAGGTCGCGCAGCACCGTGCCGGGATCCTCGAGCATCCGCAGCAAGATGCTGGTGGTACCGACCTTCAAGAATGTGGCGTACTCGCTCATGTTCGAATCGCCCACGATGACATGCAGACGGCGGAACCGCTCGGCGTCGGCATGAGGCTCGTCGCGGGTGTTGATGATGGGCCGGCTGCGCGTGGTGGCCGACGAGACTCCCTCCCAGATGTGCTCCGCTCTCTGAGACAGGCAGTACACGGCCCCCCGTGCCGTCTGCAGCACCTTGCCGGCGCCGGCGAAGATCTGCCGGCTCACGAGGAAGGGTATGAGGATCTCCGTGTAGTGGGCGAAGTCGTCGCGCCTGCTGGTCAGATAGTTCTCGTGGCAGCCGTAGGAGTTTCCGGCCGAGTCGGTATTGTTCTTGAAGAGGTAGATGACCCCTCTGATGCCCTCCTCGCGCAACCGCGCCTCGGCGCCGGTCACCAGGTGGTCGAGGATCCGCTCCCCCGCCTTGTCGTGGGCCACCAGGTCGGCGATGGAGTCACATTCGGGCGTGGCGTATTCGGGGTGGCTCCCGACGTCGAGGTACAGACGGGCCCCGTTCTCGAGAAACACATTCGACGACCGGCCCCAGCTGACGACCCGGCGGAACAGGTAGCGGGCCACCTCGTCGGGGCTCAGTCGACGTTGCCCGCGCAATGTGCACGTGACCCCGTACTCGTTCTCCAGCCCGAAGATGCGTTTCTCCACCAGATCCAACGTAGTGCCCGCACCGGGCTTTCCTATGACGCTTGACCTCCCCGTGCGCCTGACAATGACCGGCGGTAGCATCCCGGGGGTGTCGTCCCCGGTCATGGTTCCCCTCACAATCGTCGGTTCCTCGTTCGAGGCCCGGGTCCTCATGGCCCGGCTGGGAGCCGATGGGATCCTCACCCAGGTACGCAGCGGCAGTGACGGGACCTATCCCCTGCCCGGACCCGTCGAACTCCTGGTCGTCGAGAATCAGGCCGACGAGGCACGCGAGCTGCTGATGGCCGACCAGGTCGAGGCTCTCTTCGACGACCTCAGCCTGGGCACCCTGGACGACACCTAGACAGCTGGGGTCCGTGCCGGTCGGCCCCGTGGTGCCCTCGGGTGCTACGAACCCTCGTCGGGCGGAGACGTCGGGGCGGCCGCCTTGGAGCCACGACCGCCGCGGCGGGGAGCGGACAGGCGCTGGCCGAGCTCCTCCACCCCTAGTCGTCGGAAGGCGCGTCGCCCGGTCGTCCGGGCCAGAACGGCGACCTCGAGATCCTCGGCTCCGAGGGTGCGATCGGGGCCCGCCAGGGCCGACACCGCCCCCCGCAGGGCCGTGTCGAGATCCCAGCCGTCGACGAAGGCGGCGGCCACTCGGGTGGTGATCGTCTCCGTCTCACCACCGAGGACGGCGAAGTGGTCCTCGTCGGTGATCGTGCCTTCGTAGGCAATGTGGTAGAGCTGATCGTGTCGCTGGTCCGTTCCCAACTCGGCCACCAGGACCTCGACCTCGAGGGGCTTCATCTCGTGGGTGAAGACCTGGCCCAGGTATTGGGCGTAGAGGTTGGCCAACGAACGGGCGTCGACGTCTTCGCGACTGAAGGCGAAACCCTTGGTGTCGGCATGCCGGACGCCAGAGACGCGCAGTTGATCGAACTCGTTGTACTTCCCCACTCCGGCGAAGGCGATGCGGTCGTAGATCTCACTCACCTTGTGCAAGGAGCGCGACGGGTTCTCGGCCACCATGAGGATGCCGCCGTCGTAGATCGTGGCCACGAGGGACCGGCCCCGGGCGATGCCCTTCTGTGCGTACTCGGCCCGGTCCTTCATGACCTGTTCGGGGGCCACGTAGTAGGGCATGGTCATGACGTGGCACCCCCACTGCGACGCTCGAGGAGCGACCCGAAGCGTTCGGCCACCTCGGCATCGCTCACGGTGTCGTATCCCTCGACGGTGACGGTGGCCACCATGGGGAAGATGCCCCGCACGAGGTCGGGACCGCCGGTGGCGGCGTCTTCGTCGGCCGCCTCGTAGAGGGCGCGCACGGCCAGTTCGATGGCCTCGTCGCGCGCCAGGCTGGGGTGCCAGCCCAGCTTGATGGTGGTGCGCGCGTCGCGACCACCCGATCCGGTCGCCGCGTGGTCGGCTTCCTCGTAATGGCCGCCGGTGACGTCGTAGCTGAAGATCCGGCCCAGGCCCCGGGCCAGGTCGTACCCGGCGAAAAGGGGCACGACGACCAGACCCTGCATGGCCATGGGCAGATGCTCACGCACCATCTGGCCCAACTGGTTGGCCTTGCCCTCGAGGCTAAGGGCCACTCCCTCGACCTTCTCGTAGTGCTCGAGCTGGGTCTGGAAGAGCCGGACCATCTGGACGGCCGGTCCGGCGGCGCCGGCGATGGCCACCGCCGAGTGTCGGTCGGCGGCAAAGACCTTCTCCATGGCCCGGTGGGCGATGATGTGGCCTTCGGTGGCGCGGCGGTCGCCGGCCATGATCACACCGTCCCCATACCGCAAGGCCACCACGGTCGTGCCGTGGCGGACGGTCAGCGTTCCCGCCGACGCGTCAGTTCCCGGGAGAAGCGGTGTGGTGGGATTGGTCCTGCGCAGCAGGGCGGCGAAACTGGGACCGGGGTCATCCCCGGAGGGGAAGAGCGGCAGGCCCACGCAGTTACTCCCCGCCCTTTTGGACGTAGTTGCGGACGAACTCTTCGGCGTTCTCCTCGAGGACTTCGTCGATCTCGTCGAGCAGGTCGTCGAGCTCGGCCTTCAGTTTCTCTCCCTGCGCGGCAGTGGGCGGGGCCTCCTCGATCACCTGTTCCTCGCGCGGGGCCGCCGCTGGCTTGCGCTTCAACTCCCGTTCAGGCATCCGTCTGCTCCCCTAACCGCTCAACCGTTCCAACAACTCCGCCGGCGTGGCGCATTCTTTAAGCAACTCCTCGACATGTTCGGCTGTTCCACGAAGCGGATCCATCATAGGGACGCGCCGCAGTGGGTCGGTCCCCAGGTCGAAGACCAGCGAATCCCAGTTGGCACTGGCCACCGCTGAGGCCCATCGCTTCAAGCATTGCCCCCGGAAGTAGGCGCGCGTACGTCGGGGGGGTTCGGTGACCGCCGCCAGCACGTCGGCCGGATCGAGCAGGCGCTCCGTGTCCAGCCGGGCGAACAGCGACCTCTCGGGCCGCAGGTCGTGGTACTGAAGGTCCACCGCCGCCAGGCGACTGTCGTCCCAGTCGAGACCGTGGCGCTCACGGTAGGCCTCGAGCAGCTGGAACTTGGCGGCCCAGTCGACCTGTCCCGCCACCGTGGCCGGGTCCGTCTCGAGGCCGTGCAGGACATCCTCCCAGCGCCGGAGCACCAACTGGCCCACGCTCTCACTGCCGAGACATTCGAGGCCGCGTTCCTCGGCGTACTTCCGGGCCAGCCCGAACAGCTCCCACTGCAGAGCCAGGGCCGTGACGGTGCGGCCGTCGGCCATCTCGATCACGGTGGCCAGGGTCGGGTCGAGGGCCACCTGGCGGATGGCCTGGACCGGACTGGCGATGGCCAGATCCACCCCGTCGAAAGCGTCGTCCTCGATGAGGGCCAGAACGAGGGCCGTCGTCCCCATCTTGAGAAAGGTCGCCACCTCGGCCAGGTTGGCGTCGCCGACGATGACATGGAGACGCCGGTAGCGCTGGGGATCGGCGTGCGGCTCGTCGCGGGTGTTCACGATCGGACGCTTGAGCGTGGTCTCGAGCCCGATCTCCTCCTCGAAGAACTCCGACCGCTGTGAGATCTGGAAGGCCACGTCGCGCCCGGCGGCCCCCGGTGTCTCGCTGCCCACCTTGCCGGCGCCACAAAAGATCTGGCGGGTCACGAAATGAGGCGTGATCAGATGGGCGATGCGGGCGAAGGGAACGGCCCTGTCCATCAGGTAATTCTCGTGGGTGCCGTAGGAATTGCCCTTGCTGTCGGAGTTGTTCTTGTAGACGACGATCGACTGACCCGGAGGCAGGGTCCGGGCCACGGCCACCATGGAACGGCGCAGGACCTCTTCTCCGGCCTTGTCGTAGAGGAGGGCCTCGAGGGGACTGATGCATTCGGGCGAGGAGAACTCCGGGTGGGCATGGTCGACGTAGTACCGGGCCCCGTTGGTGAGCACGGCGTTCACCAGATGGGTCTCCACCTCCGGCGGCATCGATCCCTCACGGGCGAAGCCGCGGGCGTCGTTGCCCGGTGTCTCGTCCTCGAAGTCCCAGGCGACGCGCTGCAGGTCGGTGACGTAAGCGTTCACCAGCAAGGACGACGACGCCACGGGATTGCCGTCGCCGCCGACGTGATGGATCCCGTACTCCGTTTCGATGCCGCAGACCTTGGCGACTGCCACGAAAACGACCCTAGCCCCGACCTGAAGGCAGATCGCGGCTCGCCTGGGAATGACCCTTAGCGTCCATGACCTGCGGCGACCGGGCTACAGATACTGCCCGGTACCCACCCGTTCGATCGCTCGGCCCCCACGCGCCTCCTCGGAGTCCGCCAACAGCGTGCGGACGTAGACGATGCGCTCCCCCTTCTTGCCCGAGATCCGGGCCCAGTCGTCGGGGTTCGTGGTATTCGGGAGGTCTTCGTTCTCCTTATACTCCCGCCGGATGGACTCGAGGAGATCCGAGGTACGGATCCCCCCGCCGTCACCGGCGATGACCCGCTTGATGGCTAGCTTCTTGGCCCGGCGAACGATGTTCTCGATCATCGCCCCCGAGGAGAAGTCGCGGTAGTAGAGGAGTTCCTTGTCGCCGTTCTGGTAGGTGACCTCGAGGAAGCGGTTCTCGTCGTCGGCCCGGTACATCTCGGCCACGGTCGATTCGATGATGGCCTGGACGGCCTTGGCCTTGTCGCCCCCGCCCAGGCGATCGACCTCGATCGGATCGAACGGGAGATCGGGTGTCAGATAGCGGGAGAAGATCTGCGCCGCCGCCTCTTCGTTCGGTCGCTCGATCTTGATCTTCACGTCGAGGCGGCCCGGGCGCAGGATGGCCGGGTCGATGAGGTCCTCCCGGTTCGAGGCGCCGATCACGATCACGTCCCGGAGCGTCTCCACCCCGTCGATCTCGGCCAGCAGCTGGGGGACGATGGTGGACTCCATGTCGGAGCTGATGCCCGTCCCTCTGGTGCGGAAGAGCGAGTCCATCTCGTCGAAGAAGACGATGACGGGCACGCCTTCCTCCGCCTTCTCGCGGGCCCGCTGGAAGACCAGCCTGATCTGGCGCTCGGTCTCCCCCACGTACTTGTTGAGCAGCTCCGGACCCTTGATGTTCAGGAAGTAGCTGCGGATGTTGGCGTTCCCCGTCACCTGGGCGACCTTCTTGGCCAGGGAATTGGCCACCGCCTTGGCGATGAGGGTCTTGCCACATCCGGGCGGGCCGTAGAGCAGGATGCCCTTCGGCGCCGGCAGCTTGTAGTCACTGAAGAGCGCCCGGTGCAGGTACGGCAACTCGACGGCGTCCATGATCGCTTCGATCTGGAGGTCGAGGCCGCCGACATCGGCGTAGGTGATGTCGGGCACTTCTTCCAACACCAGCTCTTCGACTTCGGGACGGGGCAGCTTCTCCACCAGCAACTGCGAGCGCGACTCCATGAGCATCGAATCACCGGCGCGCAGGTGGATGCCGGTCAGGCTGGCCGAGAGTTCGACCACCCGCTCCTCGTCGGCGCGGGCGTAGACGATGGCCCGACGGCCGTCCTCGAGAAGCTCCTTCAGGGTGACGACCTCACCGGAGTCCTCGCCCTTGCGAGCGAGGACGACGTTGAGCGATTCGTTCAGGACGACTTCCTGGCCACGACGCAACTCGGCGCTGTCGATCTCGGGGTGAAGGGCGACGCGCATCTTGCGGCCACCGGAGAACACGTCGATGGTGCCGTCCTCATTGGTGTGGAGGAAGGTCCCGTAGGCGCTGGGCGGTTGGGTGAGCTTGTCCACCTCTTCGCGCAGGGCGGCGATGTGTTCCTTGGCCTGCTGCAGCGTGTAGGTGAGCTTCTCGTTCTGGGAGATGGCCTGGGCCAGCTGACCCTTGGCCTCCAGCATGCGCTCTTCGAGCGACTGGACACGCCCTGGTCCCTCGGACAGACGGCGGCGCAGGACGGCGACTTCCTCTTCGGCCTGACGGGAGCGCTCGCGGAGCTGCTCGAGCTCCTTGGCCAACTCCCGCTGTTCGTTGGAATCGGCCATCGGAATCACCTCCCCGCAGGGCGCTCAGGGCCTCTATTTCGACCATACACGGCCCTTGATGCTAAAGGTGCGCCTTGTGGCGGGATAAACGCGCAGTAGTGGGATAAACGCGGGGTGTTGGGATTGGCCCCGAACGACCGATAGGCTGGAGGGGTCCAGGTGGCGAACTCCGCCATCGGTTTTATGGCGTCCGACGCTGGGCGGTGGGGGCCTCGCGTGCAGGCACCTGGTGTTAGTTGATACCCCGAACGGCGCGTCGTTACCGTCCGGTTACATGGTCCGCGGCGAGGAGAGGGCAAGAACACACGTCATGAAGGTCTGGATCGACCAGGATCTGTGCACCGGTGACGGACTGTGCGAGGAAATCGCGCCGGCCGTCTTCACGCTGCTCGACGACGGTCTCGCCTACGTCAAGGACGCCGACGCCGTGAAGAACGACCCGGGCGGCTCCGCCGGAATGGCCCTTGTGCCCGAGGATCTCGAGGACGCTGTCACCGAAGCGGCCGAGGAGTGTCCCGGAGAGTGCATCTTCATCGAACAGGGCTGATTCATCGAACAGGACTGATTCATCGAACAGGACTGGCTCCTGCTCCGGCAGAAGTGGCCGAGCAACCCGACGGCGGCCGTCAGTCGGGCTCGAGGGAATCGTCATCGTCATCGACCGAATCCTGATTGGCCTCGGCTGGGCCGTGATTCTCCCCGGCCGGAATCAGGAGCCGGGCGGTGGTGAGGAAGCCGGTGTGGCCTACCATGCGGTGATCGGGGCGCACTGACCTTTCCTCCACGTGCCACGTGCGGCGCAGGATCTCCGACGTCTCGGCCATGCCGAAGGCGCTGCGCGTCATGGTCGCCCGCAGGGTGGCCACCTGGTTGATGGTCGGAAGGTAGGCGAGCAGAATGCCGCCGGGCCGAAGCGCCTTCTCGGCGTGAGCCAGAACCTGCCAGGGCTCGGGCAGATCGAGGACGATGCGGTCGACGTCCACCTCGTCGACACCCTCGTAGATGTCGCGTTCCTCCACCCGGTAGGACGCGTCGGCCCCGCTCCAGGCGGCCACGTTGGCCCGGGCCCCGGCGGCGAAGTCGGGACGCAGCTCGTAGCCGACGACGTCGGCCCCGGCCCGCAACAGGGCCATCGACAACGCCCCCGAACCGACGCCCGCCTCGAGCACCTTCATCCCGGGACCGATGTCGGCGGCCAGCAGGATCGCCCCCAGGTCCTTCGGATAGATGACCTGGGCGCCGCGCGGCATCTTGAGCACCACATCGGCCAGGGTGGGCCGGACCACGAGGAACAGGCGTCCGGTGGACCCGGCCACCGACACCCCCTCGGTGCCGCCGATGATGCTGTCGTGGGCCACGATCCCGGCGTGGGTGTGGAACATGGCCCCCGCCTGGAGGGTGAGGAGATACCGGCGGGCCTTGGCGTCGACGAGCAGGATGCGCTCGCCGGCGACGAGCACGCCCCGGGGGCCGTTGACGACGCCCGTCACCCCTGGTCCGACCCGCCCGGTGAAGCGGGTTCGGTGGTGATCACGGTCAGGCGCTGACCGGGCGAGACGCGACCCTCCCAGATCACCTCGGGCCCCGCCTTGCGGGCCCGGCGCACCAGCCAGACACCGATGGCCACGGCCAGCCAGATGGGCTCGCCGGCCAGGCCGCGCCGAAGCGAACGGGTGACGAGGGTGCGCAGCAGGCGGTCCACGGGGGTTCAGACCCGGCGGATCTCGACGATGGCCGAGCGCTTGCGGCCCCGACGTCGTCCCAACAGGTATGCGACGATGACGACCAGGAGCAAACCGGCCGCCGCTCCTCCGAACAACTGCGGCTTGACGGCTTGGACGGTCTCGCCGGCGTCGCCCGTCACCTCGCGGAGCTTGGTCTCGAGGTCGCCTCTGGTGATCCGGGCCGGACTGGTCATGGTCAAGGCTTGTCCTTCCCACCGCTGCGGCCGGCCGTACCGGCCGCCGGTGTCTTCGTGATCCGCCAGGCCGACAAGCCGAGCACGACGAGGGCGGCGGCGGCGGTGATCAGATAGGGCAGCCACGACAGATTGCCCTGGAACGTGGATCCCGTCTCGGTCTGCAGCGCCCGGAGAAGCGCCAGCAGGAGCAGGAGCGCCCCGACCGACAGAGCGACGGTGGCCCCGGCACCGACGGCCACGAATCGGGCCAGGCCGCGGAGCGGGCCGAGCGTCTCCTGCTTGGCGTAGGCCACGACCATGTCGACGAACTCGCGGCCTCCCGCGGTCACGCCCTTGCGGTCGCTCTGCTTGGCCTTGCGATCACTACTTCCGGGCACGATCCTCCTCTACGAATCGACCATCCTCCCCCGCCGCGGCGAGAGGAGGCAAGCAGTGTCCGTGCCCTTCGCGCCCTCAGTCCCGGGGAGCCAGGAGGTAGGTGGAGCTGGCCTTGGCCACCAGGTGGCCCTGATCATCGGTCACGTCCGCCTCGACGAATGCCACGCGGCGGCCGCCCGAGACCACCCGCGAGGCACAGGTGAGCATGCCTCCCGCCCGCACGGGGCGGAGGAAGCTGATCTTCATCTCGGCGTTGGCCGAGAACACCTTCTCGCCTTTGGCCCAGGTCACGGTGGCCGCCCCCATGGCCGAGTCGCAGCAGGCGGCCAGGAACCCGCCCTGGATCATCCCCACGGGATTGGTGAAACGCTCGTCGGCCGGCATGCGCCAGGTGGTGCGCCCGGGCTCGGTCTTGTCGATGCAGACCATGCCCAGGGTGAGATCGCAATTGGGCGGCACCTGCACCCCGGGATCAGCCACGTCGAGAAGGTACCGTACGACGGCAATGCCCAGCGCCCCCGCCAGCATCGTGCGCGCGGCCACCGTCCTCACCGCATCGGGGCCCCTCTCCCCCGGCGAGGTTGTGCTCGACCGGGGCGTCATCGTTGAGGTACGCCCGGCCACCAGCGGCGCCGGCGCCACGACCCACGACGTCCTGGCCCCGGGGTTCGTCGACCTCCAGATGAATGGGGTGGGGGCCGTCGACGTGGCCGACGCCGATAACGATGACTGGGAGGATCTCGAGGCCGACCTGCTGGCGCAGGGAGTCACAACGTGGTGCCCGACAGTCTGCTCGGCCCCGCTGGCCGAAATGGAGGCATCGCTCGGGCGCATCGCCGCGGCCTCGGCGCGACGGCCCGAGCGCCGACCGGCCATCGCCGGGGCCCACCTGGAAGGTCCCTTCCTGGCCGTCGCCGGAGCCCATGTCCCGGGTTATCTGCGGACGTCGGTCGACGGGGCGTGGCTGGCGTCGCTCCCCCCGGGGGTGGCCGTCGTCACCCTGGCGCCCGAGCTCCCCGGGGCATTGGGGGCCATCGCCGACCTGTCGGGCGTCGGTGTGCTGGTCGCCATCGGGCATTCGGCCTGCAGTATCGACCGGGCCGGCGAGGCGGCCGACGCCGGGGCCCGGCTCGTCACCCACCTGGGCAACGCCATGGGACCCTTCAGTCAACGGGATCCGGGCATCCTGGGCGCGGCGCTGTCGGACGACCGGCTGGCGGTCTCGATGATCGCCGACCTCGTCCACATCCACCCGGCCCTGGTGCGGATCGCCTTTCGGGCCAAAGGGGCGGCCCGCAGCGTCCTCGTCACCGACGCCGTGGCCATCGGGACGGGTACCACCACGGCCACCGGTGCTCCGTTCGAGGGCCAACCGCCGCGGATGGCCGACGGGACCCTGGTGGGATCGGTGCTGCGCATGGACCGGGCCGTGGCCAACACGGTGGTCCACGCCGGCATCTCCCTGGCCGACGCCGTCACCGCCGCCAGCACCACACCGGCGTCGCTGCTCGGGCTCGACGACCGGGGGGCCATCGCACCGGGGCGTCGGGCCGATCTCGTGGCCCTCGACGCCGACCTGGGGATCACCACGGTGTGGATTGCCGGACAGGAGGCGTGGCGAAGCGACGGCCAGGGCGCGGGCCTGACTATGAGAGGCCGCCGGTAGGGTCGGGTGCGATGCCGTTCGCTTCCGCTCTGAGCGAGCACCCGGTCCCGGCCCACGCCGTCGGTGAGGTGGCCGGGGAGATCCTCGACCAGTTCGGGGAACGGCCCGATCTGGCCATGGTCTTCGTCACCCCGCCCTTCGCCGGCGCCCTCGAGGACGCGGTGGCGGCCATCGACGACATCCTGCATCCGCTGGTCCTGCTCGGCTGCGCGGCGGAGTCGATCGTCGGTCCCCATCGCGAGGTCGAACACACGGCCGCCGTCTCACTGTTCGCGGCACGCACGGGGCCGCTTCTGTCCATGGCCCTCTCCATGGCGCCGAGCGCGCAGGGCGATGGTCTGGTGGTGAGCGGTTGGCCCGATGACATCGCCTTCGCCCCCCAGGCCCTTCTCCTGGTGGCCGATCCCTTCAGCTTCCCGACCGAGCCGTTCCTCGAGTGGCTCGAGAGGCGCTACCCGGGCCTGCCGGTGATCGGAGGCATGGCGTCGGCCGCCCACGCCGCCGGGGCGAACCGTCTGGCCATCGGGCGTCATGTCCGGACATCGGGCGCGGTGGCGACGCTGCTCGGTCCCGGGGTCGGGGTCGAGACGGTGGTGTCCCAGGGATGCCGGCCCTTCGGGCAACCGCTCGTCGTCACGCGCTCGGAAGGCAACGTCATCCTCGAGCTGGCGGGGACGCCGGCGCTGGAGCGGTTGGTGGCCCAGGCCCACGGGGCGCTGACCGAAGCCGAGGTGGCCCTGCTCGAGATGGGCGGGCTCCAGCTCGGGCGGGTGATCGACGAGCACCGGGAGACGTTCGGCCGGGGCGACTTCCTGCTGCGCAGCGTCCTCGGGGCCGATCGGCGCACGGGGGCATTGGCGGTGGGTGATGTCATGCCGGTGGGGACGACGGTGCAATTTCACCTGCGCGACGCGCTGACGGCCGACGAGGACCTGCATGTCCTGCTCAAGGGCCACGAGGCCGAGGGGGCCCTGGTCTTCACGTGCAACGGCCGTGGATCGCGGCTCTTCGACGAGCCCCACCATGACGCCCGGGTGCTGTCGGACCTTCTCGGTCCGGTCCCATTGGCCGGCTTCTTCGCCGCCGGGGAGATCGGACCGGTCGGCGGCCACAATTTCATCCACGGATTCACGGCGTCGATGGCCCTGCTGTGCGACAGGCCGGACGGTTCCCGATGACCGGCGCTCGCGGGCCCGGTCATCCACGTCGGGCTCGCCCGGTTCGCTACGGTGGGCCCAGTGAGCGATAACCAGTCGGGACGCGCGTTGGAGCAGCTGGGCATCAACGTCATACGGGGCCTGGCCATGGATGCGCCGCAGAAGGCGAACTCGGGCCACAGCGGCACGGCCATGGCCCTGGCCCCGCTGGCCCATGTCCTGTGGACACGGGTCATGCACCACGATCCGAGCGATCCAAAGTGGCCCGATCGCGACCGGTTCGTCCTGTCCTGCGGTCACGCCTCGATCCTCATCTACTCGATGCTCTACCTGACCGGCTACGGGCTCACGCTCGACGACATAAAGCAGTTCCGGCAGTGGGGCAGCAAGACCCCGGGCCATCCCGAGATCCATCTCACCACCGGCCTCGAGGCCACCACCGGACCGCTCGGTCAGGGCGTGGCCAACGGGGTCGGGATGGGACTGGCCGAGCGTTGGCTGCGGGCGCGCTTCGGTCCCGAGCTCGTCGACCACTACACATTCGTCCTCTGCTCCGACGGAGACCTCGAGGAGGGGATCAGCCACGAGGCGGGATCGCTGGCCGGTCACCTCGGACTCGGGCGGCTCATCTACGTCTACGACAACAACCACATCTCGATCGACGGGCCGACCGAGCTCGCCTATTCCGACAACGTCCCCGAACGGTTCGATGCCTACGGGTGGCACACCGAGGACATCGGTGAGGTGGCCAACGACACCGAGGCGCTGGAGGCGGCGGTGCGGCGGGCCATGGCGGTGCAGGACAAGCCGTCGATGATCTCGTTGCGCTCGCACATCGGCTGGCCGGCGCCGGACGTGATGGACACGGCCAAGGCGCACGGGTCCCCCCTCGGTGACGAGGAGATCGCCAAGACGAAGGAGATACTCGGCCTCCCGGCGGACAAGACGTTCTGGGTCCCCGACGAGGTCCTCGACTTCTATCGTGGCTCGACGACCCGGGGACGCCAACGGCGTCAGGAGTGGCAGACGCGTTTGGACGCCTGGACCGGCGACCGCTCGGCGTGGGAGGCAGCCCAGACCGGTCGGGGCATGGCCGGGTGGGAGACGAAGCTCCCCACCTTCAAGGCGGGAGAGGAGATGGCCACCCGTCGGGCCGTCAATGCCGCCATCAACGCCACCGTCGATCTCATTCCCGGGCTCATGGCCGGGTCGGCCGACCTGACCGAGAACAACGGCGTCGCCCTCGAGCACGGCCAGGCCCAGGAAGCGAGCAGCCCGGACGGGGCCCAGATCCACTTCGGGATCCGGGAACACGCCATGGGCGGCGTGATGAACGGCCTGGCCCTGCACGGCGGGGTTCTCCCCGTGGGCGGGACCTTCTTCGTCTTCAGCGACTACATGCGACCGGCCGTCCGGCTGGCCGCTCTGTCCGAAGCACACGTCATCTACTCGTGGACTCATGATTCGGTGGGACTCGGTGAGGATGGCCCCACCCATCAACCCGTCGAGCAGATCGCCGCCATGCGGGCCATGCCCGGACTGCGGGTGATCAGGCCGGCCGACGCCAACGAGACGGCACACGCCTGGCGCATCGCCGTCGACTCCGGTGGTCCCACGGCTCTGCTGCTGACGCGCCAGAGCGTTCCCGTCCTCGAAGGGACGGCCGACGCCGGCGTCGGGGTGGGGCGGGGCGGCTACGTACTCGTCGAAGAGTTGGACGGTCCGCCCGACATCGTCCTCGTGGGCACGGGGAGCGAAGTGCATCTCTGCGTGGATGCCGCCGCCGCCCTGGCGGGTCCGGGTGGCGACGCCGTGCGGGCCCGGGTGGTGTCGCTACCGTCGTGGGAGCTGTTCGCCGAGCAGGACGACGCCTACCGCTCGAGCGTTCTCCCCCCCGACGTCCCCACCCTCGCCGTCGAGGCGGCCAGCTCATTCGGCTGGGAACGCTATGCGGACGACTCGATCTCCATCAACCATTTCGGCGCATCGGCCCCCGGTGGTGAGGTCCTCGCCCATTTCGGGTACACCACCGACAACGTGGTGTCCCGGTCGCGGGCGCTGCTCGCACGATAAGGAGTTGTCATGACGAGGCTGAACGATTTGTACACGCAGCAGGGCCAGAGACCGTGGCTCGACAACCTCCGGCGCGACTACCTGACCGAGGGCAAGCTCCAGAAGCTGGTCGACCAGGGCATCCGCGGTGTCACCTCCAATCCGACCATCTTCGCCAAGGCCATCGAGGGTGGTGACTACTACGACGAGCAGTTCGCCAAGCTCCTCGATAACCACGGTGTGACGGAGTGCTACTGGGAGCTCGTGATCACCGACATCACCGACGCGCTGGGCGTGCTGCGGCCGGTCCACGACGAGTCGGACGGGGTCGACGGATACGTCTCGCTCGAGGTGGCCCCGGCCCTGGCCCACGACACCGATGGGACGGTGACAGCGGCACGCGCTCTGCACGAGCGCATCCACCTTCCCAACCTCTTCGTGAAGATCCCGGCCACGGCCGAGGGCGTCCCCGCCATCCGGACGATGATCGGCGAGAGCCGGAGCATCAACGTCACCTTGATCTTCAGCCTCGAGCGCTACGGCGAGGTCATGGAGGCCTATGTCGGCGGTCTCGAAGACGCGGTGGCGGCAGGAGCCAAGGATCTGTCGGGCGTCCGCAGCGTGGCCTCGTTCTTCGTCAGTCGGGTGGACACCGAGGTTGACCGTCGCCTCGAGACGGCCGCCGCCGACGCCGGGGATGACAAAGCCCGCCAGTCGCTGCTCGATGTCCGGGGCACGGCCGCCGTGGCCCAGGCGCAACAGGCCTACCAGCGGTTCCTGAAGGTGTTCTCGGGCCCGCGCTGGGAGGCGCTGGCGGCCATGGGGGCGAAGGTGCAGAGACCGCTGTGGGCCTCCACCTCCACCAAGAACCCGGCCTACCCCGATCTGGTCTACGTCGAGACGCTCATCGGTCCCCATACGGTGAACACGATGCCGGACGAGACGATCGCCCACTTCCTCGACCACGGTGTCGTGGCCCGCACCGTCGACGCCCGCCCCGGGGACTCGAGCACGGCGCTGGCCCGGCTGGAGACGCTCGGAATCGACATGACCGACGTGGCCAAGACGCTGGAGGACGAAGGCGTGGCCAGCTTCGCCAAGTCCTTCGACGAGCTGATGCAGTCGCTCACCGACAAGGCCAACACCCTGGCGGCCGGTTCTTGACGCCACGAGGTCCCCGACATGACCGAAAACGCCGCCGGACATGATGGGTAGGCATATGAACTGCGGGCGCATGAGGGTGGGCCGGTGACGGTCGGGGCGGCGCCGGGCATCGACGTCCACGACATCGACCTCGAGGAGGCGCCGGTCGAGAGCGCCCATCAGCTCGACACCGTGAGCCAGGCTCCTCCGCTCGTCCTCGTCGTCTTCGGCGCCTCGGGCGATCTGGCCAATCGAAAGCTCATCCCCGCCATCGCCGCCCTGGCCGATCACGGCGCCCTACCCGACGGCTTCACCATGGTCGGTGTGGCCCGCACCGCCTGGAGCGACGACGAGTTCCGCAACGTCGCCCTGAAGGCCGTGGACAAGCCCAGCGCGGCCTGGAAGGAACTGGTCAAGCGGTTCCGCTACATCTCGGGCGAGTACGGCCACCCCGACACCTTCGACGCATTGAAGACGGTGCTCGACGACGCCGACAAGAACCTGGGCACGGCCGGCAACCGCGTCTTCTATCTGGCCACCATCCCCGATCTCTTCGGCACGGTGGCCACCGCCCTGGGCAAGCACGGATGTGCCAGCGCCGCCCCGGACTCGTTCGTCCGGTTGCTGGTGGAAAAGCCCTTCGGCCGCGACCTGGCCGGTGCCGTGGCCCTGAACGCCACCTTGCACGCCTCCTTCGACGAGAGCCAGATCTACCGGATCGACCACTACATGGGCAAGGAAACGGTCCAGAACGTCCTGGCCCTGCGGTTCGCCAACGCCATCTTCGAACCGGTGTGGAACCGCCGCTACATCGACAGCATCCAGATCACCGTGGCCGAGGAGCTCGGCGTCGAACACCGCGGCAGCTTCTACGAGACGGCCGGCGCCCTGCGCGACATCGTCCAGAACCACGTCATGCAGGTGCTGGCCCTCACGCTCATGGAACCGCCGGCCAAGATCGAGGCCACGAGCATCCGCGACGAGAAGGTGAAGCTCCTCCAGGCCGTCAAGATCCCGAGCGTCGACGAGGCCGTGGGGGCGGCCGTGCGGGCCCAGTACACGGCCGGAACCGTGAACGGCCAAGCCGTGGTCGCTTATCGCGACGAACCCGACGTCGATCCCCACAGCCGCATCGAGACCTACGTGGCCATGAAGCTGGTCGTCGACAACTGGCGCTGGGCCGGCGTCCCCATCTACATCCGCACCGGCAAGCGGCTTCCGAAGCGGTCCACCGAGGTGACGATGCAGTTCCAACGCGTCCCCCACCTGGCCTTCGGTGCCGCGCTGTCGCGCGATCTCCAGCCCAACAGCATGATCCTGCGGATCCAGCCCGACGACGGGATCTGTCTGCGCTTCGGGGCCAAGGTGCCCGGCGAAGCCTTCCGGGTGCGATCGGTGGGGATGGAATTCTCCTACGCCCAGGCCTTCCCCGGTCCGGCCGCCGACGGCTACGAGCGTCTGCTCCACGACGCCATGATCGGCGACGCCACCTTGTTCATCCGCACCGACGAGGTCGAGCAGGCCTGGCGAATCTGCGATCCCTTCCTCGAGGCCTGGTCCGAGGACGGCGTCCCCCTGGCCCACTACCAGGCCGGGACCTGGGGGCCGCACGAGGCCGAGCTTCTCTTGGCGGCCGACCTGCGCCGCTGGAGCGACCCGTGAGCCCCGACCCTTGAATCCGGATCAGGTCCGCATCGTCGACGACGTGGCCGACGCCTTCGCCCACACCGTCGTCGACGCCTTCGCCTCGCGGGTGGAGCCCGGGTTCACCCTGGTGCTGTCCGGCGGTCCCACCGCCCGGCTCTGCTATGAACGCCTGGCCGAGGTGGGCGCGGCGTCGGTCGACTGGAGCGTCGTCGACGTCCTGATGGGCGACGAGCGGTGCGTGCCGGCCGACGACACCGACGCCAACCAGCGGCTCGTGCGCGAGTCCCTGCTCGACCGGGTGGGGGACGTGAGCGCCTTCCACCCCATGTCGTGCGATGACGTCGACGACTACGACCGTCTGATCGCCTGGCTCCCGGCCCTCGACCTCGTGCACCTGGGCCTCGGGCCCGACGGCCACACCGCCTCGCTGTTCCCCGGATCGGCCGGGCTCGAGGCGAAACCGGGTCGCATGGCCATCATCAACACCGATCCGACTGGCCTCAATCCCCACCAGCGGATGACCCTCACCTTCGCCGCCATCGCCCGGGCCCGGCTCGTCGTCTTCACCGTCTCCGGCCAGTCCAAGCGCGACACCTGGGCGCAACTGAAAGCGGGAGCCGACCTCCCGGCCAACCGCATCAGCGCTGCCGAGGTCATGTGGATCGTGGACCACGAGGCCGCCGGCGAGTGAGAGGGATGGCAGAGGCCACCACTAGGGTGGCCGCCGTGGACCGACACGACCTTCTCGTCGCCCCTCTCGGCGACCTGCAGGCCGAGGCCCGGGCCGTGCGGCACCGGGCCCACGGGAACCGGGTGACCTACTCCCCCAAGGTCTTCATCCCCCTCACCCACCTCTGTCGCGACCGCTGCGGCTACTGCACCTTCGCCCAACCCCCGGCCCGGCTCTCGGCTCCCTACCTGTCGTCGGATGAGGTCCTGGCCATCGCCCGGGCCGGCGCCGAGGCCGGTTGCCACGAGGCCCTCTTCACCCTGGGCGAGGCCCCCGAGGACCGTTATCCGGTGGCTCAGGCCTGGTTGAGCGACCACGGCTTCACCTCGACCGTCGACTACCTGGTGGCCGCCTGCGCCCTGGTGCGTGACGAAACCGGTCTCCTGCCCCACGCCAATGCCGGCGCCCTCGGCCACGACGATCTGGCCCGGCTGCGGGAGGTGTCGGCCAGCCAGGGAATGATGCTCGAGTCCCTCGATCCCGATCTGGCCTGTCACCGCGCGGCGCCCGACAAGACACCCGAGCGCCGTCTGGCCACCCTCACCCACGCCGGGGAACTGGCCATCCCCTTCACCACCGGCCTGCTCGTCGGCATCGGCGAAAGCCGGGCCGGCCGCATCGAGACGCTCACTGCCATCGCCGATTCCCACCGGGCCTTCGGCCACATCCAAGAGGTCATCGTCCAGAACTTCCTGCCCAAGGCGGGCACGGCCATGCACACGGCGCCGCCCTGTCCGGCCGACGAGCTGGCCTGGACCATCGCCGTGGCCCGGCTGCTGCTCCCCGACTCTGTCCACCTGCAGGCACCGCCCAACCTGTCCGATGATCTGGCCCCGCTGCTCGATTCGGGCATCGACGACTTCGGTGGCGTCTCGCCGGTGACCATCGACCACGTGAACCCCGAACGGGCCTGGCCCGCCATCGAGGTCCTGCGCGCCGCCACCGAAGCGGCCGGCCTCGTGCTCGCCCCCCGTCTCACCGTCTATCCCGAGTTCGCCCTCGATCCGGCCCGCTTCCTCGATCCGGCCATGCGCTTCAGTGTGCTCGACCACTCCGACGCCGAAGGCCTCGGCCGCGACCACGACTGGTGCTCGGGCGGGACCGTCGAGCCGCCGGCGCTGCTCGGCGCCGCCACCGAACGGCCGGCCGTGGCGCCCTTGGCCGCGGCCCGGAGCACAGTGGCCGAGATCCTCACCGGCGTGACCCTCGGTCAGGAAGTGGGCGAAGACGAGATCGTGGCCCTGTTCGGGGCCCGGGGCCCCGAGGTACGCGCCGTGGCCGAGGTGGCCGACCAGCTCAGGGCCGAGGCCGTGGGCGACGTCGTCACCTGGGTGGCCAACCGCAACATCAACTACACGAACGTCTGCACCTTCAAGTGCCGCTTCTGTGCTTTCTCCAAGGGCCCCCTGTCGCTCAACCTGCGGGGGGCGCCCTATCTGCTCGAGCTCTCCGACATCACCGACCGGGTGCGCGAGGCCGAGGAGGCCGGGGCCACCGAGGTCTGTCTCCAAGGTGGCATCCATCCGAAGTTCGACGGCGACTACTACTTGGAAGTCATCCGCGCCGTGCGGGCCGCCACCGACCGGATCCACATCCACGCCTTCACCGCTCTGGAGGTGACCGAAGGGGCCAAGCGTCTCGACGAGCCCCTGGCCGACTACCTCCGCCGTTTGAAGGACGCCGGTCTCGCCACTCTGCCCGGCACCGCCGCCGAGATACTCGACGACGAGGTCCGCGCTGTTCTCTGCCCCGACAAGATCAACACCGAGGAGTGGCTCGAAGCACACCGCACGGCCCACTCGATAGGGCTCCGCTCCAACGTGACCATCATGTTCGGGGCCGTCGAACAGCCCCGGAGTTGGGCCCGCCACATCCTGCGTACCCGGGATCTCCAGCATGAGACCGGCGGCTTCACCGAATTCGTGCCGCTGCCCTTCGTGCACATGGCCACGCCCATCTATCTCCAACGCAAAGCCCGCCGGGGCCCGACCTTCCGTGAGGCTCTGCTCATGCACGCCGTCGGTCGCATCGCCTATCACGGTGCCATCGAGAACATCCAGGTCTCCTGGGTGAAGATGGGAGCGGCCGGCGCCACCCAGATGCTCCAGGCCGGCGTCAACGATCTGGGCGGCACTCTCATGGACGAGAACATCTCGCGGGCGGCGGGGGCCAGTCACGGCCAGTTCATGGGCGAGGACGAGTTCGGCGCCGTGGTGGAGCCGCTCGGCCGACGCCTCGAGCAGCGCACCACCCTCTACGGGCGCGTCCCCGCCCCTTGCTGAGACGCCGTGGCTGACAACGACCAGGTGACCGCCGCCGTCGTCGACGCCGAGGTGGCCGACCCCGACACCCCACCCTTGGTCGCCGATACCGCCGGCGCCGAGGACACCGCCGCCACCGGCCTCGATCCCGCCCACGCCCACCTGGTCGACGCCCTGCTCGACGCCGCCGGCGTCACCGAACGCCCCGATCTCTACCGCGCCATCTTCGCCACCGTCGCCGGTCTGGCCGCCGAACACACCGAGCCCATCGACCTGAAGCTGGCCGCCGCCGCTCTGGCCGAGATGGCCGAAGCCTTCCGGGTCTTCCGTCCCTACCGCGACGCCTTGAAGGTGACCTTCTTCGGCTCGGCCCGCACCCTGCCCGACGATCCCCTCTACGTCCAGAGCCGACAGCTGGCCGAGCGCATGGCCGGCCACGGCTGGATGGTCGTGACCGGCGCCGGGCCCGGCATCATGGCCGCCGGCATGGAAGGGGCCGGACGCGAGATGTCCATCGGTGTGAACATCCGCCTCCCCCACGAACAGGGGGCCAACCCCTTCATCGCCCAGGATCCGAAGCTCGTCGAGATGCGCTACTTCTTCACCCGCAAGCTCATGCTCATCAAGGAGTCCGACGGCTACGCCGTCCTGCCCGGCGGCTTCGGCACCCTGGACGAAGCCTTCGAACTGCTCACCCTGCTCCAGACGGGCAAGGCCCAACCGGCCCCCCTCGTCCTCCTCGACGTGCCCGACGGGACCTACTGGCGCGGCTGGCAACGCTTCGTCAACGAGCAGGTGGCCGCCCGCGGCCTCGTCTCACCCGAGGACCATTCGCTCTACCGCATCACCGCCGACGTCGACATCGCCACCAACGAGATCCTCGGCTTCTTCCGCAACTACCACTCCGTGCGCTGGGTCGGCGACCTTCTCATCATGCGCCTCCAGCATGCCCCCACCCGGGCCCAGATCGCCCTGCTGAACGAGCAGTTCTCCGACATCGTGAAGGGCGGGGCCATCCGACCCTCGAAGCCACTGTCACCCGAGCGCTCGAGCGGTGACCACGTCGACCTGCCCCGCCTGGCCTTCCGCTTCGACCGCATCCACTACGGCCGGCTCCGCCAGATGATCGACGTCGTGAACACCTGGGAGCACTGATCACATGATCATCGAGCCCTCGGCCGACGACTCCTGCGGGGTGGTGGTCCGGGGGCGGGACCTCGTGATCAGCCAGTGGCCGGCCACGGGCGTGGCCAGCGAAGTCGCCCCCCTGCACGTGCATCACGCCGACGACGAGGCCTGGCACGTGATCTCGGGGGCGTTGCGGTTCCGATTCGAGGACCGCGAGCAGGTCGCCGCGGCCGGAACGACCGTCCTCGTCCCGGCCGGCACGGCCCATACTTTCGGCAACGCCGGCCCCGAGCCTTCACACTTCATCATCATCGTGCCCGCCCGGCTCGACGAGCTGATCCGCCACTTGCACGACAGCAACCGGACCGACCATCCGGCCATCTACCGGAGCCACGCCTCCGAGCTCCTCGAGTGACGGGCGTCCTGGTACCGCGCCCGTCAGTCGTCGACAGTCTCGTCCGATCTCCGCAACAGCACCACGGCCTTGTCCACGGCGCGCCGGGCCCGCGTCAAGCGCTTCTCCTCGGCCACGAGGCCCGGGTCGAGCTCGCCCCGACCGGCTGACGACGACGCTTCGCGCAGCCGGTCGAAGGCCAGGTCGCCGAGTTCCTCGGACAGTGAAGCCAACCGGTCGGCCAGATCCTCGACCCCCACGGACGCGTCCCTTCGTCAGTCGCTGCGGCTGGGCACGCCCACTTCGTGGACGGCGATGGTGCCGTCGGCCACCTGGGTCCGCAGCGCCTTCTTGTCGAACTTGCCCACGCTCGTCTTGGGCAGCTCCTCGACGAAGGCCCAGCGTTCGGGTAGCCACCACCGGGCCACCCGGCCGGAGAGGAAATCGAGCAGGGCCTCGGGCTCAGGGCGGGGCTCGTCGGGGCTGCACACCACCACCACGAGCGGTCGTTCGTCCCACTTGGGATCGGCCACCCCGATGACGGCGGCCTCGAAGACCGCCGGATGGGCCATGACCTCGTTCTCGAGCTCGACCGACGAGATCCATTCACCCCCGGACTTGATGACGTCCTTCGTCCGGTCCGAGATCTGCATGTAGCCCCGGTCCTCCAGATAGCCCACGTCCCCCGTGCGCAGCCAGCCGTCGTGGAACCTGTCCGGCGACGGATCGCCGTAGTAGGCACCGGTGACCCACGGTCCCCGCACCTCGAACTCGCCCACCGAGTGCCCGTCGGCCGGCAACGTGGATCCGTCGTCGGCCACCACCCGGATCTCGACACCGGCCAGGATCCGCCCCGTCTTCGCCCGCCAGTCCATCTCCTGGGCGTCGCCCACCCCTTTGGGGGGAAAGGCCATGGCGCACACGGGACTGGTCTCGGTCATGCCCCAGCCCTGGACCATGTCCACCTCGAACCGGTCCCGATAGGCCTCGATCAGTGTCCGCGGCACGGCCGAGCCGCCGGCGGTGATCATCCGCAACGACGTGAGGTCGACGTCGTGGGTCTGGCTGTAGCGCAGCAGGTCGTTCCAGATGGTCGGCACCCCGAGCGACAGCGTTGGCTTCAGCTCGGCGAACATCCGGGTCAGCGGCTCGGCCTGCAGGAAGCGCCCCGGCAAGATCAGGTCGGTGCCGGCCAGGAAGGCCGTGTACGGCATCCCCCAGGCGTTGGCATGGAACATGGGCACGATCACGAGCACCCGGTCGTGCTCCGTGGCCCCCAGGGCGTTGGCCGACATGCCGGCGAAGGAGTGGAGCCACGTCGACCGGTGGCTGTAGACCACCCCCTTCGGATTGCCGGTGGTGCCGCTCGTGTAACACATGGCCGCCGCCTGGCGTTCGTCGATCTCGGGCCAGTCGTAGCCGATCTCCTCGGCCCCGATGACCTCTTCGTACGGCAGCGTGGGGCCCAGACCGTCGGTGTCGCCCTCCCCCACCACGATGATGTGCTCGATCGTCCTGCACTGGTCGCGCACCTTGGCCAGCAGCGGGGCCACCGAGGCGTCGACGATGACGACCTTGTCCTCGGCGTGGTTCACCACGTAGGCCAGCTGCTCGGGGAACAGCCTGATGTTCAGGGTGTGGAGCACGGCCCCCATCGAGGGGACGGCCAGGTAGGCCTCCAGGTGCTCCTGGTCGTTCCAGGCGAAGGTCCCCACCCGGTCCCCGTCGCCCACCCCGAGGCGCCGCAAGGCGGCGGCCAGCCGCTCGGCCCGCCCCGCCACCTGGGCGAAGGTGGACAGCCGGTCGCCACCGGGCTCGACGGTGATGATCTCGCTGTTGCCGTACACCTGTTGTCCGTGGCGGAGGATGCCGCTGATGAGCAGAGGGCCGTCCTGCATCGTGCTGAGCATGGCCGGAGCATATCGGCAGGCCCAGGGGGCGGGCGGGCCGGCCAACGGCTGTCTCGGAGGTCGGCGCCGGTGTGGACGGCGCCCGTTCGAGGGCCGCAAAGTGGCTGCCTCGGCGGTGAACGACCGGCTCAGGAGTGAACGAGTGGCCTCAGTTCCCGACCCCGTCGTCCGCCCGGGACGTGGTGCCCATGCTCCGTTGCTCCCCGACGCCCGTCGAGGGCGAGGTGGACACCGAGACCGATGAGAGACCAACCGAGCCGTTCCCGCACCTGCGGGAAGGAGCTCGCCGCTCGCGGGGTGCGGCTCGCCTCGAGGATCTCGCGCCCACGTTCCTGGCCTAACTGCTGCAGTAGCGAGGGATTGACCATGCCTGGCACAATACGATCCAATGCGGACATATTCTGTCCGCAATAAGGCCATAATTGTCCCATGGCCCAGCCGGCAGCCCGCCTCCTGCGACTCCTCGGGCTCCTCCAGCGCCGCTCGGCCTGGAGCGCGGCCGACCTGGCCGAACGCCTCGAGGTCGATACCCGCACCGTGCGACGCGACGTGGAAGGGCTCCGGAGCCTCGGGTACCAGGTGCAGGGCGTCCGCGGTGTCGGCGGCGGCTACCGCCTGGGCGGCGGGACCGACGTGCCCCCGCTGCTCTTCGAGGACGACGAGGCCATGGCCGTGGCCGTCGTGTTGGGGGTGTCCGCCGGTGCCGCCGTGCCCGGCATCGAGCGCGGCGCGCTCACCGCCCTGGCCAAGCTCGACCGGCTCCTCCCGCCGCGGCTGCGGGCCCAGCTGACGGCCCTGCGGGCGGCCACCGTCTCCCTGGCCTCGCCCACCGAAGCCGTCTCCACCGAGAACCTCATCGGCCTGGCCCAGGCCTGTGACAGCCACCAGCTGGCCGCCTTCTCCTACGTGGCCCAGGACGGTCGCCACAGCGAGCGCCGCGTGGAGCCCTACCGGCTGGTGACGACCGACCGTCGCTGGTATCTCGTCGCCTACGACCTCGACCGCCACGACTGGCGGACCTTCCGCGTCGACCGGGCCTCTTCACTGACCATCACCGGCCACACCTTCCACCCCCGACCACTGGACGATCCGGCCCGGATGGTAGCCGAAGGGATCTCGACGTCGGGGTACTCCTATCGCGCCGTGCTCCTCGTGAAAGCGCCCGTGGGGGACGTGGCCCGGCTCATCTCCCCGTACTCCGGCGTGAGCGAACGGCACGGCGACGACACCAGGGTGGAGATGGGCGTCGACGATTTCGACTGGCTGGCCGGCTACCTGATCGGCCTCGGTCTCGAGTTCGAGGTCATCGAACCGGTCGAGCTGCGTGACCACATGGCCGCCCTGGCCGAGCGGCTGCACGCCACGCACCGGCGTCTCACCGGCCCGTCCCCTCGCTAACCTGCGAACGCCGAGCCTCACCACCAGAGGAGCACCATGGACCGAGCCGCCGCCCTGGAGTTCATCCGTCACAACCATCATGCGATCCTGGCCACCACCCGGGCCGACGGAGAACCGCAGATGTCGCCCATCACCACCAGCGTCGACGACGGCGGCGCCGTCGTGGTGAGCACCCGCGAGACGGCGGTCAAGACGAAGAACCTGCGCCGCCGGCCCCGGGCGGCCATGGTGGTGTTGAACGACCGCTTTTTCGGCGAATGGGTGCAGGTCGAAGGCCCCGTCGAGATCGTGTCGCTCCCCGAGGCCATGGACGGACTCGTCGCCTACTACCGGTCCGTGGCGGGCGAGCACACGGACTGGGACGAGTACCGCGCCGCCATGGAGACCGAGCGACGCGTTCTCCTGCGCCTCACCGTCGAGCGCGTCGGCCCCAACCGGAGCGGCTGAACCGGACCTTGACGTCCCCGCCGTGAGCGTGGTGCACTGCGAACCAGGCGTTGCTCCGTTCACCGTGCTCGGAGCGCCCGTTTCGCATCTCTGAGCCCCGGCTCACGCATCTCGTCTCCTGACGCTGCGGTGGTCATGACATGCGTTCGCCCGTTCGGCTCCTCCTTATCCTCGGCGCCCTCATCCTTTCGTCGGCCGTCTGCGTCTCGATGGGCGTCCTCGCCTGGGCCGGGAGCACCGGAGGCCTCGGACTGCCCGGCGGCCTCGGTACCGTCACGCCCGCCGTGGTCCCCGCCGCCGCCGCCGGCGCTCCGTCGGGCTCCGGTGTGTGGGCGTCGGGTGAGTCGATGGCGGCGGCCCGGGCTCTGTCGTGGGCCTTGGCCCGACTGGGCACCCCCTACCGGTGGGGTGGTGAGGGTGACGGCGGCTTCGACTGCTCAGGACTCGTCCAGGCCGCCTTCGCCGCCGCCGGCGTGCACCTTCCCCGCGTGGCCCAGGACCAGTTCGACGCCGGACCTCACCTGCCGTCGGGCACGCCGCTACTACCCGGGGACCTCGTGTTCTTCGGCCCGTCGGCCCACGCCGTCGACCACGTCGGGATCGTCGTCTCCACCGGCGAGATGGTCGACGCTCCCCACACCGGGGCCGTCGTCCGGGTCGAGCCGATCTTCTCCGAGGGGTATGTCGGTGCCACCCGTCCCGCCCGGTGACCGGTATCGTCGGCCCATGCCCACCGTGCCGACGATTCAGGGTCCCCCGTCGGGATCGACGGGCCTGCCGACCGAGCCCTTCGCCGACCGAGCCGTGGCCGCCATGCAGGAGCACGGTCCTCTCGTCTTCGGGCTCGATCCCTCAGGCGATCTCCTGGCCGAGTGGGGTCTCGGCGACACCGCCGACGGTCTCGAGCGCTTCGTCGACATCGTCGTGGACGCGTCGGTGGGCACGGTCGGCATCGTGAAGCCCCAGGCCGCCTTCTACGAGCGCCACGGCTGGCAGGGGATCCGCAGCCTGGCCCGACTGATCGACGCCTGTCGCCACGCCGGAGTGCTCGTCCTGCTCGACGCCAAACGCGGAGACGTCGGATCCACCAACGAGGCCTACGCCGAGGCCTATCTCGGACCCGAGGCGGCCATCGAGGTCGATGCCATCACCATCACCCCCTATCTCGGACTCGCCGCCATGCAGCCGATCCTCGACCGCGCCATGGCCAACGGCGCCGGCGTGTTCATCGTGACCCGGTCGTCCAATCCCGAGGGCCGTTCCATCCAGGGGGCCCGCCATGGGGGCGCCACCACCGTCGAGCACCAACTCATCATCGACATGGCCGCCGAGAACCACCGTGTGGCACCGGGGCGCATCGGTCCCGTCGGCGCCGTGTTCGGCCCGACGCACGGTCCTCCGGCAGAGTTCGATCTCACCGACATGTTCGGCCTTTTCCTGGCCCCCGGCGTGGGAGCCCAGGGCGCCACACCGGCCGACGTGGCCGCCTGCTTCGCCTCATGCCCCGGTCGCGTCCTGCCGTCGGCGTCGCGATCTTTGCTGGCCGTCGGGCCCGATACTTCGCACCTGCGATCGGCGGCCGAGCGCCTGGCGGCCGAGCTGCGGAGTGTTCTCGGGCTCTAAGGTACGCGCCGTCCGACGAGGCGGGAGGCGATGATGGGTCAGGTCAACACGGTGCGCGGGCCCGTCGACGCCGGAGCACTGGGCCACACCCTGATGCACGAGCACGTCTTCGTGCGCTCCCCCGAGGTGGTGGCGAACTGGCCGACGGGGTGGGATCCGACCGCCCGGGTGGCCCAGGCCGTTGAGCGCCTCCAGGAGCTGCACGAAGCCGGGATCGGCACCATCGTCGACCTGACCGTGGTGGGCCTCGGCCGCGACATCGAGCTGGTGCAGAAAGTGGCCGAGCAGATCGATCTCCACATCGTCTGTGCCACCGGCCTCTACACCTACAACGACCTCCCCCACTACTTCGACTATCGCACCAAGGCGTTCCGGCCCGAAGGTGTGGACATCCTCGACGAGTACTTTCTCCACGATATCGAAGATGGTATTGCCGGGTCCGGCGTGCGCCCGGGCATCCTGAAATGCGCCACTGACGAGCAGGGACTGACCCCCGGTGTTGAACGCGTCCTGCGGGCCGTGGCCCGGGTCCACCGCCAGACAGGGCTCCCCATCTCCACCCACACCCACGCCCATTCCCGACGCGGGCTCGACCAGCAACGGGTCTTCACCGAAGAAGGCGTCGACCTGTCGCGCGTGGTGGTGGGCCACAGCGGCGACTCGACGGACCTGTCCTATCTCGAGGAGCTCCTGCGCGCCGGATCCACCCTGGGCATGGACCGCTTCGGTGTCGACGCGTACTGCCCCACCGAGAAGCGTGTCGACACCATCGCCCGGCTGTGCGAGGCCGGCTGGACCGAACGCCTCGTCCTCTCCCACGACGCCGGGTGCCACATGGACTGGTTCGACGACGACTTCCTGCGCCAGGCCCAACCCAACTGGAACTTCATGCACATCAGCCGCGACGTCCTGCCCATGATGCGCAGGCGCGGCATCTCGGAGGACCAGATCCGTTCCATGATGGTCGGCGCTCCCCGCCGGATTCTGGATCACGGACCGGGGTACTGATCGCGGCGTCGGTCCGGTCGACGGGATGCGCCATCGGCTCAGCGGCTTCGGGCATCCTTTTTAGGTGAGCGACCACATCTGGGTATGGCGGGCGCCACCGGGCTGGCCCGTGCCGCCGCAGGGCTGGTCACCTCCCCCCCGGTGGCAGCCCCCGCCCGAATGGCCCGCCCCTCCCCCCGACTGGCAGTACTGGATGGCGGTCCCCGCCCCCGTCGGCGGTGCCGGTGCCGCCGGGCTGGCGGTGCTACCCCCCACGGCGGTGACGATCCGGGTGGACGAGCCCAGTCGTTGGAGTCTCGTCTGGGAGACGCGCTTCGTCATGGTCGCCTTCCTGATCCCCGGCGTCAGCACCGCGCTCGTGATCCTGGTGCGCCACATCCAGGGCATCAACGACACCAGCATCCTCAACAGCGTCGTTCCCGGTCACCCGGTCAGCAACCTCATCCTCGGGATCCTGACCTACTTCAGCGTGGCCGCCGTGGTGCCGCTCGTTCTTCTGCTGCTCGCCCGCACCGGGCAGAAGCCGTCTTCGATCGGTATCGGCGTCCCCCGGTGGAGAGCGGACATATGGCCGGGCCTCGGATTGGCGGGAGCGGCCTGGCTGGCGGAATACGTCCTGATCGTCTTCGCCGTGGTTCTGTTCGGGCAACATTCGAGTCTCTTCAACAACGCCTCTGTCGGTCACGTCCCGGCGTACTACGTCATCTACGCGTTGACCACGTCGATCACGACGGCGGTGGCCGAGGAAGTGATCGTGAACGGCAACCTCATCACCAGGCTGGAGCAATTCGGGTGGACCCAGCAGAGCGCCCTCGTCCTCAGTCTCAGCCTCCGCACCAGCTACCACGTCTACTACGGGCTCGGGTTCCTCCTGACCGTGCCCTTCGGCTACTTCGTGACACGGTCGTTCCAGAAACACCACCGTCTCAACCGGGCCATCGCCGCCCACTTCATCTTCGACGCCGTGATCTTGGTGATCGCCGTGCTCCATCCCTGAGCGTCATCCCATCAAACTGCCTCAGAGGTGGCGGGTGACGCGGGCGATGATCCACAGCACGAACACGACGGCGGCCAAAGCACCCGTGATGACACTGCCCACCCGGCGCCACCCGCGGGGGCGACGGTGGGCGTCGGTCCGGCGGGCCACGCCCCGGGCGAACTGGCCGACGCCGACCATGCGCACCGCCTGCGGTCGGCCACCGCTCTGCAGGCGCCGGCCGCCCGTGGAGCGCACCGGTGGCAGGCGTCGCGATGCGGCCCGGCGCTGGCGCTCCTTGCGCCGGTGTTGGCGGCGCTCGCGAGCCGTGGTCACCGACTCAGCTTTCCACGGCCCCCGCTCACCGGGACTCGGGGCCCGGCGTCAGAAGTAGCCGGCCATGAGCTCGTGGGACCACGTCGGCTGGCGCACCGTCTGGCGCGGCGCGAATTCCGTCATGTACGGCTTGATGTCGAGAACCGGCGTCCCGTCGATAGCGTCGAGAGCGCGCACCTCGAGGGTGTCGCCCCGGACGGCGACCAGTTCGCAGGTGCACAACCCGAGCCGGTTGGGACGGTCCTTGGCCCGTTGGGCGAAGATGCCCACTTCGGGCCACTCCGGATTCCCCCGCGGTCGGCGTGAGCCCGTGTGCACCACGGCCGGGTCGACCCCATGGAACACGAAGATCACCTCGATGTAGCTGAACTCCGCCAACCCCACGAGCGACCGGGCGTCGAACGGCGGGACCACGGTGATGGTGGCGGCCACATCGCCCCAGTCGTCGTCGAGCGGCGCCCGGCGGCTGGATCGCACGACGCCGATCGGTCGCACGCTGAAGGCCTGATCCCCGGTCGTGGTCATAGGTGAGTCTCACACCACCGGCGCCGACGTCCGAGGGGGACCGCCCCGTGGGGGTCCGTGGGCCAACCTTCGTGGTTATAACAGCACTCAGAGTAGGATTGACGGGGGATGCAGAGCGGGGGTCCGGGAGACTCGGATCGCGCCCAGTGGGGTCGGGGGGCCGGAGATGCGCCGATTGGCGGTAGTGGCGACGATCCTGCTGGCGACGACACTGGCGGGCGGAGCCTCGGCGTCGCCCACCCCGGCGAAGCTGGCGGCACCGGCGCCGGAGGTCAAGGCCAGCAGTGTGTGGACGATCGAGCTCGCCGGGGCCGGCTGCGAGAGCGATTCGTTCGGCCCCCGTCACGCCTTCGTGGCCATCCCCGACACCAGCCGGGACCGGGGCCGGTACCGAGGAACCAAGAAGCTCACCATGACCTGGACGGCCGGCTCGGCCTCAGGTGACGTCTTCAAGGGCAAGTGGCAGAAGGCAGCCGGGGACTACGTGGGCACCTACTCGAGCGCCGGCCAGAGCGATGCGGCCACCCTCGTGCCCGTGTCCGTCGCCGGCTGTGCCGTCGTCACCACGGCGCCCGGGAGCGGCTCCATCGTCTTCGGCTCGGCCGACGCCGACACCGCCACCGTGACCGGCCAAGACGAGATCCCTCCGACCGGTGCTGTCCATTTCTACGTGTGCCCGGGCGACACCACACCGTGCGGCGCCACCTCGCCCGGGGTGATCGACCTCGGCACCGTCGCCGTGTCCGGCGCCGGTTCCGTCGCCACCGCCACCAGTCCCTCTTTCATACCTTCGGCCACCGGTGTCTACTGCTTCGACGGTGTCTACTCCGGTGACGGCCACTACCCGGCGTCCTCGGACGGGCTTGTGCCCGAGGAGTGCTTCACCGTCGGCCCCGACACCCCGGGAGTCACGACCAAAGCAACGAGTGGCTCCATCGTCATCGGTTCCGGCGACACCGACACCGCCACGGTGACGGGCCAAGGCGGCTTCACTCCGACCGGCAGTGTCCACTTCTACGTGTGCCCGGGGAACACCGATCCGTGCACCGTCGGCGCCGCCGCCGACGGGGGGGCCGACCTCGGCACCACCAGCCTGTCGGGCACCGGCGGTACCGCCACGGCCACGAGCGGCGCCTTCGTGCCGATCTCCACCGGCAGCTACTGCTTCTTGGGCGTCTACTCCGGCGACGGCAATTACGCCTCGTCCTCCGACGCGTCGACCACCGACGAGTGCTTCACCGTCGGCTCGGGCACAGCGCCCGGTCCCACCATCGGACTCGTGGCCCTGAACAAGGACGGGCCGCACGAGGTCCTGGCCGGCGGCTCGGGACAGTTCGTCGTGGCCGGGGATATCTTCCTCAACACGGCGGTGACGAACCAGCCGTGGACCGGCACCTACGAGGACCCCACGACGATGGACACTTGGGCATGGGATGACGCCATCGACGCCAAGACCAGCAGCAACCTTTATGTCTACGGCACGATTCACAGCAACAACGGCACGGACAACGGTAATCCCCTATGGCCCCTGGACACCTGCTTCTCGCCATCGGTTTTCGGAGACGGCAATCCTTTAAGTTCGTCCCAACAGCAGTACCAGAGCGGTGACCCGAACGCCCCGGGAAGCCAGTTGCCCTCTCAACAGATGTCCTGTTCGGAAGAGGGCCAATCGGTGACCATCGACTACGACAACATCGACCCCACCGTGGCGCAGATCAACGACCCACTGCAGGCGACAGACGCGCCCCCGAGCCCGCTGAGCGGCACCACAGACATCGCCTGCCCGGGATCGGCCGGCACGCAGGTCTACACCAGCGCCCCGGCGGCCGTCGGCGGTCTGGTGACGCTGACGCCGGGCGAATACCAGGACCCCGTCGAGCTGACCGCAAACGCCACCTTCGCCGACTGCCCCAACGGGTACCCGGGCATCTACCGCTTCGACCAGGGCCTGTGGATCAACCCGGGACCGGGCGACACCGTGACGGGATCCAACGTCGTGATCGCCACCGAGGCGCCGTACCCGGTGGCGGGCAACGTCCCGGGCTCGGGTTCAGGAGCGGCCTTCGTGGCCAGCGGCGCCGGCAACGGCGCGCCGTGCCTGCCGTCGACCACGCTGACCAGTGCAGGGAGCGGGCACGGCACCCCGGAAGCCGAGACCTCAACTTCAGCATGCGGCGGCACCAACCCGACGACATACGGAGTCATCGCTTACGTCGACTCGATATTGAGACCCGACCCCTCGATGAGCGGAACGGGAAGCAACCTCTCGCTCATCGTGGGAGGCGCGTCAGGCTCCACCGTGACCCTGACCGGTCCGACCACCGGGGTCTACGGGAACGCCGACGGCAAGCCGGGCCTCGTTCTCTACCAGGACCCGGGCACACAGGCCAACTACGGCTTCGACGCCGAGGCCGGTGACGCGGCCACCATCGCCATCAACGGTGTCGTCTACAACGCGTCGTTGGCGAACTACGGGGCGAACGCCCCCATGGACTACTGGGACGGAATCGGCGGTGGCATCCCCTTCTACGCCGGCGGCACGCTCCAGACCGGCTACGGGACCGGATGGTCCGACGGACCGGTGCCGTCCGGTGGCTCGGTGACTCTCGACGGCACGGCCATCGTCGACGACTTCAACACCGACGGGGCCACCGGCATCACCATTCTGGGGGCGCCGTACACCCTGCCCGGCACCCAGTCCTCTGTCGCCCGACGGATGCTGCAACGTCACAAGCGGTCAAAGATCTCTGTCTCGCGTGGACGAAAGCAACGCGTGTCGACTTCGCTCCCGTGGGCACCTTGACGGGGGCTATGACTACGGGGACTTGAGATGGGACCGATCCGGTGGAACGCTGCCAGCGGTCCTCCGAACGAAAGGTCCTTCCATGCAGATCCCTGGTTCGCACGTCCTCGTCACCGGCGCCTCGTCGGGGATCGGCGCCGCCTTGGCCCGCCAACTGGCCGAGCGGGGAGCCACGGTGGGCATCGTGGCCCGCCGCCAGGAGCGGCTGGCCGAGGTCCTGAGCCACTGTCAAAGATCGGCTCCCGGTTCCCGGATGTGGGTGGCCGACCTCGGTGATCTGGAGCGCGCCGGCGGTGTGGCTCTGGAAGCGTGGGACGCCTTCGGTCACCTCGACTGCATCGTCAACAACGCCGGGATCCCCATGCGCCGCCACACGACCAAGTTGGACGTGGCCACCTTGGAGTTGGTGATGCGCATCAACTTCCTGGCACCGGCGCATATGACCCTGACGCTTCTCCCGCTCATGCGCGAGCGCGGTGAGGGCATGATCGTGAACGTGTCGAGCGTCGCCGGTCGGCTCGGCAATGCCAACGAGGCGGCCTACTCGGCCAGCAAGTTCGCCCTCTGCGGATGGAGCGAAGCCATCGCCGTCGATCTGTGGGACAGCGGCATCGTCGTCCGGTTGGTCAACCCCGGGCCCATCGACACCGAGATCTGGGACCTCCCCGACAATGACGATCCCATTTATTCGGGACCGAAGATCTCCGCCGACGAGATGGCGCAGGGAATCGTCTCGGCCATGGAGAGTGACAGCTTCGAGCACTACGTCCCCGATATGAAGGCCATCGTGGAGTCCAAGACCTCCAATCCCGATCCCTTCATCGAAGGAATGGCGGCCATGCTGCGTTCAGCGACCTCCTGATCGGAGCCCGCGTCGGCCTAGCCCGGCGGCCGGTGGCCGGTGGCCGGTGAATGTTGAAAGGATCGGCGAGGTGCCGGCCATCGTGAGTTCGTCGCCGCCGATCGAACTACGGCCGGGCATAGGCGTAGATGGGCATGCCGTTGTAACTCTCGGAGTCACCGGGCAAGAAGGGTCCGTTGACCGTGACGGCCAGGCGCCCGTTGGGTTCGGGGCCCGAATCGCCGTCGATGGTGGTGATGGCTCCGTCCGGCCACACTTCGGCCACCATGGCCATATGCGGTGAGCTGGCCACGCTCTGAGGACCGGTGCCGTACAGGACGAGGTCGCCCGGGGCGGGCACCGACAGCGGCGAGAGCACCAGATGCTGCCCGACGGCCCAGTCGTAGACGGAACCGACGAACCCGTAGCGGGGGATGCCGATGCCGATCTGATTCCATGCCCAGGTGGCGAACAGAGCGCACCACTCTTCGCACGGGCCGTAAGGGTTACAGAAGGCCCCCTGACTGCTGTCGGGATCGGGACCGATCTGACTGGCGGCGATCTGCACCGCGCTCTGCCCACCGGGCCCGTTGGCCGCATGGACCGGAGAGCTGAACGAGGTGGAAATGGAGTCAGGTTCGAGCAACCAGTATCCCTGGCCGTTGGGCGTGACGGCCATGGCGGCGGTGGGCGGGAAGGGCGGATTGTTCGGAGAGGGGCCGTAGGACACGGCGTCGCCGAAGGTGAGAACGGCGGACGTGGCCGCCACCATCCAGTAGCCCTTCCCGCTCGCAGTGGGGGCGATGCCCATCACCGAGGTGCCGATGTTCTCGTCGGCGGCCGAGCCGTGGAACCCGGCGTCGCCAAAGGCGAACACTCCCCCGTCGGCCGCCACCAACCAGTAGCCGTTACCGCTCGGGGTGGCCGCCATGCCGACCACCGGTTCATCCAGATGCTTCCCACCCATCGAGCCGTAGAACCCGGCGTCGCCGAAGGCGAACACTCCCCCGTCGGCCGCCACCAACCAGTAGCCGTTGCCGCTCGGGGTGGCGGCCATCCCCACCCCCGGCTGCGCCAGCGGCCTGCCACCCATGGAGCCGTGGAACCCGGCATCGCCGAAGCTGAACACCCCTCCGTCGGCGGCGGCCAACCAGTAGCCGCGGCCGCTCGGGGAGGCCGCCATCGCCACTACCGGGGCATAGAGGGCCGTGCCACCCATCGAGTCGTAGTACTGGGCGTCGCCGAAACTGAACACTCCCCCGTCGGCGGCGGCGACCCAGTAGCCCTGGCCGCTCGGGGTGGAGGCCATGGCCACCGCCGGGGCGGCCAGGGTGATGCCGGAGAAGTTCGCCACCGACGCAGCATCGCCGTAGGCAGCCACGCCTGTCCCCGAGAACCCGACGTGAGAGGCAGGTGCCAAGCGCGGCACGATGCGAGGGGCGGAAACGCCGACGAGGCAGAGGGTGCCGGCCAGAGCAGCGATGAGGACCAGGGACAACCGACGGTGGCGCCGCCTCACCGGGATGGTCCGCAACACAGAGCAGAAGCGGCCACGGCCAAGCACTGCCGATCGATCTTAGAGCGCTGTCTCGCAGGGTCAATCTCGATGCTTTCTCCCTGGTCCCGGGTGGTGGTGATCTTCGGCGTCGAAAGGCGCCGGCTCCGAGGGGCGCGCCACGACGACCCCTGTCGCGGCGCCGGAGATTCCGAGGCCTGTCCGAATCAAGGGGGAAGGAACGGGCCCCCACCGAAACGCTTAAGAGCGGCGGCCCGGGACAATTCCTGGCCGTGGGCATTACATTCAGAGGTGACGAGGGTTTCGGAGGGATGAGCAGTGGAGGAACTGGACCAGGACCTGATCGGCACCGTCGGCCAGGTGACCTTGGCCATTGCGCCGTCGCATCCCGGAGAGGTGGTGCTCCCCGTCCGCGGGGGCACCGAGGCCTTTACGGCGTGCTCTGACGAAACCATCGCCAAGTATTCCCGGGTCGTGGTGGTCGAATGCCTCACCGGGCGGACGGTCTCGGTGACAACTCTGTCATGACTCGTAGACGCGGTTAAGGGGGTCTTCATGTTCTTCTGGAATGTTCCGGCACCGAACGAAGCGCTTCTCATCTCCGGATCGAGACGGCGGGCCGAGGACACCCAGTTCCGGATCGTGACCGGTCACGGGTGTTTCGTCATGCCCATCAAGCAGAAGGCGCGCTTTCTCTCGCTGTCGCTGCAGGAAGCCGAGATCGCCGAAGACTGCATCACCACCCAGGGCATCCGCCTCCACATCCGTGCCATCGCCGCCTTCAAGGTGGGCGACGACACGGCGTCGATCGCCAACGCCGCCCGACGCTTTCTGGCCGAGCAGGACCGCATGGAGGAGCTGGTGGGCCGCATCTTCGCCGGTCACCTCCGTTCGATCATCGGCAGCCTGACCGTGGAGGAGATCATCCGGGAACGTGACCGGCTGGCCCAGGAGGTCAAGGACGGCAGTCACGGTGAGATGGAGAAGCTCGGCATCGTGGTGGACTCGCTCCAGATCCAGGAGATCGAGGACTCGACCGGGTACATCAACAACATCGCCGCACCCCATGCGGCGGCCGTGGCCAGCCAGGCGCGGATCGCCGCCGCCAAGGCCGACCAGGAGGCCACCCAGCGCGAACAGGAGGCATCGGCGCTGAAGGCGGAGTACGTCCGCGACACCTCCATCAAGCAGGCCGGGTTCTCAGCGGAGACAGAGCAGGCCAAAGCCAAAGCGGCTCAGGCCGGACCTCTGGCCGAGGCCGAAGCGTCCCAGCAGGTCATCGAGCAACAGACCCATCTGGCCGAGCGCGCCGCCCAGCTCACCGACAAACGACTCGAGTCCGAGGTGCGACGCCCCGCCGACGCCGAGGCCTACAAACTCAAAACACTGGCCGACGGCAACCGGGACAAGGTGAAGGCCGAGACAGAGGCCGAGGCCTTCCGGCTCCGTACGTTGGCCGAGGCCAACCGCGACACGGTCAAATTCAACACCGAAGCGGAAGCGAACCGGCAACGGATGATCGCCGACGCCGCCGGCGACGCCGAGAAGGTCAGAGCGGCCGCCGACGCCCAGGCCAAGAAGCACGAAGCCGACGGTGAGGCCTACGCCCAGCGGACCGTGGCGGCGGCCGAGGCGGAAGCGATCAACGTGAGGGCGGCATCCCTGGCCGACGGGAACCAGGCTCTGATCGCCGCCAACAAGCTCATCGACGTCCTGCCCAGCCTGGTGGCCGAGGCGGCCAAGGGAATCTCAGGGTCGAACCTGACCATCCTGAACGGGACCGACGGGGTCAACCAGGTTGCCGCCGGAGTCGTGAGCCAAGGCCTGTCCATCTACGAGGCATTGCGGAATTCCGTGGCCTCGACCAAGGCCGCTCTCCCCGAGGCCCCAGCCGCCCCCGGGAGCAACGGCAAGGACATCGAGAGGGCGGCCACGCCCAAGCAGTGACCCTATGAGCGGGCCCGGCTCGATGATCCACCCGTTTCGGGCAGGTTCGAGATGATGACCCGCTGCCCGTCGCTGACCCAACCCCGCTCCGGCAGAGTGACCGGCACCGTCGCGGGCCCGTCGAACTCCTGGGGCGTCGCCCCCACCCCGATACAGCCGTCCCCCACGGGGCAGCTCAAGGGGTAGACGAGGGCGAGCGAGGATCCATCGACTTCCGGCAGTGCCAAGGGGGCCCAGGTGGTACCTCCGTCGTGGGTGGCCTCGATCACCGGGTTCTCGTAACCGCCATGGCTGGTGGAGCTGGCGGCCGAGATGAAGCAGTCCTGGGCTGTGGCACAACTGACCGAGACGGCGATCGTCGGCCAGGTCGACGGTTCCGGTGTCACCCGCCAGGTGGCGCCGCCATCGGCGGTGGTAGCGAGGGTGATGGCACCACCGCTGGGCGAGGGATACGCCATCATGCAGTGCAGCGTGTCGCCGCAGGACATCAGGATCACGCCTTCACCGACGGCCAGGGGAACTGACGTCACCGTCCATGTGCGACCGCCGTCGGTGGATCGCAGGGCATCCATGGCGCCGGTGGCGGGCGGCGGGGCCGCATCGGCCGGCGCCAGGCCGATGCAACCGCCATCGGGATCGCAGCGCAGGGTGAACAAGCCGACCGTCCCCTCCGCCGAGGGGACAGAACTCGCCGCCGTCCACGTCGCCCCGCCATCGGTGCTGAAGAGGAAGGTACCGGCCTCGGCCGCCGCACTACCCGATTGTCCGAGGACGTGGACCACGCACTGCGTGGCGGTGGCACACGACACCTGGTCGATGGCGGCCCCGGACATGCCTGACGGGGCATTCAGAGACTCGATACTCCAGCTCCGGCCCCCATCGGTGGTGACAGTCAACTGAAGCAGCCCCGGACCTCCGGCACCGGCGGGTCCGTCGGCCGACGCCGCCCCCACACACACCTCGGTCGTGGGACACGAAAGTGGCCCCCCGGCGAATTGCTCATGGTCGGGCAGGGCGGCCGTGGCCTGCCAGGTGACGCCGCCGTCAGTCGTCCGTTCCACACCGGACACCCCACCGGTGGCGTCGGCGTAACAGACGGTGGCCGTCACGCACACGAGGTCACCGGACTGGGGCCCGGAGCCGACTGACTGGAAGGGAGAAGTGGTCGAGTCGACCAGATGCATCTTGAGGCTCGCCACCGATACCGGCCCTGATGCCCCGTGCCGGCCCGAGCCGGACGGCCCGTTGGTCCGTGGCACGACGACGAGCAGAATCACGGCCGCCGCCACGGCGACACTGGCCGCCACCGAGCGCCCGAGGCGACGGCGAAGCAGCGGCCTCAAACGGGCCTGGTGGCGTGGCTCCGTTGCTGGCTCAGACTCTGGGTATCGAATGGTGTCGGCCACAGCGTGGGCGATCTGGTCACCCACCTCATCGGCGGGCCAGTCGATCATTCCCAGACCCCGCAGCTCGTTCACCACGATCCTGTCGGGGGAAGGCGATACATGGGTGGCGGCGTGTGCCCGTCCGGTGCCGGGAGGCACGGCGGTGATCTCGTCGATCATCCGATCGACTTCCAACAGACGTGTCTCTTCGTTCATCTCGGGTCCCTCTCGTCTTCTTCGGATTCGATGGTGAAGCTGCTGAGTTCGTGGCCCAGGGCCACTCGCAGGGCCGCCAAAGCACGCACCTGCAACTGCCGGACGGCGGCTTGGCTGCGATCGATGAGTTGCGCCACCTCGCCGGTGGACCGGCCTTCGAGGACCCGGAGCCGGAGCACCGCACGATGGTCCGGCGCCAGGCCATCGAGGGCGGCGAGCAGGATGTGGCGGCGATCACTGTCGACGGCCAGGTTGTCGGGACCCGGTCCGAACGCCACTTCTTCAGGCACCTCCGAGGTCACCACCGGCCTCGTCGGTCGGGCCCGCCACCGGTCGCGGGCCAGATTGTCGGCGATCCGTAGGAGATAAGAGGCGAACGGCAGCCCCCGGTCCTCGAAGTGCGGCAGCGACCGCAAGGCGCGCAGGAACACCTCCTGGGTCAGGTCCTCGGCCTCAGCCGGTGCGTCGGTGAACCGGGCGAAGGACCGGTAGACGGCCTTCCAATTCCGCCGGCAGAGGGCGTCGAGGGCCCGCCCGTCGCCCGCGCGCGCCGCCCGCAGGAGCGTCGAGTCGTCGGTCTCGGCACCGATGGCACCATCGAAGGACTCCGAATCCCGGTTGCCGGACCGTTCGGACCTCCCCACCGTCTCCACCACCGCGCCCTCTTTCGCCTCAGGCTCCGACCGCCCGCCGAGGTCGTAGGAACATCCTCACCCTAAGGAAACGAGTCCCGGGCCAAGATGTGACGGTCGCGTCAGTGCCTCAGCTCGGAGGACGGCTCCCCCATCCCTGGCACAATGAACCACGCTGGCCACCGGAGTGCCGGGTCCGCACGACCAGGGAGGACAGATGAAGGAGCTCCAGGGCAAGGTGGCCGTCATCACCGGCGGCGCCAGTGGCATCGGCCGGGCCGTGGCCGAAGCGGCGGTCGCCGCCGGCATGAAGGTGGTCCTGGCCGACATCGAAGAGACGGCGCTCAAGGAGGCCGACGCCGCTCTCGGAGCCTCGGGGGCGGAGATTCTGTCTGTCATCACCGACGTATCGGTGGGCTCGTCGGTCGACGAGCTCCGGGACAAGGCCCTCACGCGGTTTGGTGCCGTCCACCTCGTCCACAACAACGCCGGCGTGGCCGTCGGCGGCCCGATATGGACCGTCTCCGAAGCCGACTGGACCTGGGTGATGGGCGTGAACCTGTGGGGCGTGATCCACGGCATCAGGGCCTTCGTTCCCGTTCTCCTCGAGCAGGGCGAGGGTCATGTGGTGAACACGGCGTCACTGGCCGGGCTCACCTCGCCGGGCATGCTCGGTCCCTACAACGTGACCAAGCACTCGGTCGTGACCATGTCCGAGACTCTCTACCGCGACCTCGGCGCCATCGGATCACGGGTCGGTGTGTCTGTCCTCTGCCCCGGTTTCGTCCACACCCGTATCGCCGAATCCGATCGCAATCGGCCGGACTGGGCTCCGGCTGCGGCTCTCCCGCAAGGCGTGGAGTTCCAAGGAGTCGTCCGGAATCTGGTGGCCGGGGGCATCGAGCCGACCGACGTGGCCGAGAAGGTGCTCTATGCCGTCCGCCACAACCGCTTCTACATCCTCACCCACGATGACACCCGGGCCATGGTCGAGACCCGCATGCGCGACATCCTGGAGGACCGCAACCCGAGCGCCGCACCCATCGGCTGACCCACATCCGGGCGCTGACACCGTCCCCCCGGCGCGCTACCGTCCACTCACAGACGTCACCACCAAGGAGTTCACCGTGCCCACATTCTCTTCCTACCCGGCCAACACCCCGTCATGGGTCGACCTCCAGACACCTGACCCGAAGGCGGCCCAGGCGTTCTACGGATCGGTCTTCGGATGGACCACGGCCGACCTGGGCCCCGACGCCGGTGGCTACGGGATGTTCCAACAGGACGGGGCCAACGTCGCCGGAGTGGGGCCCACCATGGGTGAGGGCCAACCGCCGGCCTGGACCAGCTACGTGAATGTGGTCGACGCTGAAGCCACCGTGGCCCGGGCCACCATCGCCGGTGCCACCATCTTCATGGAGCCCATGCAGGTCATGGACGCCGGCCACATGGCGCTGTTCGCCGATCCGACCGGGGCCGTCATCGGCATCTGGCAGCCCGGACAGCACACGGGGGCCGCCGTGGCCAACGATCCGAACACCTGGTGCTGGAACGAGCTGAACACCCGCGACACGGCCAAGGCCACCAGCTTCTACACCCATGTGTTCGACTGGGAGACCGAGAAGGCATCCTTTGACGGCATGGACTACTTCGAGTGGAAGAACGCCGGCACCACCATCGGCGGGATGCTCGAGATGCCCGCCCAAGTCCCAGCCGAGGTCCCGGCCCACTGGCTCGTCTACTTCGCCGTCACCGACACCGACGCCACCGTGGCCGCCGCCGAGAAGCTCGGGGCCACCGCCATCGTGGCCGCCACCGACATCCCGCCGGGCCGCTTCGCCATCCTCGCCGACCCCGCCGGCGCCATGTTCGGTGTCATCAAGATGAAGGCCGCTACCACCCCTTGATCACGGGCGGTCGAAGGGCGCTGCCGACCGACGAATTCCGGCCCGGCTCGCTCTCACGCACGGTGGACGGCGGGACGACGTGGACGACGGCCCGGCCGGCGCCAACCTGACCACGGGTGGTCACCGAGGTCGGTGGAACTTCGTCCACACCTGGGTCGTCTATATCCTCGGACGAGCGAGATGGAGCGCGGTGAGCCAAACCCGGACAGTCGTATCGGTGATCATCGCCGCGGCATTGCTGGCCGGCGGCTGCGTCAATCACAGGACAGCTGCGCCGCACCGCTCGACCACCACGACCGCGGCCACCGGCATTCTGACCGGCACCGCGCAGGCTTGTGCCGGTCTGAACTATGCGCCCACGGCTCACCTGCAGGTCTACCGGGGACAGGTGCTGGTGGCGAGTCAGAAGGTCCCGACCGACAGCACGTACCGCTTCGTGCTGCGCGCCGGCCACTACGACATCACCAACACCGGAACTCCCGACCGGGGATCGGCGCATCCGGTAACAGTGACGGCGGGCCACGCGTCGGGCGTGTACGTGCCGAACGAATGTATGTGACGTCCCTCTCAGATGCCCTTCGACCCTCCAGCCAGCGCGGCCAGGGCCTCCTCGTAGCGACCACCGAATTCGACCCGCGTGACATCACGCAGATCCAGTTTGGTCGGTTCGTGTTTCCAGACGGCACCGGGGTCGATCTCCGACAGTCGGAGGCGACGGTCGGAGACCGATAGAGCCCGGCCCACGAAACAGACATCGGGACGGGCATCCTCCACGAAGACAGTGACCAGTGAGGATCGTTGAGCGGCCGATTCGATGAGAGATCGGACCGAATCGAGCTCGATCCCGGGGATCGGCAGCGCCGTTTGGTCGAAGTGCGCCAAGGCTCGAGCCGGAAAGTCCGACCGGTCGTCCCACCGCCTCACCCGCTTCACATCGCCGACCCGTATGGCGCCGTAGCCATTGAGGAGCCAGTCGTGACTGACGAGCTGAAGCAGAGCCCAACGCCGTCCTAACCCGACGAGGTACCCCTCCAAGCGGTCAGCCTTCTTGATACTCCGATCGATCCGGACGAGGGCATTGGTCTTGGCCGCCACCGACAGGCAGCCTCGGATCTCGATTGACGCCTTAGCCACCGGTGCATCATAGGTAACCGCTGACCGACCCGAATACGGAGATCGGCGGCTCTACCCGGACGCTCTTGCCGCGCCCAGAAGCGTCACGAACAGAACCGCCGGGGCCGACGTCCGGTTGTGCCAGGCGTGACGGGTACCGTTCTGGACCACGCAGTCGCCGGCACGGAGCTGTACCTCTTCGCCGTCGTCGAGCTCCAGCCAGACTTCACCCGAGACCACGAGATCAAGATCGACGGTGTCGGTGGTGTGCATCCCCGGACGGTCCGGTTCCATGACCTCGGCCAGGCCCGGAAGTTTGGTGCCGAGTTCCACCAGCGCAGCCTCGAGATCAAGATCGTCGGGCAGAGCCACGGAATCGGGTCCGAGAGTGAAGAAGCCGAAGCGGTACCCGCCCGGAGGTGGGAAGTAGCCGTCGTGGTCGGGGGCACGACCATCGGTCGGAAGCGTCGGCGGTGTGTCGGCACCCCACAACCGATGGAATTCGGTCCCCGGCACAAGGGACACCGTGATCGGCTCCACCTGGGTATCGGCCACGATGACGGACGTCCCGTCCTTCTTCTGACCGGTCACCACGCAGCGCATGGCCATCACACCTCTCCTTCTCCTGGGTCCGCGCAGTGCGGTGCCGGGTTGGCGAAGCCCAGACGTTAGCCAAGCCCCGATAACCCTGCCCCGGCATCGCCTGGCGTGGACGAGCGGTCGGGCAGCGCAACGCGCCCACAACGGTCGGTTGTGGCCCACCGTCCGGATCTCGCCGGGCTTCAGGAGCGTCCTCTGCGAGCCGACGACACCCATGTGACGTCCACCACCGGGCCGCCACAGTTGGTGGAAGGAGGATTCTTGGGACCCACGATCCAACGCCGCCGTCGTGAAGGCGGGTTCTCCTCCAGCGCCGGGTTGATTTCGATGGCGGCCGGACTGCTTGTTATGGCTGTTCTCCTTCTGTTCAGCATGAATGTCTTCAGTAGCGGAACCGGCGGCGCCACGACATCGCAGAACCCGTCGATCCTCAGTCGATCGACGGCCGAGAGTCAGATCAAGCTGTGTTCCGAAGGTCGCGATTCGAGCTACGGCAGCCCGCCGAGCTCCGCCCAACAGGCCAAGTGTGTGCGTGACCTGCTCGGAGAGATCTCGGCTGGCGGATAGACCGGGATGAAGTCGATCACCTATGGGGTCGGCCACGTCGGCGGGTCGTCGGCGTAACCGGTGGGCGGTAACGGCCAGTGCAAGGGCCGATCGCCCAGCGTGCCCGGCGGTGTCACGGCCGTGACCGGCCCGATGGCGCTCTCGAGTTCAACCAACCAACTTCGTGAATCCGGTTCCGCCGCCGGTGCGCCGGCGTCGTCGGCACGTTGCATTCCCTGGGAGGTCAACCACAACGCAGTGCGGGCCAGGGACAGGCGCCGCACATGCGTTGCGCCCTCGGCCCCCTGGCGGCGAAGTCCATCGAGTGCCGCCGCAGCGCCGAGATACCCGGTTCCGTGGTCGAGCAGCTGGCAAGGAAGGGCACCGGGTTCGACGGCGGTGAGCGACTCGCCCATGGCGATGCCGGTGGGCGCCTGTACGACGCTGTCGAATCCGCGTCGGCCGGCCCACGGACCGCTGTGGCCCCAAGCGTCGAGGTACACCACCACGATGCCGGGGTGACGCTCGACCAGCGCTTCCTCGCTCAGGCCGAAACGGTCGAGAGCGCCCGGGCGGTAGCCGCACACGAGCAGGTCGGCCCGCTCCAAGAGTTCCTCCAAGGTGGCGACACCTGGCGGCGATCTGAGATCGAGGAAGGCGCTGCGTTTGCCGAGCAAGGTGTCGGCCACCGCTCCCGATCGCATGTCCGGGTGGCCGGGAGGGTCGAGTCGCAGCACCTCGGCGCCGAGAGCGGCCAGGAAGCGGGTACAGACGGGCCCGGCGATCACCCTGGTGAGGTCGAGGACACGCACACCGGTCATGGGAAGATCGGACGGGCCCCGCCTACGGGGTGCGCCGTCTCCGGTCATGCGCTGACCGATCAGAGCCTCGGCCGCCAGTGCTCGGCCCTGAGGATGGGCTTGCCACATCTCGATGGTACGGACCGCCGTGGCGATCCCTCCGGCGAAGAACACGCGCTCTTCGACCTCCTGCGCCGGGAGGGTGGCCACCACGGAGGCCACGGCGTCCACGTCCTCCGAGGTCCCCAAGGCGCCCACCAGAGCGCTTCGGTGCCACGGGTAGTTGGCGTGGGTGCGTACCCAACCGTCCGCCGCCGTCCAGAACCGCGACAGCGGGGCGAAGCTCGCTCCGACGCCACGTCCGGCGATGGAGAAGAAGCGTTCGCTGCGGACGGCGTCAGCCACATGACCGCGGTCCAGCCGCACCGTGGTGGCTTTTCCTCCTCGCTGCTCGGACAGTGCGACAGCGCTCAGCAGTGCGGTGGCCACGCTGGCCACGGCTGCCTGCTCCACGGCGAAGCGCGACGGAAGGTGCCCCGATGTCCCTGTCACCTCCACCGGCGCCGGCTGGGGGGGATGCGATCCCGACTCGTCGCCGGTCGCCGCCGCCCAGGCTTGACCGAGGAGGTCCTCTTCCAGGCTCGACATCACCCTGTCCAGGGTACGGCGGCACGGCACGGGCCCATGAAGCAACAGCAGGGCGGACCTGCGTAAGGTCGTCGCCATGGACCCGGGCATGGAGGAGATCCACGATGGTGACACGGTCTGGCGCTTCGACCGGGACTTCCTGACATCGCGGTGGGAGTGCTTATGGGGTCGGGGGTGCCAAGGCATCGGGCCCCGGCCGGCCGAGGATCTCGGCCTCGGCTGCTGTTCCATCGGTGCTGACCTGGGTGATGAGGACGAGGCTCGGATGATCGCGGCGCTGGCGCCCACGCTCGATCCTGTCCTCTTCGAGCGTCACACCGAGGCCGGCCGAGGTGGCATCTTCACCGATGACGCCCGGACCCATACCCGCGTCGTCGACGGAGCCTGCATCTTTCTCAACCGTCCCGGATTCACCGGTGGTGCCGGCTGCGCGTTGCACCTGGCGGCCATCGAGGCCGGCGAATCTCCCATCGACTGGAAGCCGTCGGTGTGTTGGCAACTTCCCATCAAGGTGGACTGGGAGGAGGCTGCTGATGATGCCGAGGTGGCGACGGTGCACCGTTGGACGCGCCGCGACTGGGGCGCCGAGGGCGAGACGATGGCGTGGTGCTGCACCGAGGGTTCGTTGGCCTATGGGGGTGACCGGCCGGTGATCGACTCACTGGGACCGGAGTTGGAGGCCATCGTCGGGACCGCCGTCTACGTCGAGTTGCGCCGGCGGTTGACTGAGCCGTAGCCGCCGACCGACAGGGGGCCGATCCGGTGTCAGCCAAGAACAACCGTCAGCGTTTCAGTCCGTACGTCAAGTGGGTGACCCCCGCCGACACCTGGACCGAGCGCTGAACGAGCTGCCGTGGTTTCCCACCGGCGAACAGGGGCGTACCTGACCCGAGCACCACGGGAGCGAGGTGAATGCGGAGCTCGTCGACCAGCCCACCGTCGACACACTGGCGCACGACGTCGCCGCCGCCCATCACCGACACGTTCTTCGACCCCGCCGCCATCCGCGCCTGGTCGATGGCCGACGTGAGCCCATCGGTCACGAACGTGAAGCGAAGGTCGAGGCGGACCTTTTCCGGAGCCGCGTGGGTGACGACGAAGAACGGCGGGGTCCCGACGAGTCCGGCTCCGTAGCCCATCTCGTCGCTCCAACCATGGGGTCCGTCGACGAAGTCGAACAGACGACGCCCCATCACGACGGCGCCGGTTGCCTCGGTGGCCTCACGAAGCACCCGGGCGTCGATCTCATCGCCTGTCTCCATGGCCCAGAAGTGCAGCGGCTCGCCGCCTCTACCCAAGCCGTGTTCCAGATCAGGGGCAGGTCCGGTCACGAACCCGTCCAGTGACATGGATATGTCAGCCACCACCATTATCATCATCGGACCATCCTCGTCAGCCGACCGGCACGGTGCAGACGATAGGCTCGCCGCATGCGGGGGCGGGCCGATGCAGACTTCGATGTGCTGATCGTGGGTGCCGGTCTGTCGGGCGTGGGCGCCGCCTGCCATCTCCAGACCGAGTGCCCGGGCAAGACGTTCGCCATTCTCGAGGCAAGGGCCCAGAGTGGCGGAACCTGGGATCTGTTCCGCTACCCCGGTGTCCGCTCGGACTCGGACATGTTCACCCTGGCCTACGCCTTCAGGCCGTGGAAAGGGACGGAGGCCATCGTCGACGGGCCTTCGATCCTCAGCTATATCCGTGAGACGGCGCGCCAACGCGGCCTCGACGAGAAGATCCAGTACGACAGCCGCGTCGCTCATGCCACGTGGTCGTCGGCCGCCGCCCGGTGGACGGTCGAAGTGGAACGCTCTGATACCGGGAGCACCGATCACCTCACCTGTCGCTTCCTCTTCGGCAACACCGGGTACTACCGCTACGACGCCGGCTACACGCCCCACTTCGAAGGCGGTGAGAGCTTCACCGGCCGCATCGTGCACCCCCAGCAGTGGCCCGAGGACCTCGACTGCACGGGCCAGCGCGTCGTGGTCATCGGCAGCGGCGCCACCGCCGTGACCTTGGTTCCGGCCCTGGCGGCCCAAGCGGAGCACGTGACGATGCTCCAGCGCTCGCCCAGTTACATCGCATCGCTCCCGGCTAAGAATCCCATCGACGACCTGTTGCGCCGGAAGTTCTCCCCGCCGCTCGCCCGTACCTTCGTCCGCTGGAAGAACATGCTGCTCACCTGGTGGATCCTCCAGCTCAGCCGGCACGCCCCGAAGTACATGAAAGAGCTGCTCCTCAAAAGTGTCACCAGCCAACTACCGGATGGATACGACGTCGACACCCACTTCACGCCCCTCTACCAGCCGTGGGACCAGCGTCTGTGCTTCGCTCCCGACGGGGACCTCTTCGCCGCCATCAGCCAGGGAAAGGCGTCCGTGGTCACCGATCGCATCGACTCGTTCACCACGACGGGGATACGACTCGAGTCGGGCGACACGTTGGCGGCCGACGTGATCGTCACCGCCACGGGCCTCACCATGCAGATGCTCGGGGGGATGACGATCGACGTCGACGGGGGCAACGTCGACGTCGGTGAGGCCGTGGCCTACAAGAGCGTCATGCTCTGCGGTGTACCCAACCTGGCGTTCACTTTCGGCTACACGAATGCCTCATGGACACTCAAGAGCGATCTGGCTGCTCGCTACGTCTGCCGGCTCCTCAACCACATGGAGGCACGGGGTTACTCGGCCTGCACGCCGGTCGAACCCGATCCTCTGCTGCCGACGGCTCCGTACCTCAACCTGTCAGCCGGCTACGTGCAGCGCTCGGAAGGACACTTCCCCAAACAAGGAACGAGGGCACCGTGGCGGGTTCGTCACAACTATCCCCTCGACGTCTTGATGTTCCGCTATGGCCACGTGGACGACGGGGTCGCATTCTCCACCAGCGCCCATTACAAAGAGCCCGCTGTCAGCACGGGGTAAGGCTTCTGAGCCGCCCCCGGAGGTGATCGATGTCGGAGCAGCCAGAAACGATGGAGGGTCTCGCCCGACAGGTGCGGATCGCTCTCGACGCCGCCGATCTTTCCTCCTTCAGTGAGCTCCTCGACCCCGACGTGACCTGGGGTGCACCCGGCGCCCGTCGGCCCAGCTGCCGCAACCGTGACCAGGTTCTCGCCTGGTACGAGCGCGGTCGCCAGGCGGGGGTCCGAGCCCAGATCTCCGACGTCAGCATTCTCGACGATCGGCTCCTCGTCAGCCTGACCGTGCGCGGGGCACCGGCGGCCGAGGACCGTGGTGGAGCGGCCCTTCGCTGGCAGGTTCTCACGGTGCGCGACGGTCGCATCGTCGACATCGTCGGGTTCGACGACCGGGAAGATGCCGTGTCGCATGCCGGAAGGTAATGGGCCGTTACTTGAACCACGCTGACCAGGGAGAACGCCTCCGGGAACTCCTGGAAATGGCCCCATCGTGGTCCCAGAGGGTGAAAACTCGAACCAAGCGGACCTTCCGGCGGCTGGAGACCCACCGGGTAATCGCACTACTAGCGGCCTACGAAAATGGGGTAACCCCTCAACGATCTGGCTGAGCAGTTTGATCTCCACCGCTCGACCGTGCTTGACCATCTGAACCGCTCACCCGTGGATGCCGACGACGGTCGGCCGCAGATGGCCACCGGCACCGACTCCTCCGGTGTCTTGCCATTGAGAGCTGTCGTTGATCTTTCCGCCGCTGGCCTGGCCGATGACTATGGCGGCAATGGCTCCAGCCAGCCAGATGGCCAGGACCAGTCGCCGTCGCCGGAATGCCAAGTGAGCGAGTCGGAATAGGTAGCTCGACATGGGCAGGCCTCCTCAGATTGGGTGCGGGTATCGAGTTCGGATGACGATGTGGTGCTCTACTCAGACGTTCAGTGCAACACTCGGCTCACCGCTCGAATCCGGGGCCGTCACTCCCGGCTTGTCGCGTCGACCCGTTATCGCCAGCGACGCCACGGCCCCTCGCCGGAGCAGTAGCCCGGCGATGACGGCCCCGGCCACCAGGAAGACGGCGGCATAGGTGAACACGACCCGGTAGCCGTGGACCGTGGCTTGAGCCTGCAGCGTGGCCACCGAGGTTGCCGTCGCGTGGTTGGCCAGGGCGTAGGCGGTCACCGCGCTGGCGGCCAGGGTGTTGAGCAGCGACGTGCCGACCGAGCCACCCACCTGCTGGCTGGTGTTCAACATGGCCGAGGCGATCCCGGCGTCACTGGTCAGGCCGACGGTGGCCACGCTGGCGGAGGGAGCCATGATCTGCCCCATCCCGAGGCCCAGGATGACGAGCGCCGGGAGGATCACGGTCACGTAGCTCGAGTGAAGCCCGATGCGAGTGAGCAGCAGCATGGCCACTGCCCCTATCACCATGCCGGTGGCCACCATGAGCTTGGGTCCGAAGCGGGGCAGGAGGACGTTGGTGGCGAGCTGGGCGGAACCGATCAGCACGACGATCATCGGCAGGTAGGCGACGCCGGTCCGGACGGGGGAGTAGTGGAGCGTGTCCTGCATGTAATAGGTGAGGAATAAGAACATGCCGAACGACGCGATCACGACCGTGAACACGGCGATGTAGGCACCGGCCCGGTTGCGGTTGACCACGATGCGCAGCGGGAGCAGCGGCTGGGACACCCGTCGCTCGATGGCGACGAAGATGGTAAGCAGCACGGCGGAGGCCACCAGGCTGGCGATGGTGTACCTGTTCCCCCACGAGGTGGTCTCGACGTGGGAGAACCCGTAGACCAGGGCGAACAGCCCGGTGCTGGCGGTGATGGCACCGGGCAGGTCCAGACGGGGCCGGTTGG
>Ga0182024_10000426_pt1 | contig 108415 bp, 101 predicted proteins | sample P32metaG_FD_120480 | JGI IMG/M metagenome (GOLD analysis project Ga0182024, IMG submission 120480) | Permafrost microbial communities from Stordalen Mire, Sweden - P3-2 metaG (Illumina Assembly) | ecosystem: Environmental > Terrestrial > Soil > Wetlands > Permafrost | place: Sweden: Stordalen... | reverse complement strand
TGTTTGGTCGTTTTCGGCCCGACTCGAAGTCGAGCCCTGGAGCCTGAAGCCAGTTTGCCAGGGCGGAGCGGGGCACGGGTGGGGTCCCGTTTTGGTTTCAGAGACAGTACTGAGGAGTTGAGGCCCGGAATTCAGTTCTACGACAGCACACGGTTTGAGGCTAAGCTTCTTGCTGTGGGGTGAACCTGGCGGGGTGGAGCGGGGGCTTTTTTCCGTAAGCTGTAACGTTGTCTGGTCGTTTTCGGCCCGACTCGAAGTCGAGCCCTGGAGCCGGGGGCCAGTTTGCCAAGGGGGAGCGGGGCACCGGTGGCGTCCCGTTTTGGTTTCAGAGACGGTACTGAGGAGTTGAGGTCCGGAATTCAGTTCTACGAAAGCACACAGTTTGAGGTTAAGCTTCTTGCTGTGGGGTGAACCTTGCCGGGGGGCGGTGGATCTTTGCCGGAAGCTCTGCAGGTCGTGCCCTGACACGCAGGAAAAAGCGGCGCGCTGCGCGCGATTCCCACGTCCCCAACACCAGGGACGCGGGGCACCCGCTTTTCTCCCGCACCCTGTGAAGTCGTGTGCTGACACAAAACGATTCACTTTGGCTGCTCGGCGATGTCGTGCTCGGAGGTGGGTGCGGGGTCGGCGTCTAAGTCATCTTCGGACGATTCGGTGTCTTCCATTTCGGCGATCTCGTTTTGCGCGAAGGGGAGTTCTTCTTCGGTTGCGAGGGCGCCCGCTTCCTCGGGTTCGGCGAGGTCAGAGTCGGCGAGGTCGGCGGCCATCTTCTCGAATTCTTCGATGGAGGGGAGCTCGCTGACGTCTTTGAGGCCGAAGCGGAGGAGAAATTCTTTGGTGGTTTTGTAGAGGATGGGGCGGCCGACGACCTGCTTGCGTCCGGCGGTGGTGATGAGCTTGCGGGCGATGAGGGAGCCGAGGACGCCGGAGGTATCGACGCCGCGGATCTCGCCGATTTCGGGGGCGGTGACGGGCTGCTTGTAGGCGATGACGGCGAGGGTTTCGAGCGCCTGAAGGGAGAGTTTGAGGGGCGGCTTAAGGGTTTTGACGAAGGCGCGGACGGCGTCGTGGTTTTCGGGGCGAGTTCCGATGCGGAAGCCGCCGGCCACTTCGCGAATTTCGAGACCGCTATCGGGGGTGTTGTAGTCGGCGATGAGTTCGTCGACGAGGGCGCGGATTTCGTCGCGGATCGCGCGATCCAGCTGGCGTGCAGCTTTCTTCTCGTCGTCGGGGGGCAGGTCCGCGGCGGGTTCGGACAATTCCTCTACGAGCGCGGGTCCGGGGGTTTCGGCGGGACGGTCGGGATCGGCCGGAGGGCGGCTGGCCAGGGCTTCTTCGCGGAAGAGGGAGGCGAGTTGAGCCAGAGTTACCGGCTCTTCGGCGGCGTAAATGACGGCTTCAATGCGGGCTTTAAGACTCATCGAGGGATAGGGTCGCAGGCGCCGTGCAAAAGGAAAACGGCGCTTTCTCGATAGTACAGAAAACGCCGCTGTCGATGCGATGAGGCTGGTTCTACATGAAGTGGCGCAGGAGGACGAAGATACCGGCGGAGAGCAGGGCCGCAACGGGCAGGGTGAAGATCCAGGCGAGGGCGATGTTGCGGATCGTGGAGAGCTGGAGTCCACTGCCGTTGGCCATCATGGTGCCGGCCACGCCGGAAGAGAGGACGTGGGTAGTGGAAACGGGCATGTGGAGATGATCCGCGCCGAGGATGGTGAGGGCGGCAGTGATTTCGGCGGCCGCTCCCTGAGCGTAGGTGAGGTGCTCCTTGCCGATCTTCTCGCCGACGGTGACGACGATGCGTTTCCAGCCGACCATGGTGCCGAGGCCGAGGGCGATGGCGACGGCGACCTTAACCCATGTGGGGATAAACTTCGTCGCGTTGTCGAGCTGCTTTTTGTAGGCGGCGAGGGATTTGTTCTCAGCGGCGGTGAAGGTGGGAGCGCCGTTTTTGCCGGGATATTTCGCGATCAGGCGCAGCGCTTCGCTGACGACGTACATGTCGTTACGGACGTTTGTCTGCTGATTGGCGGGGACGCCGTTGAGGGATTTGTAGAGGACGACTTCGTTGTCGATCTCCTCGACCATCTGGCGGGCGGCCAGCATGGTGTTCTGGTCGAACTGTTTGGTGCGGATGTAATCGGTGAGATTGGTGCGGGCGTCGCCGATGACGGCGTTGGGCGAGACGTAGTGATTGAAGACCTGTTCGGCCTGCTGGGAGACAACGGCGAAGTTCTGGACCTGGCTAAAACCGACGGCGTGGTTGAGGGCGTAGGCGGTGGGGACGGTGCCGATGAGGATGAGCATGATGAGGCCCATGCCCTTCTGGCCGTCGTTGGAACCGTGACCGAAGCTGACGCTGGTACAGGTGAGGATGAGGAGCGCGCGAATCCAGAGAGGCGGCGGCTCGGTGCCTTTCGGCGACTCGTACAGAGCCTTGTTTTTGACGAAGAGTTTGAGGATGAGCAGGAGGATCGCGGCGCAGCCGAATCCAACCAGCGGAGAAATCAGCAGAACTTTGAAGACGCCGCCGGCCTGCTCCCAGTCGACGCCGCTGGTACCGGTATGGGGGTTCATGAGCTGGTTGGCGATGCCGACGCCGATGATGGAGCCGATGAGGGTGTGGGAACTGGATGCGGGCAGGCCGAACCACCAGGTGCTGAGGTTCCAGATGATGGCGGCGATGAGGAGGGAGAAGACCATAGCGAAGCCAGCGCCCTTGCCGACCTGGAGGATGAGCTCGACGGGCAGCAGCGAGAGGATGGTGAAGGCGACCGCGCCGGAGGAAGTGAGGACGCCGATGAGGTTCCACAAGCCGGACCAGACGACGGCGACGTGGGGCTCAAGCGAATGCGTGTAGATGACGGTAGCGACGGCGTTGGCGGTGTCGTGGAAGCCGTTGACGAATTCGAAACCGAGAGCGATGAGCAAGGCGAGGCCCAGCAGAGCATAAGGCCAGGCGGAGAGGAGGTGCGTTCCGGAAAGATCGCACGTCAGCTGCTGGCCTGCATAGGCGAGGCCGCCGGTGAGGGCGATTCCGAAAACGATCATCCCGATGGCGCCGGGAGACTTGCTCATCTTCTCGTGAAGGAGGGCGGCTGGGTGTTCCGGGATGGCGGGAATTTCAACTACTTCTTCGAGTGGAATTCTGGCTCCTGCGGACATGCGAAAAGCGGCTCCATTGTAGGGTGGGGGGCGGGTTGAGCCAAATTACCCGGGTGGATTACGGGTAATCATGAAAGCCGAATGAAGAGACGGTGAATCTATAGTCGTGAATCCGTAAGCCCAAGGGGGGACGCGAGTTGCGGGATCGCGCGGCGTTACGCAAGTAACAAATCGCCGGGGTCTTATTCAGAGATTACTGAGAGGGGAGGATCAGGACCAATCATCCTTGATGCTGAGGCGGTCGTTGATGGCCTGCTCGAACTGCTCGTTTTTCTTGATGTAGATCTCGCTGAAGCCGCGGTCCTGGCGGAGGAGAATGGCCTGGAGCCGGACGAGTTCGAGCAGCGCGAGGAACATGGCGATGATGGCGTTGACGGACCGGGTATTGGAGAGGAGTTTGGAGAGGGCGACGGGGCGGTCTTCCATCATGAGGCGGCGGCGGATGAAGTCGATCATCTGACGGACGGTGACGGCGTCTTCTTCGACGTCGAGGACGGGGCGGCTTTTGGCGCGCTCGATGACTTCGCGGAAGACGCGGACGAGGTCGAGAGTGTCGGCGGCAATTTCCTGATCGTCTTCGCCGGCCTGAAGGAATTCGCGGATGCCGGGGTTGGTCCAGGTGGCTTCTTCGAGCTGGCGTTTCTGCTGGAGCATCTGGGCGGCGTTGCGGAAGCGCTCGTGTTCGAGGAGGCGCTCGACGAGCTCGCGGCGGGGATCGTCGGCATCGCCCTGGGATTCGAGGGGCGAGCGGGGGAGAAGCATCTTGCTCTTGATGTGGATGAGCAGGGCCGACATGTAGATGAACTCGCCGGCGGTGTCGACGTCGGAGGCCTTGAGGTGCTCGACGTAAGCCAGGAACTGGGCGGTGATTTTGGCGATGGGGATGTCGTAGATGTCGATGTTCTGGCGGCGGACGAGGTCGAGGAGAAGGTCGTAGGGGCCTTCGTAGACCTGGCCGACGGAAACGGAGAAGGGGAAGGCGGATTCTTCTTCTTTGCGGAGGTCGGCGGTGGTTTTTTCGTAGGGGGCGTGAGGGACTTCGCGTCCAGCGGGAGGCGCTTCGCGCTTCGCTTCTTCGGTCGTGGGCCTGGAGGCGTCGGTGGGATTGCGGGTCTCGTCGGTCACTGGGCGGTTGCTCCGGCGAGACCCATGGCGGCGCGGACTTCGTGCATCGTTTGCTCGGCACGGGCTGTGGCGCGGCGGGCGCCGTCGTTGAAGATGTCGGCGACGAGCGCGGGATGCTGTTCGAAGTGCAAGCGGCGTTCCTGGATGGGAGCGAGGGCGGAGACGATGGCGTCGGCGGCCCAGCTTTTGCATTCGATGCAGCCGATGCCGGCGGTTGTGCAGCCTTCGTAGACTTTGGCGAGGGTTTGCTGGGACGAGAAGATTTTGTGCAGGTCGCCGACGGGGCATTTGTCGGGGTTGCCGGGGTCGGTGCGGCGGATGCGGGCGGTGTCGGTGACCATGGTCTTGAGCTTGGCGCGAATTTCGGGCTCGGGGTCGCTGAGGAGGATGGTGTTGCCGTAGCTCTTGGACATTTTGCGACCGTCGGTGCCGGGCAGTTTGGGTGAGGGGGTGAGGAGGACCTGGGGTTCGGGGAGGATTTCGCTGCGGTCGGGGCATTTGTAGAACTGGTTGAAGCGGCGGGCGACTTCGCGGGTGAGTTCGACGTGGGCGGCCTGATCCTGGCCGACGGGGACGAAGTCCGGCTGGTAGATGAGGATGTCGGCGGCCTGGAGGAGCGGGTAGCCAAGGAAGCCGTAGGTGGAGAGGTCTTTGCCCTTGAGGTTCTCCTGCTGCTCTTTGTAGCTGGGGACGCGCTCGAGCCAGCCGAGGGGAGTGATCATCGACAGGAGCAGGTGAAATTCGGCGTGCTGGGGGATGTGGCTCTGGACGAAGAGGACGGAACCGGCGGGATCGAGGCCGGCGGCGAGGTAGTCGATGGCGACGTCGAGGGTGTTCTGCTTAATTTGCGAAGTGTCGGCGTAGTCGGTGGTGAGGGCATGCCAGTCGGCGATGAAGAAGTAGCACTCGTACTGAGGGTCGTTCTGGAGGCGGACCCAGTTGTGCAGGGCGCCCATGTAGTTGCCGAGGTGGGGTTTGCCGGTGGGGCGCATGCCGCTGAGGACGCGCTTGCGGGCAGGAGTGGGGTTGGACACGGAATCCTTCGCGGTGAGATGGCTTTGGATATTGTACGGGAGGGTGGGGAAGAGTTCAGCGAAGCGGGCGTATCTCCAGATCGAGCGGCAGTTTCTTCCACAAACGATCGGCGGTGTAAACCGGAGCTCCGAGCAGTAAGGCGAGTGCGAGGCAGGCCCGATCGCCGAAGGAGAGACCGAAGGGTTGTGTGGTCGCGATCATTGCTCCAGCCAGGCGGGCCTGGCGGCTGTCGAAAGCGACAATTTCATTGCAAAAGGTCAGCGCGGATTCCCATGCGTCATCGGGCGGGAAGCCACGCCTGACGAGTTTGGCCTGAGCCTCGGAGAGGTTGACGGTGCTGACGGTCGAATTGCGGATCTGTTTCAAGACCGTATCGCCTCCCGGCTCCCCAATGACAGCTGCCAGTATGGCGGAGGCGTCAAAAACAACTTTACTCACCAGCGGCTTCCCGGCGGCGCTCCGCAATCAATTCGTCGGCCAGGCTGACGCCTTCGGGCACGTATTTGCGAGCGAGCTGTCGTGCACGCTGGACACGGTTAGCCAGCGTCGATATACGGACCTCGCCCTTTTCGGCCCAGAGGATGACTTCCTGACCCCGTTTGAGTCCGACGGCCTCCCTGATGGAGGCGGGGATGACGATGCGGCCATTTTCATTGAGGCGCATGCGGATGGCTTGAGGCTTTGCGGCGGTTGTCATATGCACATCGATTATGGCAGAAAACCGCCCGGCGAGACAAAAGGTAGTCCGCGAAACGGCGGCTGAGCCTTCGTGCGGAAAAGTGAGTGTCAATTGAGACTGCGGCAGATACGATATGGGTGATCCGCCATGACAACAGGGCCAGAGTCGAGACCGGAGCCGACCAGGGAAGCAAACAGCGACGCGCCGTCGCGTGAGCGGCTGGATGTGGATGCGCGGGCAATGTCGGCGCTGGATCGTCTGCACGGCCTGATGCGGGAAGACTTCGCAGAATACGGCGGTGGCGAGGCGTTTCTGAAGTGGTTGAGGACGGACCCCGAGGATGCCGGGCCGAGGAAGTGGGGGACAACGATGGAAATTCGTTACACGCTAACGATTCCGGAGTTCAAAGAAGGCTACGGCATGATGTGGAGACAGGCGAGCTTTCGGCACCGGATCAACTACTGGTACTTCACTTGGCTGGGACTTGTGATGGGACTGTGGATTCTTCTTATGGCGCTCGTGCTTTTTGGCACCCCACATCCTAACCAGCCCTTTGTGTTGCTCCTGGTCGTATTCGGGTTGGCTGCGGTTTCCACGCCGTGGCGCTACCGCGGGTTGATCCGAAGAAACTACAGATTGCAAAACCTCAATACGGAGCTGTCTGTTTCGGCGAATTCCGAAGGAATTACGGTGAAGAGAGCCAACAAGGACGCGGTGTCTCATTACGGATGGACCGCAATCGAGCGCTTTGTGCAATCGAAGAACCTGTTCATCCTGTTTCCCGGGCGGCTGCAGTTCATTCCCGTTCCCAAGCGCGCCATGCCGCCCGAACAGCAACAGGAGTTTCGCGCACTCCTGGAGGCCCATATCCCGGCCGCCGGTCCCAGAAACCGGGCGGCCTCCGCGGCGGTAAGCTAGAGCCAGGAAATCCTGTGAAGACGGCGATCAGCGTATCGAAAGAAGACTATCTGAAGGCGATTCTCGAAGCTGAGAGCGAGGGGCGGACCGTTATTTCGGCGACGCTGGCGCACTGGCTGGAGGTGTCGCCACCGGCGGTTTCGATGGCGCTGCGGCGGCTGAAGCGCGACGGATTTGTGGAAGTGCGGCCGGACGGCGTGGTGCGGCTGACGCCGAAGGGGCATGAGGCGGCGTACCGGACGGCGCTGCGGCATCATCTGATCGAGCGCATGCTCTCGGAGATGTTCGGGATGCCGTGGTACGAGGTGCATGACGAGGCGGAGCGGCTGGAGCATGCGGTTTCGCCGGCGTTCGAGGCGCTGCTGATGAAGAAACTCGGCGAGAAGGGGACGTGCCCGCACGGGAACGCGGTACTGCCGGAGAGCGAGGAGAAGCGGAAGCGGCTCGGGGTGCGGCCGCTGGCCGAGGTTGCGGAGGGCACGGACTGCACGGTGACCAGCCTGTACGAGCGGGACGAGAAGCTGCTGCGGTTCCTGAACCAGGCGGGGATTGAGCCGGGGGGCTCGGTGCGGGTGGTGCAGCGCAATTACGATCAGACGGTTGGGATTGAGACGGCGGCGGGGCGGTTCACCATCGGGCCGGCGGCTGCGGAGAAGGTGCGGGTGAAGCGGTCGCGCGGCGCTGTGCGGGCGAGCGGAGCCGGGCAGGGATCCGGCAACGGGCACGGCCGCTGAACGGCGCACGTTTGTGGTTGGGGACGGAGCGGAGAGCCGAGCCGGTAGATAGAATTTCTGAAGAAACTGCTGCCATGGTCAAGCTCCGTGCTGCCGGTGTGCTTTGCGCTGCGTTCATAGCGCTGGGGGCGGCTCCGGCGAGGGCTCTCGATCCGCATTCGGCGCTCGCGCAATACGGGTATCAGTCGTGGCAGACGGACTCGGGGCTGCCGCAAAACACGGTCCACGCGATTGTGCAGGGGCGCGATGGGTATCTGTGGATCGCCACGGAAGGCGGGATGGTGCGCTTCGACGGCGTGGACTTTCGGGCGTACACGCGGGCGAATGCGCCGGGATTGCCCAGCGATCTGATCGACGACCTGATGGAGGACCGCGACGGTACGCTGTGGATCAGCACGTCGGGCGGGCTGGCGCGCATGCGCGGCGGGGTTGTCGGGGCATTTGGGGCTGCGCGGGGGATTCCGGCGACGCAGGTTTGGCGGACGTTTCAGGATGGGCACGGCGCGGTGTGGGCGCTGACGGCGGCGGGGCTGTTTCGCATTGACGGTGAGCGGGCAGCGCGGATCGATGTAAATGCGGGGCTGACGGAGAACAGCAGGATGGCCACAGGCCCCGATGGAGCGCTGTGGTTGGGGACGGCAGATGGATTGATGCGCGCAGGTGCGGATGATGTGTTTCACGCGGTGGGGTCAGCTGGGGAGGTTCTGGCGCTGGCTGTGGATCGCAACGAGACGGCGTGGGCGGGCATGCGGTCGGGGTTGGAGGCGTGTTCATCAACGCGATGCCGGAGTGTGGCAGTGCCGGGCGAAGGCGCGGTGAACGCGCTGGCAGTGGATCGAGCGGGGCGGGCGTGGATCGGAACTGAGGCGGGGCTGTTTGTCGGGGATGGCGATCGGGTTCAGGCCTTCGGACAAAAGACGGGACGCGTGGATTTTCTGTATGGCGATCGGGGTGGGATGCTGTGGGTGGGGACGGCGCAGGGGTTGGTGCGGATTGATCCGGAGAAGGGCACGGCGGAGTTGCTGCGCAGCGGCGATGTTTTTCTGAGCGCGACGGAAGATCGCGAAGGCGATCTGTGGCTGGGCACGGAATCGGGCGGGCTGACGGTGTTGCGCGACCGGAAATTCTCCAGCCTGACGGCAGAAGACGGGCTGACGGACGAGTATGTGCTGGCGCTGGCGCAGGCTCCCAACGGTCACGTTGCGGCAGGGACGAAGGGGGGCGGGCTCAATGTATTTCGGGATGGGAAATTCCGCGCGCTAACGACGGCTCAGGGCTTGTTGAGCAATGTGGTGCTGACGATGGCGGCGGCTGCGAATGGCGATGTGTGGGTGGGCACGCCTGATGGGCTGAACCTGCTCCACGAGGGCGATGTCGCGCGGGCGTTCACGACGGCGGATGGCCTGGCGGATGACTTTGTGCGGTCGCTCTATGTGGGGCGCGGCGGAGAGTTGTGGATTGGGACGCGGCGGGGGTTATCGCGGTATGAGAATGGGCGGTTCACGACGTGGACGGCGCTCGACGGGCTGGGCAGCGATCTGATCGGCGCGATGACACAGGATCATGACGGTTCGTTGTGGATTGGGACGCTGGGAGGGCTGAGCCGCTTTCGCGACGGGCAGATCAGGAATTTCACCACGAAGGATGGGCTCTCCAGCAACGTGGTCACAGCGCTCTATGAGGATCACGATGGCACGTTGTGGATTGGAACCAACGACGGCGGATTGAATCGTTGGCACGCGGGGAAGATTGTGAGGATTGCATCGAGGCAGCTGCCGCAACGGGTGATCGGGATTCTGGAAGACGGCAGCGGGTACCTATGGATCAGTTCCAATACTGGTATTTACCGCGTGAGCCGCGATGCGCTGGATCGGATGGCGGATGGAGGGGCGGAGGCGGAGGTGATGCGCTTCGGGGTGGCGGATGGGATGCGCATCAGCGAGTGCTCGAGCGGCGGACATCCCGCGGCAGTGAAGCTGAAGGATGGGTCATTGTGGTTTGCGACGCTGAAGGGGATCGCGCGCGTCGATCCCGAACACATGCCGGTGAATCGCGTGGCGCCGCAGGTCGTAGTGGAGCGGGTGAGCGTGGACGATACGCAGCAGGCGTCGATTGCGGATCTGACGGTGGCGCCGGGGCACAGCCATTATGAATTCGACTACGCGGGGCTGAGCTTTGTGGCGCCGCAAAAAGTGGAGTACCGGTATCAGCTGGAAGGGTTCGATCGCGGGTGGGTGGATGCGGGGACGCGGCGTGCGGCGTACTACACGAATCTGCCGCATGGGCACTACACGTTTCGGGTGATCGCGCGCAACAACGATGGGGTTTGGAGCGGGACGGCGGCGACGGCGGAGCTGACGATCGAGCCGCATTTTTATCAGACGGTGTGGTTCCGGCTGCTGATTTTGCTGGCGATTGCGGCTTTGGGCTACGCTGCCTGGCGCCGGCGGCTGATGCGGGCAGAGCGTGAATTTCAGGCGGTATTGGGGGAGCGGGCGCGCATTGCGCGGGAGATTCACGATACGCTGGCGCAGGGGTTCGTTGCGGTTTCGGTACATCTGGAGCTGGTGGCGCAACTGATGCGGAATTCCGCGGATGCCGCTCGAGAGCAGCTGGCGCGGGCACAGGCTCTGGTGAGAAGCAGCCTCGACGATGCGAGGACGTCGATCTGGGAGCTGCGGTCGCAGGGGGCCGAGCGCGAGGATCTGGCGGTGCGGGTTCTGAAGATGGCGGAGGAAACGACCTCGAGAGCCGGGGCGCGGGCGCGCGTGCAGATGCAGGTGACGGGGACGAATCATCCGCTGGATGAGGATGTGGAACGGGAATTGATGCGGATTGCGCGCGAGGCAGTGACGAACGCGGTGCGTCACGGGGATGCGGAGAACATTGTGCTGCGGCTGGAATTCGAGGGGAGTATGTTCGGGATGGAGATTCGCGACGATGGGCGGGGATTTGCGGGGACGCCACCGGATGGCTCGAGCGGACACTTCGGATTGACCGGCATGCGGGAACGAGCGGAAGCCATTGGCGCTACGCTGACGGTGGAGAGCAACCCGGGCGAGGGCACCACGGTGCGGGTGGGACTAAATATTTCCCAGGCCGGGGAGACGGGGACGAAAACGTAACTATGGCAGATACGATTAACATCCTGATCGTCGACGATCATCACATCGTGCGCCAGGGGCTGGCGGCTTTGCTGAAGACCGTGCCCGGGTTCGCGGTGGTGGCGGAGGCCTCCGACGGCGAGCAGGCGGTGGATCTGTTCAGGAAGCACCGGCCGGACGTGACGCTGATGGACCTGCGGTTGCCGAAGATGAACGGCGTGGAGGCCATCGGGAAGATTCGCGGAGAATTTCCGGCGGCCCGGATTATTGTGCTGACGACTTTCGATGGCGATGAGGATATCTATCGTGCGATGCAGGCGGGCGCGAAGGGATATCTGCTGAAGGGGATGGATCTGACGGAGCTGACGGATGCGGTGCGGGTCGTGCATGCAGGGAAATCGCGGATTCCATCACGTGTGGCGGAGAAGCTGGCGGAGCGGATGGGCGGCGCGTCGCTGACGGCGCGCGAGCTGGAGGTGCTGCATCTGATTGTGGCGGGCAAGAGCAATAAGGATATTGGGAACGCGCTTTTTATCTCGGAAGCGACGGTCAAGACGCACGTGAACAGCCTGTTGAGCAAGATGGGTGTGGAAGACCGCACGCAGGCGGCGACCACGGCGCTGCAGCGGGGGATTGTGCATCTGGACTAAAACCAGGGTTTAGGGGATAGGGGTTAGGGTTTAGAGATGACGTTGTCAGGCGGGGTGAAGATGCGGCGCGCAATCGTGGCTGCGGGCGTGGCGGCGGTGGTGGTGTGTGGATGGGCGCAGGAAGCGCGGCTGGCGGAGTGGCACCAGGCCAGCGATACGGAGCTGCGGTCAGTGATTCCGGCGCGCGCGCCTGTGGTGCAGGAGCGGATCGAGACAGAGATGCGCTCGGCGTCCGGCATCACGAATGGACACGGGAAATACATTGCGGGCGTGGTGCTGATCACGGCGGGGTATTCGGCGGAGGGAAAGTACTCGCACTTTTTTCTGACGCAGGTTCCGCTGAAGGTGGGCAACGATCTGCGGCTGGCGCCTGGGGACTATCTGCTGGGCTACACGCACGGTGAGAACGGGCTGCTGATCCATCTCTACGAGGCGGCGACGGGAAAGCTGGTCGGGACGGTGACGGCGACGCTGATTCCCGGGATCACGCGGGTGGAGGAGATTCGCATCTGGCCACCGGGAGACCGGCACATGATTCAGATTGGGCGCTTCGGGTTCGGCTATCAGATTGGGAGCCAGGGGACATGACGCAAACTTCGTCGCAAAAAGAACAGAAAGTGCTGGAAGCGCTGCGCGAGAACTGGCAGGCGGAGATGCGCGGCTTCCACACCTACAACACGCTGGCGGAGCGTGACGACGATGCTGTCCGCAGCAAGACGCTGCGACATATTGCGGAGGCGGAGGCACAGCACGCGGCGATGTGGGCGAAGCGCATTCGCGAGCTGGGCGCAGAGTTGCCGAAGTACGACGGCAAGCCGACGGGGGATGCGGACACGCTGGTGAACCGACTGGGCGGACCGCAGATGGCGCTGCGGCGGCTGGAGATCGACGAGAGCCGCGATATTGCGCGGTATGGGCAGCAGCTGAAAGAACTGGGCGATGAGCCGAGCGTCGCCATTCTGAACCAGGTGATCGCGGACGAGCAGGAGCACTATCGCGAACTGAGCGAGCTGATCCGGCATCGTTATCCAAAGATGCCGGTGAGCTCGGAGATGGCGCGCAAGGAGCTGGACGAACTGCTGACGCGGCGCAATCGCTCGGGGAGACAGACGGCGGGGTGGATTGGCGACGCGATCTACGGTGTGAATGACGGGTTGGGCGCGATTTTCGGGATCGTGTCGGGAGTGTCGGGCGCGACGCTGGGCAACAGCCACTGGGTGTTGCTGTCGGGGATTGCGGGGATGGTTGCGAGCGCGTTGTCGATGGGATCGGGCGCGTATCTGGCGGCGAAGAGCGAGCGGGAGATTTATGAAGCGGAACTGGCGCGGGAGCGTGAGGCCATCGAGATGAACGGGCCGGAGGCGCAGGAGCTGCTTTCGCTGTACTACCAGGTGAAGGGGATTCCGCGCGACGATGCGGACCATGTGGTGGCGCATCTGGCCGAGTCACCGGCTCAATTCACGCGCGCGCTGGCGGCCGAGCGGCTGAAGATGACGGAGGAGGGGCTGAGCAAGCCTTTCGTCTCGGCGTGGTCGGGAGCGCTGTCGACGGCGGTGGGGGCGTTCATCCCGATCATGCCATTTTTCTTCATGAGCGGATATCCGGCGGTGATCTTGTCGGCGATTGTCTCGCTGATTGCGCATTTTGCGGTGGGCGCGGCGAAGTCGCTGATCACGGTGCGGTCGTGGTGGGCCAGCGGACTGGAGATGACCCTGGTGGGCGCGGCGGAAGGTGTAGCGACGTATGTGATCGGGATTGGGCTGGGAAGACTGGGAGCTTAGACGGGGTACAGGGTGCAGGGTACAGGCACCCGCATCTGCCAATTACGGGCAGGCGTTGGGCACCCGGCGGTGGAAGTTGGATCAGGGCTGCTGTTCCTGCTTGTGCGTGTAGTAGTCCTGGAGGGTAAAGAAGGCCTTCTTCTTTTCTCCTTTGTCAGAGACCAGGCCTTTGCGGTTGTAGCCGTCCTGGATGCCGGGGAGCTGGCGCATGGGGCTGCGGAAATCCATCAGGACCCAGGGAGTCATACCGCGCAGGAAGGGCATTTTGCCGAGCATAAGGAATTGCTGGCGGAAGACGTAGTCCTGATATTCCTCGGTGAACATTTCAGAGGCGGGGCCGTGCAGGCCGGCTTCGGCGTCGGCGCCAAATTCGCTGATGATCACTGGCTTGCCCATGGGATTTTGCCAGGTGTAATCGGGGATGGTGGCCGCGTTGCCCATGTACCAGCCGATGTACTCGTTGTAGCCGAGGACGTCGAGGTCCTTGCCGAGCGGATCGTCGAGCGTGGCAGTGGTCCCTTTGAAATGCGTGACGATGGCGGAGGTGATGAGGCGAGTGGGGTCTTCGCTGCGTGCTTCGACGGCGAGCTGATGAATGAAGGCGTCGCGCTCGGGGCTCTCGGGGGTTTCGTTGGACATGGACCACATAATCACCGAGGCGTGGTTGTGGTCGCGGCGGATCATTTCCGAGAGCTGCTGTTTGGCGCTGGCGAGGGTGGGCGGGTTGGTCCAGTCGATGCCCCAGTAGACGGGGATTTCAGACCAGACCATGAGCCCGAGCTTGTCGGCGAGGCGATATTCATTTTCGGTGTGGGGGTAGTGGGCCATGCGGACGAAGTTGCAGTGGAGCTCGTGCGCCCAGCCCAGGAGGGTTTCAGCGTCTTTGTCGGACCAGGAGCGGCCTGAGCGGAAGGGGGCTTCGTCGTGAAAGGCGATGCCGCGCAGGAAGACGGGCTTGCCGTTGAGAAGGATCTGATCGCCCTGGGCCTCGATGGTGCGGAAGCCGATTTCATCCTTTAGATCGTCAGGGTTGGCGTGGAGCGAGATGGAGTAAAGGCGGGGATGGTCGGGGGACCAGAGCTCGAGGCCGGGAACTGCGAAGCTGAATGCGGCGCGGCCATTTGTATCTGTGACGGCATCTTTTTCGATGTGCAGGTCGGGGATGCGCAGGGTGACGCGAGTGCCTGAGTCAACTCCGGTGACGTGGACGTAGCCTTCGATCTGGTTAGAGCTGCCGCGTTTGAGCTGGAGAGAGTAGTCGTCGATGTAGGTGTCGGGGAGCTCGACGAGGGATACGGGGTGGGTGATGCCGCCGTAATTCCACCAATCGGTGCGGAGCGTGGGAACGCGGTCTACGGTGCGCTGGTTATCGACGGCGGCGACGACGAAGTTGTCGCCATCTTTCACGATGCCGGTGATCTCGCAGTCAAAGGGGGTGAAGCCGCCTTCGTGATCGCAGACGTGCTGGCCGTTGACGAAGATGTGGGCGGCGTAATTGACCGCGCCGAAGTGGATGAAGAGGTGCGTGTGCGGCTTCGGATGGTACGTGAAGTCGCGCTGGTACCAGAGCAGGCCTTCGTAGTAGAAGAGAGAATCTTTCTGGGAGTTCCAGTCGCCGGGGACGTCGAGCGTGGGCGATCGGGCGAAGTCGTACTGGAGGAGGGGGCCGCCCGGGACGTAGTGCGCGTTCTTCGCGTAGCCGTTGAGGCTGGCGTGGTCGGGGTTCGATCCCCAACCTTCGCGATAGGGATCGGCGATATAGTGCCAGGGGCCGTCGAGCGAGACCTGCGGGCGATGGTCGAGGTCGACGAGCAACGTGGTTTGCTGCGGGTACGCGGCGGTGGTGAGGAGTGCAAGCGCGGATGAGATAGCAAGGCGGAGCGCAGAACGGCGGCACATGCGGACCATCTTAATCCGCCTGTCGGGCGATGGGCGACTCGCGCTGCAGGGGGTTCCCGCAATGCGGCACGCAAAAGAAATGGCCGGAGGGATGGCTCCGGCCCGTGGGTTTCGAGAATACTTTCGCTTCAGTGAACGCCGAGGCTGTCGTGCTCGTGGTAATTCGGGTAAGGCGGCTTGGGCCAGGTGGGCAGGGGATGTTCTTTGAGCTGCTCCATGACGTACTGCACGGCGCGATCGAGTTGCGGATCATGACCGGCGGCGACAGATTTGGGATCGTATTCGACCTCGATGTCAGGCGGGATGCCGTGGTTCTCGACCTCAAACTGCCCTTTCAGGCCGTAGATCGCAGTGCGAGGAGCGGTGATCGAGCCGCCATCGAGGAGGACAGGATAGCCGCCGATGCCGACGAGTCCTCCCCAGGTGCGCACGCCGATGAGCGGGCCGAGGCCGGCCTTGCGGAAGTACCAGGGCATGAGGTCGCCGCCGGAGCCAGCGGACTGGTTAATGAGCATCGCCTTGGGACCGAAGATGGCGCCGGCGGGATCGGTGACGTCCTCGCCTTCGCGGGTTTCGTAGCGGGACATGGGGACGCGGCGCAGCGTGTCGATGACGTAGTCGGCGATCTGGCCGCCTTCGTTGTAACGCTCGTCGATGATGACACCTTTCTTCTGCACCTGGGCGAAGAAGTAGCGGTTGAAGTTGGTGAAGCCGGCGCCCGCGGTGTTCGGGATGTAAACGTACGCGACCTGACCGCCGGTCATCTCGTCGACTTTGCGACGGGTGCCTTCAATGAAGGCGAGGTTGCGCAGGCCATGTTCCGACTCGATGGCGACGACGGTGACATCGCGCGCGCCAGCGCCGTCTGGATTTGGACCGACGTGCAGCACGACCTGGTGGCCGGCGGTTCCTTCGAAGAAGCTGTAGATGTTGTCGGAGGCGTGCAGATCGCGGCCGTTGACGGCGAGCAGATACTCGCCTTCCTTCACATTGACGCCGGGCTGGGTGAGCGGGGCGTGCAGAGCGGGATTCCAGTTTTCGCCGTTGTAGATGTGGGCGAAACGGTAACGGTCGTGGTCGACGGAGTAGTCGGCGCCGAGGAGGCCGGTGTGCGGCGAGTGATCGGGTTCGCCGGGACCGCGAATGAACATGTGGCCGACGGTGATTTCGCCGAGCATTTCTTCGAAGAGGTAATTCAGCTCGTCGCGCGAGCCGATGCCGTCAAGGTACGGCTCGTAGCGCTTCTCGACTTTCGCGATGTCGAGGCCGTGGTGGTTGGGGTCGTAGAAGAAATCGCTCTCGATGCGCCAGGTTTCGCGATACATCTGGCGATACTCGGCACGGGGATCGACGTCGGCCTGGAGACTGCCGAGGTTGAGCGGCTTACCGGGCTTTTCCTTCACGTCGTCCGCGGTGGCGATGAGCCATGAATCGCCTTTCTTGTAGAGCATCTTTTCGCCGTTGGCGGAGATCGAGTAGCCGTCGATGCCGGAGAGAACTTCGGTGGTCTCGCGTTTTTCGAGAGAGAAGCGCCAGAGGGCGTGAATGCCGGACCCGTTGCGCTGGGATGGGTTGGCGACCGCGCTGCCTTCGGCGATGTAGAGCACGCCTTCTTTGCCTGCCTGGAGATCGACGTAGTTGCGGGCGGGGATGGGCAGCGCCAGGATGCGCTGGTCGATGCCGTCGAAGTCGACCTTGACGACGGGCAGTTTCTTTTCGTCCTTCTTTTCCTTGCTCGCGGTTTCGTCTTTTTTGTCCTTCGCAGCCTGGTCGTCGGTCTTCTTTGCCTCATCGGCAGCGGGCTTGGTGTCGTCCTTTGATTTTTCGTCCCTGGCCTTTTCGTCATCGCTTTCGGGAGGGAGAGGCGAGGGCAGATCTTTGGAAAGCACGACGACGTAGACGTTGCTCGAGACGGCGCGGTCGAGGCTGGACAGATCGAAACCGGCGACCGAGGGTCCGACGTTGGTGGAGGCGGTGAAGTAGAGATACTTGCCGTTGCGATCGAAGGCGATGCTGCCGACGTCGCTCATGCCATCGGTGACCTGCATGGTTTTTTGGGTGTCGAGGGAATAGAGGAAGACGGCATGCATGAAGTTATGCAGGGTCTTGAGGTAGGCGATCCATTTGCCGTCGGGGGACCAGGTAGCGCTGCCCGCGAATTCGAAGCCTTCGTAATTTTCGGTATCGACCAGGACGGGATGAGGGTTGTCGACGTCGAGATACCAGAGATGCAGCTTCTTGTCGGAGTAAAGGATGCGCTTCGAATCGGGCGACCAGCGCGGTGAGTAGAAGTAGGACGGTTCGGGACCGAGGTCGATGACCTTCGGCGGCGCAATGCCGTTTTGATCGCGGATGTAGAGCTGATATTCGCCGGAGGCGTCGCTGAAATACGCGATGGATTTGCCGTCGGTGGACCAGGCCGGATCGCGCTCGGCGGCGTTGGAGGTGTTGGTGAGGTTGCGCGCATCGCCCTTCTCGGCGGGAACGGTGAAGATGTCGCCATGGGCTTCAAACGCGGCGCGCGCGCCGGTGGGCGAGATATAGGCGTTGAGGATCAGGTGCGGATCGATGACGGCGAGGCTGGGTTCGAGCGCGGGCAGATCGCCGTGGAGAGTGATGTCGACGGGGTGCTGGGCACCAGCGACGGTGTCGTAGAGATGGATGCTGCCGAACTGCTCATAGACGATGCCGCCGGGACCGGCGCTGGCGGACTTTAGATCGAAGCTCTTGTTTTCGACGACCTGCTCGACCTGCTTCGATTTGGTGTCGTAGCTGAAGAGCGTGACGGGACCGTTGCGATCGGAGAGGAAGTAGACTTTGTCGCCGATCCAGAGGGGGTTGGAGTCGTTGGAGTTGTCGCGGGGGACTTTGGTGAGGTCGAGTGTGGCGAGGTCGACGATCCAGACGGGCTCGGTTTGGCCGCCGCGGTAGCGCTTCCAGGCACGCTGCCACTGGTTGAAGGGGGTGTAGGCAATCTGTTTGCCGTCGGGCGAGAGAGAGGCGCTGTCGGCGGAGGGCAGCGGAAGCTCGACGGGAAGCCCGGAGCCGTCGGCGTGGATGCGGAAGAGCTGGGCGAAGTCGTTCCACGCGGTGCGGCCGCTGAGGAAGAGGATGTCTTTGCCGTCGGGAGACCATCCGACGACGCTGTCATCGCCGGGGTGCCAGGTGAGGCGGCGTGGGACACCGCCGTTCACGGACACGGTGTAGACATCGACATTGCCGTGAACGCGGGAGGAGTATGCGAGGGTCTGGCCGTCGGGCGAGAAGAATGGGCCGGCGACGACCGAAGCCGTGGAGGTGAGGCGAATCGCATCGCCGCCGGTGCGCGCGACGACCCAGATGTCATCGGCGTGGCGAAAGGCGATTTGATCTTTGCTGAGCGTGGGATGGAGGAGGAGCAGCGGTGAGGCGTAGGCAACAAGGGGAAGGACGAACAGGGCGAGGAACACCAGACGCAGATGGCGCGGCACAGACCCTCCGACTATGAAAAATTTGCGAATGGCAAGTGTACCTGTGTTGTTACAAGTTGGCCATCGCAGGCCATTTCAGCTGCGGAGCGTTTTGTACAGGAGCCGGCCAAGCTCAGGGTTTCTGTGAATCGCGGAGGCGGAAGCGGTTGGCACGGTCGAATTCGTCGCGGAGTTCGGGGGTTTTGAGATTTTCGCGGATGTGGGCGAGGCGCTGTTCGAGGGCGTGGAGGGTTTGGGCGATGGCTTCGGAGTTGGTGTGGGCGATATCGCGCCACATGGAAAAGGGGCTTTCCCCGAGACGGGTCATCTCGCGCAGGGCGCGGCCGCCGATGGGGAGCAGGTCGGCGTTGGCGGCGAATTCGTCTTCGAGCAGCGCGCACATGGCAGTGGAGACGAATTGCGGCAGATGGCTGATCCAGGCGCAGAGAACGTCATGGCGGTCGGGGTCGATGTCGAGGACGCGGGAGCCGAAGCGGCCGACCCAGGCCCGCCATTCGTTGGCGAGGACGTGAGCGGCGGGATTCATGTTGCTGTCGGAGCATTCCGCGAAGAGCCAGACTGCGCCGTCGAAGAGCGCACTGTCGGCATGGTCGGCGCCGCTGACTTCTTTGCCCGCCATGGGATGGCCAGGGAGGAAGCCAGGCTGGCCTGGCGCGTTGTATTTGTCACGGGCACGGGCACAAATCGCGCCTTTGACGCTGCCCACGTCGGTGACGAGCTGGTCTTCGCGCAGGAGCGGGGCGAGTCGGTCGAGCCATTCCAGGACGGTGAAGACGGGACCGCCGAGGAGGATGACGTTTGCTTCCGCAGCAGCGGTGAGTGGATCGTCGGCTGAGACGGTGATGGCTTCGCGACGGAGAGCGGCGTGGAGTTGCTGGGGGTTGGGGTCCCAGCCGGCGATGGATCCGGAGAAACCGTGGGAGCGCAAGGCGAGGCCAACGGATGCGCCGATGAGGCCGGTGCCGAGGATCGCGATGCGGGACTGGCCGTCCAGGCGATGGGCGCTTCGCGCCAGGACTTCACTGTGGGGCTTCAAATCGTGCGCTCCACAGCGGAGGCGATCACGCGCAGCGAGCCCATGAGCTCGGCGAACTGCTCGGGGAAAAGCGACTGCGCGCCGTCGGAAAGCGCTTTGTCGGGGTTGGGGTGGACTTCGATGAGGAGGCCGTCGCCGCCTGCGGCGACGGTGGCGCGCGCCATGGCGGGAACCTTGTCGCGACGGCCGGTGCCATGGGAGGGATCGCCGACGATGGGCAGGTGCGAGAGCGTTTTCACGACGGGGATGGCGGAGATATCCATGGTGTTGCGGGTGTAGGTTTCGAAGGTGCGAATGCCGCGCTCGCAGAGGATGACGTCGTAGTTGCCGCCGGCGAGGAGGTATTCGGCGGAGAGCAGCAACTCTTCGATGGTGGCGGCGATGCCGCGCTTGAGCAGGACAGGGCGGCGGACTGCGCCGAGCTCGCGGAGGAGGTTGAAGTTCTGCATGTTGCGCGCGCCGACCTGGAAGAGGTCGACGTACGGCATCATCGGTTCGATCTGGGAGATCTCCATGACCTCGCTGACGACGAGCAAGCCGTGGGCGTCGCCGGCTTCGCGGAGGAGCTTGAGCGCATCGAGGCCGAGGCCCTGGAAGGAGTAGGGCGAGCTGCGGGGTTTGAAGGCGCCGCCGCGCAGAAATTTCGCGCCCGCATCTTTGACGATTTTGGCGCTGGAGAAAATCTGCTCGCGGCTTTCGACGGAGCAGGGTCCGGCCATGACGACGACTTCGTCGCCGCCGATGCTGACGCCGTTGGGAAAGCGGACGATGGTGCCCTCGGGGCGGAAGCTGCGTCCGGCGAGTTTATAGGGCGACGAGATGCGGATGACTTCCGCGACTCCGGCGAGGACCTCGAATTCCTGGTGCTCGAAAACGCCGGGGGTGCCGACGCCGGCGAGGATGGTCTGGACGGTCCCAGTGGTGCGGTGGACATTGAAGCCGATTTCCATCATGCGCTCGACAACGGCCTGGATCTCTTCTTCGGTCGCGCGATCCTGCATAGCAACAATCATTTTTCTTTTCCTGTCTGGATCTGCGCGCCGGATGCGGGCGGGTTCGGGCGAGAGGCGAGCTCGTTGCGCTGCAGGGCTCGCATCACGTCGACGATGCGCTCGTAGATATGAACGAGCTCGATGTCGGGCAGCGGGCCAGGATTGTGACTGCGCACGTTGTCGAAGATGACGCGCTCGCGATTGGGCTCGTAGACGGGCAAGTCGGTCTCGCGTTTCAGACGGCCGATTTCCTGGGCGGCAGCGGCGCGTTCGCTGATAAGGGCGACGATGCGCCGATCGAGTTCGTCGATTTTGCGCCGGAAGGTTTCTAAGTCCATGGTCTTCCCTATCCACCCGGGCGATGGAGCGCCGGGGCATGGAGAAATCCGCAACTACAACCGTATACGAAGAGGAGAATTCTTCAGCGGGCAGGCACGGCAGGCTCACGGATTCCGCCGCGCAAGCCCGAAATAAATCGGGCGATGGAACTGGGCGCGTCTTTGGGTCCGGCCTGCTCGATGGTGGCGACCAGCGCGCTGCCGATGGCGGCGGCGTCGGCAAATTCACCAACCGCGGCGAACTGTTCGGGATTCGAGATGCCGAAGCCGACGGCGATGGGAAGTTTGGTAAAGCGGCGCAGGCGGCGGACGAGCTGTTCGGCATCGGATTCGAGCGAGGCGCGCGTGCCGGTGATGCCTAAGCGCGAGATGGCGTAGACGAATCCTTGCGACGCGGCGCAGATGCGTTCGAGGCGGTCGTCGGGACTGGTGGGTGCGGCGAGAAAGATGGGCGCGAGACGATGGCGATGGAGAGCTGCGAGGTAGTCGCCGGCTTCTTCGACGATCATGTCGGTGACGAGGACGCCGTCGACGCCGGCTTGCTCCGCGGCGGCGCAGAAGTTTTCGAGCCCGAACCGGAGAACGGGATTGTAGTAGGTGAAGATGATGAGGCCGGTCTGGGGGCGCTCGAGGCGCAGAGCGGCGGCAAGGGCGAGGACGTCGTGGAGGCGGGTGCCGTTCTTCACGGCGCGCTCGCTGGCGCGCTGGATGACGGGGCCGTCGGCGAGTGGATCGCTGAAGGGGACGCCGAGTTCGAGGACGTCCGCGCCCGCGTCAATTGCGGCGATCGCGATGTTGTGAGTGGTCGCGAGGTCGGGGTCGCCGACGGTGATGTAGGCGACGAGGCCGGGTTTGCTGGCGAAACGGATCGGCATCGCTGGCTAGGCTCCCGATAGATGGAGTTCGCGGGCGAGGATGCCCATGTCCTTGTCGCCGCGGCCGGAGATGTTGACGAGCAGGATGTCGCGCGGGGTGAGGCTCGGCGCGAGGCGGAGGCATTCGGCGACGGCGTGGGCGCTTTCGAGCGCGGGGATGATGCCCTCAGTGCGCGCGAGGCGCAGGGTGGCGTCGAGAGCTTCGGTGTCGGTGGCGGAGGTATATTCGGCGCGGCCGGAGTCGTGGAGCGCGGCGTGTTCGGGGCCGATGGAGGCGTAGTCGAGACCGGCGGAGACGGAGTGGGTGAGGGCGATCTGGCCGTTGTCATCCTGGAGGACGTACGAATAGGTGCCCTGAAGGACGCCTGGAGATCCTCCGCTAAAACGCGCCGCATGCTCGCCAAGCGCGGAGCCACGGCCTCCGGCTTCCACACCGATGAGGCGGACGTCTTTGTCGGGGATGAATTCGTAGAACGCGCCGATTGCGTTGGAGCCGCCGCCGACGCAGGCGATGATGGCAGTGGGCAGGCGATTTTCTTTCTCGAGGATCTGGACTCGGGCTTCGCGGCCGATGACGCGATGAAAATCCCGGACCATGGTGGGGTACGGGTGCGCGCCGAGGACGCTGCCGAGGAGGTAGTGGGTGGTGCGGACGTTGGTGACCCAGTCGCGCATGGCTTCGTTGATGGCGTCTTTGAGGGTGCGCGAGCCGGAGGAGACGCCGCGGACCTCCGCGCCGAGCATGCGCATGCGGTAGACGTTGAGCTCCTGGCGGCGCATGTCTTCTTCGCCCATGTAGACGACGCAGTCGAGGCCGAAGAGCGCGCAGACGGTGGCGGTGGCGACGCCGTGCTGGCCCGCGCCGGTTTCCGCGATGATGCGTTTTTTGCCCATGCGCACAGCAAGGAGCGCCTGACCGAGGCAGTTATTGATTTTGTGTGCGCCGGTGTGGAGGAGGTCTTCGCGCTTGAGATAGATTTTTGCGCCGCCGAGCGATTCTGTGAGGCGGGGGGCGAAATAAAGAGGGGTGGGGCGGCCGGCGTAGTCGCGCAACAGCGAGTCGAGTTTCAGGTGGAAATCGGGATCGGTCTGGGCCTCGGCGTACGCGTGCTCCAGCTCGTCGAGCGCGGCGACGAGGGTCTCCGGAACGTAGCGGCCGCCGTAGGGGCCGAAGCGCCCTGCGACGCGACTGGTCACGGTAGCTGCCATGATTCCACCTTACACCGGACCCACAGCAGTGGGGAGCATGGGGGGCGGCTCGATTTCGAGGAAGGCGAGGCGGGCCGCGCGGACGAAGTCGTGGAGAAATTCAGGATGCTTTTTGCCAGGTGAGGATTCGACGCCGCTGGAGACGTCGACACCCCAGGGGCGGAGGGTGAGGATGGCTTCGCGGATATTGCCCGGATACAGGCCGCCAGCGAGAATGATGCGCAGTTTTCCGGCTTCAGCGGAGAGAACGTCTTTGGCGCGCGCCCAGTCCAGGGTTCTGCCCGTTCCGCCGGATGCGGTTGACGTTCTGGTATCCAGCAGGACCGCATCGATGTCACGATGCCGGGCGATGGCGCGGAGCTCGTTGCGGAGCCGCTCCTCGGCGCGGGCGGGATCGCTGTTCAGGTCCCAATGCAGGGTTTGGATGAGAAAGAAGCCGGGATCGAACTGGTTGCGCAGTTTTTCCGCGAGCGAAAAATCGAGTTCTCCGTGAAGCTGAACCCCGTGCAGTCCCGCAGACCGGAGAGCGAGTGCAATCTCATCGAAATTCTGAGTGTCAAAGACGCCGATTTTTGTTAGATCGGCAGGCAGATCGGGCATTATGGCTGCGATGTGACCCGCGGTGACACGGCGCGGACTGGAAGCGAAGACGAAGCCGACGGCGTCCGCACCAGCATCGGCGGCCATCCGCACATCATCGAGATTGGTGTTGCCGCAGATTTTGATCCACATGGTTTTTAGGTGTGCTGTGCGGTTGGCTCGGGTGCTGCGTTGGCGGCCTTGAGCAAGTCTTCGAGTGCTGCTCCGGGGCTCGGGTGGCGCATGAGCGATTCGCCGATGAGGAAGGCGTCGAAGCCTGCGCTGCGCAGGGTTTGGATATCGGCGGCTGTGTGAATGCCGCTCTCGGCGACGCGTACGGCGTTGGGCGGAAGCTTCTCGGCGAGTTCCAGGGAAGTGTCGAGGCGAACCTCGAAGGTTTGCAGGTCGCGGTTGTTGACGCCATAAGCGTCGCAGCCAATGTCCTCGACCAGCTTTGCCTCTTCGGTGGTGTGGACTTCGCAGAGAACATCGAGCCCGTATTTATGGGCGATGACGGTGAAGTAGTAAAGGAAGCCGTAGCCGAGCGCGCCCGCGATAAGGAGGATGGCGTCAGCGCGATGGGCGCGGGCTTCGGCGATCTGGTACTCGTCGACGATGAAGTCTTTGCGAAGGCAGGGGATTTTGGTGGCGGCGGAGGCGATTTCGAGGTTCTGGAGGCTGCCCTGGAAAAAGGGCTCGTCGGTAAGGACGGAGAGCGCGGCGGCACCGGCGCGATCGAGATCGACTGCGAGGGATTGGGGATCGAAGTCGGGACGGATGACGCCTTTCGAGGGCGAGGCCTTCTTCAACTCGGCGATGATCGCGGGGCCTTTTGCGGCGGCTTCGCGGAGGGCGCGGGCGAATCCGCGAGGCGTGTGTTGCTCGGCCAGCTTCTCGAGTTCGCGCAGGGGGACGCGCTCGCGGCGGCGGGCCACTTCGGCGCGCGTTTCCGCGAGAATCGGGTCAAGACGCTGGCCAAAAGGATGCAGGCGTGTGGTCCTCTGGTTCAAGTATAGAGGCGGGGGGGGTTCTCTCGAAGCCAGGAATGCCTCCGCGACGCGCGGCGCCGGCTGACATTTGTCATGCTCGATTGCTGACGAAGGGCACTGCCGGGAAGGGGAGCCTTCGGGCGATGCTGGTTTTGTCAGGAGGCTTTATGAACAACACATTCCCCAACGCGGCCCTCGCCCCCAACACCGTCCCCCCAAATCAGGCGCAGGCGGCGATCGAAAAGGAGTGCGATTCGGATTCCCATCTCCTGTTTGCTCTCGGCGTGGTCCTGCTGGTTTGCGGCGGCGCGATCACCGGCCATCACGAGGTGACGATGATCGGGCTCGGGCTCATCATCTTCAGCAGCCTGTTTCACTGATAGCGGCGCGGCAATGCACCGGGGCCCTCTCAGGCAGCGGCCAGGCGCGCGACTTTCTTACGTTTCGTTATCGACGCCTGCCACAGGTCGTACTGGATTTGCAGGTTCAGCCAGAGTTCCAGCGTGGTTTCCAGAGCTTCGGAGAGCTTCAGGGCCATTTCCGCTGACACTCCCGAGGTTCCGTTCAGCAGGCGCGACAGGGTTACACGGGAGACACCGAGATGATCGGCAAATTTCGTTACGGGCATGGTCCCGATGTGCTCCCGCAGGATTTCACCAGGATGGGCTGGGTTGTTGATTCGCACGGTTGCTATCCCAGAATCCCCAACGGTTTCGCGGTTTTCCCAAGGATTTCGAGGGCCTGATCGAGCTGCTCGCGGGTGTGCTCGCTGGTCATGATGGTGCGGATGCGGGCTTTGCCTTCGGGGACCGTCGGGAAGGCGATGCCGGTGCCGAGGACGCCCGCTTCGAAGAGGGCGCGCGAGAAATCCATGGTCTGGCGGCCGTCGCCGATGATGATGGGCGTGATCGGGGTTTCGCTCGCCGGGGTATTGACGCCGCCGATGTTGAAGCCCAGACGGCCGAGTTCGGACTTGAAGTAGCGGGTATTTTCCCAAAGGCGATCGATGCGCTCGGGTTCGGATTCCAGCAGATCAAAGGCGGCGATGCAGGTGGCCGTGACCGAGGGCGGATGCGAGGTGGAGAAGAGGATGGGGCGGGCGCGGTGGTAGAGGAAGTCGATGAGGTCTTTGGAGCCGCAGACGTAACCGCCGATAGCGCCGATGGCTTTGGAGAGCGTGCCAACCTGGATATCGACGCGGCCGTGGCAGTGGAAGTGGTCGACAGTGCCGCGGCCGTTGCGGCCCAGCACGCCTGAGGCGTGGGCGTCGTCGACCATCATGATGGCGCCGTATTTCTCGGCTAGATCGGCGAGCTTGTCGACGGGGCCGATGTCGCCATCCATGGAGAAGACGCCGTCAGTGATGAGCAGTTTGCGGCCGGGCTCGTTCTGAATTTCGCGGAGCAGCTCTTCGGCATGGGTGACGTCTTTGTGGCGAAAGACCTTGATCTTCGCGCGGGAGAGGCGGGCACCGTCGATGATGGAGGCGTGGTTGAGCTCGTCGGAGACGATGAAGTCTTCTTTGCCGAGGATGGCGGAGACGGTGCCGGCGTTGGCGGTGAATCCACTTTGGAAGACAACGCAGGCTTCAACATTCTTGAAGCTGGCGATTTTTTCTTCCAGTTCCATGTGGATTTTCATAGTGCCGGCGATGGTGCGGACGGCGCCGGAGCCGACGCCGTAGTCGCGGATGGCCTGAATGGCGGCCTCGCGCAGCTTTGGGTGATTGCACAGGCCGAGGTAGTTGTTGGAGGCGAGATTGATGACGCGGCGGCCGTCGTAGGTGCAGACCGGGGCCTGCACGTCGTCGAGGACGCGCAGGCGGAAGTGCGTGCCCTTCTGCTTCAGCTCGTCGAGCTGGGCGGTGAGGTACTGGAGCTGGGGGCGCGCGGAGAGCGAAGTGGTCATGAGGACCTCGGGAAATTGCGAATGGGCAACTAAAGATCGTAACTCCAGATGGCAGGGAGCGCGGCGGGAATGCCGGGGCTGCTCACGTGCCGGGGGCGCTGCCGGTCAGATACAATGAGTTTTCCAGCGCAGAGCCAGGATTCCTTTCGGCAGGCAGGACGGGCCGAGGCGGAACGATGGTGGCGCAGACGTTTGATGTCAGAGAGTTCCTCACGAATGATTTCGCTGTTCTGGAAGCACATAGCCCCTCGGCTGACCCTCTGTTGCGGACTGCTGACCTGCCTTTCCATTCTTAGCGCCGTCGCTCAAGGACAAGCGCAGGTGACTACGCGCACCCAGGTCTCGGTGCAGAAGAGTGACGGCGCGCTGTCATTCACGGCGAAGGTGGCAGACGCCGGTGGAGCACCGGTTTCCGAAGGATCGGTGAGCTTCGAGACGGCGAAGGGGTCGCTGGGCTCGGTCTTCGTCAAAGATGGCTCAGCGACGCTGAACGTGAACAATGCGCCGCAGTGGGCGAAGACGGTAACGGCTGTTTATCACGGCGATGCTGCGTTCGCCGGGTCGGCGGCCAGCGCCGGTGTCTCCGCGGATAGCAGCGGGCTGCCGGGATTTACGGTCACGGCCGCTCCGTCGTCGTTGTCGCTGACACCGGGCCAATTCGGAACCGTGAACCTAACGGTGACTTCGCAAAACGGTTTTTCGGAGCAGGTGAACCTATCGTGCTCGGGTGTGCCCCTCGCCTCGAGCTGCAATTTCAACCCGGTTGTGGTCACGCCGCCAGCGAGCGGATCGAGCATCAGCGCGATGCAGATCACGACGACGGCGGAGTCGGGTGTAGGCGGGAATGAGGCTCGGCTGGGACGATCGGGCGCGGTGTATGGGGTGGTGATTCCGGGCATTCTGGCGCTGATTGGAGTGGGAGCGATCCGGCGGAGGAACCTCGGAGCGCTTCGGGCACTGGGCCTGGTAATGCTGCTGGCCGCCGGCACGCTGGGATTGAGCGCCTGTAGCGCGCGGTTCAGATATCTGAATTACCAGCCGTCGCCGAACTTTGGAACCGCTGCGGGAACCTACACGGTGGTCATCTCCGCGTATTCCACGGATGGCACGGCGATCACGTACGCGACTTCGTCCGATACAAGCTGCTCGGGAGCGGTGTGTCTGGCGCTGACGGTGCAGTGAGAACTGCAGGGATTAGGGATTAGAGTTTAGGGATTAGAAAACAGGGATTTGAGTTTAGGGAATCGCCTGACCCGCGTCTGGGTTCTCATCACAATAGTCAGTGCTCCATGTTGCAGACCTGGAGGACGCGGTTGCGCCAGGGGCAGGGGAATTCTGTGTTCGCGTTGGGCGGGAGCAGGAGCCAGGTTGCGCCGAGCGGAGCGAGCGTGGCGATGCGCTCGGAATCTATCATGCGATCGATATTGAGTTCCGCGTTGCGCTGAAGCGCCCAGCGGTCCGCGAGCCGCGGGATCACGGCGACAATGCCGGCATCCTTATCGTCGGCGAGATGGTCGCGTTCGGCGATCGCGCGGAAGCCCTGCTCGTCTTCTTCAGGCACGTAGACCAGCCGCGGATTGAATGCGAAAACGGCGTTGCGCGGAGTGTGATCGCGAATCCAGAGGAAGGCTTGTTGGTAAGGGATGGCAGGGCCTGCGACTGGCCACTCGATGTGGCTGCTGCCGGTCCAGGAGAGGCGCTGCGCGGCGAACGTGCCGGCAAAAAGCACGACAACCACGCAGATTGCGGCGATGCGGGAGCGAGACCACAGGGCAGTAAGGACGCCGCCGCAGAGCACGATGCCAAGCGCGTAGATCAGATGGAAGCTGCGCAGGATCTGCAGAGGGACGAAAAGGTAAGGGCCGGCGGGCGGGACAAACGCGGCGGCAATCACGATGCTCGTTGTTCCGAGAAGCAGGCACGTCAGGCAGATTGCGCCGTTGCGGCTGGCTGACACGGGATGGCGCAGGCCGAGCGCAAAGAGCGGCAGAGGCAGAACGAGGCCGAGGATTTCATACCAGTGCCAGCGTGCGAGAAAAAGAAACGTACGCGCCGGAAGCGAAACGGCCTGGCGATACGCCGGAGAGGCCGGGGTTCCGTGGGCAAGGCCGAATGCTACGCCGCAGGCGGCGACCAGAGCGAGGCTGAGGGTGAGCGCCTCGCGGGTCCGTCCTGAGGCGATCAGAGTGTGGAGAACGACGAAGCCGACGGTGTAGGCGGCCATCAGAGGATGGATCAGAGCGGTGAGCGCCAGCAGAAGGATGGTGCGGAGCCACGCGCGATCGATGCAGGCGGCAACCGCCATCAGGCTCAGGGGCGTGGAAAAGGAGCGCGCCGTGACGTAAGGGTCCATGACAAAGAGCGCGGTTCCTGCGACGGGAAGGGTGAAGCAGCCGACTGCGAGCAACAGGCAGGACCAGCGAGCTGACTCGTTGTTGAAAAGGCGCCCGGCGAGCTGGTGGCAGGCGATGAGAAAGAGAAGGATCGAGAGCAGGTGTGCTGCCAGCAGCACCGACGACAACGGCGCATGCGAAAGGCGAACGAGGGTGGCTATGGTCCACGGGAAAATGGAGAGCCTGGTGAAGGCAGTTACGAAAACGGCGTTGAGCGGGTACAGCGAGGGATCGAGAATGTGGCGGACGCCGGCGACATAGATGCCCGCGTCTCCGGCATAGGGATGATAGCCATGCACGAGAAGGACGATGGGAGTGAGCAGGAGTGGGGCCAGGGATGAAGGGATGGATCGCGTCCGATGGTGGTTCGGGGATTGCTCGTCGATGACGAGCGCGGCACGTTTGGACGACGAGGTCTTGAGAGCAGAGGCGGTCGGCATTCGATTACAGACTCTGTTGTACAAGCTCGCTGGCCTGGGCAGCGAGGGCGGGGTCGTCGCCAAAGCCCTCGAGCCAGCGGACGTCCGGTTCCCGGCGAAACCAGGTGAGCTGACGCTTGGCGTAGTTGCGGTGTGCCTGACCGGTTGCGGCGATGGCTTCGGATTCGGTGAGTTCGCCGCGCAGGACGGCGCGGGCCTGGCGGTAGCCGAGGGAATCGAAGGCGGGGGGCGAGTCGCCATATTTGCGGAGGAGTCCGCGGGTTTCTTCCACGAGACCGTCGGCGAACATCTTCGCGGCGCGCGCATCGATGCGGGCGTAGAGATCCGGGCGGGGCGGATTGAGTCCGATGCGGAGGATGCGATAGCCGGTGAGCGGGTCGCGTCCCGTTTTCCAGGCCTCGGTGAGAGGCTGGCGGGCAGCGAGGCAGACTTCGATCGCGCGGATGAGCTTGGGTTGGTCGTTGGAGTGGATGCGCCGTGCGGCGGCGGGATCGAGGCGATGCAGGACACGATGGAGCCATGCGGGGCCGTGCAGCTTTGCGCTGTGCGTGAGCCGGGCGCGGATTTTTTCCGAGCGCTGGGGGCCGGCAAAGAGGCCTTCGAGGAGGGCGCGCAGATAGAGGCCGGTGCCGCCGGTCACGACGGGTAGATGCTGACGGGAGACGATGGCGGTCAGCGCCTGTCGTGCGAGACGCGCGTAGTCGCCGGCGGTACAGAACTGGTCCGGGGTAAGGACGTCGATGAGGTGATGCGGGATTTCGCGGCGCTCCGAGGGTGACGGCTTGGCTGTGCCCACTTCCATGTCGCGGTAGACGGCGACGGAGTCGCAGCTGACGATTTCCGAAGGAAAGCGGCGGGCGTGAGTGAGGGAGAGCGCCGTTTTGCCGCTGCCGGTTGGACCGAGCAGCACAACCAGAAGAGGCTCCATAGAGATCCATCGCCCCGGCGAACGAACGGCGTGCTTGCGGGGACCCCGACGAGCCAGAGTAGCAAAGCAGATGCTACGCGCAGCGGTTAGATCAGGAAGGGCTGCGGGTATGCAGGGACCAGGCTCAGTCGTCGCCAGCGAGACCGGGACGCGTTGCGGAGAAGGAACTCAGCGGTTGGCCATGCCGCGCGCGTTGTGCATGGGCAGAGTTGGCCCGTCGCAGGTGACGAGCGGGTGGTCTGCCGGGACAATTTTCCGCATGGCACGGGGGCGGGCAACTGGCGTGACGGGATTCACCTTGATGGCGGTAGTGGGACGAAGAGGAAGAGAAGGAGCCTCGGGCCCTGGGTTGTATTCTTTTCGGCCACCGATTGCGGCGACCATGGCGGGAGTGGCGACCATTGCAACGAAGGCTACGGCAAAAATCAGGTCATGCATTACAGCACTTCCTCGGAGAAAAGGAGCAACTTTGCCTCTGGCGTCATCCAGTATGACGTTCGGGCAACCCCCTGGGTATAACACTTCCATGGAGGGTCGAGCAGTGCTGAAGTACCCATTCGAGCGTTACTTATGACCGATGTACCGAAACTTTTGTACCGGATGGGGAGAATCGCCCAGGAACCGGTGCGGCCGGATGATCGTGACCGGCTGAACAGGCGGTGGAGGGCCGCTTACTCCACTTGTTCCTTCGCCTTATAGCCGTCGCGAGCGATGACGTCGTATTTGACAGGCTTGTGTTTTTCGTCCTGCATGCGCAGGGGGTGGCCTTCCTGATCGACGAGTTCGATGCGGATGCGCCGATAGGTGCCATCCATCTTGATGTTCGATGGCTTATAAGTAATCTGATATTGGTTACGGATGGATTCGTTGATCGCGGAGAAGTCGTCGGGGAGTTCCGCGTCGAACCGAGGTTCAAAGTACATGCCGCCGGTCATACGGGCGAAGCTCTGCAGCTGGTTTTGGGCCTGCAGCATGGTGATGGTATTCATGCGCCCGCTGGCGAAACCGCCGCCCCCCATGATGCCGGCACCGCCCGTAGCGATGGAGAAGATGGTGACATTGGGCGTGGCCTTGATCTTCTGCAGGCACTTGTCGAGGGTGATTTTGGAGAAGGTATCGCGGCCCGACGAAACCAGGATGACGTACTTGCGCCCGTCGATGCGGGAGAGCCGATCCAGCGTCTCGTAAAGCGCGTCGAACAGGTTGGTTTCGTCCCAGGTGGGCATCTGCAGGGACTGGACCGCCTGCTGGATCATCATTTTGTTCTGGGTGAAGTCGGTGAGGATGGTGGTGTGCATGTCGTAGGTGACCACCGCGACGTAGTCATCGGGGCGCAGCTGCTGGGTAAATTCGAAGGCCGAATTCCACATGTCGAAAATGAAGTTGTAGCTGTTGGCGGCGAACTCGACGAGCAAAACAGCGGTGATGGGCGCCTTCACCTGATGGAAGCTAACGATGTCCTGGGGGACGCCGTCCTCGAAGACACGGAAGTTGTCCTGCTTCAGGTTCGGAATGAACTGATGGGTCTTTTCGGCCAGAACACCGACATCCACATTGACGACGGGTACGTCGACGCGGAGCGAATAGTTGTTCAGGCCGGGAGGGTTCTTCACAGTCGGCTCAGGCGGGGGAGGCGCTGGGGGCGCGGCTTTCTTCGGAATGGCAATGGGCCCGTTGTCATTGCCGGGACCCCCGGCTTCCGGAGCGGTCTGATCGGGCTGCTGAGCAGGCGTGGTTTGCTGCGGCTGCGCAGGCGGATTCTGGGTTTGCTGATTGCTGGGGGGCGCTTGCGGCTGCTGGGCCCATGACCAGCGAGCAGGCAAGAGCGTCTGTAAGAGCAGCAGGGCGGCGGCGATCAACGATAGACGCAGGTGGGATACCCTCATGAAAAGACCTCTGCAACAATCTTCGTGCCGCACGTGCCCTGGCGGCAAGCGTGGGAGAAGCTTAGTCTATGGACGTGTATAAGCGCCTGAAAGATATCCGCAAGGGGATGGCGGTCGCGGCGTTTGCGGGGTTCTCCCTCGCAAGCCAGGCCCAGTCTGTGCAGCCGGTCAGCGCGCCGGCGCTGCCCGCTAACCCGCCGGCAACGACGAAGTTCTTCCCACTGAGCGAGATCCACAGGGGCCTGCAGGGGGTGGCATACACCGTCTTCGAGGGAACGAAGCCAGAGCCGATGGGCGTGGAGATTCTTGGCGTGCTGCATAACGCGCTCGGCCCGCGGCAGGACATGATTCTTGCGCGCCTTGAGGGCGCGAAGCCTGAATACACCGGCGTGGTGGCGGGGATGAGCGGCAGCCCGGTTTATATCGATGGGCGGCTGGTGGGCGCCCTGGCATACCGCATCGGCCAGTTCAGCAAAGAGCCCATCTGCGGGATTACGCCCATCGGATCGATGATGGGCGTGGAGGAGCAACACCGGATCCCCGCAACGGAACTGGCCGGCTCGGACGATACGGCTCCCAGCGAACCTGGCGCGGGGGCAGTCAGCAGCGGGGATGCCTCGGGTCCGCTCATTCAACCGATGGATACGCCGCTGGTGTTCAGCGGCTTTAGCCCAGCGGCGCTGCAACTCTGGAAAGAGCATGCACCCCTGGGACTGGTCCCGGTGGAGGGAGTCGGTGGTTCGGAGAGCAGCGAGAAGCAGCCGGATCCGCTGGTCCCCGGCTCGGCGGTGAGCGCGGTGCTGGTGCGCGGAGACCTGGATATTGCGGCCACCTGTACGGTGACCTACATCGATCCGAAGAAGATGCTGGCGTGCGGGCACCCGATCACGCAGTTTGGGCCGGTTTCGATGCCGATGACCAAGGCGGACGTGGTGGCAACGCTGCCCTCGCCGCTGGAAGCTTTCAAGATCATCAACACGACGGAGACGGTGGGCTCGATCACGGAAGATCGCGAGTCGGCCATCATGGGCGAGTTCGGAAAACCGGCGCACATGATTCCCGTCACGCTGCGGGTGACGCGCGAAGGAGCGGGACCCGAGCAGGGCAAGGAGCTTGAGGCGCTGCATTTTGAGGTGATCGATCAGCCGCAGATCACGCCGATGGCGGTAATGGTGGCGGTCTACCAGGGACTGATGCAGGAGAATACCTATTCCGCGCAGACGACCTACCACGTGCAGGGATCGGTAAAGCTGAGCGGATATCCTTCGGTGAAACTGAACAGTCTGGTGGCGCCGACAGATGCGCTGCCGGCGAACCTGCAGACGGCGCTGGCGCTGGGGGAGCGCTTCACGCGCCTCTACGACAACGCAGCGCGGCGGACTCCGATCGAAAGCGTCGATCTGGAGGTTGCGGCCATTCCGCGGCGGCTGACGGCGGAGATCGAGAGCGCGCACACCAGCCGCGTTGAGGTTCATGCCGGCGACACCATTACGGTGGAAGCGACGATTCTCCCCTGGCACGGCGAGCGCCGCAACGTGCGGGTTCCGGTGAAGCTGCCTTCGAATCTGCCGGAGGGTCCGGTGCGGCTCTTGATCAGCGACAGCGGCACCCTGGATCGGCTGTTGCAACCGCCGCAGTTCAACGCGCAGCCGCTGGACGTGGCCGCGACCATTGCCCAGCTGAACAGCGTACACACCAGCGATCAGTTGTATGTGACGCTGCTGGCTCCGGAAGCACAGGCGGCGGTGGATGGGCGCACGCTGACGGCGATTCCGCTGTCGATGGCCAATGCGCTGGCGCCGCTGCGGGAAAACAAAGGCATGGCGCTGAATGGGGAATCGGCGGTTCCAATGGCGTCGCTGCCGATGGATGCGGTGCTGACGGGGCAGCAGGTGGTGACGCTGCAGGTCGAGGATCAGTAGGGTCCAGCTTTGCGGTTGCTGTTCAGATGCGGACGGAGTTTGCTGAGGGTGGACATTCAGGTGAGTTTTGGCCGTGGCGCTCACCCGTCTATGTCGCTGGCTTTCAGGAGCTTAGGGACGAGCCAAGCCTGCGCTGGGATGGACCGAAACGTGCATCTTAAGTAGCCCCAATACAGGAGGCGTTCGATGGCTTACGTTGAACGAATACGTGACATGATCACCCAGCCCCTTCTCGAGGAGATCGTCCGGCAGCGCACGGCAGCGGGATGGCACCTCGTCTCACTGGAATGGCGGCGGGAGCTGCCCGAAGCCGAAGCGCCCACCGATGGCGCGTTCCCGGAAGATATTCCCTACGGTCTCCGCATTTCGGAGGACTGCAAGCGGCTGGAGATCGATCCCAACGAAAACCAGGCGCTGCTGCAGATGATGGAGATGCTGGTGCAGGATTTCCCATTTTCGGCGATCGTGAGTGACCTGAACGAGAAGGGCTTTCGCACGCGCGATGGCCGGCGCTGGAGCCCGGTCGCGATCTTCAACATGATTCCGCGGCTGATCGAGGTGGGCCCTCGGCTGTTCTCGACCGAGGAGTGGGAAGTGCGGCGGCAGAAGTTTGCCCGCATGACTTAACCTGGCGTGATGGGCAAAAGCGGAGAGGGCCGAGCTGAGAGGCCTCTTTTTGCGTCAGGCTCCAGCGAAAGGATTTTCGACGCGGATGCCGAGGATCCGCTGGCCGGGGTTCAGATCTTCCGACAGGATGCGTTCCGCGCCAGCCTTCAGCGCGGTCGCCACAATCAGCGCATCCCAGAAGCCGATGCGGGCTTCGTCTTCGATGCGAAAGGCGGCTGTCAGTTCGGCTGGGGTTGTGTCGACGCACCAGGTCGCGTATGCGTCCACCACGGCGCGAGCGGATTTGCGGGACAGTGGGGAGGCGATCTTGCGAGTGACGTTCACATAGAACTCCTGAAGCACCTGCGTGCTCAGCGCGCCAAGACGCGTGTTCCATAGATCGTCGAGAATGCGTTTTGCTGTTGCGTGCTTCAAAGCGGCATCCACGTCGTGCGCGTAGATCAAAATGTTGGAATCAACGAAGGTCTTATCGCCGTTCATGCAGCTCGTCCCTGCTGGCGGAGATCACTCCCCCAAGATGGAATCCCTTTCCCAGCAAGGCCAGAGCGGAGCGATGGGCGCGCTCATACGCCTCGTCCTCGCCAGTCAGCGTCTCGATCTGCTCCGCAAGCAATCCGCTGATCGAAGTTGAGCGCCTGGCGGCGAGAATCCGGGCTTTGCGGATCGTCTCCGGGCTGAGGCTGATGGTGACGTTTCGCTTTTGGCGGGATTGAGGCATGGTCCTGCTCCTGGAGGCACGTGCGACACGTGTTACACGTATTATACGTGTAACTTGCCCTGCCAGGTAAATGAAGGGCCGAGCTGAGAAGCTCGGCCCTTTTCCTGCGAGGGATGCATCTCTGGTGCGACTCCCTCGAGGGAGGGAAAGAGAGAGCTGCACCGCGGTGGGAGGAGGGAAGGATGATCGGTTCCTCCTGGTGGGAGAGCGGGTCAGGCCGCGGAATGCGGACGGCCCGTGTATGCTGCTTCGCCAGTCTGTGCCCGTGACACGGGTTTCCCGGTCGCGGTCGAGAGGGCTTGCAGGAGCCTGGAGCCGAGCGGGGAACCGAGGCCGGTGCATGGATCCCAGCCGGGCGTGGCCGAGTACGCGCCGTTGTTGCCGTGGGTGATGTCGCGGAAGCCGTTATTTTGGTTGATGGCGTAGAGGGAGGGGTTGATAAATCCCAGGCGCGCACTCAACATCTGGTTGCAGCGGGCCACGAGGCCGGCCCACAGCGGGGCGACCGCGCTGGTACCGCCGACGACCAGCTGCTCGCCATCCACAAGGATGGTGTAGCCGGTGTCGGGATCGGCATTGCCGGCCGTGTCGGGCACGCCGCGGCTGGGCTGCGTGGCGACGGCAGACTGCCATTCCGGACGCTGGAAGAGGTTGCTGTATCCTCCTCCGGTGGCTCCGCCAGTTGGGCCGTCATTCCAGACCGTCTCATTCTGGATGACGCCGTTGGCGGAGACGATCCGCGTGCCGCCGACTCCCAGTACATGGGGGCAGGAGGCCGGGAAGTCGACGTGGTTTTTCGTGCCGGGGAGACCGTCGGTCGTGCCCTGGTCGCCGGACGCCGCCACGACGGTGATGCCCAGCAGAGCTGCCTCCTGCGCCACCTGGTCGAAGCATTCCATGGATTGCTGGGTCCAGGTCTCCTCGGCATTGCCCCAGCTGAGGGAGAGGACCGAGGGGGTATGGATCTGGTCGTGCACGGCGGTGCTGAGGGCATCCTGGAAGCCGCGTGCCGAATTGGTGGTGAAGTAGACGGCCATCGAGGCGCCGTTCGCGATGGCCCCTGCGATTTCGATGTCGAGCATGACCTCGGCGTCCATGCTGTTGGGCGTGGTGGGCCGGTTGTTGGCCTCGTTGACGAGGACCGCGCGGACCGGCGGGGTCTTCAAATTGAGGCTCTGGAAATACTGCTGCAGGTCGGCCGGCCGGAAGCCGCCGCCCAGCTCGATGACGCCGATCGTCTGCCCGTTGCCGTCGGCATCCCGCGGGAAGTCGTACAGCGAGGCGATCTGGACCGGCGTGTAGGTTGTGGTTGCGGTGCGCGAGCCGAAGGTGCGGTTGGTGTTGCGCATACGCAGGTGAGGATGGGCGACCGGCCGGTTGTCCAGGCCGAAGACAGCCTGGATCAGGGACGCGTAGGCCTCCGGAACCTGAATGGGCCCGGTGTGGCCGCGGTAGGTCCCGTCTGGATGCTCGAAGCCGATGAGTTCGACGGAGAAAGTTTTTTCCATGTCGGCCGCGGTGCCGGCAAGGGTGACGGTGCGGCGGAGAACCTCGTCGCCGCGCTCGAGGACCTGCAAATTGTTCTCGCGGGCAAACTGTTTGATTTTGTCGACGCTGGTGGGATCGGCTCCGTACATTCTGGCGAAATCGCTGTGGGTAAGAGTCTGGCCTCGATGTTGCGCGAGGTTCAGGGTCTGACGGTGCTTCAGGATCACGGAGATTTCGATGATCTGATGCGGAGAAGTTGGTCCGATGGCACGCGCTCCCGGCATCGGGGTGTGCTCGGTCCCCTTCAACGAAACTTTCTGCAATCTTGCCATGGTGTTCACTCCTCTTGAAAGAACTGCGGTTCACAGACGTGGACTCGGGACGGGCCACAGGCCGATGCGGCGGTCCCTCGCCACCAGCACGGCGGGCAGAGTCAGAGGCTCCGGGCAGCACCCGGGCATGCACTGCGTAACGAATTGTCGTTCGCGTTTACAGCGGACCTTTTCACCATCCACGCCAGCGAGCGAACCTGGCCGCGCGGGGTTCCTGGTCAGGGCTGGATGTGACTCAGCCTTCGCAGGGGAAACAGACCTGGGACAAATCCGGGGAAGTTGACTGCTGTTGACCCATTGCTGAGGGGTCTGTCATGGCGGGTGTGGTCTCCTGCCGAAAGGAGAATCACCCGCCAGACGTTCTGCGTGAGCCCGCTCGATGGTCGAGTTCGGCTCCGCAATGGAGAGGATGCTACCCCGGCAGAAGCAAAAGTTGAAAGTTACGAACGGGAGGAATTCCGGGCGACTGCGGAAATCTTTTCGCGGCAATTGTGGTAGGCGTTGGGAGCCGGCCCTCGGCTTTCTTCACCTTTAGCGTTATTTCGGGGTGGGTTTTGCATCTACCATCAGCGCAGGGGGAATAATCCGCGTGAAAAGGCTTTTCTGTCTTATTACCATTCTGGTCGCTGGCTCATGGTGCGTGCAGGCGCAAACCGGGGTGTACGGGGCCTTCAGCGCCGCCAACTACAACCTGCCGAACATCGGCTGGAAGTATGGGCCGACTTTCGGCCTGTACTCCGAGCCGTTCGGGGTTCCCTTTGTGAAAGTGGGGCTGGACATCCGTGCGTCTTTGCTGGGCAGTGGCAATGAAAAGTTAGACAGCATCCTCGGCGGAGTGCGTGTGCAACTGCATCCTCACGTAGTTCCGGTCATGCCCTACGCGGAGGCCTTAGGGGGCCTGGCGCACGTTAACGTCGGTCAGGGGGCTGCGTTCACGAACGCCAATGGTTTCCAGTATCAGCTGCTGGGCGGAGTGGACGTGACGCTGGCGCCCCACCTTGACTGGCGCGCCGTGGAATATGCCTGGGGATCGGTCCGGACCACCGGAGAGGATTTCGATCCGCAGATGGTGAGCACGGGAATTGTGGTGCGGTTGCCGTAACCGCAGCGGCTCACCGTGTGCGGATCCCCAACAGCGGATTCGTCGGCAACTTATGCCGGGACGGTCGGATTGCGGCGCGGACGGCGGTTGGCCTGGAGGATTTTCTTGCGCAGCCGCAGGGATTTCGGGGTCACCTCGACCATCTCGTCGTCGGCGATAAACTCGATGGCCTGTTCGAGGTTGAGCAGGCGCGGCGGCGCGAGGCGGATGGCATCGTCGGCGGTGGAAGCGCGCATGTTGGTGAGCTTTTTTTCGCGGACGACGTTGACGTCGAGATCGTTGTCGCGGGAGTGCTCGCCGATGACCATGCCTTCGTAGACTTCCACGCCCGGGGGTAAGAAAAGCACGCCGCGGTCTTCGAGGCCTTCGAGGGCGTAGGCGGTGGTGAGGCCGGGGCGATCGGCGACCAGCGCGCCGGTGGGGCGTTGCGGGATTTGTCCCTGATGCGGCATGTAGCCGTCGAAGAGGGAATTCATGACCATGGTGCCGCGCGTCTCGGTGAGAAGATCGCTGCGCAGGCCGATGAGGCCGCGGGAGGGCACACGAAACTCGAGGCGCACGCGGCCGTAGCCGTGGTTGTGCATCTTGACCATCTCGCCGCGGCGCGGGCCAAGGTGCTCAATGACGGTGCCGATGAAGGCCTCGGGAATGTCGATGGTGAGGTGTTCGATCGGCTCCATCAGCTTGCCGTCGACTTCTTTCGTGACGATTTCCGGGCGGCCCACCATCAGTTCATAGCACTCGCGGCGCATCATCTCGATGAGAATCGCCAACTGGAGCTCTCCGCGTCCCATGACTTTGAAGCTGTCGGGGCTGCCGGATTCCTCGACGCGGACGGACACGTTGGTGAGCAATTCTTTATCGAGGCGCTCGCGCAGGTTGCGCGAGGTGACCCATTGGCCTTCGCGGCCGGCCGTGGGCGAGTTATTGACGGAAAACTGCATGGCAATGGTCGGCTCGTCGATGATGATGGGCGGAAGCGGCTCGGGCGTCTCGGCGCTGGTGATGGTTTCGCCGATGGTGATGCCCTCGACGCCCGCGACCGCGACGATGTCGTCGATTTCTGTCTCGACGATATCGACGCGATGGAGGCCGGCGAAGCTGAACAGTTTGGTGATGCGGGTCTTCTGGAGCGAGCCGTCGCGTTTGGAAATGGCAACGTCGTCCCCGGTGTGGAGGGTGCCCTGGTAGACGCGGGCGATGGCGAGGCGGCCGAGGTAGTCGGAGTAGTCGAGGTTGGCGACCTGGATTTGCAGAATCCCGCTGGGGTCGCCCTTGCCGGTGGGGATGGTGCTGAGGATCGCGTCGAAGAGCGGCATCAGGTCCGTGCCGGGCCGAGCCGGATCGGGGCTGGCCTGACCGAGCTTGGCGTTGGTATAGAGCACCGGGAAGTCGAGTTGATCTTCGTGGGCGTCGAGATCGATGAAGAGGTCGTAGACCTCATTGAGTACTTCCTGAGGACGCGCGTCGTGGCGGTCGATTTTGTTGATGACGAGGATGGGCGGCAGCCTGGCTTCGAGCGCTTTCGAGAGTACGTAGCGGGTTTGCGGCAGCGGGCCTTCGGAGGCGTCGACGAGCAGCATGACGCCGTCGACCATTTTGAGCGCGCGCTCGACTTCGCCGCCAAAATCGGCATGGCCGGGCGTGTCGACGATGTTGATCTTCTCGCCTTTGTAGAAGACGGCCGTGTTCTTGGCGAGGATGGTGATGCCGCGCTCGCGCTCCAGCTCGTTCGAGTCCATGACGCGCTCGGCGACGGCTTCATTGGCGCGGAAAGTTCCGGCCTGGCGGAGGAGGCCGTCAACCAGCGTGGTCTTGCCGTGGTCGACGTGGGCGATGATGGCGATATTGCGAATGGCGCTCAAAGATTGTTCCTGGTGTGATGGTGATGGCGCGGCACGCCAATTGTGGACCTGCTCAGTGAGGAGGCGCGGTGGGATTACCGCTTGACGGGGTCGCCGAGGGCGTCGTCGATAGAAGCAAAAAGGGCAGCGAGGTCGAGGCGGAGGCCAGTGGCTGCGTCGGCAAAGGAGGCGGTTTCAATCCAGCTCCCCGAGGAGAAGTCGAACCCTCGACGCGTCGCGGGGTCAATCACCCACACATTGCGGATGCCCATCTTCCGGTAGTCTTCGAGGCGGTCGAGGTAGCGGCTGACGCGGTCTTCGGGTGAGAGAATTTCGATGACGGCGACCGGTGGAGTCTGAATGACTTGTTCGCGTGGAGCTGAGACCGAGAGCACGCAGACGTCAGCGACGCGAAAACGCGTCGTCGATGCCTGAATGCGAAGTTCCGGGTAGGCGATGAGGCGCAGATTGCGCTCATGCTCCATAAACCACCTGAGCAAAGCTCGTTGCACTGCTGCATGATCCAATTCGCCCAAGTTTCGCTCCTCGATGACGCCATCGACATAGTCGCAGTCGGGCCGGTAGCTCGTACGGAGGTACTCGCTGGTGGAAATCCGGAGCGGGGTTGCGGTTGCCATCTTCCTCTTAAGTTTAACAGCGATGGGCAACACCTCATGAGGCGGAGTGCGTCCCTCTAAAGAGAGGGAACGGGGCGCGCCGCACAGGAGGGGGATTTATGAATGTATGGAGTCGCCGCGCCATGGGTGCGGGAGCGGGCATCACGCTGGGTTTGTTGGCCGGGTTGGCCGTTCTGGCGCAAAGCCAGGCATCGTCCGCGGACAGTGCGACACAGCCGCGGCGCCAGATTCAGATGGTGCAGGCACAGGCAACGCTGGACAGCACGCTGGATGCAAAGAAGGCGAAGCAGGGCGAGGCAGTGAGCGCGAAGCTCGAGGGTAAACGTGCAGATTCCCGATGCGCAGGCCCTGCCGAAGAATACGGTGCTGGAAGGGTATGTGGACCAGGTGCAGTCTTCGGAGCACAAGAGCGATTCCCTGATGGTGGTCACTTTTGATAGGGCCAAACTGAAAGACGGGCAGGAATTGCCGATCAAGGCGACGGTCATCGCCGTATCCGAACCGGCTCTGATGCAGCAGCAGGCCGCCGGCGGCGCGCTCGCCATCTCGGGACCCCCGATGTCCAGCGGCGCACCCACAGGGGGCGGCGCGCCTGCGGGAGGCGGATCGATGGGGGGCGGTTCCAGCCCCAGCGTGCCGAGTGCGCCCAGCCCGCAGCCGATGAATGTTTCTGCGGCGGGGTCAGGTTCTCAGCGGACCGCGCAGCCGAACGGCGTCCCGGATGTGACGCTGCAGAGCGATATTCACCAGCACAGTTCGGCGACGTTCACCTCGAAAGGCCGGAACGTACACGTCCCCAACGGAACAGAGATGCAGGTAGCGCTGGCGATCATTCCTCCCGGCGTGACGCTGCAGTAAGGTTCTGAGGGGCGAGCCCGCTATTCGTAACGCAGAGAGTCGATGGGATCCATCGCCGCGGCGCGATTCGCAGGCAGGGTTCCGAAAATGACGCCTACACTGGCGGAGGCAAGCAGCCCGATCACCGCCGACCAGCCGGAGACGGGCACCCGATAGCTGGTGAGGAATCGAACGGAGAACGGGATGGCAAGCCCGATCGCCGCGCCGATCAGGCCGCCAAAAAGCGAGACAAAGACTGCCTCCAGCAGGAACTGCAGCTTAATCTCACGGCGCGTCGCGCCGAGCGCCTTGCGGATGCCAATTTCGCGAGTACGCGCTCGTACCGTGGCCAGCATGATGTTCATAATGCCTACGCCTCCCACCGCCAGGGTTACGCCGGAGACGAGCAGGAGCATAGCGGTGAGCGCATTCACAACCTCGCCGGCGAGCGTGATCAGCGCCGTCATGGTTTGGGTCTGATAGACCGACGTGGGCTGGTGACGGCCATCAGTCTGAACGACGGAGACAATCTGTCCGGCGGCGTCCTCGACGTCGTTCTGATCGCGGATCGAGAAGTACATCTCCTTCACGTTGTCAGTGCCGGTGAAGTAGCGGCCGACGGAATAAGGAATGAGGATGGTCTGGTTGGCGATCTCGGTTTCACCGAAGGTCTCGACGCGCTCTTTGAAGGTACCGATGATGGTGAAGGGAATTCCCCTGATCTGAAAGGTGCGGCCGATGGCTTCGCCGGGGCTGCCGAACATGGCGCGGGCAAAGGGCTCAGTGACGACGGCCACTTTGCCGTGTGCGGCTTCGTCCTCCTCGTCGAAGAAACGGCCGGCCAGCGTGACCAGGTTGCGCACCTGGCGGTAAGGCGGTTCCACGCCCAGCACGAGCACCTCTCTGACGACGCCGCCGCCGATGCTGATGTTCTCGTGCATCTCCAGCACGACAGAAGAAGCGGCGACCGAGGGCACCTGCTCATCGATGGAGCGCTCGTCGTCGAAGGTCAAAAAGTCGGACTGAATGTTGGTGACGGCGCCGGAGCCGCCGCCGGCGTACTCCAGCTCGACGAGGTTGGTGCCGATGCCCTGGATTTCGCTGAGGATGTACTGGCGTCCGGTGGCTGAAATGGCGACGACCAGAATCACCGAAGCCGTGCCGATGACCATGCCCAGGGCAGTGAGCACGAAGCGCACCTTCGACGAGCGAAAACTGTCGATGGCCAGCTTGGCGATCTCGCTGACCATGATCGTCTGCCGGGCGCTGGCGATGGTCTTCTCAAACGAAATTCGGCGTGTCCGCTCTGAGACCATGTGCTCCTACAGGATGCCACAGCGAGCGCAAGGGTTCAGACGATTTGGCTCGAGGATGGGGGTGCGGGCAGAGGCGATAAGGCGCCGCCGCCCGCTGGAGAAGGCTGGAGATCAAAGTGCCACAGTGACGGCTTTGACTTCGGTGTAGTTGTGAAGGACTTCTTCGCCCATTTCACGGCCCCAGCCGGACTGTTTGTATCCACCAAAGGGCAAGGAAGCGTCGAAGACGTTGTGACAGTTGACCCAGACCGTGCCTGCGCGCAGGCCGCGAGCGACCTTGTGAGCGAGGCTCAGGTTCTGCGTCCAGACCGAGGCAGCCAGACCGTAGACGGTATCATTGGCGCGCTTGATGATGCGGTCGACGTCCTGGTCCGAGAAGGGTACAGCGCAAACCACGGGACCGAAGATCTCCTCCTGTACGACCTTCATGCGGGGGTTGGTGTTGGTGAGAACGGTGGGCCGCACGAAATAGCCGCGCTCGAAACCGGAGACAGGCCCACCGGCGGCGATCTTCGCGCCCTCGCTGATGCCCGATTCGATGTAGCCCACGACCTTGCGATACTGCTCGTCGCTGACCAGCGGACCCATCTGGCAGGAGGGATCGAGCCCCGGCGCGAGCTTGATATTCGCAGCCACTTTGCTGACGCCTTCGACAACCTCGTCGAAGACCTTCTCGTGGATATACAGGCGCGAGCCAGCACAGCAGCACTGTCCGTGGTTAAAGAAAATGGCGCTGGCGGTACCAGAGACGGCCTGATCGATAGGGGCGTCGGGGAAAACAATCGCGGGGGACTTTCCGCCGAGTTCCAGGGACACTTTCTTCAGGTTGCCGGTTGCGGCTTTCACAATCAGCTTGCCCACTTCCGTCGAACCGGTAAAGGCGACCTTATCGACCAGATCGTGCGCAGCCAGCGGCGCGCCAGCTCCTTCACCGTAGCCAGTGAGCACGTTGACCACGCCCGGCGGGAAGCCGGCTTCGTCGATCAACTGCGCCAGGCGCAGCCCGGAGAGCGGCGTCTGTTCGGCAAGCTTCAGCACAATGGTGCATCCGCAGGCCAGCGCCGGGGCCAGTTTCCACGCTGCCATGAGCAGCGGAAAATTCCAGGGGATGATCTGCGCGACCACGCCGATGGGCTCACGCATGGTGTAGGAGTGAAAGTCGTAGCCGTTGGAGAGCGGCAGCGTTTTTCCGGAAATTTTAGTGGCCCAACCGGCCATGTAGCGGAACATGTCAACGGCCAGCGGCACATCGGCGACGCGCGCGATGGTGCGTGGCTTGCCGTTGTCGAGCGACTCGATCTCGGCGAACTCCTCGAGGTGCTGTTCGAGCAGATCGGCGAGCTTCCAGATCATGCGGCCACGCTCCGAGGGTGACATGCGCGGCCACGGGCCATCGTCGAAGGCGCGCCGCGCCGCGAGCACGGCCCGATTCACGTCCTCTTCTTCGGCTTCGGGGACCTCGGTGACGACATCGCCGGTTGCCGGGTTGTAGACGGGAAAATTCTTGCCGGAAGCCGCCTGGACGAAGCGGCCATCGATATACATCTGGTGGAGCTGAGAGACAAAATCAGCGGTGGCGCCGCTGACACGGGGATCGATTGCAATGGTTGCCATAGCTTAACCTCGCGTGCAATCGGTCGCGACCGGGCGCTGGAGCGGAATGGCGAACGAGCCTCCGGAAGAGACGCAGAGCATGGCGGGAATGCCTCTTTTCCCAGGGCCGGTGCGCGCCGGATTTTGCACGCGAGAACACTACCACCGGAGGTTGTGCATTGGCGAGGGGCGGGGGAGGAGTGTTTTCGGATGTCCAGCAGCGCGCGGTTCTGCGAGTCTGGATCGCGGGGCTATACAGGGAGCAAATGATGGATACCCTAGTTCGCTCCTGATGGCCGAAAACCCAGGCCACGCAGCCGGTAGCGAACCGCCGTTGCCGCAATCCCGATCAGCGTGCATGCTTCGACAAAAATCTTTCCGCCGTCGAGCAGATCGGGATGGCCATCTTTCAGGAGCGGATCCGTCAGGATGCTGTGCAGGAAGATCAATATGGCTGCCGGAAAAACAAAGTAATGCAGGCTGCGCCACACGGGGCGGCCAATGCGCAGGCGCAGGAGCGAGCTGATGAAGACCAGCAAGAGTAAGTAGAGAGCACCGGCTCCGGCGAGGTTGATCTTCGGCTGGAGTGGCGAATGAATCGGCCACAGGACATCGATCACGCGAAAACGCGGCGCGTGCAGGAAGAGCAGCACAGCGGGGTGGGTCAGGGTGAGCGCAACAGCAGCGTATGCGGTCCACTGATGAAGGAGAAAAAGATTGATGCGCCGGTGAGGCCAGTGGCGCAGCGGACTGTACCGCAGGGACATCAGCATCCCGAGCAGCAGATTCAGGGTCACGGCACCGGCTGCGCCGAGTCCCAGATAAGAACAGAGATCGAGTTCGGACATGAAACTCCAACAGGGGCCTGATGCACGTCGTGGTTCGGCGTCCGCAGACGTGCCCGGCAACTCCACGGAATTGATTCCGAGTGGATACAACGTACCACACCAAAACTGCGCGCCTTCGGCGGGCGCCGCGAGTCGGATTGCATTTTCTTTCGTGTACAATTTCCCTCTTTGTAAATCCTCCTTGCGGAGACCTCTCCAGATGCCAATGAAGATGCCCGTTGCTGGCCGGTTCCTTGTCTGTACGTTGTGCCTCACCGTCGGATGCGGGCTGACCTTCGCGCAGCGCCGGGGCAGAGGCGGCCCCGGGAACGAATTCGCATTTCGCTTCCTGGGGCCGGCGGCGGGCAATCGCGTCTCCGCCGTCGCCGGAATTCCGGGAGACCCGAGCACGTACTATGCAGGGGCGGCGTCGGGAGGCATCTGGAAATCCACGGACGGCGGCAATCGCTGGGCGCCGATTTTCGATGAGGAACCGGTAGCGGCCATCGGTGCGCTGGCCGTCGCGCCGTCCGATCCCAATGTGGTGTGGGCGGGAACGGGCGAGGCGTGGGCCATTCGCGACATCGATGTGACCGGCGACGGCGTCTACAAATCCACGAACGCGGGCAAGACGTGGGAACACATGGGCCTGGACCAAACCGGCCGCATCGGCCGCGTGGTCATCGATCCGGAGGATTCGGAGCGAGTCTATGTCTGCGCGCTGGGGCGCATGACCGGTCCGCAACAGGAACGCGGAATCTATCGCACGACGGATGGCGGGAAAACCTGGGACCGAGTGCTCTTCGTCGATCCGAATACCGGCTGTTCGGGGATCGGCATCGATCCGAAGAACCCGCGCACGCTGTTCGCCGGCATGTGGGAAGCGGCGATGCACACGTGGGGCTTCTTCAGCGGCGGTCCAGGCAGCGGGCTCTATGTCTCGCATGATCGTGGCACCACCTGGACGCACATTGAAGGTCACGGGCTGCCGCATTCGCCGGTGGGCAAGATCGACGTAGCGGTTGCGCCGACGGATTCGAACCGTGTTTATGCGCTGATCGAAACCAGCGGACAGGGATCGATCTGGCGCTCTGACGATGGCGGCACGAACTGGCAGGTGGTGAGCTGGGATCGCACGCTGATCGGGCGCGCGGGTTATTACGTCCGCATCGCGGTTTCGCCCGGCGACGAAAACAAGGTCCTGGTCTCGAACAGCGCGTTTCTGGTCTCGCTCGACGGCGGGCATACATTTCAGGCGACGGAGTGGGGCGGCGACAACCACGATATCTGGATGGATGCGAAGGATCCGAACCACTTTGCAATCTCGTTTGACGGCGGCCTGGCGATTACGACGGTGGGCGGACGCGGCTTTCACGACGTTTCGTTGCCGATTGGGCAGATGTACCACGTTGCGGTGGACGATCAGATTCCCTACTACGTTTATGGGAACATGCAGGACAACTCGACGATGCGCGGGCCCAGCGTGCCTGACGGAGAACGCGGACCCGATGCGGGATGGGATCACGGCATGGGCGGATGCGAATCCGGCTTTACGCTGCCCGATCCGACAGACACAGATATCGTGTGGGCCTCGTGCTATGCGGATGAAGTGACGCGCTGGGATGCGAAAACAAAAGAGGCGCGCTCGGTGAGTCCATATCTGCACACACTGGATTCAGCGCCGAATCAGGTGAAGTACCGCTGCCACTGGACGCCACCGCTGGCCATCGATCCCTTCGAACACAACACGGTGTATTACGGATGCCAGGTGGTTTTCAAAACCAGCGATGGAGGGAATAAGTGGTCGGTGATCAGTCCTGACCTTTCGACGCAGGATCCGGCGCACATTGTTTCGTCGGGCGGGTTGATCGGCGACAATCTCGGGCAGTTTTATGGTGAAGTTGTTTTTGCGCTGGCTCCTTCAACGGTGAAGAAGGGATTGCTCTGGGCCGGCACCAACGATGGCAAAGTATGGAACACGCAGGATGGCGGCCAGCACTGGGAGGACATCACGGCGAACCTGCATGGGTTGCCGCCGCTGGGCACGGTGACCAGCATCGAACCGTCGGCGTTTGATGCGGGGACGGCTTACATTTCCGTCGATCTGCATCTGGTGGATAACCGCGATCCTTATCTCTATAAGACAACCGACTTCGGCAAGACCTGGACGAGTATCAGCAGCAATCTGCCAAAGGGGCCGCTGGCTTATGTGCGCAATGTTTCTGAGGACCCGAACTGCCGCGGTCTGCTGTTTGCCGGAACCGGGAACGCGCTCTACTACTCGCTCGACGACGGCGGAAATTGGACGCAGTTCAAGAAGGGCCTGCCGCCGTCACCGGTGACGTGGACGGTGGTGCAGAAGCGGTTCCATGACCTGGTGGTTTCCACGTACGGACGAGGCTTCTACATCCTCGACGACATCACGCCGCTGGAGCAGATGGCCGCGCAGGCGACAAAGGACCCTGTGCGGTTCTTCACGCCTCGTGCTACGTATCGGCTGGTGCGCGGCGGGAATGCGTTTTTGAATTTTGAGTTGAAGTCCGCGCCGAAGAAACCGGTGGAAGTCGAGATTGTCGATGCAAAGGGAAATCTGGTTCACAAGATGACGGCCCCAGGGCATGAGGGGATGAATCGCATCGCATGGAACCTGCACTACGATCCGCCGCGCATGATCGCTCTCCGCACGGTTCCGGAGGAGGATCCGCACATCTGGCAGGAGGGACGTTTTGTGGGGATGGATTCGCGGCCGGTCATTCACTGGGGGATGGAGCGAGTGCCCACTCCGCTGGCGGCGCCGGGCAATTACGAAGCACAGCTCAGCGTTGATGGGCAAGTGTTCAAGCAGCCGGTGGTCATTTTGATGAATCCGCATAGTCCTGGAACGGAGAGCGACATTGACGCGTCGGTGAAGCTGCAGTTGCAGGTGAGCGGCGACGTGGACAAAGTTTCGGACATGGTGAACCGTATCGAGTGGATGCGAGACCAGCTGGCCGTCGTGGAAAAGATGCTCGGCAGCGACAAGGACAAGAAGGACGACAAAGACGACAAGAGCAAAAAGGGCGACGAGCAAACGCTCGCGGTCGCGAATGACATGGAGAAGAAGTTGCAGGATGTGGAATACGAACTGATTTCGAAACCGCTGGCTGCGGGCGACGACAAGACCTACATCACGGCGTGGAAGGTTTACTACGACCTGCTCTGGATGAATGGCGAGATCGGATCCGGAGCCGGCGACGTTGCGGGCGGCGCTGAGTATCGGCCGACCGAAACGGAATACGGGTTGGTCCATGACATCGAGAAGGACATGGCGAAGGCCGAAGGGGATTACAAGAATCTGATGACGAAAGAAGTTCCCGCGTTCAATCACGCGCTCGCGGAACAGAACATGACTCCGATTGTGTCATCGAGCGAGCCTGCGGCAAAGCAGAACGAAGCGGGTGAAGAGGGCGACGATGATTAGTTGGGGAGCTTCCACCAGCGGCTGGAATACGGCAGCTGGATACGTTGGTCTCGTCTGAGTCTCGGGGCTATTTCGGAAACGCGGAGCTCTTCACCACTGGCTGATGCTGCAGGGCGTGCTGCACCGCGGCGCGCGTCTCCTGCAACTCTGCGCCAATGACTTCGAGGCGCGGAGGACGCACGCGCGCGTTGCCGACACCGATTTCCTGCTGGACCTGTTTAATGAGCTGAATGAATTTCGGCACCGTATCCATGCGCAGCAGAGGCAGGAACCAGCGATAAAGCGCGAAGGCTTCTTCATGCCTGCCCGCGATTGCAGCGTCGAACAGGGCGACGGACTCAGCGGGGAAGGCGTTTACCAGTCCGGCGACCCAGCCGACAGCGCCTGCGGCAATGCCTTCGACGATGGCATCATCCACGCCGACGAAAATGCGGAGGCGATTGCCGGTGAGCGCGCGGATAGCAGTTACGCGGCGCACATCGGTGCTCGACTCTTTCACTGCGGCGAAATTGCTGTACTCCGCGGCCAGCTCGGCGATCTGTTCCGGGAGAAAATCGGTTCCGTACGAAACAGGGTTGTTGTAGAGCATGCAGGAGAGCGGCGTCGCGCGAAAGACAGCAGACACGTAGGCCTTCATTTCGCGCCAGTCGCCGCGGTAGACGTACGGAGGCAGCACCATGAGACCGGAACAGCTCGCCTGCTCGGCCATTTTTGCGAGGGCGACGGACTCGTCGGTGGAGAGCGAGGAGATGGCCGCGACCACGCGAGCCTGTTTCGCGGCAGCGATCACATTGCGGATAACGGCTTCCTTCTCGGCAAGGGTGAGGGTGGCGGCCTCGCCGAGCGAACCCAGCGTAATGATGCCGGTGCAGCCATTGGCGAGCAGCCACTGCACATGGCGGGTCGTAAAGCCGTGATCGACGTGCAGATTTTCATCGAAGCAGGTTGTGATTGCGGGCATGACGCCGTACCACTTCATGGAGTCTCCTTCGCGTTTTCATGGAATGCGTTTGCTGCAACGAGGCTCTCGTCCGCGAGAGCGGGCTCGCGAGGAGATACCAGACTGGAAACCGAAGCGGGAAAAAGCGGAGGGCGAACGGAACCGGCGTGCCAGCCGAAGAGGAATTCCGCCGCAGCGCCGCAGACGCGTCCCTGACAGGGTCCCATCCCGCATCGCGTGTGCAGCTTGGCTTGGCGCCAGGTGGCGTGCTCGTGGAGCTCTCGATGGCGAACATCCTCGCAGCGGCAGACGACGGTGTCTTCTTGCGGTAGCTCGCGGAGTTGAGGATCGAGCGCACAGGCTTGCTGCAGGGCGCGAACGAAACCGAGCCTGCGACGTCGCTGGCGGGCGAGACTGCGGGCGCGGTCGACGTTGCCGGACGCGGCCAGCGCGGCGATCTGCCCCTCGAGCAGAGACAGCTCGACGCCGCCGATGCCGGTGGGCTCGCCCGCGCAGTAAACGCCGGGAACCGAAGTCTGCAGCAGTGCATCCGTGGCCACGAATCCGTCTTCAATGCGGCAGCCCAGCAAATCGGGTAACTCAATGTTGGGTACCAGGTGAAAGCCGCAGCCCAGATAGTCGCAGGGCACCTCCCACCGGTTTCGGCCCTGCTGCAGAGTGACTGCTTCCAGCCGATCGCGGCCGTGCGCTGCGATCGGCCAACAGCCGGTGCGATATGGAGTGTGCCGAGTCGTTATGCGATAACGAGCGCCCTGCCAGAGCTTCGCCGGCTCGGTGAGCATGCCCGCTGCAAACCGCGCCAGCCGCGATAGCGGAGCCTGTTCACAAACGACCTCAACCTTCGCCTGGCGCGCGGCGAGATGCGCGGCCACGGCCAGCAGCAGCGGACCTGTTCCGGCAATGACCGCGCGCTTGCCCGCGATCGGCAAGCCGCCACGCACCATCGCGTCGAGCCCACCCGCGCCCATCACGTTGGGCAGCGTCCACCCGGGAAAGGGCAGGAATCGCTCGCGCGCGCCGGTGGCCAGAATTAGCGCCCGGCATCGTAATTCGGCACAATCGCGGTTTTCGTCGATTCCGGCGTCCGGATGCGCCGGCTTAAAGCCGTTGCGTTCCGCGCGCACTACGTTGGGTTCCGGACAGTCGAAGACGCGCCATCCCTCGAGGCGGACCACCGAAGAGGCGTCGAGCCGTGCCTGCCATCGGCGGGCTGTGACGGGCAGAGGCGCGCCGCTGCGCCATATCTGTCCACCCGGCACAGGATTGTCATCCACCAAACCGACGTGCTGGCCCGCCTCAGCAGCAGTGACCGCCGCGGCAATGCCCGCCGGCCCGGCACCCACGACAAGAATGTCGATGCTCCATTTCATGGTGTTGCGGGGCCTCCGGAGTCTTCGGTCACTTCCCTGGTGGTCACGCGAATTCCCGGTATACAAAGCATCTGGCAACTTCGCTGATGCGGGACGCCGTCGATCGTCACGCGGCATTCGAAGCAGATACCCATGCCGCAGAGCGGGCCGCGTGGTTCGCCGCCTACGGATGCGCGTGTGGCCTCGCCAGCCAGCAAGACCGCGGCCGCAATGGTGGTCCCTGGCGCGACCCTAATGATTGTGCCGTTCACCGTCAGCGAAATGGAGCGCGCCACTTCAGACATGCGATTTCTCCGTGTCGCGCCGCTTGCCACTCGCGCCCGCAGCCAATTCGGCGTCGCCCTCGCCATGGAGATAGCGGGCTGGCAGATACGGTTCCGCCGGAATCTCGGCTTCTTCGCCGAACATTGCGGACGCCAGTAGTTTCGCCGTCGCCAGCGAGGTGGTGATCCCCAGGCCCTCGTGCCCGGTTGCCAGAAAGAGCGTGTTGTCTTCCGGCCATGGTCCAATCAGCGGTAGTTTGTCGGGCGTCGCGGCGCGAAACCCCGTCCAGACGCGAGTTGCCTGCAACTCGCCGATCTCGGGAAGATACGCCTGCGCTCGAGCGACCATCGCCGCCAGCAGAGCGTGATTCACCCCGGAGGTTTCCGCGCCATACTCGCGCGACGATCCGATCAGAAGTTGTCCGGTCCTGCGCGGCTGCACGTTGAAGGCGACGGAGTCCATGGTGAGAGAATGGGCGCTCTTCAGATATCCAAGCTCGACCAGTTGATGCCGCACAAACCCCGGATAGCGATCGGTGATGACCAGATGCCCTCTGCGCTTGCGGATGGGAAGCCCCGGCAACAGTCTCGCGGCGTCCACTCCGCACGCGTTCACGATCCTCGCGGCGTGCAGCTCGGTCCCGTTCTCCAGCAGCACGCGGCCTTTGCCTGCCGATAACACGCGCTGTGGAGCAAGCAGCTGCGCACCCATCCGCACGGCTTCTCGCATCAGGTATCCCGCGGCGCACGGCGGATAAAGCACCGCGTCCGAAGGAACCAGTAAAGCACCGGACAGAGGACGCCGCAGCCGTGGTTCCGCCTCGGCCAGTGCCTGGCCGTCAAGAATCTCGCTGTCTACGCCAACCGACGCGTACAGGGCCCGCTTGCGGCAGACCTCGTCCATTTCCTCGTCATCGCCGGCAACCCACAATGTGCCGCACGGCTCGAACTCGACGTCAGCAGGCAGCTCCGCGGAAAGCTCACGCCACAACCTCTGCGAATAAACAGTGAGGGCCAGCTGCATCGGCGAGTCGTCCATCACCACAATGTGGCCCATCCCCGCCGCGGTAGCGCCGCTGCCAATGCCGAGAGCGTCAACGACGATCGTGCGCAGCCCCCGGCCCGCACACTCCCGCGCGCAGGCTGCGCCCACGATGCCAGCGCCCACAATCACTACATCCGAGATGGACATGACGTTAGCAATATACCGATTGTCTACAATCGTGGATACTACTTTTGGCGTTCTACAATGCAAAAGGCCGGGACCTTGCCAGAATCCGCCCGGCGGGCAATTCCGGGAGCCATTGAAATGCAATCCCACGCAACCGGTAGTAAGCATTCTTCCCGATTGAAAGCCGTCCACGGTAACAGCCTGCGCAAAGCCTTCCACGAAATCCGCGAATTGATCGTACATGGCAAGCTCTCGCCAGGCTCCTGGGTCGTCGAAGGCGACCTGGCGCGGCACCTCGCCATGAGCCGAACGCCGGTGCGCAGTGCCCTGGCCTGGCTTCAGCGCGAAGGCTATGTAATCGAACACAAGAATGCCCGAAAGTCACGCCTGGTGGTTGCTCCTCTGACCAAAGAAGATGCCGGCGAACTGTACGCGATCATCGGGCACGTTGAAGGCCTCGCCAGCCGGCAGACGGCCGCGCTGCCAAAATCCCGCCGCATGGAGATCGCTGCTCGCCTGAAGGGTCTTAACAATCAGCTGCGGGATATCATCCGAGTCAGAGATTCCCGGGCGGCGGGGATATTCGATCTTGACCGGAACTTCCATCACACCGTGATCGAATTCGGCGCCGGACCGCGCCTGCTGGCGCTCCACAAATCGATTGAGCCGCAGGCTGAGCGCTACTGGCGCCTCTATGCCAGTTCCATCATCAACGACCTGCACCTGTCCGTTGCTGAACACGACGAGATCATTGCCGCCATTTTGGCCGGAGACGCGGACCGCGTTGAGCGCGCCCTGCAGGCCAACTGGCAAAATGGCTGTGAGCGGCTCGCTCGCGTCATTGATATCTTCGGAGAGCGTGGGAGCTGGTGAGTGCCGCGGCACCTGCCTCTTCGCCAAATCGCCCGAAAGAAAGTTCGCAATGTGGCTGGAGAAGGACTCGGTGGCGGAGAGAGAGGGATTCGAACCCTCGATAGAGCTTTTCAACCCTATAACGGTTTAGCAAACCGCCGCCTTCAGCCTCTCGGCCATCTCTCCGGCTCGGTTGTGGCCAGTATATAGGAAGACCTCCGGGGGCGCTCTAACGCGGTCGCTGCCGGGGATTGAAAGAAGAGCCTACTTCTTTGCCCCCACCTCGACGAGCTTCTTTTCTCGCGATTCCTCGTAGTTCCGGACGGCGTACATGACGCGATCGCGCGCGTGGGAGGCGTCCTGCCATCCCTTAATCTCCACTCGCTTGCCTTCAAGGTCCTTGTAGATCGAGAAAAAGTGCGTGATTTCCTTGAGCATGTGCGGATAAATCTCCGAATAATTCCACACGTCCCGGTAGCGCGGATTATTCTTTCCCACGGCAAGGACCTTCTCGTCCAGGACGCCCTGGTCGAGCATCTGTAGCAGGCCGATGGGGCGTACCTGCATCACGCAACCGGGAAAGCTGGGCGCGTCGACCAGCACCAGCACGTCGAGCGGATCGCCATCGTCGCTGAGAGTTGAGGGCACGAAACCGTAGTCGCCGGGATAGTGCACCGGCGAGTAAAGGTTGCGGTCGAGGCGAAAGACGTGCAGCTGCTTGTCGTATTCGTACTTGTTGATGCCCTCCGCCGGAATCTCGATCACGACGTTGAACACCTCAGGCGCTTTGTCGCCCACGGGGAGTTCCAGATAATTCGTCATAGGTAAATCCAGTATCTCTTATCTTTGGATGGCGGGAGTGGCTGGGCAGCAGGGCGCGAGGCGCCTGGATTTATAATCGGGCCACAATGAAGGCTCATGTCTATGTGACGCTGAAGAAGACGGTCCTGGACCCGCAGGGGCAGGCGATTCACAACGCGCTGCGCAAGATGCGGTACGCGGGTGTCGCGGATGTGCGCCAGGGAAAGCACTTCGAGCTGACGCTGGAGGATGGAATACCGGAGGGCGCGGCGCGCGCGGAAGTGGAGCGTATCGCCCGCGAAGTGCTGACGAATCCGGTGATCGAGGAGTTTTCTTTCCGCCTGGAATAGGCGGTCACCGGCGCGGGATGGCGTTTTGGCGTGGCTTTGACGGCCGGAGTGTTCTACAACTTTCGTCGTCTGCTGCTCAACTGAACCCCTGGGGTACCCTTAAAGATTATGTGCGGCATTGTCGGATACGTCGGGAACAGTACGGAAGTCGTCCCTATCATTATTGAGGGACTGCGCAGGCTCGAATATCGCGGCTACGACTCGGCGGGAATCGCTGTTGGCGGCAACGGCGACGGTCTGCAGTTGCGCCGCGCGCCGGGCAAACTGCGCAAGCTGGAGGAAGTGCTGCACGATCGCCCGCTTCATGGGACCTTTGGCATCGGTCACACGCGCTGGGCAACGCATGGACGCCCCACGGAGGAAAATGCCCATCCTCACCGTGACTGCACCGGGCGCCTGGTCGTCGTGCACAACGGCATCGTCGAAAACTACCTAGCCCTCAAACAGGAGCTGATTGGGCAAGGCCATAAATTCGTCACCGAGACGGATACGGAAATCATTGCGCACCTCATCGAGCAGGAACGGAATGCTGCAGCACGCGCCGGCAAGCCGATTCTTCTCGAAGACGCCGTGCGCCGCAGCGTCAAGCGGCTGACGGGCGCGTTTGCGATCAGCGTGCTCTCCGCGGATGAGCCCAATAAGATTGTCGCTGCCCGCAACGGACCGCCGGTCATCATCGGGGTAGGCGACGGCGAGTATTTTGTCGCGTCGGATGTGCCCGGCATCCTGCATCACACTCGCGACCTGTATTTTCTGGCGGACGGCGACATGGCTGTGCTGACCAAAGCAGGCGTCGCGCTGACGGACTTCGACGGCAATCCGATCGAGCGGCCGCTGCAGCGGATTCTGTGGGATCCCATTCAGGCGGAAAAAGGCGGCTATAAGCACTTCATGCTCAAGGAGATTTTCGAGCAGGCACGCGCCATCCGCGACACAACGCTGGGGCGCATCTCGCTGGATACCGGCAAGGTCTTCCTGGACGAGATGAAGATTCCCGACGAGACTTTCCGGAAGGCACGGAATATTCACATCGCCGCCTGCGGAACCAGCTGGCACGCCGCGACTGCGGGCAAGTTCATGATCGAGCGGCTGGCGCGTTTGCCGGTCGAGGTCGACTATGCCAGTGAGTTTCGCTATCGCGATCCTATCGTCGACGCGAACACCGTCGGCCTGCTGATCACCCAGTCGGGCGAGACCGCTGATACCCTGGCCGCGCAACGGGAGATGATTCAGAAGGGCGCGCCTACGGTCGCCGTTTGTAACGTGGTCGGCGCAATGATCACGCGCGAGGCGCACGGAACAATCTATACACACGCCGGACCGGAGATTGGCGTTGCGTCGACAAAGGCGTTCACTGCCCAGCTGGTCGCGCTGTTCCTTTTTGCGGTGCATCTCGCGCAGGTGCGCGGCACCATCAGCGAAGACGAGAGCCGAATGCTGCTCGATGCGCTCAATCATCTGCCAGGCAAGGTTGAGGAGATTCTTCGCACCTGCGACGACGAGTGTGAGCCGCTGGCCCGCTTGTATTCGAACGCGCGCGACTTCCTTTTCCTCGGGCGTGGCATTCACTACCCGATTGCGCTTGAAGGCGCGCTGAAGCTCAAGGAAATTTCCTATATTCATGCCGAGGGTTATCCGGCGGGCGAGATGAAGCACGGACCGAACGCGCTCATCGACGAGACGCTGCCGGTCGTGGTGCTGGCGACGAAGGACGAAACGAATCGCGATTCGGTACTGCGCTACGAGAAAACGCTGTCGAACATCCAGGAAGTGACGGCGCGGTCCGGCAAGGTGATCGCCGTTGCCACGCGCGGCGACGACCACATCGGACAGCTCGTGGATCACGTTCTCTTTGTCCCGAGTGCGCCGGAGTTGTTGCTGCCGATCCTCGAAGTGATTCCGCTGCAGCTGCTGGCGTATCACATCGCTGTGCGCCGCGGATGCGACGTCGATCAGCCGCGTAATCTGGCAAAGTCCGTTACGGTCGAATAGCGGATCAGGGCGCGTAGATCAGAGCCTTTTGCCGCTGCTGTTCGAAGGTGTCGAGGGCCGGGCGCCAATCTTCCGCGATACGCTGCGGATCCTGGCCTGCGGCGATAGCATCGAGAACCGTCTGATTCGCGAGCAGCGTGCACATCTTCTGCAGCTCGAATTTCTCCGGATAGAGACGATGCAGCGCTGACGCAATTTCGACGCACAGCTCCGGCGTATCCAGAACATTGCGGTCGATCACGAGGATGCGCACGCCACGGCAGGTTTCTCCCGCCCAGGGAAAGGGTTTCTGCGGAGTGAAATCGACGGGGACGAAGCGCACGCCTGGCAACTGCCGGCGGTTGAGAAACTGCGCCAGAGCGCGGGCGTCGATCCAGGGCGCGCCGACGAGCTCGAAAGGCGTGTCTGTGCCGCGACCGACGGAGATGTTCGTCGTCTCGATCAGGCCAATTCCGGGATACAAGGTCGCCTCTTCCAGGTCGCGCAGGTTGGGCGATGGATTCACCCAGGCGAGGCTGGTCGAGTCATACCAGTCGCCACGCTGCCAGCCCCGCATGGGAACGACCGTCAGCGCAGTTTGTAACTGTAGCTGTTGCTTGTCGTAACGCGCCAGCTCACCCAGGGACATCCCGTGGCGTATAGGGATGGGAATGGAATTGACGTAGCTTTCCGTGCTTGGGTCGGAGATCGGGCCCTGCACAAACGAGCCGTTGATGGGGTCGGGGCGATCCAACACGACGATTTCTGTCCCCGTCTGTGTCGCGGCCTCCAGAAAATAGCGAACCACGGCTTCGTACGTGTAGAAACGGACGCCAGCGTCCTGAAGATCGATCACGACAGCATCGAGTTTGCGCAGAGAATCGAGTGAAGGGCGCCGATCCCCCTCCTTCGTCCCATACAAGCTGATCACGGGCAGGCCCGTCGCTGCGTCGGTCGTGTTCGGAACACTGGGTTGATCGTACGCGCCGGCTATGCCGTGTTCCGTGCTGAACAGTGTGTCCAGTGTCAACCCCGGCACAGCCTCTTCCGCGTCGTGGAACAGCACGTCGACGGTGCGGCGGCCTTCTGCATCGATTCCTGTCTGATTGGTGAGCAGACCGAGGCGCAGTTTGCCGTCGCGACGGCGAGCCATCTCCGCGAGTTCCTTGAAGCGATCGCTCTCCAGCACGTCGATGCCGGTCTTCACCTCTCCATTGCGCGCTGGCCAGCGGCGCATCCCGCTCAGCGACTCGTTGTAGCCGGTGATGCGCGCAGCCAACGCGCCGCCGTCTGCGTGAATGCCGAGCGCGATAGCCGCCGCGTCGGCAATCCGACCCCGCAGCGACGTGATGCTTTTCGGCCCACGCGGATGAACCGAGTTGGCCAGCACGATCACATAGCTGTCGCTCGTTGGATCGATCCACAGAGATGTTCCTGTGAATCCTGTGTGGCCGAAGGAGCCAATGGGGAACAGCGTGCCGCGATTTCTCGAATAGGGCGAGTCGATGTCCCAGCCGAATCCGCGCAGCGCCGTGCCGGTGGCAGGCTGTTCGGGCGCGATCATCTTCTGCAGCATAATGCGCGACAGAGGAAACTTGCTGGAGCGGTCTGCGAGCCGATCGAGCAAACTCTGGGCGTAGATCGCGAGATCGTCGGCGGTGCTGAAGAGTCCCGCATGACCCGCCACGCCAGCCATGCGCCGCGAGGTTGGATCGTGCACGACGCCACGAAGCATCACGTCGCCAGGAAAAGTTCTCGATGCCGGCAGGCCGGACGAGATGGGATCGTGCTCGTATTCAGTAGGCGCGATGCTTGGAATCCACGAGGCTGGCGGGAGGAATTGCGTGTGCGACAGACCCAGTGGGTCCATGATGTTGCGCTTTGTGTATTCGTCGAGGGTCAGGCCGGAGAGCTTTTCGACGATCGCGCCAAGCGCGATGAAGTTGATGTCGCTGTAGACAAACTGCTCGCCGGGCGGACGCATGGGTGCAATCGCAAACGCGCGCCGGTAGCCTTCCTCTTTGCCTTGCCAGGGTTCATCGAGCGTCAGGTCCGGCGGCAGGCCTGAGTAGTGCGTCAGCAGGTGCCGGATGGTGATGTCCTGTTTTCCGTTGGCGCCAAATTCGGGCAGATACTTCGCGACCGGATCGTTGAGCCCGATCCTGCCCTGCTCATAGAGCTGCATGACGGCGACCGCGGTCGCGAGGGGCTTGGTGAGCGAAGCCATGTCGAAGATGGTGTCGGGCGTCATCGGCTCCTGGGTTGGCTCGAGCGAGCGCATGCCGTAGGCGCGGCGGAAGACGACGTGCCCACCATGGCCGAGGACCACCACCGCTCCGGGCAACTGATGATCATCGACGGCGTGGTTGACGATTTGATCGATGGAGGAGAAGTCGCTCTGCGCGCAGGCAGAAGACGCGCAGAGGGCGACGGCCAGGAGCAAACCACGCGTTCGAAGCTTGCGAATCACCCCTCGGCCACCTCTTCGACGTGGATCGGCTCGGGAAACAGCAGGCTCGCGCTGTATCCCACCGCGCAGGTCACCAGCGATCCGATGAGCACCCACCATGTCCAGGCAATCTTCGGAAGAACCACTGCTCGCCCGGCAACAGACAACGTAAAGGAGTGTGGCTGGAGCCACAGCAACAGATTGACGGCAACTCCGGCGGCCATGCCAACGATTGTCCCGCTTTCGCCGGCGCGACGGGTCAGCGTGCCCAGCAGGAAGACCCCGAGCATCGCGCCCCACAGCACCGAAGCGATCGACAGGCCAATCTCCACGACGTGCCCGCCGCTGCGCGAGAACATCGCGAGCGCGAAAAGGATGGCAGCCCAGACCACGGTCATCAGCCGCGACAAACGCGTGCGCACCTGCTCGGAAATATCCGGATACCGCGGCAGATAAAAATCGACCACCGAAGCAGACGCGAGCGAATTGAGAGCCGCGCTCAGATTGGACATGGCCGCGGCGAGAATCGCCGCGATCATCATCCCGGCGATACCGGCAGGCATCTGCTGCACGATAAATGCGGGAAAAATACGGTCCGTTCCGAGAGAGGGTGCGATGCCCATCTTGTTGTAATAAACGAAAAGGCCCGCGCCGATGAGTAAAAACAGAGCGAACTGAAAGAAAACCACCACGCCGCTCGCCAGCAGCGCCAGTCTCGACTCGCGCAGATTTCTCGCCGCCAGCAGGCGCTGGACCATCAGCTGATCGGTGCCATGACTTGCCATGGTTAGAAAGCATCCGCCCAGAATGCCGGCCTGAAACGTGTAAGTCTGCGCGACGGACCACGAAAAGTGCAGCACTGTGAACTTGTGCGCAGCCGACGCGCCCGCGACGAGCGCGCTCCAACCGCCGGGAATCCTGTGGCAGACCGTCGCGAGGGCCACCAGCGAGCCTCCGACATAGAGGAACATCTGCACTACGTCGGTCCAGATGACCGCGGCCATGCCGCCTTCAAACGTGTAGAGCAGTGTGAGCGCGGAGAGGATCGCAATCGAAGCGACGTCTCCGGTTCCGATGGCGAGTCCGACAACGATGGCGACGGCGAACACGCGTACGCCTTCGGCCGCAGCGCGCATGACCAGAAACAGCGCCGCTGTGAAGCGATGGAGGCGCGGACCGAAACGCTGGCCGATGAGCTGATAGGCGGTCAGCAATTCACCGCGAAAATATCGAGGCAGGAAGAGAATGCAGATCACGACGCGGCCCACGAGGTAGCCCATCGCAATCTGCAGAAATCCGAAATCGCCGGAAAACGCCAGCCCGGGAATGCTGATGATGGTAAGCGTGCTGGTTTCTGCCGCGACGATGGACAGCGAGATCGCCCACCAGGGCAGATTGCGATCAGCCAGAAAGTAGGAGCGCAAGGAGCGATCCCCTGATTTGCGGAAGCGCAGTCCGAAGAGAGTGATGCCCGCGAGGTACACCGCGATCAGGGCCAGATCGACGGGTCGCAGATGCGATGGATGTGCGGGCGGCAGGGACATCGGCGGTCTCAGGGAGTTGTGGGCGCCTGCGGAATCCCGATCTCTTCCGGCGCCGGCAAGGTGTGATGCTGGTTCCACTGGTCGCGCGCCGCGGCAAGCTTCTCACTGCGTTCAACCCACAACCGAGCCGCGGCATCGTAGCGGGCCGTAACGATGTTGAGCCAGAAGGGTCGATTCTCCATGAGCCACACGTCGTTGAAGCGGGTTCGCAGATAGCTGTAGCCATCGCGCAGGTCTTCGCAGCGGCCGTTCACGCCGGAGAGATTCCATAGGTCGCGCGGGATGTGCGACGAGATTTCCGGAGTCTTCTGACCGTCGTAGAGGCGACGGTAGCTGTCGGCGATCTGATCCGCGGTTTGGAATTTGAACGCCAGGAAATCGATGCGACGCGCGCCGAGATCCATGGCGTCGAGCGACTCCGTCTCGCGCAGCGAGGCGGCGGCCTTTGCCTGGGCGATCAAAGTCAGAGCGCGCTCCGCATCGAGGCGCACTTCCGCACTCACGGGGCGAATCTTCGCCGCGATCTGCTGGCCCTCGGGACTCCAGGGGTCGACCCAGAAAAATGCATCGCGCGCATCGCCAAGGCCGGTGCCTGCGAGCGCCTGATGCGCGGCGATCAGCGCCCGCTGCGCCTCGTCGATGTCCCCGGTCGCGTCGTCGTGGAAGACGGCGCCGTAGTCCTGCTGGAACCGCGCGATGTCTGTGCTTCCAACTTGCCACGATGCGGCCGCGCCAAACAGAACCCCGTACCAGTCCTCAAGGAACAACCCTTCGCCATCGTCGTCCCAGATTGTGTTCAGCATGCCGGTGCTTCCGGCGCTTTGCCCATCGGCGACGAACCCCTGGATGTTGCGCAGAGCCAGGTCGAAGTCCGGCCACACACGGTTCCAGTTGTTCACGCCGGGCGCAACCCAGGTTTCCATGCCGGCCTTCGTGTAGGGATCGAGCCAGCGATGAAAGCCCTGCGGTTCGGGATCATATTGCCACGCCACGGCGATCATGTCGTGCGGCAGTTTTGGCACCAGAGCCGGGCTGTTCATGGCCACGTCTCCCCAAAAGAGGAGCCGGCGATGAAGCGGCGCGAGCGCCTCATGAATGCCGGAGAGGAAGTCGATGTAGACCGCGCCCAGGCCGCGCTCTTGCACGTCGCTGGCGGTCTGTCCCTGACCCAGCTCAAAGGTTTCGTCGGCACCGATGTGCAGAAAGGGCCCGGGATAGACTTTCGCAAGCTCATCGAACCACTGCGTGATGAGCTGCATCGATCCGGGCTGCCCTGGCGCCAGGACGGCGCCGTTCGGAATCTCCGCCAGCGACGCGTACCGCTGCCATGTGAGGACCTTATGCAGGTGCCCGAACGCTTCCTGCTCGGGAATGATCGTGACGTGATATTTCTGCGCGTACTCCACCAGAACCCGCGCATCTCCTGCGGAGATCGATCCTCCAGGCAGCGCCGGCAGCGGATTCGAGGTGTACTCCATGGTGTTCTCGAAGTAAGGCGAGTAAACGTTGAGCTTGTACGCAGCGAAGGTACGGATCTGCTTCTTCTGAAATTCCAGCGTCGGAATCGGGCCGCGCGACAGGTCGTCGTGAACCCCGCGCCAGCGCATGGCTGGCCAATCGCGGATTGCCGCGCCGGTCAGAACAGGCTCGCCCTTGCCCGTCTGGACCAACTGCTTCAGTGTTTGCGCTCCATAAAAAACTCCGGCCGCGGTGTGGGCGATGACGAAGGCATCGTGCTTGCCCGTCACGAGTATGTAGCCTTCCGGCCGCATGGCTTCGTCGAGCTGCAGCGCCTCGCGCTGCAGAATCTGGCGCGCCAGGACGGACTCGTCGCGCATCAGATAAATGCGCACGGCTGGGGCGGACTCACGCAGATGAATGCCGCGTGCCTTCAGTTCATTCTTCAGATCGTCGGCTGCGAAGCGGTCTTCAACGTTGCCCGCGGGCACAATGACGCGCACGCCGGCGGCCAGCGAAAGATTGTCGCGCCCGGTAAACTCGCGCGGCTGTGGGATCAGCGGCGGACGCGATGAACCGGCAGCCGCATGAGCCGCAGGCAGCGCGATGCAGAGGCAAAGCAGAAACGGGAGCCGACCGGCCGAGGGTTTGGTCACCTGCTCATCGTCCTCCGGAAGGCTGAACGTTGTAGAGCTGAAATTCGCGAATGGCCGCGCCATCGGTGCTGGACAGAATGTTGAGGCGAACCCGGCTGGCCGTCACCGTGGGGAAGATATCGATCTTCTCATGACCGATAGCGTGCGCGGCGGCGATGGACTTCCAGGAGCTTCCGGTCCACACGTCGATGGAATATTTCTCGATCCTCTGGCCGTCATTGAGCCACTCCATCGTCAACGCGCGGTTGAACGTGACGGGCTTGTCGAAGCGGACCTCGATGACTGCATGGTGCGAACCCGCCGGAGCGGACCAGAAAGTGTCCGGGTCGCCATCGAGAGCTGCGGCAACATCGGCCGGAGCCGGCGCATGTGCTATCGCCATGTTGTGGTCGTAGCGCTCGCGCAGGGCCTGACCGAATTCCTCGAGACGGGCGACGTCGCTCTCCGGCAGCAGACCGCGGCGATCGGGCGCGAGGCCAAGCATCAACTGTGCGCCGCGGCCAACGGTTTCGTCCCAGGTGGTGAGGAGCTCATCGAGGCTTTTGAGAGACGCTTCATCGTTCGGATGCCAGAACCAGTGGCCCGCGCGCAGCGGCGTGTCCGCCTCCACCGGGCGCCAGCGCAGATAGCCGTGGCGATCGATCACGTTCCAGTTCTCGTACGGCACACGGCCCGCCTCGTTGCCCACCCAGCGCGCGTCACCGTATTCGAACAGCGCGGTATCGGCGAAGACGATGGTGTTGGGCTGGTACGTGCGCAGCGTCTCGATGATCTGCTTGAAATTGTAGACATGGCCGGCGCTGCCGGCGCCGTCGAGCCAAAATTCGACAAGGTCGCCGTAGTTCTGCGCCAACTCTTCGAGTTCTGCGTTGTAGTAGCGGTCGTACGCAGCAGCATCGCCGTATCGCGGATCGTGGCGATCCCAGGGCGAAAGGTAAATGCCGAATTTCAGTCCGTACTTCCGGGCAGCGCGTGCAACATCTCCTACCACGTCGCCCTTGCCGTTTTGCCACGGACTCGCTTTGACGCTGTAGTCCGTCTGCGCAGTGGGCCAGAGGCAGAATCCATCGTGATGTTTGGCGACGAGGATCACATACTTCGCGCCTGCCGCGCGAATGGCCTGCATCCACTGGTCCGGGTCGAATTGCGTGGGGTTGAAGACGGCGGGGCTGGCGGTGCCGTCGCCCCATTCGCGGTCCAGAAATGTGTTGGTGGAGAAGTGAAGAATGACGCCGAACTCAAGATCCTGCCACTCGACCTGCTGCGGGGTGGGTTTGATCTCAGCGAAGTTCTGCGCACGCGCCGAAAACGTGCCGCACAGAGAGGCGAGCGCGATTGCCAGAAGCCCGTTGCGAGAACGCTGTCTCATTCGATCTCCAGCGCGCTTTGTACGGGCCGAGCCGTTTGGCGTGCGGCCCACAAGGCGCCCGCAGGCGGATCGGCGGGAGCATCCCTGACCTCAATTCCTGGATAGCGTTTGCACAGTTCCGCAATCAGGGCATTGCGCACGGGCACGGCTCGTTCGAGGATGCTGCCGGCCAGAGCTACGGCGGGAACGTCGAAAGCTGATGCGGCGTTTGCTTCGAGGCTGCGAACGCGCTCGATAACCAGCCCAGCCAGTGCAGCCAGATCGACTCCTCCCTGCGCGGCGACTTCCTGAGCTACGACGTCGCCCTGCTCGGCGGCGGCGATCACCAGCGGCGCCAGACGCGAGAATTCCGGCGCAGGATTGGTGTTGGCGAATTCGATCAACTCGGCCAGCGAGCCAAGCTTCCAGAAAGCCTGCGCATCGTTCAGCAGGCTCGTGGGGCGTTGCTGATCGATGGCGAGAAAGCCGCGACGCAGCGCTTCGAGTCCGAGAAAGTGCCCTGAACCCTGATCGGCGAGGGCCGGGCCCCATCCCCCCGCTGTGACGATTCTGCCCGTAGCCGAGCGGCCGGCCACGTTGGAGCCCGTTCCCGCGAGAACCAGGACGCCGCGTCCCCCGAAGAAGACCGAGTCGAGCGCAATCTCCACGTCGCCCACGATGACCAACTCCCCTCCAACGTGGCGTGCAAAGGCCTCGCGCAGCCAGTTCACGACGAGAGGGACGGTGTCGCCCGCAGTGCCGATACAGCAGCGTGTGATCGACGCGATGGGGATTGCCGTTGCCGTCTGAAGCTCCCGCAGCGCCGTCTGCAGATTCGCCTCCGCCGTTGCGGCATCGGCCTTCATCCTCTTGATCGTGCCTGTGCGCACGCGAGCCAGCTCGCGGCTGTCGTCGCCCAGGACAAACTCGGTCTTTGTGCCGCCGGCATCCACGCCGAGAAAATACCGCATGCGATTCATTTCTTCCGTTGGAGGTGATGCTTGCTGCGACGGGTTGCGCTCGTCCGCAATCCGCCGGCTATTGTTGTCGCTTCGGGAGGAACGTCCAGATCGCCGGATCTTCTTCGCCTAGCACCCAGGAGCAGAAGCCTCGAGCCCATTGCGCTGCGCCAGATCATAGCGATCCCGAAACGTACGCAGATCCGTATAGAAAATCCATTCGCGCATCTGGTCGCGATAAAAGTAGAACCACGCGGAGTGATCCTCGTCGTCCCACTGGATCTTCCCGTTCCAGTCGTGAGCGAGCTGCAGCGCATCCACGGCGCTGATGTAATCCGCCGTGGGATTTGGTTTCTCGATGGGCAGTTCCCCTTCGCGTACGGCCGGCGTTAGGGTCGGCGCGCCCGTGTACCAGTGATAGCCGTAGAGAGGAATGCCGAGCGAAAGCTTCTCCTTCGGCACCACCTGCAGCGCGTAGTTGAGGTTGTCGACGGTCCATTGCCAGCCAGCGACGGGGCCCGGCGTGGTCCAGCGCGTGTTCTGGTCGTACGTCATCAGACAAAGCAGATCGACAGCTTTTCCGATTGCCGCAAGATCGTACGCGCCACGCCAGTCGGTGTAGATCCATTTTGCGAAGCCGCTGGTCCCGGGATATCCGGGGGCGTTGGGAACTGTGGCGATGCTCAGTTGCAGGCCAGCGCCGTGCAGCGCATCCGCTGTGGTTTTCACCATCGCCGAAAGCGCGTCGCGATCGGTCCATTCAATGTTCTCGAGGTCGAACTGGAAACCGGCATAGCCATGCAGCTTGCACTCGCGAATGAGCGCCGCATTCATCTGGGCCTGCGCTGTGGCGCTCGTCGCCAGCAGGTGGAAGCTCCTCTTGTTGAAGAGCGCAACGATGGGCATGACCGGCAATTTTTCGCTCTGAGCCTCGGCCAGCACGGCGGGTTCCGGCGCGCCGGTCACGAGGCCGTTCTCATCCACCTGGTACCAGGTGGGAACCAGGAGATCGATCTGCGAGGAGTGCGCGAAAAAATCGCGGATCGACCTCGGGTCGCTATCCAAATAGAACAGCGCAACCGGATGACTGGCGGCGAAGGCCGGAGGCAGGAGTGCAACGAGGAACAGCCAGACCAGAGATTTGATCGAGCTCATACCGCACACACCTCAATGTCGTTCGCTTTGAAGGCCTCCAACGCATCCGCGGAAATTCCGGAATCGGTCACCAGGACATCGATTTCGTTGGCGGCGCAGATAAGCGCAGGGCTCACCATGCCAATTTTGCTCGAATCGGCGACGACGATCACCTGTTTCGCCTGACGAACCATGGCGCGGAAGACGGCAGCCTCGTCCGGCTCGATGGTCGTTACGCCACGCTGCGCGTCTACGCCGCAGGCGCCGATGAAGGTCTTGTCCATGAAAACGCCGCTCAGCATCTCGATGGCGGTGGGCCCGGTGAGTGAGAATGCGCCTGCCCAGCGCATCGTTCCTCCGGTCAGCGTCACGTTGAGAGCCGGCTGATTACTGAGCTCCATCGCGATGTTCACAGCGTTGGTGATGATGTGGATCGAATTGCGGTGCCGGATGCAGCGCGCCACCTGAGTCGGTGTCGTACCGGCGGTAAATCCCACCGTGTCGTGCTCCCGGATCAGCTCCGCCGCGGCCATCCCGATGCGGCGTTTTTCTTCGGCGAAACGGGATTCGCGCACATGAAACGATGAATCAAAGCGAAACGGCTCGTACTGCATCTGGCCCGCGAGCCGCGCGCCGCCGTGGGTGCGATGGACGAGATTGCGTTCTTCCAGCCGCGCAAGGTCGCGGCGAACGCTGGGAGCCGACGCGCCCAGAGAGCTCACCAGTTCGTCGACCGAGGCGTTGCCGTGCTGCAGAAGGACCTGCAGGATCTTCTTTGCCCTTTGCTCAGTTTTCAGTGACATGGGATTGCCGAACCATTATCGCTGAAACCCGGCGTGCGTCACGCTTTTTACTCAAGCCGTCGGACCCTTCAGCGAGGCCCGGCGGCCGATCGTTCTTCAACCATGCGTTGCAGTGCCAGCGAAAGGGCGCGTACGCTCTCCTCCTCCACTACAAAACGCAGATACTCACGATCGCGAATCTCGCCCATCTGCACATCCTGCCTGCGATATTCCACCGGGCTGGTCTGCACGGTTCTCAGACTGGCGTGGAATTCGGTCGCCCCGGTCGCCTCGGCGACGCTCACAATGGTTTCGGGCGTGATGCCGCCGCCGGGCATGACCTGGATGCGATCTTTCGCGGCCTGCACCATACAGGTCACCACGGATAGACCCTCCGTTACCTTCGCGGCTCCTCCGGATGTGAGGACGCGCGCGGCCCCGGTTTCAACCACGTCCTCCAGAGCCGCTCGCGGATCCGGGGTCATGTCGATAGCGCGATGAAACGTCACCGGCAAAGGTTGCGCCAGCTCCACCAGATGCCGGGTTCGGGGCACGTCGACGTGCGCATGCTCATCCAGCACTCCCAGGATGATGCCATCCGCGCCCAGTTCGCGCGCGTTCCGGATGTCCTGCTGCATCACCTCGAATTCGTGGTCGGTATAGGAGAAGTCTCCGCCGCGGGGGCGAATCATCACAAACATGCCGATCCCGATGCGGCGGCGAACCAGGGCAATCAGGCCAGAGGAAGGAGTGGTGCCTCCTTCCAGCAGATCGCCGCAGAGTTCTACGCGCTGTGCCCCGCCGCGCTCCGCGGCGATCGCCGATTCCACCGAATCGACGCATATTTCAACTTGCATACGGTCTGAATCCCATTGTCCCATCGCCCCAGCTTCCACGCGCCGTTATACCACTGGCTGAACCGAACCGTGCCCGGTCGAGCGAATGCGGCTGCCGCTGGCTCTCGCGGCAGCCGTCCCGCTAGAACGCGTAGTGCAGGGAGAACTGCAAACGCCGCTCCGTTGAACGGATCTGGCCAAGCGGAGCAATCTGCCCGAAAGTGGAGTCGGTGACGCCGGTGTCCGGGTTCCCATAACTGACGATATTGAACGCGTTGAAGGCATCGAAGCGAAATCCGATCGCCTGCTCGTGGTACGTGCGGAAGTCTTTGAAGGCCGACAGGTCCGCATTGGTGAAGCCGGGGCCGCGCACGGTGCCGTTGCGAGCCGTGCCGAACGCGTTGGGCGCCGGTACTCCATACGCACACACGCCGTTGTCCACGCCCGCCTGCGTGCAGGGAGTGGCCGAGGGGTCCGTGCCGAACCAGTTCGTCAGGCTGCGATCGACGATTTTCAGCGGCCGGTACTGATTCGGCCGCGAATTGCCGTAGCTGTTTGAGTTGTTACCCGGCCCGTTCAGCGTCTCCGGGAATCCGGACCACGCCACGCCCGCCGTTGAAATCTTCCAGCCGCCGATGACCTCATCGAGCGCCCGGTTGGCGCCGGCGAAGTAGTCCCGCCCGCGTCCGAACGGAAGCGCATACACGCCGGTGAAAGACAGGTTATGTTTCACGTCGTAGCCGGCCGGACCGTAGTCGGCTGCCGCGTTGTAATAGTTCTGGAAGGCGCCGCCGAACCCATTGACGTTCAGCGCGTAGTTGCCGAGGCTGTTGGTCATCGCCTTGCTGTAGGTGTAGTTCACTGAAAACTCAAGACCATGGTTAAGGCGCTCGCGCAGCGTCGATTCCAGGGCGTTGAAGTTCATCTTGGCCCGCGATTCGGTAATGAGCAGAGAATTCGATCCGATGCTCACCGAGGGGTCAATCGCGTTAATGCCGAGATACTGGTTGTTGTAAAACGGCGCGGAGGTCGGGTCGCCATTCACCAGATACTGATTGACGTTCCCGTAGTCCTCAATGTGCTGGCCTGACTCTCCGAGGTATCCCGCCTGCAGCGATGCTGTGTGGGTTAGAGCATATTCGAGGGTCAGGTTCCACTCCTGTATGTACGCCGGCTGAATATTTTGCGGGTAGACGTTAAAGGTGCCGCCGTAGGCCACGCTGCCGCCGGCAAAGCCCTGTTCCGCGGTGCGCGGGCTCCCAGGATTACCCGGCGTGGGAGCGACCACATTCACGTTGACCGCCTGAATGAAGGGCGTGATCGACGTCAACCGCTGGTTTGAGGAATTGCCTTCGTAGAAGCTGGTGGCTCCGTAGCCGCCGCGAACTACCAGGCGGTCCATTGCCTGATATTCGAAGCCAAGCCGCGGCATAATCTGCCGGTAATTGGGCTGGTAGCAGCCGAGATTGCTGCAGACGCCCGATCCGGAAGGCGCGCCGGTTGGGACATGGCCCGCGTAGATAATCTGTCCGGTGTTCAGGTCGATGTTGCCCGTCTTGTCGTTCTCCTCAATCCATGGCTCGTCGTATTCGTAACGCACGCCGACGTTCAGAGTCAGGTGCGGGCGAATCTTGTAGTCATCCTGGGCGTAGCCGGCTGCACGCCACTGGCGCTGCCCCACGTTTACGCTGCTCAGGGTCACGGCGGCTCCGCTCACACGATCGAGCACGAAGTCTCCGCCTCCGTATCCGCCCGCGTTGGGCAACGAAGGATTGCTGGTGAACGCGCCGTTGTAATTCAGCGATCCCAGATACCCGTTGTTGTTGCTGGTGGGATAGTTGTTTTCGTACCGGATGGCCTCAACGCCGAAGCTCAGCGTGTGCAGTCCGCGCTGCCACGTCACGTCATCCATATAGCTGTAGGTGTTGTCGATGAGGCCGCCATCGAAAGCGGGTGTGCCGACGCCGGTGATGCCGCCGTTGATGCCCTGGAACGAGAAGCCATTGTAAGACTGGTTGGGGAAGGTGATGCCCACTTTGGCGTTGCCACCGGTTCCGAACTTCCCGGTCGGATCCTGCGGCAAGCCGGTGTTCCAGTCGGTACGCGTAAAGCCGATGCGGGCAGAGTTAATCAGATTCGCCGAGAACGTATGCACCCAGTTTGCGCCGACCACCTTCGTCGGGAACAGATTCACGCCGGGGAACTCAATAGGCAGCACCGCCGTCGATCCGTCATACGCCGTCGACATGGAATAAAAGCCCGTAATCTTGTCCGCGCCGCGCGGATCGTACTCAATCTTGATGTCGCCCTGGTTATTGGCCTTGTAATTGCGAGTCGGCCCCTGGTAGTTGTTGTTGACGATCCCATCCGTCGGCGCCGCATTCGGCAGCGGATAGAAAGTCGGATTGGCAAACAGAAACTTCGCGACCGAATTGACGATCGGTACTCCCTTGTTGCCGGCATACGGCGCGAAGCCATTCTCCGGGTCGTAGAGCTGAATCGGATTGGAACCGCCCAGCAGCACGGAGAAATCGCCGCCGCGCATAGCCGACGTAAATACGCTCGCCGAGCCTGTGCCTCCTCTGTGATAGCGCGATCCGAGATAGTCGACAAAGAAGAACAACTTGTCGCGTTTGATCGGTCCACCGAAGCTGCCGCCAAACTGAGCCTGCGAAAACGGGTTAATCGGCAGCTGCGGTACCGCCTCGTTATTGGTCCACGAATTGGCGTCCAGCCGGTAGTCCTGCACGTAGCCGTACGCTGAGCCATGAAAGCGGTTGGTCCCGCTTTTCAGAATGCTGACCACCCCGCCGCCATTCACATTCCCGAATGCGGCGGGTGCATTCGCGGTCAGCACTTTCATTTCCTGCAACGCGTCCGGGGCGGGGCTGTAGGCAATCAGGTTATTGAACGTCTCATTGATGTCGATGCCGTCCAGCGTGTAGTTGTTCGCCTGGGCACGATTGCCGTTCATGTTCGGGGTATCGACGAAATAATTGCTGCGCTCAATTTGAGTAGGGCCCGAGGTGCCGGCCGTATCGACGACACCCGGCTCGTACAGAGTGACTGCGGAAAAGTCGAGGCCGTTGAGCGGAAAATTCGAAATCGTGTTCGCGGTAAATGTGGAACTGATGGTCGGGTCGCTCGTGTTCAGAATGGGCGCGCTGCCCGATACATTCACCGTCGTCGTGGCCGCTCCAACCTGGAGCGTGACATTGAGTGTCGGGGTCTCGACCGCTTCCAGCGAGAACTCGGGGAGCGTCGTCTTGCTGAACCCGGACGCCGTCACCGTCACCTGGTAGTGTCCGGCCGGCAGGAAGTCGATGCGATAAACGCCGTCGGCGTTGGAGGTCGCCGCAGTGTCGACCCCTGTGTCCAGGTTATGCGCCACCACCTGGGCGCCCGAAACCACTGCTCCGCTCGGATCGGTGACCTCACCGGTGATGGAGCCGGTCACATTTTGCGCCATTGCCGCAGGGACGCACATGCACATGCTCAGCGCGCATCCCCAAACTAGCCGCCTCAAATTGGTCGTCATAGGGTTCTCCCCCTTTTTCATTGCCTGAAGTCTGTTTCCCTGAGTTCGAGGAAAATTGCTGGATTTGTCACAGCCTCTGGCCGACATCGAGTTCCGAGAAGGAACGGACGTGGCCATAATCTAACCACAATTTTGCATTTTTAGCCACAAAATTGATCGAAATGAACAAAAATCTGCTCATTTCACCGTCTATGGCACTGCCCCAGACCCCCTTAAGGAAATGTCGAGCAGTGCCGCTTAGCCATGAATTCGCAAGGGATTTTCGGCTAGTTCCGACTGGGAACCCGCCACTGAAGAATCGGCAGCAGGCTCGAATAGTCGTCGGTCCACGCCCGCAGATCGGCCCTCGCGTGAATTGCTCGCGCGAATGCCGCCACTTGCGGTTCCGCGAGAAAAGCAGAGTTGTTGGTCACCAGCACCCACGTTGCCCGGTATTCACCGCGAGCTTCCTGCGGCGGCGTGTCGACAACGCGGGCTTCCATGTCCGAGGCGGCGGCGAGCGCGGCAATCTCCGGCGGCAGATCCAGATACTGGTTCGAGACATGAAACGCCAGAACCCCACCGGGCGCCAACTGCCGTAGATAAACACGCATGGCCTGCGTGGTGAGCAGGTGGATCGGGATCGCGTCGCCGGAAAAAGCATCGATCACCAGCACATCGAAATTCTGCGGAGCCTCGCGCGTGAGGGAAATCCTCGCGTCGCCGTCGGCGAAGGAAATCTGCGCACCTGATTCACGCAGGTACGTGAACAGATTTTCCGCGATGGGGCGGATGGCCGGGTTGATCTCGTAGAATCGCATCTGATCGTCGGGCTTCCCGTAAGCCGCCAGGGTTCCGGCGCCCAGGCCGACCACGCCAATGTTGCGGGGCCGATCGTCGCAACAGAAGCGAAGCGCCAGGCCCACTCCCGAATCCGTCGCGTAGTAAGTCGTTGGGTTGCGTCGAAACTGCGGGGCGAACCACTGCGTGCCGTGCTCGATGGTGCCATGCAGCAGGGTGCGCACGGTCTCGGCCTGTGGTGGAACATGCGACTCCCGCACCCGCAGCGCGCCATAGAAATTCCTTTCCTCCACCAGAGTGCTGCGCGCATAAACGATGTGCAGCATGATAACCAGCGCCAGCAGAAGAGCGGTTCCCACCGACCACAGCAGCCGCTGGGGCCATCCGTTCTGCCAGGTGACGACCAGAGCCAGCGCAGCGGTCGCCAGGAACGCGATCGCCACGTCGTAATTCGCGTCGAAGAGCAGCGGGCAGCCGATTCCGATGAAGATGGTCCCCGCCGCTCCACCCGCGGCGATGAGCAAATAGAACAGCGTCGATTCGGAGGGGTGAGCAGGCCGCAGTGCGTACGTCTCCGCATGACAGAAGAGACAGGCGAAGAAAAGTTCGATGAGGAAGAAGCCAATGCTGAACTGGATCGGCCAGGTCGCATCGGTTTGCGACAGCATGTAAGCCAGCGCGGCAAGTCCCAGCGCCAGCAGTCGCACCATCAGCCATCGCCGATAAAAGCCAGGAACTTCAAACGCAACGATAAACGTCAGCAGATAAATACCCAGCGGCAGCACCCACAAGAGCGGGATGGCCGCAATATTCTGGCTCAGATGGCTGGTGACGGCGCACAATTGCATCGCCGCTCCGGCCGGCAGCAGGAACCAGAGCAGCCTCGCCCGCAAGGAACTCCGCGTCACTCCCGCAGCAGACTGCGGTTCCGGGGTACCGGCGCCTTCCGTCTGTCGTGGCCGCCACGCGATCACAGTGCAAAGCACAGCATAGATTCCGAATCCGCAACCCCAGGCTTTGCGCTGCACAACCAGCGAAAGGTGCGGCTCGATCAGCGTGGGGTACAGCACCAGAGCCAACAGCGATCCCGCATTCGACAGGGCAAACAGTTTCCACGGCACAGCGCTCCGCTGCTGCCGCGCCAGCCACAGTTGCAGCAGAGGACTGGTCGATGCGAGCAGCAGGAACGGCAACCCGATGGTCAGCGTGAGTGCCTGAAAGATTGCAGTCAGCGGATGCTCAGCGGCCGCGCTCAGATTCGGTTGAGAGACAAACACAAGCACACTCACCGCCAGCACGAGCATGGAGATGTGCAGGACCACCGCCATGCGCGCCGCCGTGCGCCGGCTCAGCCAGTGCGCGTAGAGATATCCGAGCAGCAGAGCGGTCTGGAAGAACACGAGACAGGTGATCCAGACGGCGGACGACCCGCCGAGCGCGGGCAGCAGTTGTTTGGCCGCCATGGGCTCGACGGCGAAGAGCAGAAAAGCTCCGAGAAAAATCGTAGCGCCGTAAAGGATTCGCATCGGACGAAGGATCAAAGTGATCCGTTAGAAACGCTACCATGCGGATCGCCGCGGCAGTTTTTGCGGCTGGGTTTTCCACGCAAACCGGCGCCTTCGCTTCGTCGTAAACTGAAGGTAATGAGAATTGGTATCGACTTCGGAACGACGCGTGTGGTGGTCGCTTCTGTCGATCGTGGCAACTTCCCCCTGGTGAATTTCGAAAAGCCTGACGGCCAGGCGTGCGACTGGTTTCCTCCTGTTGTGGCAGTCAAAGGCGACACGCGGCTCTACGGATGGCAGGCGATTGCGGCCCAGGAAGACGATAGCTGGACCATCATGCGGTCGCTGAAGCGCTGCCTGCGCAGCGCCGGCCTGCACACCGAGCTTCATGCTGGTGGCCAGGCTCTGCCGCTGCGGCTGCTGCTGGCGGAGATGATGACCGCACTGCGGATCCAGCTGCTGGAGCATTCGAATCTCCGAGCGCAAACCAACGAGCCGCTCGAAGTGGTTCTGGGCGTTCCAGCCAATGCCAACAGCAATCAACGCTTTCTCACCGAGGAAGCGGCGCAGAGCGCGGGTTTCTCCGTGCTGGGGTTGATGAACGAGCCCTCTGCCGCAGCGATCGAGTATGCCTGGCGCGACGGCGCCGAGCGCCGCAGCCGCGTTGGGAGCGGGCTGCTGGTGTATGACATGGGCGGCGGCACCTTCGATGTTTCTCTCGTGACCCTGGGAGAAAACGAACAGACGGTGGAAACTTCCGACGGCATTCCGAATCTTGGCGGCGATGACTTCGATCAGATTCTCGCTGACCTTGCTCTCGAATCAGCCGGTCATGACGCCGAACTCACTCCAGCCGAACGGCACCATCTGCTGGAAGAATGCCGGGAGAAAAAAGAGTCGCTGAATCCTAACACCCGCAAGGTGAGCGTCGACCTTGAGCGCGTTCGTCCCGGCTGGGCACAAGTTACGATTCCAGTGGACAAGTACTACGACCGATGCCGGCCACTGGTCGAATCCACGCGCGAGGTTGTGGAGAGTTTGCTCTCCGCACATCCCGGCCTTCCCCTGGACACTCTTTACGTCACCGGTGGCGGATCGGAATTGCCCCCGGTGGCGCGCATTCTGCGCGAGACTTTCGGCCGCAAGGTTCGTCGTTCGGCCTACATGCGATCGGCGAGCGCAGTGGGACTGGCGATCCGTGCTTCCGCCCAGGCCGGCGGGCTGCGCGAGCAGTTCAATCAGAACTTCGGCATCTGGCGCGAGGGCGACTCCGGCGGGACCATCGTCTTCGACCTCATCTTTCCCCGCGGATCGCGGCTGCCTCAGCCCGGCGAACCTGTTCTCTCGAGCGAGCGCGTTTACCATCCCGCGCACAACGTCGGACACTTCCGCTATCTCGAGTGCTCGAAGCTCGACGAGCGCGGACAGCCGCTGGGTGAGATCACGAACTGGGAGCAGATCCGCTTTCCCTTCGATCCGCAATTGCAGAGCCACTCGGATTTGTCGGCCTATCCAGTGCAGCGGCTCAATGGCCAGAGCAATCTCACAGTGCGCGAGATGTACACCTGCGATGCGAACGGCAATGTGCAGGTGAAAATCTCGGCCGATCCCCCCGGATACATGCGCAACTTCGTCATCGGGCAATCGTCTCAGAACGGATCTGCTCTTGAACCAGGCCCGTCCGCAAGCCGCTGATCTTTCCCGGGCCTTCTACACTCGCCAAATCGCTCCGATGCGAAGGCGTTCTCAATCCCGGAGCCGTCGCTAACGGACGCCATACGCTCTTCAGCGTCCTGTTGCTCCTGTGCTACAGTGAACCAACTCCCGCGGGCAAAACTCCTCTCCAGCGCCCCGGCGAGCGATTGCCATGGCCAGCCCGATCCATTCCGCGCCATCCGTGGAAACCCTCGACCTGCAGCAGGAGATCGTCCGGCTCCAGGCTCTGCTCGAAACCTCCAGGCAGGTGCACTCCACTATCCGGCTCGACGAAGTCCTGTCCACGGTCCTGCGTATCGTCGTGCGCGAGCTGGAGCTGCCCGGTGCTCTGACGACCGAACCGCGGATGAGCTATGGAGAGATGCCTGCCGAACCCTGGACGGGCTGCTTCCGCTTCCCCCTGCACGACAAGGAAGGGCATCATCTGACCGAGATGGTGGTGGCCACGCCGGAAGGCCGGCCGCTCACGATTTATGAAGAGGATTTTCTGGAGCGCATCGCGCTGCAGGCCGGGGTCGCGGTCGAAAACGCCCGCTACTATGAGCGCAGTGTGGAGTGGGCCCGTGTCCAGCAGGACCTCCATGCCGCGCGCGCGATCCAGCGCAGCCTGGTGCCGCAGCAAATGCCTGCCATCGAGGGCTACTCCGTCGCGGTTCGTTACAGCGCCTGTTACGAAGTGGGCGGGGACTGCGTGGACATCATCAGCCTGCCGGACGGTGTGCAGGTGATGGCCGTCGCCGATGTGGCCGGCAAGGGCCTGGCTTCGGCGATTGTGAGCACCGCATTTCGCTCCGCGTTCCGTGCCAGCGTCGGCGCGGGCCTGCCGCTGGCCGAGCTCGTCTCGCGGCTCAATCGCCAGCATTGCGCCGAAGGAGACGAAGCACGCAATCGCTACGTGACCGGCATCTTTCTGAAGCTCGATCCCAGGGCGCACCGGCTGGAAGTCGTCAACGCCGGACACAACCCGGGTTTCCTGGTTCGTCCCGACGGAACGACGCACGAGCTGAAGGCCAGTGCCACGCCCATCTGGATTCTGCCCATTGTGGAATACAAGTCGGAGATCACGGACTTCCCTCCGGGATCGCGGCTGCTCTTCTATACCGATGGCCTCACCGAGGTTTTTCAGGGTGACGAAGAATTTGGTGCGGAACGCCTGCTGGCTTCATTTCTTAAGTGCAACTCGCCGGAGTGTGCTGCTATCCTCGATACGCTGTGGCAGGAGCTACGCGGCTTTGCGGGAAATGAGTCGCAGGACGACGATATGACCGCGCTGGCTCTGATGCGGATGCGGGCTTAGCGGGAGATTCCGATGGTCGAAACCAACGGTACGTCGGTGGAGGTGCGGATACCATCGCGGCTGGGGTTTGAAAAAGTCGCTATGGCCACCGCCGCCAGCGTCGCCAGGCTCAAAGGTTTTTCCGACGAACGCATCGAGGACCTGAAGACGGCGGTTGCGGAAGCCTGCATCAACGCCATCGAGCATGGAAACCAGCTGAACGAGAAACTTTCCGTCGGCGTCATCCTGTCCACCCGCGCGGATGAGCTCGAAGTCAAGGTCATGGATAATGGCGCGGGCATTTCCAGGCCGCCGCATAAGCCGGACATCGATCGCAAGGTTCACGGCGAAGAAGATCCTCGCGGCATGGGGATGTTCCTCATCCAGGCTCTCGTCGACGAGGCGGAATGGGTCCGCGACAGCAAAGGCAACGGCAGCTACGTACGGCTGGTGATCCGGCTGGATAAGGAGAACGAATAGTGCAGGCCGAGACCAGAGCCACCATCGACCGTACTTCCGGCCCGAACGGTGCATCCATCGCCGTGCTCCGCTTCAGCGGCGACATCTCCAGCGCATCGAAGGAGCCGGTCCTGGGCGCCTGGCAAACGGTCAGCGGCAGCGGTCCCGTGCTGCTGGACTTCTCGAAAGTGGACTACATCAACTCCAGCGGCATCGCTCTCATCATCCAGATACTGATGGAAGCCGACAAAACCGGTCAGAAAGTCGCCGTGTTCGGGCTCACACCGCACTTTCAAAAGGTCTTCACCATGGTGGGCATCGGCAAATACGCCGGTCTTCATAAGGATGAGGCGACAGCGGCGGCATCTCTGTAACTCACAGCTGCGACTCGGAATCTCCGCAAAAATCAGCGCCGCGCTTGCCAAATCCCGAAACTTTGCGATAAAAACTAATTTATTAGTTACTTTCGGCGACCTCGTGCGTCGAATGAGATGAAGGGGATTCCGACCGTGCCGCGCAAGACATCCCAGACCCTGACCGAAGCCGAGCTGCGCATCATGCAGGTGCTGTGGCAAAAGGGCCCTGGCACGGTGCAACATATTCTGGATGTTCTCCCGGCCCATCCAGTCTTCGCCTACAACACCATTCTCACCACCATCCGCATTCTCGAGCGCAAGGGGTGGGTGGAGCACTCGAAGGACGGCCGGGCCCACGTTTACAGGCCGCTGGTCGCCGAGGATGAGGCGAGTCGCTCAGAGATCCGCCACCTGGTGAGTCGTTTCTTCCGCAACTCCCATGAGGATTTGGTGCTCAATATTCTGGAAGACCGTGGAATTGATGCGAAGGAGCTGGCGCGCCTGCGGAAGATGCTGGAGCGCAGCGAAGACGACGCTCCTGGCCCGAGGGAAGAAAAGATGCCCGCCGACAGAAAACTCAGCACCCGGGGTGAGACGCGATGACGGCCTTCGCCCAGCTTGCGGTGGGACGGGTGCTGAACTCGCTGCCCGAGGGCATCCTGATCGCGCTGTGCGCATGGCTGCTGCTGCGCCTGATGGGCCGGCAAAACGCCGGTACGCGCTATGCTGTTTGGCTGTTCGCGCTCGCGGGCGTGGTGGGGTTGCCGATTTTGAGCGGGCTCGGATCGGCGCAGCAGGATCTTCCGCTTGTGATCCCTCACGCTCATCCCGAATTCACTCTCCCCGCATTCTGGGCGGTCGCCTTCTTCGTTCTCTGGATCGCCGTAGCGGCTGTGGCGCTGGCCCGCGTAATCGCCGGTGTCTGGCAGGTGCGGCAGATTCGCAGGAGCTGCGCTGAAATTCCTGTCTCCGAAATCGACCCGGTGCTCCAGGAGTTGCTCGCCGAGAACAGTCGGCCGATCCGTCTGCTCGTCTCAGAGAAGGCCCGCGTCCCGGCGGCCCTGGGATTCCGCAACCCCGCTATCGTGCTCCCTGCATGGACGCTGCGCGATCTGACTGCGGACGAGCTCAGGCCGATTCTGATCCATGAACTCGCGCACTTGCGTCGCCATGACGACTGGACCAACCTCCTCCAAAAGACCGTCCGCGCCATTCTGTTCTTTCATCCCGCGGTCTGGTGGATCGATGCGCGCCTTTCGCTCGAACGCGAAATGGCCTGCGACGATGCGGTGGTGGCCGCGACGGGCAATCCACGCGCCTACGCCGGATGCCTGATCGATCTGATCGAGAAGGGTTGTGAGCGGCGTGGGTGGGCGATGGCCCAGGCCGCGGTCGCCCGCGCCCGCGATGCTTCTGTGCGCATCGCCCGCATTCTGCGCGTTGGCCCGGCGGCAACCACACGCGTCGGACGTGCCGCGATCGCGGTCGCCGCATCCTTGTCCCTCGCATGCGCCGGAGTCGCGCTTTGCACACCGCGTCTCGTCGACTTTGTTCCGATGCGTTCCATCTCCGCCGCCCAGGTCGTGGTGGATGACAGCGTTCGCTTGCCAGCCTCGGCCCTAGTTCCCGCAAGCTTTCATCCGGCGCAAGAGCCTTCGCTGCTGAGAAAGACCGCTCCGAAACGGAGCTCGTCGCTGCCCGCGTCACCGATCCGCCAGGTTGCGGCACATAGATCCACCGCGCCAAAGAGTCCTTATGTGATGGCTCGGCTCGCCGTATCTGACACGACGGAACAGAACATGCTTGCGCCGGCGCTGGTCGTCTTCGAGACCGTGGAATCCAGCGGCAGCATTCCAGGCTCTGCCCAGCTTCGGACGGTAAGAGCAGATTCAGCAACCACACTGGCGCAGCAGTTTGCGGGCAGGGAAGACCCTGCACTGCAAATCCAGGTGTTCCAGGTGATCGACCCAACTACCGGAACACCGATACAGATCCTGCGCATCGTGCTGGTTGTGCCACAGCAAGCCGGATCGACTTCGCAGTCGATCTAGCTCAAAAATTTTTATCAGTAACAACTAATTCGTTAGTTCACGAACAGGAGAAACAATGAACCTCGGAAAAATGAAATCGTTGCTCACGCGGCGTATGGTGATTCCCGCCATCGTCGCCGGAGCTCTGGTAACGGCGGGGGCGTGGACCTTCGCGCGTACCGCTATTGCGGCGGCTCCGGCAGCCGGTCCCATGGACGAGAGCAGCGTCAGCCCGCTGTTGTCGATGGATCAGGCCATGGAAGCGCTCACGGCGCGCGTTCGGCCGGCAGTGGTCAACGTCAACGTCACGGCCAGGGTGAACGAGCATCAGGTGGCCGAGGATGGGGACGAGGGCCAGGATCAGGACCAGCCCCAACAGCAACAGCAGCAGCAGCAACAGTCTCAGCAGTTCTTCGGCCCCGGCTCGCCCTTCGGGCAGTTCTTCCAGGGGCCAATGCAGCGGCAGCAGGGACCCTCGTTTGAACACGGCCTGGGCAGCGGCGTCATCATCTCGCCCGATGGCTACATCGTGACCAACAACCACGTGGTCGCGGGCGCCGTGAACATCAGTGTGACCATGAGCAACCGCGACATCTATCCGGCAAAGCTGATTGGCGCCGATCCGACCACAGACCTCGCGGTCATCAAGATCGACGGCCACGGTTTCCCCAGCATTCCGTGGGGCGACTCGGCGAAGCTCGAACCGGGTCAGCTGGTGCTGGCCTTCGGCAATCCTTACGGCTTCCGCTTCAGCGTCACGCGCGGCATCATCAGCGCGCTCGATCGCCCGAATCCGGATTCCGATCGCCGCAAGCCCGGTGAGTTCATCCAGACCGACGCGGCCATCAACCCCGGCAACTCCGGCGGCGCGCTCGTCGATGCGCGCGGCGAGCTGATCGGCATCAACACCTTCCTCTATTCGCCCACCGGCGCGTTTTCCGGTATGGGTTTTGCCATTCCGACAAAAATCGCTGAGCCCACCGTCAACGCCCTGATCCGCGACGGCAAGGTGAACCACGGTTACATCGGCATCTCGATCGAAGACGTCACGCCCGACAGCGCGAAGTTCTTCGACGTGAAGAAGGCTGTCGGCGCGGTTGTGTCTGACGTGACGCCGGACTCGCCCGGCAGCAAGGCGGGCCTGAATACCGGCGACGTTATCGTTGCGTTCGATGGCAAGCCGGTGTCTGACGCAGGCGAACTGCAGATGGAAACCAGCCAGAAGCAGCCGGGCGACACGATTCATCTGCAAGTGATGCGTGACGGTAAGACGCTCGACCTGCCGGTTACCCTGGAGTCGGTCAACGGCGGTCATGAGCAGGTGGTCGCGCAGAACGGCAACGGCAAAGGTCGCTGGGGCCTTGGCCTGGCGGACCTGACGCCGGATGTGCGGCAGCAGATCGAGGCGCCGGAAGGCGTGCACGGCGCGGTCATCCAGAACGTCCGCTCCGGCAGCCCCGCGGACGATGCCGGCCTGCAGCGTGGCGACATCATCGTCTCCGTTAACCGCAAGGCGACGCCCACCGCGTCTGACGTAGCCCAGCAGCTCTCCAGCGTTCCTAAAGGTCAGGATGCGCTGGTGCTGGTCTGGTCGAGCGGCGGAAACACCTTTCGGGTTCTTCACCCTTCCGAGGGCTGAGTCGCGAAGCCCGCAACAACGCAGCCGGTTCGTCCTGGCCGGCTGCGTATTTCTTTTAGCGTGGGAGGTGCGTGCGCTGATCAATCAGCCACTGGACCAGCTCGCTCCCTGCGGCGAAGTTGTCGTAGTCTGCCGGCAATTTGCGGCCGTCAGTGTACTCGTTGTAGAGCCACGGATCGGTCACCGCGAGCACCATCCCTTTCCCGTACCTTGTCATGGCCATCAGCAGGTCGCCGTTGTAGCGCAACACCGGAACCGCGTCCTGCGACAGCGTCAGGGAACAGGTGTCCTTCATATACAAAACGTGTGGACGCTTGAATGGCGCCGGCACGACGGTCAGGTCGATGCGCCCCATGGCGAAGTTGTCGTCGATGACGTGATGCACCAGCACGTTGTTGAAGTGCAGACCAAACTTGTCAGCCAGCAAATCCATATGCGGAATATCCGCGTTGTCGGGATCGTTCTCCATCATCACCAGCACGCCACCACCGCGCACCCATTGCGCGATCTGGTCCGCATCATCGGCCGTCATGTAATGCGGGTTGGGAGTCTTCGACGGATTGTCCGGCGAAGCGATAATGTAGAACTGTGCACCGCGCAACTTCTCCACCGTGGGAGCAGTGGTCAGCGTTTTCGTCTCCACGCCGCGGCTGCGCCAGATATGGCCGAACAGCGAAAACCCGGAATTGGCAAAATCGTCCCACTTGTAGTGGAAGAGCTCCGTCTGCCCCGCCGCATTCGTGCGCGTTTGGCTGTTGTACCAGGCGTCCAACAGAACGGTCTCCCCCAATCCAGAGGTTGCGCCGCTCATCTCCATCTCGCTCGCAGCCAGCAGAAAGGCGCCCACCCCTTTGGGATCGTTGCTCACCACCGGCGTGGACGTGTAGTACGCATAGCTTCCGTCGCGATGGTCGGCGCCGCCCAGCCCCGCAACCTTCACGGTCCCGGTCAGCGTGACGCTCCCGTCGGCCGCGGTCTGCACAAAGTGCGCCTGAATCCCACGCCAGCCGCGCTCTGCGTTCTGTTCGTAGGCGCGCGGCAAGTATCCCAGCCGCACTCCCTTCGCCAGCGCATACGTAAACATGCACGATGCTGACGACTCGAAATAATTCCCCTTTGCGCCTGGTTTATCCAGCACCTGATACCATAGCCCGCTCTCGCCATCCTGATAGCGCACCACCGCGGCGGCCGTTCGCTGCAGAATCGCCAACAGCTCCGCCCTTCCCGGATCATGCTCCGGATACCACGACAGCGTATCCACCAGCGCCATCAGGTACCAGCCCATGCCACGCGCCCAGAGACTCGGCGAATCGCCGGTTTCCGGATTCGCCCACGGCTGCTGTTTCGTCTCGTCCCAGCCGTGATACAGCAGCCCCGTCTTTGCATCGCGCGTGTGCCGATCGATCAGCACGAACTGCCGCGTGATCTCCGCGAAGTCCTGCGGCTCCTGAAACTCCGCCGCGTATTCCGCATAAAACGGCTCAGCCATATAAAGGCCATCCAGCCACATCTGGTTCGGATAGATCTTCTTGTGCCAAAATCCGCCCGAAGCATTCCTCGGCTGCTGGGCGAGCTGCTGCCGCAGCGTCGTCGCGGCTTTGTAATAGCGCTTGTCCAGCGTCACGCCGTAGAGCAGCAGCAGCAGCCGTCCCATCAGGACGTTGTCCAGCGAATTCTCGTTTGCGTCATAGGTCGAGATCGATCCGTCGGCGCCAACAAACTGATCGACAGATTTCTTCACGTAGCGAAAATAATCGCCATTCGCCGAGCCGTACCAGGCCGCGTCCATTCCTTCGAGTAAGGTGCCCAGTTCGTAATTCCAGTGCCACGGCGCGCCTGCGGGGGCGAAGTGGCCCTCCGGCCACCGCTTGATCGTCGTGTCTGCCATGCGCTGCGACCACGGCGCCTGCTGCGCGTGAGCCGCGGCGGGCAGGCTGGCAACCAGCGACATTGCAGCCGCACAGTACACCACTGGAGAGAACGCGTTAGTCCGAAACACCATCCACCTCATCTTCATCATCGGAACCTGCCTTTACGGCACGATGTGTATGGTTGCAGAATTTCCTGCCCAATGTCGCGCTCCGGATTTGTTTCTGTACCGCCAGGCGAAATACCGGTGTCCCAAATTTTCTTCATTTGCCCTATTGCTTTCCCATAGATCATCGTGTTACATATGGCCTACCAAGAGGAGCGTCTATGGGAGACAAAACCGATGTCTGGCAGGGCACCCTAGCCCTGATGGTACTGAAAACGCTGGAAAGTATGGGTCCGCAGCACGGGTACGGCATCGCGCGGCGCATCGAGCAGACCAGCGGCAATCGGCTGGCTCTGAATTACGGCACGCTTTATCCCGCACTTCTGAAACTCGAGCAGGAAGGCGCAATCGAGTCGGAGTGGGGCACCTCGGACAACAACCGCAAGGCAAAGTTCTACCGGCTCACGCGCGCTGGCAGGAAACAGCTGGAGCGCGAAGCGCGCAACTGGGAGCAGGCGACCGCCATCGTAGCGCGCTTTCTCTCTCCGGCTGAGGAGGCTTGATGCGCACCCTTCGAGCGATGTGGATTCGCCTTGGTGGCCTGTTCGGCGCGCGGCGCGCGAACCACGAAATCGCCGCCGAGCTGGAGAGCCATCTCCAGATGCACATGGAGGACAATCTCCGCGCCGGGATGACTCGTGAAGAGGCTCGTCGTCGGGCGCTCATTCAACTTGGCGGCATGGAGCAGACGCAACAGACGATGCGGGAACGGAACACGCTGCCCTGGTTCGAATACCTGCTGCAGGACCTCCGCTTCGCACTGCGCCAGCTGCGCAAATCGCCCGGATTTACAGCGGTCGTGGTCATCACGCTAGCGCTGGGCATCGGCGTCAACACCGCGCTGTTCTCCATCGTGAACACCGTGCTGCTGCACCCCATCGCTTTGCCCCATCCCGAAGAACTCGTCGCCGTCGATGCCGCCAAACCGAATTTCGAGACCGGCTCCGTCTCTTATCCCAACTTCCGCGACTGGCAGCGCGACAACCGGAGCTTCACCGCGCTCGCCATCTTTCGGTCCCGCGGTTTTCTCCTCACCGGCACGGGCGACAACGAACGCGTCCACGGCAACTACGTCTCCTCCGATATTCTCTCTGTGCTCGGCGTCAGCCCGGTTTTGGGCAGGCTCTTTGCTTCCGGCGAGGATGAAATCGGCCGCGGCCCCATTGTCATCATCGGCCAGGGCTTCTGGGCCCGCAAATTCGGCTCCGATCCCCATGTCCTCGGCCGTTCCCTGATCCTCGACGGTCGCAGCTTCACGATTGTCGGCGTTATTCCCCGGACTTTCGATCTTCGCCTCGGCCCCTTCAGAGCCGAAGATATCTACCTCCCCATCGGCCAGTGGCCTAACACGGCCCTCACAATCCGCGGCGCAGGCCTCGGCATCCACGGCGTTGCGCGACTGAAACCCGGCGTCACCCTCGCCCAGGCCCGCGCCGATATGGACACGGTCTCCCGCCATCTCGCCGCCGTCTACCCTGAGGACGACCACGGCCTGAGCGCCAGTATCAGGCCTCTGCGCGAGGCGATCGTCGGCTCCGTTCAGCCGATCCTCCTGGTGCTTTTAGGGGCAGTCGGCTTCGTCCTTCTCATCGCCTGCGTCAACGTCGCCAACCTCATGCTGGCTCGCTCTAACGCTCGCGCTCAGGAATTCGCCGTTCGTCTCGCCCTCGGCGCCGGCCGCACGCGCATCATCCGGCAGCTGCTCACCGAAAGCACGCTCCTTGCTCTGGCCGGGGGCGCATTCGGCCTCGCGCTCGCCGCATGGGGAACCGGCGCCGCCCTCAAGCTTGCCCCCGCTGCGCTGCCGCGCGCCTCGCAAATCCATCTCAGCCCACTCGTTCTTTGCTTTACCTTTCTCCTCTCCTTCGCGGTGGGTATCTTCTTCGGCATGCTTCCAGCATGGAGAGTCTCCGCTCAGCAGCCACAGAACACGCTGAGGGAAGGCGGCCGCGGCGCCAGTGGCACGCGCCATCGCGCGCAGGACTGGCTCGTCATCTTCGAAATGGCCGCTGCTCTCATCCTGCTCGCCGGCGCCGGACTGATGATCCGCAGCCTGGTTGCGCTCTCCCGCACCGATCCCGGCTTTCAGCCGAAGGGCATTCTCCGGTTCAGCCTGTCGGTGCCGTACTCACCGGCGACCGCAACGCCCGAGGGTGCGATTGCCTGGGTTCATGAAGTCGATCGCCGCATTGCAGGCGTTTCCGGGATCAGCGCGGTTTCGTTTGTCGACGGCTCCGTCCCCATGACCGGCGACGACGACGAGGAGCTTTTCTGGCTACAGAACGAGCCAAAACCCTCCGACGAAAACGACATGCACTGGGCTCTGCGTTACATGATTGAGCCGGATTATTTGAAGGTCATGCGCATCGCCCTCGTACGCGGCCGCTTCGTCACCGACGCTGATCGCGAGAAATCTCCGCCGGTTGCTGTGATCGATGAAGACTTTGCTCACCAGTTCTTCGGCGACGCGAACCCTCTCGGACAAATTCTTAACCTTTCCGATCCTGACCAGAAGGCGACCGTCGTCGGCGTGGTTGGGCACATCATGCAATGGGGCCTCGACAACGATGCCGGCTTCCCACTGCACGCGCAGATCTATCGTTCGTACGCACAGGTCAATGGCGGAGATGGCATTCCCGCATCAGGATTCACCTCCGATATCGTCATCCGCGCCAACCATGCCGACACGATTTTTCCGGATATTCAAAGCGCTCTGCGCCAGATGAACCTGCAGCAGGTAGCGTACGGAGCCCAAACCATGGACGCCGTCATCGCCGACACGCTGGCCGCGCGCCGCTTCTCCATGATCCTGCTGGGCGCATTCGCGGCCCTGGCTCTTCTGCTCGCCAGTGTGGGCCTCTACGGCGTCATCTCTTACCTCGTCAGCCAGCGCACGCAGGAAATGGCGATCCGCATGGCGCTCGGCGCCGACCGCGGCAATGTTTTGGCGTGGGTGCTGAAACGGGGCGCCACCCTGGCCGGCATCGGCGTGGGCGCAGGCACGGTCGCAGCTCTGATCGTCACGCGCCTCATGGCCAGCATCTCCGTGGAAAAATCCTCGATCATCTACGGGGTTCGTCCCTGGGATCCGCTGACCATGATCGGCGTCATCGTCGTCCTCATGTGCGTCGCACTGCTGGCCTGCTATGTGCCTGCTCGTCGCGCGGCCTCAGTCGATCCGATGCGGGCGCTGCGTTCGGAATAGGCCAGCAGTTCGCCGAGGCTCACGCGCTCTCGGCACGCGTGTAGCGCGTCACGTCCACTTTCGACATCACGATCAGCCCCTCGCCGACCATCGCGTCCAGGGAGGGAATCAGCTTGCCAATCTGCGCCTCGGTGTCGATGATGCTCACCATTATCGGAGCGTCTCGCGACAGCCTCCAGAGGCTGGCGCGATGAATCCGGGTGCTGCTTCCGTAGCCCTCAACGCCTCGATACACGACGGCGTTCGCCATCCCCAGCTCCAGGCACTTCGCCAGGATCGCCTCGTGCAGCGGCTTGCCCTGCCACTTGTCGCTTTCGCCGAAATAGATGCGCAGCAGCCGAGCCTCGAACTGTTCCTTCATCGTCCGATCTCCGTCACAGACCGTTGGCTCCGCCAACCGGGGGCGCGGCTTCCTGGTCTGTCGCGCGCCAGGAATACTTCACGATGTCCACGTCCGACAATACCACCAGCCCTTCCTGCACCATCTGGTCCACGACCGGCAGAAATGCCTTCAGCTTGTCCTCCGTATCGATCGCCGACAGCATAATCGATGCGTCCTTCGAAAGGTGCAGCGGCCTGTCTTTGTGCACGCGCCGATGCGCCCCGTAACCGAGGAGGCCCCGATACACGGTCACGCCGGCGATATCGTTGGCGCGCATCGCGTGCACCAGAGCCTCGTGCAGCGGCTTATCCTGCCAGCGGTCCGACTCGCCTACGTAGATCCGCATCAGCCGCGCCTTGCCCTCCATCTTCATGTGCTCCGGAGCTGGCTTCTTCTGCTTCGAAAGCTGCGGAGCTTTGGCCACCGAGGTTTCCTGCACTTCGATCAGCCCCGTGCCGGCCATCTCCTCCAGCTTTCCCAGCAGCTCATTTACCTTCTCTCGCGTCTCGACAAACTCAATGCGGATGGGCAGCTTGTCCGACACCTCCACCACGCTCGACGAGTGCAGATGGTGATCCGCGCCGAATCCGGCAATCCCTTTCAGAACCGTCGCGCCGCTCACGCCGCGATAGAAAAGGAAGTCGAGGATGCTCGCATAGGCCGACGCTCCGTGATACCTCGATCCTTCGCTCACCGTGATCGAAACCTTCAGCGCCTTTCCGGTGGTCAGCCTAGATTCTCCTTCTCACGCGCTTTCACGACAGAAACTCCGCGGCCAGCATGCCGCACCACACCGCGGCCAGTCCCAGAATCAGGCTGCCGAATGCATAAAGCGCCGCCGTTGGGAACCCGCCCGTCTGCAACAGCGACAGCGTCTCCCACTCATAGGTGGAGAACGTACTGTAGGCTCCCACGAATCCCACCGGAACCAGGTAGCGCCATGCGGAACTCATCCCAGCCCGCTTGCCCAGAAACGTCAGCGCAAATCCGATGATCACACACGCGGTGAGATTGATCACCAGCGTTCCATAGGGGAACCTCGTTCCCAGTCGATTCGTCACCGTGGCGCCGACCCAGTATCGGGCAATCGAGCCCAGTGCGCCGCCCAGCGCGATGAGCAGGTATTTCTGCAATCCTCCTCCTTTTATGCTCTCTGTGTTATCGGGTTCTGTTCTTCCGTTCCCCAGTTTCTTAGAACGGCGATTTCGTCTTCCAGGTGCAAAATCAGCGTTGTCGGCAACGTGGCCACCAGCGCCAACCCTACCCACAAAGCCGCGAGAATCCACGCGTTTGTCATGGACCTGCTCCGCAGTTAGTTTTCAGGGATCGCGCCGGGACACGTCTCCGCAACAGGATTCCCTGTCAGGAGTCATCATCTGTCCGGCTTTATCGAACAGCAGTTAAGGGTGAACTCCTTCACCACACCGTTGATCTCCACTACATACCAGCGCCGAACCCATGCCAAGCACACTTGCTGGTCGCCATGTAACTTTCATGGGGCCGGCTCGCGGTGGTTTGGGAGCAGTGTCAGAATCCCATAATGTTGTAACCGCTGTCCACGTAGATGACCTCGCCGGTTACCCCGCTGGCGAGGTCCGAAGCCAGATATACCGCCGTCTTGCCCACTTCTTCCTGCTCCGTGTTCCGGTGCAGAGGGGCGCGGTCAGCGTGATACTTCAGCATGTCGCCCAGCGATCCGATCCCGCGCGCGGCCAGCGTCCTGATCGGTCCCGCCGAAATCGCGTTCACGCGCACGTTTTGCTTGCCCAGATCCCAGGCCAGATACCGCACCGTCGCCTCCAGCGACGCTTTCGCCACGCCCATCACCTTATAGTGCGGCACTACCTTCTCGGCGCCATAGTAGGTCAACGTCAGGATCGATCCGCCTTCCGTCATCAGCGGCGCGGCGCCGCGGCTCAGCGCGATCAGCGAATACACGCTCACATCGTGCGCGATCCGGAAACCTTCCCGCGTGGTCTGCAGGAAATCGTTCTTCAGATCTTCTGCGGGAGCGTACGCGATGCAGTGCACCAGCACGTCCAGCTTCCCGTATCTCTCCTTCATCTGCGCGAAGACCTGCTCGATCTCCGCGTCGTTCGAAACGTCGCACTGGAACGGCTCCGCGCCCGGCAGGTCCAGGATCAGCCCCTCGGCCTCGGCCTTCATGCGCTCATTCTGATAGCTGATGGCCAGCTTCGCGCCCGCCTCATGCAGCTTTTGCGCAATGCCCCAGGCGATGCTGCGCTTGTTCGCCAGTCCAAAAACAGCCGCCACGCGGCCTTCCAAATTGAGCATCGGTCGTTCGACTCCTCGGAAGTCAGGTTCCGGCGGACCAGGTCACAACCGGCTTTGCAATTGTAAATGTGCAGAGATGGCTGGGGTGCCCGTCCCTCACGCGCACTCGCATCGTGATTCGGCGGCTCTCTGATCGCTCGCCTTGTCGCCGCTCGCCGGCTGATAGTAGCGCTGCTCGGGATGAGCGCATGCAACGCACAATATCTTTCCATCGCGCTCCTCGAAGCGATCGTAGTTGATCCCTTCGCCGCACATGTCGCATGTGACCCGCTCGCCCTTGTAGCCCGGCATCTCCTTCGTGCCCACAGCAACCTCGACCCACTGCTCGCCAAACAACTCCGCGTCGTCCATCTCGCGGTACGCCTTCATCTGCTGCTGGTTCTTGTCAGCGATGTTTGGATACAGCTCCCGCGCCCGCTGCTTCGACGACTCCAGCGCCACAATGCGAACCGCCCGCCCGGTGCCGAGATCGACGAACGTCGCCGCCATCTTGCCCCAGTCGCGGAACTTCAGCGCCCGCTTGCCCAGCCGGCAGCCCGTCACCACCCCAATCGCGTCCGTCGCGCAGCGGTCGATCTCGATATACGTCACCAGCCGCTTGCGATCGCTGCCGCGCGGTTCCGTGATCCCCAGGCGCCGGCATCCCAGCATGGCCATGCGCACGCCCAGTACCTGCCCGGCGCACAGATGTCCATGCGCAATCTCCGCCTGGCGCAGCAACTCATCCAGAGCTTCCATGCAGCCATGCTATTCCTCTTGTCGGGAATGCAGCGAAATCAGATTGCGGCTCACCGGTCAGTCGTCGCTGTCGTCGTCTTCCACCAAAATCGCCGACGTGCCGATCAGGTCGAAGCTGACCTCGGCCGCGCCCTTCGGCTGGAAGCTCACCCGCAGCGGCTCTCGCTGCCACACCGTCGGCGCGCAGGCTGGACTCGGATGATCCGCCGCATCCCACGCGCCCAGCTTCTTCGCCAGCAGCGGACGCCGCGCCTCCACCTGCGCCACCACCGCTAACAGCTGCTTCCCGCTGGCATTCACTCCGCAATACGCGGCATAGTCGCGGAACCACACCGCCTCTGAAACCGCCGGGTCGAAGTCCGGCAGGTGCAGCGCCGCCACCTTGCCGCTTACCCGATCGACCAGCAGCCACGGACCACGCTGCCACACCCAGCGCTCTCCGTGATCGGTGGGTAGAGCGTCGTTCAGCCGCACCGCGCGCCGCACCGCGAAGCTGCGATCGGTGACGTCATGGGCCTCCCCAGTGGTCCACTCTTTCACCTTGCCATCCACCGTCAGCGGGCGAACCTTCAGCTCCGTCTCGTCTTTCCCGGCGCCCGCAGGATCGCTCTTCGCCGAATAGGGCTCACGCCGCGCCGCGCCCAGGGCCACCACATGCGTCGCTGGCGCGCCCCACGCCATCGCTGGCAAAACCAGCGCCACCGCCATCAGCCAACCGGATTTTCCAGGAGTCATACCTGCAGGCTAGGAGGGAATTCGCGCCTGTGACAGGTCACAGAAGTACCTTTTTACTGGGCCGTGCGAGCGCTCGGAGCAGCTGCAGCGGTTGAACTCACGGCATGCTGCTGCGCCGCATCGGCCATCACGCGCGGGCTTGTGTACCGCCAAGCCGCCCACCCAAACCCAAGCAGCACGACCAGTACCGCCAGACCGGTCCAGCGTCGCTTCTTGTTTTGGTGAGCGCGCGACCGATCCCGTGTTTTCCCAACGTTTTGGACGAACGCCGTCCACTCGCCGTCGTTTTCGCCATGTTCCCGGCTGGCAGTCACGAAGCGCTCCACCCAAACCGCCTCATCGAGACCGACGGTGCGCGCGTATCCGCGCACGATGCCCTTGCTCAGAATGCCACCAGGCAGCGCTTCGAACTTCTCGTTTTCCAGAGCGGTAAGGTAACGCGTGATTACCTTCGTCTTCTCGCTGATGGTCTCCAGCGCGACACCCCTGGACTCGCGTTCCCGCCGCAATTCGTCGCCAAACTGACCCACGGTGAGGCTTCCTTTCGGGGGGATTTGCCACTACAAGATAAGGCCGAGAACGTTCAAACGTCAAAGAAAATTGGCGAGTAGGTTACTTTTTTGTGTCTCGAAAATGATAGTACCAAGGTAACCCTTCTCGGGAATCCCACCCTTGGGTTATAGGGGGGCATCACATTGGGTCATAGCGCAGCAGGCATTATCCGGTCACTCAACTTGCCGACAGCTTTGTTTCCGCCTCACCTCCGTTTGTTACCCTGTTATTTCCATCGCGAAAGGCCCCTTTCATCCACCCATCCAGATGAACAAACTCGTGGTCGGCAACATCCTGTATCGTCCTATGCGTTCCGCCATCAGCGTGCTTGCGGTGGCCATCGAGGTCATCATGATCCTCTCCATTGTGGCCATCATGATCGGCCAGGTGCAGGGCGCCGCCAACCAGACGGGAGGGGTTGGCGCGGACATCATCGTACGCCCGCCCAATGCCAGCTTCCTCAGTGCGGTCGGAGGCGCTCCGGTGCCCGCGAAAGTGGCCCAGGTCCTCGCCAAATTGCCCCATGTCGCCGTCGCCTCGCCGGTCATCGCCAATTTCAATATGGGAAACGCTCTGCAGACAGTGTGGGGCATCGACTACGCCAGCTACAACGCGCTTCGCCCTTTCGCCTTCGTCGGCGGAAGCCCGTTTCAGGGTCCCGATGACGTTCTGGTCGACGATCTGTACGCCCGCAGCAACCACAGCGAGGTCGGGGGAACCCTCCGTCTCCTGAACCACGACTTCCGCGTCTGCGGCATCGTGGAGCATGGCAAGGGCGGCCGCATCTTCGTTCCCATTGGGACCCTGGGTACGCTCCTCGGAACCCCGGACAACGCCTCGCTCTTCTACATCCGCAGCGATTCCCCCGCCAACCAGGATCTGATTGATCAGGAGATTCGCTCCGCCCCCGGCCTGCAGCAGTATCAGGTGCAGACCATGCAGGAGTATATGTCGATGATGACTCCGGAACATTTCCCGGGCTTCAATATCGCGCTCCGGGTCGTGATCGGGATCGCCGTCATCGTCGGGTTCCTCGTCATCTTCCAGTCCATGTACACCGCGGTTATGGAACGCACCCGCGAGATCGGCATCCTGAAGTCGCTGGGCGCGTCGAAACTCTACATCGTGAACCTGTTCCTGCGCGAGGCCACTCTGGTGGCGATTGCGGGGATCATTGTGGGCATCCTCTTCACCGAAGGACTCCGGTTCGGCATGGCTGCGAAGTTCCCGACCCTGCCGTTTCTGGTGACGACCCACTGGCGCGTCTACGGGGCAGGGATCGCGCTCGTGGGATCGATCCTCGGCGCGCTCTATCCTGCCTGGAAGGCCGCCCGCAAAGACCCCATCGACGCCCTGGCCTACGAATAGCTATTGTAGCTAAATTAGCTATAATGGATGAATCGGCTACTATGCCAGCAAAGGTGGCTTATGGTCAAAATGACATCCGCCGAAGCGCAGAACCGCTTCGGGCAACTGATCGACACGGCGCAAAGGGAGCCGGTTGCCATCACGCGCCATGGGCGGACGGCAGCGTTCGTGGTTTCGCCACAGGATATGGAGGAGCTTCTCGATATCCGCCGGCGTCGCAGCAAGGCGGTAGCGGATTTTGATGCCTGGAGCAAGAAAGCGAAGGAACGCGCCACGCCGGCGGCCGCCAGGTTGACCGATGAAGAGGTCAATCGCATGGTGCATGAACTGCGGTGATCGAACGAGTCGTCTTCGACACCAGCACTCTGGTCAGCGCGGTTATCCGTCCGGACTCGATCCCCTGGCAGGCCTTGCGGCGGGCTTTTCTCAGCGGCGAGGTCTGTGCCAGTGCCAAGACGCTGGCTGAAATGGAAGAGGTCCTGGAGCGGTCGAAGTTTGATCGGTATTTGGACCGCCCGACGCGCCGCGCGGCGGCCGAACAGATCCGGCGAGATTGCAGGATGTTCGTGATGGATCCTGTCGATGCCTCTCCGCCCTGTCGCGATCCGCGGGATAACAAATTCCTGGCTCTGGCGCTTATCGCCGACGCCGATGCCATCATCAGCAGCGATAATGACCTGCTCACCCTGCATCCCTGGCGGGGCATTCCGATTCTGACGCCGACACTGTTCCTGGCTGAATAGGAATAGCGGAACTGTGCGGCTCAGCCGTACGGAGGGTCCTGCTCCGAAGCTCCTATTTCTCTGTCAGCGCCTCCACGCCCGGCAGTTTCTTGCCTTCCAGAAACTCCAGGCTCGCGCCGCCGCCCGTCGAGATGTGCTTGATCTGATCCGCCACACCGGCCTGCTTGACCGCGGCCACCGAATCGCCGCCGCCGATAATCGAGATCGCGCTCTTGTTGGCCGCAACCGCTTTGGCGATGGCGGTTGTGCCCTTCGCAAACGCCGGCATTTCGAAGACCCCCATCGGCCCGTTCCACACGATGTTGGCCGCGCCGTCGACTTCCTTTTCGAAGAGCGCAACGGTCTTTGGCCCGATGTCCAGCGCCATCCAATCCCCCGGGAAAGGCCCGTCGCCCTCGAAGATCTTCGTCTGCGCGTCAGCGGCAAATTTGTCCGCCAGAACATGATCGACCGGCAACAGAAAACGCACGCCCCTGGCTTTCGCCTTCGCCAGCGCTTCTTTCGCCACATCGATCTTGTCGGCTTCGAGCAGCGACTTTCCGACCTCCTGCCCCTTCGCCTTGAGGAATGTATAGGCCATGCCGCCGCCGATCAGCAGCGCGTCAACCTTGCCCAGCAGGTTGTCGATCACCTCAATCTTGTCCGAGACCTTGGCGCCGCCCAGGATCGCCACAAACGGCTTGGCAGGATCTTCCAGCGCCTTGCCCAGGTAGGTCAGTTCCTTCTCCATCAGCAGGCCGGCCGCGGACTGCTTCACGAAATGCGTGATCCCCTCCGTCGAAGCATGCGCCCGGTGCGCCGAGCCGAAGGCGTCGTTGACGTACACCTCGCACAGCGAGGCTAGCTGCTTAGCGAATTCGGGATCGTTCTTCTCTTCCTCAGCGTGAAAGCGCAGATTCTCGAGCAGCAGCACTTGTCCGGACTCGAGCTGGCGCGCCAGCTCCTTCGCGATGTCGCCCACGCAGTCCGGCGCAAAGGCCACGTTGGTCGTCTCGCCCAGGCGATGATCGAGCAGCGTGCGCAGGCGGTCGACCACCGGGCGCAGGCTGTACTTCAGGTTCACCTTGCCCTTGGGCCGCCCCAGGTGCGAGGCGAGGATCAGCTTGGCCTTGTGGCGCACCGCGTATTCGATGGTCGGCAGCGTTTCCCTGATGCGTGTGTCGTCGGTGATCTCCGAGCCGTCTTCGCTGAGAGGCACGTTGAAATCCACCCGCATGAAAACGTGCTTGTGCGCCAGATCCAGGTCCCGAATCGACAGCTTGGTCATTGTCCCTCCTTCAATCTGCACTGCGCTCATCACTTCTTGTCCCTCCTCAGTCGTGCGGTGCCGAATGAACGACGGCGTCCGCCTCAATCTCCACGCGCCAGGTGGGTTGCAGCAGCCCCGCGACCACCACCATGGTCGCCGCGGGCCGGATCGTGCCGAAAAACTCGCCGTGCGCTCTGCCCACATCCTCCCAGTCATCGACGTGGGTCAGATACATGCGGGTGCGCACCACATCTTCGAGGCGCGCTCCAGCCTTCTCCAGCGTCCCGCGAATGATCTCCAAAATGTGGCGCGTCTGGGTGGCGGCGTCAGCGAGGTCCGCGCCTACCGGCCCCGTTCCGGAAACATAAACCGTCTGGCCTGCGCGCACCGCGCGCGAAAAGCCGATCACCGGTTCGTACGGTGACGTGCCTGGAATATTCATTCGCATGGGATTCTCCGCGCAAGGGGGCCACGCCGGGCCCCCGTTTCGGTTGCAGAGATGAGCTACAGGCCCTTCTTCTCGAGGAAGAGGATCAGGTCGCGCACCCGGCACGAGTAGCCCCACTCATTGTCGTACCAGCTGATGACCTTCGCCATATTGCCCACGACTTTGGTCAGCGGAGCGTCCACGATGGACGAAAGGGGATTGCCCTTGAAGTCGCTCGAAACCAGCTCGTTCGAGTCAACCCCGAGGATGCCCTTCAGCTCACCGTCGGCCGCAGCCTGGAACGCGCCGTTGATGGCGTCCTTCGTGATCGGCTTCTCCGCCAGGAAGGTCAGGTCGACAACCGAGACATTCGGGGTAGGGACGCGAATCGCGAAGCCGTCCAGCTTGCCTTCGACTTCGGGGATGACCAGCTTCAGTGCCTTGGCCGCGCCCGTCGACGTAGGAATCATCGACAACGCCGCCGCGCGCGCACGCCGCAGGTCCTTGTGCGGAAAATCGAGGATGACCTGGTCGTTCGTGTAGCTGTGGATCGTGGTCATAATGCCCGACACGATGCCGAATTTCTCGACCAGGACTTTGACCACCGGGGCCAGGCAATTCGTCGTGCATGAGGCGTTCGAGATGATGTTGTGCTTCGCCGGATCGTATTTCTTCTAATTCACGCCGAGCACGACGGTCAGGTCCTCGTTGGTCGCCGGAGCCGAGATGATCACCTTCTTCACCGGCCCGCGCAGGTGCGCTTTGGCCTTCGTGCCATCGGTAAAGTGCCCGGTGGATTCGATCACGATCTGTGCGCCTACTGAATCCCACGGCAGCAGGGCCGGATCCTTCTGTGCGAACACCTTGATCTTCTTCCCGTCGACAGAAATGAAATCCTCGCCGGCCACGATCTCGTTCTTCAGATTGCCAAGGATGGAATCGTATTTCAGAAGGTGAGCGAGGGTTGCGGGGCTGGTGAGGTCGTTGACGGCAACAAAATCGATGTTCGGGTTCCCGAGCGAGGCCCGCAGTACGTTGCGGCCGATGCGCCCAAACCCGTTAATTCCAACCTTGACGGCCATAAAGATTCGTCTCCTTACCTCAATTTTTGCAGGTCCGTGCTGAGCCTGGTGTGATCCGGATCACTCTGATTCTTAACGGTCCAAAACGCCCGGAACCACCCAATTACCGATGCTAGCACCGCAGTCAAGGGAAAAGTGGATTTGCCCTCGCGCCGCCCACTTTTTTGCGTACGAACGTCACATTGTTTTCACACAAAGGTGTGCTTGAACAGGTACATAACACCGCTGTGCGTTTGCCCCGCGACTGCGAGTGTGTTACATCCTGGGTATGCGCCTGTGGTTGCGCGATCGCATGAGACGACGCTCGAAGCGTGGGCCCAACACCTCGGAGTCCACCGGAAAGATCGGCCAGGAACTGCCCCAGAACCAGCTGGCTCCTCTGCAGCCCTCCTATCATGGCGGCAAAGCCCCGGTGCCTGCGGACCGGGACGACGCGCCGGAATCCGAGAGCGTTTCCCGGGCGCCGCGTCCGGCGGCCGAAGTTGCGGTCGAGCCCCTCGGTAAGCTCGCCGCCGCTGCCGCTGAGCCCACCGGCAAAGTCGTCCTCGAAACCCAGCCCGAATCGCTGTCGACTCCCCCGCCCGAGCCGGGCCCTGGCGCCGCTAAAGGCGCGCGCGGATTCGTGGTCCTCACCATCGGCCTTCCCGGCTCCGGCAAGACGACCTGGTTCAAACGCCGCGGCGTCACCCCGCTATCGAGTGACCTGCTCCGCAGCCTGCTCTTCGACGACATCACCGAGCAGCGCTGGCAGGGTCTGGTCTTCTCCACGCTGCGATCATTGTTGCGGGCACGACTGATCGCCAAGATGCCGTGGAACTACGTCGATGCGACCAACCTCTCGCCGCACGAACGCCGCCAGTGGATCAAGATGGCGAAGAGCTTCGGCTACGATGTGCAGGCCGTCTTCTTCGACGTGCCGCTCGAAGTCTGCATGGAGCGCAACAAGCGCCGCGAACGCACCGTCGGCGACGACGTGATGAAAAAGATGGCCGAGCGCCTCCGTCCACCGGACTTCAAGGAAGGCTTCTCGAAGATCACCGTGGTGCGCGTCAAAGGCGCGCCGGAAGCGGGCGCAGCAGCCGGCGAAGAGGAATAGCGTTAAGTGGGATGGGATAAGCCCCTTAAGAAAAGCACTGTCATCGTCATCGTTGAGATTTCGATGTTGCTGGGGTTCGTGCTCGCCTTATTCATGGTTCCTGGAAGCACCCCATTGCGGACTTTCCTGATCATCTGTGGCGTGGCATTCTTGTTTTTCAACGCGCTCTTTTTTTGGGGCTTTAAGAGGAAGTCGTCACTACCAGGCACAAGCGAAGGCCGCAGAAAAACAACGTACGTAATCTGGATATTGCTCGCTCCTTGCGTGCTGGCGCAATTGCTTTTTCGGATGCTCAGGTCGCACTAGCTATAGCGAGTCGCGCAGCAGAGCCACGATAATCCCCCGCTCCGGATTCGCTTTACATCGTGACCAGGTTGAGCCCCGGAATCCGCTGGAAGTCGCGCACATTGAGCGTCGCGACGTCGAAGCCGAGATGCAGGGCTGTCGCCCCAATGATCAGGTCTTCCACGGCGATAGAGACGCCTTTGGCCGCTTGTTCGCCCTCGATTCGGCCTGCAACCTGTGCGATCGCGAGTGAATCCGGATGGACAATCATGTCGCGAGCCAACTCGTCAGCGAACGCTCGGCGCCGTGAACGGTCTGCGTCCGTTTTGGCTCGGTAGATGCCGTGCGTCAGTTCGATCATGCTGATAGCAGACAAGGCGCATTCCGCATCTCCGCCCGTACCAACGATGCGCTGCATCATTTGCCTGACAGTTTCGCCGCGCCGCTCGCCCGCAATCAGGATGCTGGAGTCGAGGATCAGTCCCATTCCGAGGCATCGCGCGGCTTTCGGTTGCGGATAATCTCTTCAAGATCGGCGGCGAATTCCGGGTCCATCCGTGGCTCGTAGCCCAACTCCTCCGCGTGCTTCCCGGCCAGCGCAATCGATTCCGACAGCAACCGCCCGCGTGGCTCGAGAGCACGCAGCACGACGGACGGCGCGGCGTCTTTCTCGATGACGATCTCTTCGCCAGCCCGCACGCGTGCCAGCAACCCAGGCAAGTCGCGGGCCGCTTCAGATTCCGGGATGTGAATCGTCGCCATATCGACGATGATACCCCGATTTTCAGAGCGAGTCGTACACCAGCGCTACAAACGTGTCCGGTTTCATCGCGCCTTTCGCCCACGGGCATTCACCGTGGTGCGAGTCAAAGTCGCGATCGTCACCGGGCGGCCTTTGCGCCGCGGAAGAACTCCTCTTTCGTGACCATCGTCCAGCGGCGAGGCACGCCAGTCGGCGGCAGAGCATACGTATCTCCCGACCAGCGCGAGTCATCGGCAAAGTAGAAACTCTGGAACTTGAGCGTCGCTTTCGTGATGGTAGCGTTCTTGGCGGCCAGCTCCGCCTGAACAGTGTCGCCGTCTTTGTCAAAGGACAGCCGCAACAAGCCGCCTGGCGGAACGCGGAGGGGCGCAAGTGGCGGCGGCGCGACGGGCGGCGGATGGTAGGAGCCGTCCGCCGCATACCAGATGATCTTTGGTTCCCGGCCCTGCGTGGACCACGATCCCAGGTAGGGATTTCCCTGCGTGCCGTTCCCGGATTCGGGGAAGCTCAGAAGCATGCCCGCGCGCACGATCGGTTTGGGCGATACGTTCCGCAGCGTGACGATGACAGTTTTGATCCAGTTTCCCTGAACGCGCGCTGGCTGGTCGAGGCGAATAGGCCGGCCATTGATCGTGACGCTGACGACGCTGACCGGCCAGTTCCGGCTGTATGCTGCGTTCTCGAGAGAGAAAGTGATCGCGGACGCCGGCGCGGGCTTCTGCTGAGCGAAGGCAGAAGAGAGAGCGAGCAACGCAGCGGTAAGGACGAGCGCCCGCCGCAAAGGCAAGCTCCTGACCATGAATCGTCTCCAGAAAGACTCGCCGACCAGTCTATAGCGAGTCGTAGACCAGCGCCACGAACGTGCTCGGCTTCATCGCGCCTTTCGCCCACACCGCGTCCAGATCCGCCGTCGGCTTCGCAGCCACAGCCTGATCGACGCCCTCGCCCGACGACTTCAGTTTCACCACGCGATCCGCCACCGTCCCGAGCATCTCGCGATACCGCGCGAGCGCCGCTTTGTCTCCCAGAGCCCCGTGCCCAGGGACAATCTTCGTTCGCTCATCGGCCAGCACCAGCACCTGATCCACGCCGCGTATCATCCCGTTGATCGTGCCGCCGCTCGACAGATCGATCAGCGGGTACATCCCGTTGAACCACAGATCCCCGGTGTGGATCACGTTGCCGCGATTGAAATGGATGAAGATATCCGAGTCCGTGTGCGCGTCGGGCGTGTGGACGAGGTCCGCCCGGTCGTTGTTCACCCACAGCGTCTCCGTGTCCGTGAAGGTCGCCTGGGGCAGCGCCGCGTCCGGTGCGGCGGGGAAGTGCACGTCGTAGGCAGCCATGTACTGCGGCTTCGAAAGCCGCACGCGCGTATTGTCCTGCGCGACGATGAACGCGCCCTCGCTGTGCAGCTCCGCATTTCCGTCGGTGTGATCGAAATGCCAGTGCGTGTTGATGAGCATCTTCGGTCGATTCGCTTCCAGCTTGCTTAGCGCATCCAGCAGATGATGCGTCCCCGTCGAGATGCCTGAATCGACAAGCAGGCCGCCATCCGGCCCGGTTTGAAAAACGATGTTCCCCCCCACGCCCTGCAGCAGAAAGATCGTGTCGGTGAGTTTCGTCGTTTTGATTGTCTCGTTCGCCGCCGCCGTGCGCAGCTGCTGGGGCAAGGTGGGATTCGGCTGCACCGCGGGGTTCGTGCTCGCGGGAGCTTGCGCCGCGCTCGCGCTCTGAGCGGAGGCGGCTTGCGCCAGCAGACTTCCGCGCGTCAGCCAGGCGGCCGCCGTCGTCATGCCCGATCCGATCAGAAAATCACGCCGCGTCTTCATAAACGGCTTTCGACAAAAGAACCATAACGCATCGGACGACTAAAGCAATCCCGGCGGCAAGTTTAACCCGCCCAGCATGCCCTGCACGTTGGATTTGACAATCTCGTCGGCCCGCCGCCCGGCTTCGTTCACCGCCGCCGCGATCAGATCCTCCAGCATCTCCACGTCGGCGTTCGGTCCGGTGAGGCTGCTCACCGCCGCCGGATCGATGCTCACCTTCAATATTTCTTTCTTGCCGTTCATCTTCACCGTGACCGCGCCCCCTCCCGACGAGGCTTCCACCACCGTCGCGGCCAGCTTTTGCTGGATCTGCTCCTGCATCTGCTTCGCCTGTCCCAGCATTTCCTGCAGTTTCAAAGGATTCAGCATCGGTCCTTCAATCTTTTCCGCCATTCTGTGTGATTCAGTTCGGGTCCCGGAGGTCCAGTACGCTGCGAATATCCGCCTTGAACAGCTCTTTGGTCTTCTGCACCAGCGGATTTTCCATCGCTGCCGACCGCGCGCTGCCGGCCATCGGTGGCGGGGCGTCCTTCATAGCGGCCTTCGCACCGTTCTCACTCGGCACGAACGCGATCTTCTGCGTTGCCCCCATCGCCCGCATCGTCTTGCGGCAGATCGCCTCGGCTTCGGCATTCACGGTGAGCGCCAGCATCGTCTTTCCCACCGCCAGCTGCACCTGAATCGCTGCGCCCTGTTGCGCCCAGCCGCCCTGGTGGATCAGGTTGGCTGCCGTTTCGTGCCCTTCGCGACCCAGCGCTGCGCACACCGCCTCGCGAATCCGATCCAGATCCGGCGGCGCATCCGGGGCCAGTGCCAGCGCCCCGTCGGTCGCCTCGGAGAGGGGCTCCGCCAATCCCACCGCTGCCGGAGGCTTGGCCTCCGCCGCTGCCCGGCCGACACTCTCCGCCGGAGACAGCGCCCTTGCCGCCGGCTCCGCGTTTCGAGTCTCGCCTGAAACCTTGCGCTCCCGATCCGCCTCGAACGGTGACGGCCGTGCCGCAACCGGAGCACTTGCACGCGCAGCCGGAGCTGTCACTGTCGAAGCCTGCCCCGCACTTCCTGTACCCTGCACCCTGTACCCTGTGCCCTGCGGCGTGCCCGGTTCCCTGTGCCCGGTGCCCTGTCCCTGCACCTGGCTCAGCAGTTCCTCCACCGGCAGCAGTCGCTGCAGGTGCACCAGCTTCACCAATCCCAGCTCCAAATGAAAGCGCTGCTCCTGGCGGTAGTTCAGGTCGTCGAAGGTCCGCAGCATCACCTGCAGAAAGCGCGTCAGGTCCTCTTCTGAAAACAGCATGGCCGACCGCGCCGCCCGGGCCCGCTCATCCGTCGAAATCTGCAGCAGATCGGTATTCTCGCCGCCGATCCGCGCCATCAGCGCATTCCGCAGATACCGCACAAACTGCCGCGCCAGCGCCGACGGGCTGTTGCCCGCGTTCAGCAGCCCGTTCAATTCCTCAATGACGGCCGCCGTCTGCCCCGCGCTGATCTGCTCCATCAGCCGCTCGAAAACGGTGTTCGGCACCGAGCCCATCAGCTCGCGAATCTGTTCCGCCTCGAGGCGCGGCTTGCCCCCCACCAGCGGAGCCGAAGCGATGGCCTGGTCCATGATCGACAGCGCATCGCGCATCGACCCATCGCCCGCCTCGGCCAGCAGCGGGAGCGCCGCGTCCTCCGCGTCGATCTGCTCCTGCTCCGCAATCGAGCGAAGCTGCGCCAGGATGTCGTCGAACTTCACCGCATGAAAGCTGAAATGCTGGCAGCGCGACCGGATCGTCTGCGGGATGTCCTCCGGCTGCGTGGTCGCCATCATGAAAATCACGTGATCCGGAGGCTCCTCCAGAGTCTTCAGCAGCGCATTGAAGGCGGCATCGGTGATCTGGTGCGCTTCGTCGAGAATCCATATTTTGTATCGATCCCGCGCCGGCCGGTACCGCGCCGCCTCGCGCAGTTCCCGCACTTCATCGATGCCGCGGTTAGTCGCCGCATCGATCTCCAGCACATCAACGGAGTTCCCGGCGCGAATCTCTGTACAGGAATCGCACACCCCGCAGGGCTCCTGGTACGGCCGCCCCGGGGTCCCCACCGCCGTCCGGCAGTTCAGCGCCATCGCCAGGAGGCGCGCAATCGTCGTCTTCCCGATCCCGCGATGCCCGGAGAAGATGTACCCGTGAGCGATCCGCCCCTGCTCCAGCGCGTTTAGCAGAGTCCGCGTTACGTGTTCCTGCCCGGCCACATCGGCAAAGCGTTGCGGGCGATACTTCCGGGCGAGTACCTGATAGGCCATCGAATGCTGATTGTAACGCGCAGACCCTGGGCTTCACTTTCCTGATGAACGGCGTTTCTGTACGTTTCAGACCGGTCGCCAGCCCGCACTTGTGGAAAAACGGTACAGGTTCGCGAACCTCTTGCGCAGGGCATGGAAATTCGGTTTAAGATGAAAATCGAAAAGCATCGCCGGAAATTACCAGGCGGTGACAATTTGGTTAAGCCTTCTCACATTTACCGGTGGTAAGGTTCTCTTCAGACCAATACCGACCGTAGACCTCTTACTTGCTTTTTGTACGAGCGCTGACGCTGAAAACTGCCTGGGAGTTGGATCTTGTATCTAGTCGACCGCGCGATCCGATTTGTGCGTGGATTTCTCCTGAGCTTCGGCCCCCAGGAGATCAAGCAACGTGTTTGGGATCGGGAATACCGCAAGAACATGTGGCAGTTTCGCGATCACACGCCTGGGGACTGCGTCTACCCGCACCTCGAAAGCCATACCCGGCAGGGCAGCATCCTCGATCTGGGCTGCGGCTCAGGCAACACCGCCACCGAGCTCTCTGAATCTGCCTACGACTCGTACCTCGGCGTCGACATTTCCCAGGCCGCTCTGGAGAAAGCCTCGACGCGGACGAAAGAGTGCGGCCGCGAAGAAAAAAATCGCTTTGCCCGCGCCGACTTCCTCGAGTGGCAGCCGCCCAGTGGACAATTCGATGTCATCCTCTTCCGCGAATCGATGTATCACGTCCCCCTGAGCAAAGTGAAAGTTCTCCTCGATCGCTATTCGGACTACCTGAAGGATGGCGGAGTTTTTATCGTCAGAGTGTTCGCCGCCAACAAGGAAACCGCTCAGATGAAGCACCGCCCCACGGCGATGCTGCGCATTATCGAGGACGAATTCGACGTCGTCGAGAAGCGGCGCTACGAAACCAGTGGCCGCCCGACCGTAGTGGTCTTCAGGCCCCGGCAGCGCGCCGACATCCAAAAGGCCGGCTAGATTTCTTATCGCGCGATGGTCGTCACCAGATTTCCAAGCCCGGCGGCCGCAGCGAGACTTGCTATGGCTTTGTCTGACGTGACGAGCCGGCCTTTCTTCCTGTAAGTCAGCCCCAACAGGTAGGCGTCGGTAATTTGCTGGTGTCCGCTCAAATGGCTTTGAAAGGGAGCAGTGGCTTCCGCAACACTCAAATCATCGCGCCAAAATTCATGACCGGCATGTCTCAGACTCTCTTCCAGCACCTCAACGGCCTGCGCCGGCCGGATCACGTTTCTCGACGCCGATGGATTGCAGACAATACGCACAAATCCTGCCTGCGTGAAAGGACAGGTGGCCCATCCCTTGCGGGCGTTCATCTGGAACCACTGCTGCGCGGCGGAGTGATAGACAGAATCCTCCGTGAGCAGCGCCACCAGCACATTCACATCGAGTAACGATACCGGCATCAGCGAATCTTGCGCAGATCCTGTTCGCCATCCAGCGTGCGAACCAGTTCCGGAGTTATGGTCGGAGCAGCCGCGGAACGGCTGAATACTCGCAGACCGTTCTCAACGTGAGTCGGGGCCGGCCGCGTAATGCCCCGGCGAAGCAGGTCCGAAGCAGCCCGTCCCAGAGGAACTCCCCGATTCTCTGCGTACTCCTTTACCTGCTCCAACACATCGTCATCAATCGACAGCGTCGTGCGCATGATGAGGCTATGATGCTCCAATTGTAAATCGATGTCAAATTGTGGATAAGTCATCGCTTATGAACAATGATGCAATCAGCCTCCGCTTTCGCCTTGCCGTCCCTCCGGACATTCCCCTCCTTGGGCCGCTCATTGAGGCCTCCGTCCGCGGGCTCCAGGCGCCGGACTACTCGCCCTCGCAGATGGATCAGGCGCTTGGGACCTGGCTGGGCCTCGACACGCAACTGATCGCCGACGGGACCTACTTCGCGGTCGAAGCGCCCGATAACCCTGACGGCCCAGATACCTGTGGCGGCCTCGTGGCTTGCGGCGGCTGGTCCCGCCGCAAAACGCCCTACGGCAGCGATCACCGCCCCGGTCGCGACGATGCTTTACTGGATCCCCGGACCGACGCCGCCAAAATTCGCGCCTTCTTCGTGCATCCCGCCTGGGCGCGGCGCGGCATCGGCACCCGCATCCTCGAGCTATGCGAGCAGGCCGCGCGAGCCGAAGGCTTCACGCGTTTCGAAATGGGCGCCACTTTGACCGGCATCCCGCTTTACCGCCGCCACGGCTACGTTGAAGGCGAGCGCATCGATCTGCCCCTGGCCAACGGCGAGGTGCTCCCCATCGTGAAAATGACGAAGCAGATTTGACCGCTGCGGCGCTCCAGTCGCAGGCTTCAGCCCAACGTCATCTTGTCGTCCGTCTGCGTTTCCCGGTGCCGCTCCGGCGTTTGCCGGTATCCGCCTTCTTCTTCGCGGCTCTCGCCCGCCGCCGAATCTCCTCCGGCGAATACATGCTCTTCCGGCAATGCGCCGACCCGCAGTTACACCGCGCCTCGTCGTCGTCGCCGTCGTAGAGGTAGTAGTCGTAGGTCAGCTCCTCGCCTGCGGCGATGTTGCGGATGGCCACGATCCACACCCGTCCGGCCTGCTCCTCCGTTTCGCAGTTGGGATCGCAGGAGTGGTTGATGAACATCGCCGTCCCGTGCCCGTCGATCACCGTGGTCCCGTCCCCCACGCCAAACAAATACGTCGTCGGCGAGTGCTCGTACTTCACATCCGCGTCGTCTTTCGAGATGCGCGGCCCGGTATACTCCACCACCCGTGCGCCTTTGCGAATGGGAGCCATCGTGTAACAGCCCGCTGCATGAATCGCCGAAGAGCGAATGATCAGACTCATACCCGACCAGGATATCAATTCCCAGGCCTCTTTCTCACCGATCCGGCGTCTAAAATAAGAAGAAATGCTGCTGCGCCCCGCCATTGCCGCCTCCGTCGTTCTGCTGTCGCTGTCCGTCGCAGCCCAGCAGCAGGACAACTCCGCGCCACCGCCGCAGAATCCACCTGCCCCAACCAGCCCATCGACCACCCAGAAGAAGGACCAGCCGAAGAAGAGCACTGCCGAGCAGAATCCCTTCCCGGAGGCGCAATCGCAGGCCGCTGCGCATCAGGCCCCGCAGCAGGACAATGCGGAACCCTCCGCTCCGCAGCCTCAAACCGCGCCGCCAGGCGGATCGCCCAACAAACCCACTGCCGGCCAGAATCCGTTCCCCGAAGCGCAGTCCGAAAAGGCCGCGCACCAGCCCCAGCAGGACACTTCCTCCCCCTCGGCGCAATCGAATCCCCCCGAGGATCAGAATTACAGCTCCAGCCAGGTCAAAGGCCTCGAAATGCCCACCACCGACGAGGCGCTGCCGCCGGGCGTCGTCACCGAGCTGCCTTACAATCCGAAGCTTGCCAAAAAAGACGCGCAGATCGGCGACTTCTACCTCGAGTCGGGCAACTGGAGGGGCGCTTACGAGCGCTTTACCGAAGCGAACCGCTCCGACCCTGGCAATGCGGAAGCTGTATTCGGCCTGGCCGAAGCCGCGCGCCACCTGAGCCACACCGACGAAGCGCTCCGCAACTACCGCCTGTATCTCAGCGCGCTGCCCTACGGCCCGCACGCCAAAGAGGTTCGCAAGGCCTTGAAAGAAATGGGTGCCGCACCCCCCTCGTAACCGGGCACCCGGTGGTATAGTTCCCCCAATTAGATTTCGCCAGCCACGCGGCCCTTTTTATGCACCCGGTTCTCCAGCAGGCCTTTGACCCCTACCGCCCGCAACTAACGGGCAAGCCGGCGGAATGGTGCCAGCTGCATCCCCGCCAGGATGACCGCCTGTGGAGCGCTCAGGAGGTTGTCGAGCACCTTGTGCTCACTTGCCGCAGCTCCAGCCGCGTGCTGGAGAAGCGCCTCGAGCGCGGCCAGGCCACCGCCGATCACGGTACCCCGGTCCAATGGCTTCTGCAGATGGTCATGCTCTCGTTCGGCCAGATGCCGCGCGGCGCGCCCGCGCCAATTTTTGCGCGACCCGACCAGCTGCATTGGCCGCCCATGAACGGGTCCGAGCTCCTCGAGCTTCTCCGCCAGGAAATCGACAAGATGGACTCGCTCATCGATCAGTGCCGCCACCGCTTCGGCCTGCAGCGCATCGCCCCCCATTTTGTCCTCGGTCCCCTGCGCGCCGATCAGTGGCGCCGCTTCCACGTCATCCACATCCGCCATCATCTTGACCAGCTGCGGCGCCTCGAAAAATCCGTCGGCGAGCCCGCCTCAGAGGAAGCGCACCCCCTCCACGCTTAGCGCCACGCTGCCCCTGAAACCTCTCAGTACTTCGATTTGAACGCGTACGTCAGCCCCATCGTGAACTGGAACGAGTTCCGTTTCGTCGGCGGCTCGGTCGCCGGCGGGTCGTTCAGATAGCTGTCCAGCGTCCCCATCGAAAAGCTGAAGCTCTTGTACGCCGGGAACGCGAACGTGTCCGTCTCCTGTGCCGAATACGCCCGCTCAACGTTGTAAGCAGGCACAAACTGCAACTCCTGCGTCAGGGTCACCAGCTTCAGCTTCAGCAGATAACTCGCCGAGAATGTCGACCCGATCAGATTTTGATTCGCCGACGAGGCCCCGGTGATGAAATCCTGCTTCTCGTACTGCGCCGTTGCCTTCAGATCCGCTTCCTGCTTTGGCGTCTTGAGCGCCGTCCAGCCCAACCCGCCCCCGTAGATCTGCTGCAGGTTCAGGTCCTGCCCGTAGTTGTGATCGAAGGCCGTTTGTCCCAGAAAAAAGAATCGCGGGGAAAAATACTCGTCGCGCTCGGCGTCAAAATGCGAAATGGACGACTTGGTCACGCTGGCAGGCGTGAAAACGCCTCCGCTCGTAAACGCAGGCTGCGTAATCTTGCCGAACGATCCGCTGAAATCCGCCGAGGTGCGGTTTCGCGTGTCCAGCCACGCCACCGTCGGGATCACCCTGACCAGCCCGATGCTTCCCGATACCGCATACTGATCCTGCGTCGCGCTCACCACCGTCGCTCCCGCCGTCGCCGCCCCGTTCCATCCCGTAAAGAAGCCCGGCTCGTGATGCAGCTGCTTGTCCAGCGTGGCGCTGTCCACGATGACCGCGGCATCCTTGACTGGAATCGCCGCCGGGGTACCCTCCCCGTTCGTCGTGCGGACGGTCAGCGTGCCGTTGGCCACGTCGAGGCTGCCTTCCGGTAGCTTCTCAGCCGCCTTCTTACTCCGATTCTTCGTCTGCGCGTTCAGCACGGCGAAATTCTCCCCTGCGTGCAGCTCCTTGATTTTGTCCCACGTCAGCTTCACGTCGCCCAGCGGATCGCAGTGGAACGTCACCGTCCCACCCGCCTCCTCCACCAGCTTTCCGTGCAGCGTGTCGCCGTTGCTCAGCACCAGCGTGTCGGGGGCAGGAGCATCGGCAGCGTACAGATAAACAGGCGTCGCAGCCAGCGGTAACAGCATCATGAAGACGAAACGGCGAAAAAGTGGGAATTGACTCATGGGGCGCGGTCCTCCTGAAGAATATAAAGCTGAAGATTGAAAGATTGCGTTTCTGCCTCTGCGATGCGGCCCGTGCGCAGCAGAGTTGCCGCCACCGCTGGACGCGCCGCCCGATTTTCCCGACAATGAAACTATGACGCTGACCCGTGAACAGGCCCTCGACTACTTCCGTTCCGACGATCTCATCGGCCTGGGCATGGAAGCCGACGCCGTCCGCAAACGGCTGCACCCGGAGGGCGTCGTTACCTACATCATCGATCGCAATATTAACTATACGAATTTCTGCACCGAATACTGCACCTTCTGCGCTTTCTCTCGCCCCCTCAAGGGCAAGCAGTCGGGTGAAGGCTACATCCTCGACTTCGAAACCATCTACGCGAAGATCGCCGAAACCCTTGAGATGGGCGGCACCGGCGTGCTCATGCAGGGCGGCCTGCATCCTGACCTGAAAATCGACTGGTTCGAGCGCCTGCTGCGCGGCATCAAACAGCGCTTCCCCTCCATCTGGCTGCACTGCTTCTCCGCTTCGGAAATCCTCGCCATCGCCGAGTACAGCGGCCTCTCTGTGCGCGACACCATCCAGCGCCTGCGCGACGCCGGCCTCGACTCCATCCCCGGCGGCGGCGCAGAGATTCTCGACGACGAGGTCCGCCATCGCATCGCGCGCCTCAAATGCGGCACCGAAGACTGGGTTTCGGTCCACCGCACTGCGCACCAACTCGGCATGCGCACCACGGCCACAATGATGTTCGGCGTCGACGAGACTTTAGACCAGCGTGTGAACCATTTCGACGTGATTCGCCGCCTCCAGGAAGAAAC